>Ga0209016_1002547_pt1 | contig 11942 bp, 10 predicted proteins | sample EPASupsiteSAE305_FD_187265 | JGI IMG/M metagenome (GOLD analysis project Ga0209016, IMG submission 187265) | Bioremediated contaminated groundwater microbial communities from EPA Superfund site, New Mexico - SAE3-05 (SPAdes) (version 2) | ecosystem: Environmental > Aquatic > Deep subsurface >...
CCCAAACCGACTTTCCGATGAAGGCCAACCTGTACCAGCGTGAGCCGGAGCTGCTCAAGCGCTGGCAGGAGCTGGATCTGTACGGAATGATTGAGGAGGCCGGCAAGGACAAGCCGGTCTATATGCTGCATGATGGCCCTCCCTATGCCAACGGCCATACCCATATCGGCCATGCACTGAACAAGACCCTGAAGGATATTGTGTTGAAGGTCAAGCGGATGGAAGGGTTCCAGGCCCCCTATGTACCGGGCTGGGATTGTCATGGTCTACCGATTGAATTGCAGGTGGAGAAAAACCTGGGGTCAAAGAAACACCAGATGACCAAGGCTGAGATGCGCAAGGAGTGCCGTGTCTATGCCAAAAAGTTTATCGATATCCAGAAGGAAGAGTTCAAGCGTCTGGGCGTGTTGGGGGATTGGGACAACCCGTACATGACCATGACTAATGAGTATGAAGGACTGACCGCTGCCGAGCTGGCCAAGTTTGCCCACAACGGCGGACTGTACCGGGGCAAGAAGCCGGTGCACTGGTGTTCTTCCTGTGTGACCGCCCTGGCAGAGGCAGAAGTAGAGTATGCTGATCACACCTCACCATCCATCTTTGTCAGGTTTGCCCTGCAGGATGATGTCTCTGCTGCTATCCCTGCGCTGGCCGGCAAGCCGGTCTTTGTGGTGATCTGGACCACCACTCCCTGGACGATTCCCGCCAACCTGGCCATAGCGATGCATCCTGACTATGACTACTGCGCTGTTCTTGTTGATGGCCAGGCTCTGATTGTTGCGGAGGGGCTGAAGGATCAGTTCCTGGCTGCCAACGGTCTGTCCGGTGAGGTGATTGCCACCTTCAAGGCCGGTCTACTTGAACGCAAGAATTGTAAACATCCTTTCTATAATCGTGACTCCATTATCCTGCTGGGGGAACATGTCACCCTTGAGGCCGGTACCGGCTGCGTCCACACCGCCCCTGGCCATGGTCAGGATGACTATGTGCTTGGTCTGAAGGAAGGGCTTGATATCTACAACCCGGTGGATAATCACGGTAAGTATATCGGTAACCTTGAACTGTTTGGCGGAGAAAAGGTTTTTGAAGCCAATCCCAAGGTGATTGAAAAACTGCAGGAAGTCGGGGCGCTGGTGGGTGTCAGCAAGATTTCCCACTCCTATCCCCACTGCTGGCGCTGCAAAAAACCGATCATCTTCCGTGCCACCGAGCAGTGGTTCATCTCCATGGATGCCAATCAACTGCGTGAGAAGTCACTGGAGGCGATTGACAAGGTAGAATGGATTCCCAAGTGGGGCCGTGACCGGATCTACGGCATGGTGGAAAACCGTCCTGACTGGTGTATCTCCCGTCAGCGTTCCTGGGGGGTGCCGATTACCGCCTTCTCCTGTACTGACTGCGGCGAGTTCCTGGCTGACGGTCCCACCATGGATCATGTGGCAGAGTTGTTCAAACAGCATAGCTCCGATGTCTGGTTTGAGTGGGAGGCGGCACAGCTGCTGCCTGCCGGAACCAAATGTCCCAAGTGCGGCTCAGCCGCCTTTGAAAAAGAGAATGACATCCTGGATGTCTGGTTTGATTCCGGCGTCTCCCATGCTGCAGTGCTGGAGCCCAACCCCAGACTTTCATCACCGGCTGACCTCTATCTGGAAGGCAGCGATCAGCATCGCGGCTGGTTCCACTCCTCACTGCTTGAGTCGGTGGGTACCCGTGGGGTGGCTCCGTACAAGGCGGTGCTGACCCACGGCTTTGTGCTTGATGGCCAGGGGCGCAAGATGAGTAAATCCATGGGTAACGTGGTGGCGCCCGAGGATGTGATCAAGAAGTTCGGCGCAGATGTATTGCGTCTCTGGTGCGCGGCCCAGGATTACCGTGACGACAGCCGGATCTCGGAAGAGATCCTGAACCGGGTGGCCGAGGCCTACCGCCGGATCCGCAACACCTGCCGCTTCATGCTGGGCAACCTGTACGACTTTAATCCGGCCGCTGACAGCGTTGCCTTCAGCGACATGATGCCGATCGACCGCCTGGCCCTGCATCACCTGGAACTGCTGAAAGAACGGGTGCTGGCTTCATACCGTGACTTTGAGTTTCACACTATCTATCAGGTGGTCAACGCCTTCTGTACGGTTGAGCTGAGCGCCCAGTATCTGGATATTCTCAAGGATCGCCTCTATACCAGCCGCAAGGATGCCCATGAACGTCGCAGCAGCCAGACCGCCATGTATCTGATCACCGATACCCTGACCCGGCTGATGGCGCCGCTGATCTCCTTCACGGCAGATGAGATCTGGCAGTACCTGCCGGGTGAGCGGGAGGCCAGTGTGCATCTGGCAGCCTTCCCGCAACTGGTGCCTGGCAACAAGGACGAAACATTGGCAGAGCGCTGGGGACGTCTGTTTGATGTACGGGCCGATGTCCTTAAGGCGCTGGAGCTGAAGCGGGTAGAGAAGACCATCGGCCATCCACTGGATGCTGCGGTAAAACTTTCAGCCCCACCGGCTACCATCGCCTTTATGAACGATTATCTTGAAAAACTGCGGGCGATCTGTATTGTCACCAGCCTTGATCTGGCGGAGGAACTGCCATCAGAAGCCTACGACGGCACGGTTGTTGAGGGATTGAAGGTGCTGATTGAAAAGGCGCCGGGAGAAAAGTGTGAGCGTTGCTGGTGTTACAGTGAAGAACTGGGCAGCAATGCTGAACATCCCACCATCTGCCCGAAATGTATTGCTGCGGTGATATAGCATGAACCGTTGGGGAGTTTTTTCCATTATTACGACTGTCGGGCTTGTGGTTGATCAGGCCACCAAGCTGTATGTAGACCGTGCCATGGCCCTGCATCAGTCCATTCCGGTGATTGATGGTCTGTTCAACTTTACCTACCTGCGTAACCGGGGTGCGGCCTTTAGTTTCCTCTCTGATGCCTCCTGGCGGCTGCCGTTTTTTATCGTGGTAACGCTGGTGGCTGCTGTCGTAATTGTTGTCGCGCTGAAGAAGATGCGTGATGATCAAAAGCTGGCTCATGCAAGTCTGGCCATGATCTTTTCCGGTGCCATCGGTAATCTGATTGACCGGATACGTCTGGGTGAGGTGATTGATTTTCTGGATGTCTACTGGAAAACCCACCACTGGCCTGCCTTTAACGTGGCTGATTCCCTGATCTGTGTCGGGGTTGCTCTGATTGCGCTTGATATGCTCAAGGAGGAACGGCGGCAGCAGGCCACCGCCAAGTAATTTTCAGTTTTAAAAGCCAGGTTGGAAAGTACCATCATTGTGTGCTAGTATACGTACAGATTGCATCAGAACAGGAGGAAGCCCATGCCGTTGTTTGTAGAAGCAATTATGGTTGTGGTCGTTATGCTGGCATGCTTCTTCGGGGTGTTTCTGCTCCTGTTTCTGTTTGCCCTGGCACTGTTTCCGGTGGAAAAATCACTGTCCAAGATGGTCTGGGATATGACCGCCCCCAAGCGGAAGCCGATACCTCAGCCCCAGGGTGGTTTCAAAGGGTTCAGCGAAAAACATCGTTCATAACAGGCTCTGTAGCCTGGACCATAGCGTTGGCAAGGGGCACCTGATTTTCAGGTGCCCCTTGCTCGTTCAGCTCAGTCCAGATCGCCGGTGATCCGCTGCAACTCATACAGCTTGACATTAACTCCGCTGACACAGGCGATGATCTCTTTGAGGACGGTTTCATCTACGCCGCATTCTTCCTCAATTCCCTGAAAGAAGGGGTAGCCTTTGGGTAGCGGGGTGAGCGCTCCGTCTCGCAGCAGCATCACATCCACCAGATCGTTAACCCGGCCGGTTGCCTCCCAGGGGTCGCGGTAGTTGAACTGACGGGCAACAATATGCAGCCCCATGCCGTTGGGAAAGATCGCCTTGGCTTCAAAGGAAAATTCACGGGGGGCACTGTAGCTTTCAGAACGGCCGGAGCGGGCCATTACCTGCGCACCGGCAGCCTCCAGCAGTTCACGGACAGAATCATCAGTCATTGGTTGTAAAGGTGTCTCCATGTCATCCTCTCAAACAAAGAATTCTTCATCAGACTACCTGAAAGATCTGCCTGACTGCAAGCATGAGATGCAGCTCTGGCCAATGGGCGAAGACACACCTGCAGAATCAGAACTTAAACAACATGTCGACAAACAAGGGCTGACCGATGATTCAGTGAAGCTGTTACAGCGGCTTGTGTACAGCTATTATGCTGAGCATCGCCGTGATCTGCCCTGGCGCGATGGAGCTGATCCCTACCGGGTGCTGGTCTCTGAGGTGATGCTGCAACAGACCCAGGTGGATCGGGTGATTCCCAGGTTCACTGCCTTTATGCAGCAGTTTCCTGATGCCCGGAGCCTTGCCGATGCTCCGTTGGTGGATCTGCTGGCTGCCTGGCAGGGGTTGGGCTACAACCGTCGTGCCCTGAACTTGCAGCGGGCAGCCCGGATGATGGTGGAACAATGGGGCGGCAGCATACCGGATGATCCTGTCCTGTTACAGCAACTGCCCGGTATCGGTCCCTACACCGCCGGGGCGATTGCCTCCTTTGCCTTCAACCGGCCCCAGCTCTTTCTTGAAACCAATATCCGGGCCGTACTGCTGCATTTTTTCTTTGCTGATCAGGAAGGGATTGCCGATAAACAGCTGTTACCGGTTGCAGAGGCGGTACTGGATCGTGAAAATCCCCGCACCTGGTACAACGCCCTGATGGATTACGGCAGTGACCTGAAGCGCCGCTTTCCCAATCCCAGCCGCAGGAGCCGTCATCACACTGTCCAGAGCCGGTTTGAAGGTTCAGATCGTCAGATCCGTGGGGCGGTGCTGCGGTTGCTGCTTGGTTCTCACGGGATGACGGTCCGTGCCATGCAAAAACAGCTGGATGTTGAAGCAGAACGCCTTGCGCGGATTCTGGAGGGAATGGTGAAGGATGGGTTTATACAAAAAACGGGTAAGGTGTATGTTGTAAAATAGCTTTTACGACATAGTAAGTGGCATTTTTGTGGACATACTATGCTTAAATCTGATTTTGTTCTGACATCATACCGTCAGCCTGAGCTCAACCCCCCACGGTGCAGGCTTCTCACCCTCCTGGGTTAGTACCCACAGGGTCGGGAAGGTCATCTGCTCCGGTACCGGGCCGATGCCGTCGGTCAGGTAGATTATGGCGGCAGGCAGGGGATGCATGGTTTGAGCATACTCAAAGACCGGGCGCAGGTCAGTAAAACCACCGCCATCATACCGTTGGGCCACAAATGAGGCGCTGCCGAAGGTCTCGATCTGCTGAATCCGGCTGTTGGCGTATAGCACCGTGATGCTGCAATCCCGGCCCCGGGCCAGATTGACCAGTTCTGCTGCAAAGGCCTCCCGTAGTGCCACGATGTTGGTGGAATCGCTGACATCAATCCCCACCAGCAGGTTCAGTTTACGACGTTTGCGGACACCGGGGGTCTGGTGGGAAAAACGCCGGTGTTCCCGCATCCAGGTGCTGCTGTGGCCGGTTCTGCCAGCAGTGGCAATGAACTGGCGCAGGATCTGGCGCCAGGGGATCGGCGTCGGGTGCAGCAGGCTATCCACCACTGCCCGGATATCTGCCGGGGTTTCACCATCACTGCCCTGCAGGGCATCCTGCACCATGCTGCGCAGCATCTCTTCCGCCAGGGTCAGCGGGGTGCTGTCGCTATCCTGCCAGGCCTGATGGTCATCAATGGTCTCTGCCTCGTGCAGTTGCTGGCCTGAACCAGAACCATCAATCCCGCTGCTGGCCTGTTCTGCCCTGCCTGCGCCGCTGCCTTCCAGGTTGCCCAGGTCAAAGGGGGACACGATCAGGTCGTAGTATTCCTCGGCAGACAGGCCTGTTTCCATCCTGAAGTTCTGGGGGTACAGAGCCCCAGCGGGCAGGTCGTCAATTCCTGGGTTGATGGCCAGATCGCAGGCCACGTCCCAGTCATGGGGGGTACGCTCACGACGACGGAGTGGATGCAGGTGGAGCAGGTGCTTGAGCAGGTGCTCCAGCAGCGCTTCCTGTTCTGGCGGGGTAAAGCTGCTGAAGGAGGCTTCATTAACCGACAGGATAGGTATGCCGTCCCGGACGGTGATGGCAACTGACCGGTCACCGCCTTGCAGGGGGACACGCCGCAGTTGCAGCAGCAGGTGTCCGTAGAACGGTTTCTGTTTCAGGAGGCGGATGATGCTGTTCTCAAGGCTGCGCATGGTGAGACAGGGTAGCGAAAGGTGACGGTCCTGTCAAAGAGTTCAAATTACCTTTTCTGGTGGGGAACGGTATGCTATACAAAATAACCTAAATTTCATACCTACCGCAGTGTCGGTGGCAGGAGGCGAGAGATGTCAGAAGAAACCAATCCCAAAGTGTTGCTTGAAACCAGTAAGGGAAACATTACCCTTGAGCTGAATAAGGAAAAGGCACCAATCACCGTTAAAAACTTTCTGGGCTATGTGAAGGACGGCTACTATGACGGTCTGATTTTTCACCGTGTGATCAAGGATTTCATGATCCAGGGTGGCGGTATGGATGCCGATATGCAGCAGAAAAAGACCAAATTTGCCATTAAGAACGAGGCTCAGAACGGGCTTAAAAACGTTCGTGGCAGCGTGGCCATGGCCCGTACGGCACTGGTCGATTCAGCCACCTCACAGTTCTTCATCAATACCGTGGATAACGCTTTTCTGGATAACAAAGGCAAGCGTCAGGATGATTTTGGCTACTGCGTGTTCGGTCAGGTGATTGAAGGGATGGACGTGGTGGATGAGATGCGTCAGGTCAAGACCGGCAACAAAAACGGTCATGGCGATGTGCCGCTGGAGCCGATCACCATCATCTCTGCCAAACTGGTTGAGTAGTATTGAAATAAAGGACGAAGAAAGGGCCGGTGAGAGATCACCGGCCCTTTTTGTTTGTTGTTATGAAGCCCTACGTGATTACCAGAAAAAGCTGCTGTTATACTTTGTTTTAACCGCCAGGCCGGGCATGATCAGGCTGGAGTATTCCTCTGGTATGATGATAATGCTCCGGTCCTCCTGCAGGTCGGTGTCGGCAATGGTGACATCGGCAATTTTCTGCGTGGTCAGCCGTTCGGTCTTGCGTACCCGGTCAACCTCCTTGATATAGCGGAGCAGTTCAACGTCATCGCCCCCCTTCACCCCGTCCCGCCTGCCGATGTTGACATAGGCGATGCGGGTCCCGTCTGGGCCGGTCATGGTCTTGTACAGATAGCCGTAACGAGGGAATGCCTCAATAAAAGGTCGCTTGGCCTTGCTTGTCGCGTTGGCCACTGCTTGATTAATAATCGCTGTGGCATTGCGAACCCGGCATTCATGTCGTGCCTCTGCCGTTATGTAGTTACTGACACTGCCTCTAAACGGTTCAAATGCCTGGGCAATGGAACCTGTTGAGGCGTTTATGACCCGGATGTTAACGGTGGCAGCCCCCTTGATAGTGCAGGATGGTTTGGTGGTCGTGCATTTTCCTTTGTTGTCGCAGGTGGTCTGGCTGGGTCTAAATTCAGCCTGTGCCACCGGGTTGGTTATGGAACCCAGCACAACATAATCAATCCCCTGGACCATGCTGGTTATTTCTGAAAAATCAGCGGCCATATCCAGTGACCAGACAAATTTTTTCTCATCAAAAAGCTTCTGGGCCTGGCTCCGTTCAACCACTTCCATGCCACAGCCTTTTGATACAATCTGGGTCAGCCCTTCCTGGGCACCAGGGCTGAGGCGGCCGCTGTATTCAAACGGTTCTCCAAGGGGCAGGATTGCCACCTTGGGCTGCTTTTTATCAATAACATGCTGGGGTGGAAGTATCTCGGCCACCGCTTGATCCATGGCGGCCTCCCGGTACTTTGCCACCTCAACCGTGTGTGAACAGCCTGCCAGGAGGGTGGCCAGACAGAGCAGACAGATGATGGTTTTTATCATGCCAGGGGATCCTTTTCTTTGTTTGTTGCGTGAACGGTAAAATTCAGTGGTGCGTGCCGGTAACCTGCATCAGCTTTAGCTTTCTGGCGGTCAGGCTCTTCAGGGTCTTGTACAGGCCAGCAGGGGTCGGTTCAAAGGGAAGGACCGCTACCCCGAGTTCGCGGCTGAGGTCTGACGGTGTCAGGTTATCAAGAAAACAGCCTTCCCCCTCTTTCAGCATAACCTCCGGGATGAGCAGGATCTGACCCAGCGGTTTGCCCTGCAGTTGGCTACTAATATCTCTGCCGCTAATCAGCCCGGTCACGGTGACGCTGGTGCCAAACAGCTGGTTGGGAATGGCTGCTGCCGTCAGGGAACAGCCGGTTTTTTTACCCAGATCTGCTAAAAAACTGGTGACAAAGCCAACGGATGATTGACCGGTAACCACGGTTGCCGTGATCGGCGGCAGTGGTTTCGCCCGCTTCAGCACTGCAGCCGCATCCTTTAAAAACCAGGCCACCATGCCAACCCCGTTTTCCCACTGGGGCAGGTCCCCGTACTCTTTAAGTGCGGGGAAGGGATAATCGGCCTTCAGGAAAAACTCATCCGCCAGTTGCAGAAAGGCCTCACCAAGCTGTTTGTTAACGGCCCGCATGCGGGGCAGCCAACTGTCCAGAAACGCGGCTGCGTAGCCAGGATCAACCGGAGTCAGGTCAGGCAGGCGTTGGCGATGCTCGGTCAGGCCGACCGGCACCACTGCCAGGGAACGCACCGCCGGATAGAGGTTGGCCAGCTCAGTGACGGTCTGCTCCAGAATTGTCCCGTCATTGACACCAGGGCAGAGTACCACCTGGGTGTGTAGCTCTATCCTCGCCTTGGCCAGCTCTTTCAGCTGCTCAAGAATCGGGGGAATGTTGGTTCTGCCCAGCAGTTTCTCCCGCACCGCCGGATCAACGGCATGGACCGAGATATAGAGCGGCGAGAGGCGCTGTTTGATAATCCGGCGCAGCTCTGTCGGTTTAAGATTGCTGAGGGTGACATAGGTGCCCTGCAGGAACGAGAGCCGGTAGTCCTCGTCCTTGACGTAGAGGGGGCGCCGTAACCCTTTGGGCAGCTGATGTACAAAACAGAAGATGCAGTTGTTACCGCAGCGCTTCGGTTCCGGTGGGGCAAAGGTCAGGCCGGGCGGTTCACCTGGTTCAGGCTCCAGCAGTACGGTCTGGATGCTGCCGTCTTCTGCTGCTACGGTAAGCTCGGCCTCATCGTCACTGGCCAGCCAGCTGTAATCGATCAGATCACGCAGGCGGGTGCCGTCAATCTTCAGCAGATGCTGGCCCGGTTGCAGTCCGGCACGGTCTGCCGGAGAACCGGGCTCCACAGTTTCTATCAAAAGTCCTTGCATTGAACGGTTTCTTTGCTGGTATGCAGATGGCCGGGAAAACCGGCCATCATGGGGGTTAAGGGTGATGGTGCAGGCGGAAGGTACCATCTACCGAGGTAATGGTGGCTATGGCATGTTTATAGATCAGGATATCTCCACCGGCATCCAGTAGCAGTGAAAAATTGTCGAATGACTTGATGTGGCCTTCCAGCGACTCACCGGACATCATTCTGACAGCCACTTTTACCCGCTCTTTGCGGGATTGGTTCAGATACTGGTCCTGGATGTTAAAGGGGGCTTTGGACATGGTATTTCTCTCCTTTAGGCGAAGAACGTGGCTGCAGCAAAATGGATAGTAGCAGAGTTTTTCGGATATGCAACCCACTGCATCTCCGGCTCTGCCCTGAACCAGGTTAATTGGCGTTTGGCAAAGTGGCGGGTGTTGCGCTTGATCAGCCGTGTCATCTCGGTTTGATCATGCTCGCCCTGCAGATGCGCCACCACCTCTTTGTAGCCGATGGCCTGCAGCGGTTTACAGTCTGACGGTACTCCTGATTGCAGTAAGCCCTGTACTTCAGCCACCAAGCCGGCGGTAAGCATGGCATCAACCCGGTCATCAATCCGTTGGTACAGCTCTGGTCGTGGCAGATCAAGACAGAACTGCAGGCTGTTGTAGGGGCTGTCGGAAAAACCGTGCTCTGCCTGGAACTGTGACAGCGGGGTGCCGGTGGTCTGAAAGACCTCCAGGGCACGGATAATCCGGTTGCGGTTGTTGGGGTGCAGCCGCTGTGCCGTGTCTGGATCGACCGTGGCCAGCTCCGCCAGTAGCGCTTCTCCCCCTTCAAGCTCCAGCCGTTTCTGCAGTGCCTCCCGCAGGGCAGGGTCTTCCCCCGGTGCCTTGTTCAGTCCCCGCAGCAGGCTTCGCAGGTACAGACCGGTGCCGCCAGCCAAGATCGGGCGCTTGCCCCGCCCAATGATATCCAGAATTGCAGCTGCAGCCGCAGCCCTGAAATCGGAAGCGGTAAACGGGTCAGTCGGTTCGCAGATATCCAGCAGGTGATGGGGAACCCGTTGCTGTTGTTCCGGGGTTGGCTTGGCACTGCCGATGGCAAGGCCGCGATAGACAGTCAGGGAATCAACACAGATGATCTCGCCGTTCAGCTGTTCAGCCAGGTCAAGGGCCAGGGCAGACTTGCCGGAGGCGGTCGGTCCCGCAATTACAAGCAGCCGTGGTTTCATGTCCGGTTGAAAAACTTTTCCAGTTCCCGCAGCGGGATCTCATGGGAGACCGGTCGTCCGTGGGGGCAGTGGGCTGAGAAGTCGGTCGCATCCATCGCCTTCAGCAACTCTTCCATCTGACGGCGGTCCAGGGGGTGCGTGCCGCGCACGACACTGTGGCAGGCAACCCTGGCCAGCAGGTCATCCCTGATCAGATCAAAGCTTGAGCTGCTGCCCTGTTCGGCCAGTTCAGCCAGCAGGTCCCGCAGCAGGCGGCAATGATCCTGTTCTGCCACAATCCGGGGCACCGCATTAATCCGCCAGGTCTGGCCGCCAAACTCCTCCAGTTCAAACCCCAGCGGTTCCAGGATGTTCAGGTAGCGACGGACGGTGTCTGCTTCGCTAAAGGAAAGCTCCAGGGTATCCGGCAGCAGCAGGCGCTGGGATTCAATGCCGTCGGTTGCAAATCCGGCCTTCAACTGCTCAAAACGGACCCGTTCATAGGCTGCATGCTGGTCAATAATCACCAGCCGGTCATCGGCCTGACAGAGGATGTAGGCTGCCCGGAACTGGCCAATGATGCTCAGGCTGGAAAAATAGCCGCAGGCTGTTGTTATTGCTGCTGCTGGCTGTTGTAGCTGCTGGTATGCAGTAGCCGGTTCGTAGACCCGTGGCGCAGTTGAAGGCGGTGCTGCCATAAAACGATCCAGAGCCTGCTGAACACCGGTCTGATAAGGGGTGTTCGGCTTTGGTTGAACCGTGGCAGGCTGTTGCTGAGGGGCTGTAGAAGCCGGTTCACGGCGCTGCAGCCAGGGGGATTCGCGCAGCACCTCTTCCAGTACCCCGGCAATGGTGTCGTGGACCTGACTTTGGCGCCGGAAACGGACCTCATGCTTGGTGGGATGGACGTTGACATCCACCTCATCCGGGGCCAGTTCGATAAACAGTGCCACCAGCGGGTAACGCCCTTTCTCAAGGATCGGTCGAAAGGCCTGCATGATGGCATGCTGGATGACTTTGTCCCTGACAAACCTGCCGTTGATGTAGGTAAACATGGCTGCCGTGGTTGAACGGGCTGCCGAGGGGGCAGCCAGAAAGCCGCTGATCCGCGCTGCTGCGGTCTCGCCAGCCACCGGGAACAGGAGCGCATCACGGGCCACCAGCTTTTGCAGGCGTTGTTGCAGGCTGGACGGACTGACCCGCAATGCCTCCCGTCCGTCATTAAGGTAGCAGAAGGAGACATCAGGGCGGGAGATCGCCATACGGACCATCAGGTCGCCCACATGGGCTGCCTCGGTCTCGGCACTGCGCAGGAATTTTAATCGGGCCGGGGTGTTGAAGAAGAGTTGTTCAACGGTCAGATCGGTCCCCACCGCCATACCGCAGGATGTGACGGAGCGGACAATGCCCCCTTCAAGGGCGATTTCAGTCC
>Ga0209016_1002548_pt1 | contig 11937 bp, 5 predicted proteins | sample EPASupsiteSAE305_FD_187265 | JGI IMG/M metagenome (GOLD analysis project Ga0209016, IMG submission 187265) | Bioremediated contaminated groundwater microbial communities from EPA Superfund site, New Mexico - SAE3-05 (SPAdes) (version 2) | ecosystem: Environmental > Aquatic > Deep subsurface >...
CTCTTGCCATGACCAATAATCCCGTACTACAAGCCCTTTCCCAACGAATCTTGATCCTTGACGGCGCCATGGGCACCCAGTTGCAGGCCCGTAACCTGACCGCTGCTGATTTTGGCGGTGAAGAATACGAAGGCTGCAATGAGATGCTGGTCTTAACCCGCCCTGATGTGATCGAGGATGTGCACAAGGCTTATCTGGAAGCTGGCGCTGATATTGTGGAGACCTGCTCCTTTGGCTCAACCGACATCGTGCTGGCTGAGTATGGCTTGGCCGACAAGGTGTTTGAGCTGAACAAGGCCTCTGCGGTTGTTGCCCGCCGTGCCTGTGATGCTTTCAGCACTCCGGACAAGCCGCGCTTTGTGGCCGGTTCCATGGGCCCTACCACCCGCACCATCTCGGTCACCGGTGGGGTAACCTTTGAGCAACTGGTCACCGCATTTAAAGATCAGACCATCGGCCTGTTGGCTGGTGGCGTGGATCTGCTGCTGCTGGAGACTGCCCAGGACACCCTTAACCTTAAGGCAGGTGCCGAAGGTATCCGGCTTGCTTTTGAACAGACAGGCCTTCGGGTACCGGTAATGGTATCCGGCACCATTGAACCCACCGGCACCATGCTGGCAGGCCAGAACGTAGAGGCACTCTACGCCTCCCTGACCCACCTGGAAGAGAATCTGGGGCTGACCAGCATTGGCCTGAACTGCGCCACCGGGCCAGAGTTCATGACTGATCACCTGAGGGCCCTGTCTGAGCTGGCCACCTGCCATATCTCGGTCTACCCCAATGCCGGTTTGCCGGATGAAAACGGCCACTATGCTGAATCACCCGACTCTCTGGCCCAGAAGCTGTCCCGCTTTGTGGATGAAGGCTGGCTGAACATCATTGGCGGCTGCTGCGGCACCTCACCGGCCCATATTGCGGCCATAGCAAAAATGGCAGCAGGCAGGCAGCCCCGTAAACCGGTTACAGGCCGCCGCAGACTGGTCTCCGGCATTGAACCGCTGTTTATTGAAGAGGATAACCGCCCGATCCTGGTGGGTGAGCGGACCAACGTGATCGGTTCCCGCAAGTTCAAGAACATGATTGTGGCCGGTCAGTTTGAAGAGGCGGCCGAGATTGCCCGGGCCCAGGTCAAGACCGGAGCCCAGGTGATTGATATCTGTGTGGCCAACCCGGATCGTGATGAGCTGGCCGACATGGAGCAGATGCTGGTGTATCTGCCCAAAAAGGTGCGGGCGCCGATCATGATCGACTCCACCGATGCCAAGGTGACTGAGCTGGCACTGCAACGGTTGCAGGGCAAGTGCGTGATCAACTCCATCAACCTGGAAGATGGTGAAGAGCGCTTTGCAAAGGTGGCTCCTCTGCTCAGACGCTATGGCGGCGCTGTGGTGGTGGGCTGTATTGATGAAGACCCCAAGAACGGCATGGCTGTTACCCGCCAGCGCAAGCTGGAGGTAGCACAACGTTCCTATGACCTGCTGGTTAACAAATACGGCCTGCGCCCGGAAGACCTGATCTTTGATCCACTTGTTTTTCCAGTAGGCAGCGGCGATGACAACTATATCGGTTCTGCAGTGGAGACCATTGAAGGGGTGCGCCTGATTACCGAGGCATTCCCCCAGTGCAGCACCATTTTGGGTATATCCAACGTATCCTTTGGTCTGCCTGCTGCAGGCCGCGAGGTGCTGAACGCTGTATTCCTGTATCATTGCGTCAAGGCCGGTCTGGGCTATGCCATTGTCAACACTGAAAAGCTTGAGCGTTACGCCTCCATTCCGGAAGAAGAGCGCAGGCTGGCTGAAGACCTGATCTTCTGGCGCGGTGCTGATCCGGTTGCTGCCTTTGCTGCAGCCTTCCGTGACAAAAAGCCGGTCTCCCATACACCCAAGGCAGAACTGCCGCTGGATGAACGTCTACCACTCTACATCATTGAAGGGGTCAAGGATGGCCTGACCGCTGACCTTGATGCTGTACTGGACCGTGGCGACAAGCCGCTGGAGATCATCAATGGCCCCCTTATGGCTGGCATGGCTGAAGTCGGACGGTTGTTTAACGACAACCAGTTGATTGTGGCCGAGGTACTACAATCTGCCGAGGCGATGAAGGCAGCGGTCTCCCATCTAGAACCTCACCTGTCAAAGGATGAAACCTCCAGCAAAGGCAAGATGTTGTTGGCCACGGTCAAGGGTGACGTCCATGACATCGGTAAAAATCTGGTGGAGATCATCCTCTCCAACAACGGCTTTGAGGTGGTCAACCTGGGGATCAAGGTCGGGCCGGAAGAGCTGATTGCTGCAGCAAAGAAAGAAAAACCTGACTTCATCGGCCTGTCCGGCCTGCTGGTCAAGAGCGCCCTGCAGATGATTGTCACTGCCGCAGACCTGAAGGCAGCCGGTATAGATGCGCCGCTGCTGGTGGGAGGCGCTGCCCTGTCCCGCGCCTTTGCTGACAACCGGATTACACCGGAGTATAACGGCCCGGTATTGTATGCCAAGGATGCCATGGCCGGTCTTGAACTGGCCAATCAGCTGGTTGATCCAGCGTTGCGTCAGCAGTTGATGCTTGACCTGGCCCGTCAACAGGAAGCCAGTGCCAAAATCGCAGCAGCCAAGGCAGCAGGCCAATCAACAGTTGCAACCGGATCAACACAATCAGCTATCAGCATCACCGCCCCCATCCTGGCTGCACCTGACCTTGAACAGCATATCCTGCGGGATATCCCGGTTGGTCAGATCATCCCCTACCTGAACCGTCAGATGCTCTATACCAAGCATCTGGGCCTGACCGGGTCTGTGGATAAGCTGCTGGCTGGTCAGGATGAAAAGGCGACCAAACTACACCTGACCGTTGAGGCGATGCTGGAGCGGGTACTGCAGGAAGGTCTGATCAAGCCCCAGGCTATGTATCAGTTCTATCAGACCAACGGAGATGGCAATGATCTGATTCTGTTCAATGCTGATGGTTCAGAGGCAACCCGTTTCAGCCTGCCCCGCCAGAAGAGCGGCGAACAGCTCTGTGTGGCAGACTTTGTCCGTCCGCTGGCTGGCGGCGAGAAGGACAACATGGCCCTGTTTGCGGTCACCTGTGGTCAGGGTGTACGTGAGCTGTCTGAAAAATGGAAGGCTGAAGGGGATTACCTCAACTCCCACCTGCTGCAGGCTCTGGCTCTTGAAATGGCCGAGGCCACTGCAGAATACCTGCACAAGAGGATCCGCACCTCCTGGGGAATTGTGGATGATCAGGCCCTGACCATGAAGCAGCTCTTTAATGCCGAGTATCAGGGAATCCGGGTCTCCTTCGGCTATCCAGCTTGCCCCAACCTGGATGATCAAAGAAAACTGTTTACGTTGCTCAAACCGGAGCAGATCAATATTAACCTGACTGATGGAGACATGATGGACCCTGAGGCATCGGTGTCGGCTCTGGTATTCCATCACCCGGAGGGGAAGTATTTTGATGTGAGTAGGTAGTAGCGCCACATGCGACGACAACGGCCCTCTCGATAACGGAGGGCCGTTTTTGTTTCTCGAAGATCATTGGAAAATCTGATACATAAGGGGAAACATTTTTTATCGGTGCTACCAATCATGACAACACACACACACCATAACCGAGCCTCAAGTATGTATCCTTTTTCCGGCGGAATTGCCGGAAAGCTCGGAGATCGTTTTGAGGCTAAGTGGGCGGTCAAAAAACTGTTTGAGGTCATGCTCGGGTATGCAAATTCGATACAATTTGAGTTTACTGAGCCTGCCAATCATGGTGTTGAATTCTGGATTGTTCGTAATGGTCACAAAGAGTGGTATCAAGCAAAACGACAAAATACCCAGGGCAACTGGACCATTGGAAGGTTAGCCCACGAGGGCGTTTTGTCCACAGCACTAGCAAAGCTATCAGCAGAACCGAATGATACGTTTCACTTTTTATCAACGGCCCCAGCAACGGAACTGCATCAACTCACGCAAAGAGCAGCATCCGTCGAAACAAATATTGCGGACTTTCTGAATGCTTTATCCGAGAAAGAACGGGCCTCACATTTCCCCGAATTATGCCGACATTGGGGAACGACTGAAGATCAGGCATGGCGATGTTTGCAACGTATTGAGGTAGTGTGTGAGCCGGAACCTGATCTTGACCGAAATATAGAAATATTTGGAGACTTGCTTTTCCGCGATGGATACAGATGCTTTTTCCCCATCCTTCGGGAGTATCTTGAAAACTGTTTCAATCGTGAGTTAACCACTGAAATAACCCGAAACGAAATTATTGGTAATGGCCTTCTTGACCCACGAATGCCGCTTGACCCGACAGTACGGGAAAATATTAAACTAGCGAACCAGCGTTATCTTGAAAGCTATGCTCCGTTCGGTATTGGTGGGGCGATTATTTCCCGTAACGAGGCGCAACAGGCGTTAGCGGCTCTTGCAGATGCAGATGGTCCGGCAATCATTCTGTTGACCGGTAATGCCGGAACGGGAAAATCCGGGGTTATCAGAGAAATATTGTCTGAACTGGAAATGAACGGCTCGACCTTCCTTGCTTTTCGTGCTGACAATCGCCTTAGCAGCGATTCTACAACGGCCCTCGGACAGTCACTCTATGGCCGTAGCGAAAATCCGCTCAATACTCTGCAATCATTGGCTCCCGATGGAAAAGCGGTCTTGTTTATTGATCAGATTGATGCAATCAGCGAGGTATCAGGACGAACCGGAGCTATTCGCGAGGTGATCTTCGAATTTCTTGATTATGCACGAATGTCTAAAAACATTCGGATTATCGCTGCCTGTCGCACCTACGACCTGAGCAATGACAGTGCCTTGCTCAAATTGGAAAAGATGCTACGTGTCCAGAGAATCGAGATTAAACTTCTGGATTGGGCTACAGAAATAGAACCGCTCTTTACCTCCAGAGGCATTTCTTGCGACAGCATCTCCAGCAAACAACGACAACTTCTGACATTGCCTCTCAATCTTGCCCTGTTTCTTGAAGTTTACGAGCAAAACGAAACGGCAATGTTGTTCCAATCCACAACAGAGCTGTTTGACCGGCTAGTTGAGAAAAAACAGCGAGCTATTGTAAGCCGTGGGTTCCCTGATTTCGGAATTATGGTGGTTCTTTCCCACTTGGCGCAGGTGATGAGTAACGACCAGTCACTGGATGCTTCGATAACAGTGCTCGACCATTTCCCCCATGCGCTTGATCTCTTGGCAACGGAACACCTGATCAGCCGCGTGGATGGCCGCATAAATTTCTTCCATGAAAGCCTGTTTGACTACGCCTTTGCCAGAGGGTTTGTAAGCAAGCGGCGCAATCTGCTCGATTTTCTTCGTGCCGACGAACAGGCACTTTTCCGTAGAACACAGGTTCGTCAGATATTGACGATGTATCGTCAAACCGCTCAAGCAGCGTATCTTAGGCAACTTGCCGAGTTATTGAACAGCCCGGCTGTCCGTTATCACCTGAAGGATGCAATCATGCGCTGGCTCGGCGGCCTTGATCAGATGAGTGAAGCTGAACTGGATGTTGTTCTGACATTGGACACCCCAAAAGAACAGATGCCTCCGTTAGTGCGCATGGCTATTCACCCTCAGGTAGCATTACTCCCGATTTTGCTCCGTCGTGGTTTTATTGCTCGCTGGCTGGCATCCAGCTCTGAAGGGCGGCGCAACGATGCTTTCAGTATTCTGCGTAACAGTGCAAAATTGTTTCCGGCTGAAGTAGCTCATGCATTACGCACTTGGTGGTGTGGAGATACCGCACGAGGCAAACTCCTTTTAGATTGGTTCTCATGGCTGCACGAAATGCCGCCATCCCCTGACTTGCTGGGACTCAACATAGACCTGATCCGTTCAAAGCCTGACGGTCTGCTTGAACGAGCCGGATTGTATGATCGTCACTCCATATCTGCCTGGCTCAAGCACGATCCTGCAGCAGCAGGAACGCTGCTCAGGACATGGTTTGAGGTCTGGTATGACACTTTTCCAGAAGGGCATCCGTTTGAAAGGGGCGAACAAAGCGATCTTGATTATCACTGGCTTGGCGAACTCCAAAAGAAATCGTCAGCCGTTTTCCTTGAAGCCACAATTCCGGCCTTTATCGAGGCCATCAGACGCATTAATCTCACGTTTGATGGTCACACCTGGGCTGATCACACATGGCTCCTGCATTTTGATCGTAATTCCGGACTAGGTCCGGAGCGGTTTATTGACTTGCTGCTCGATGCCTTCGGTTGCCTTGTTACATCTGCACCTGAACAGGCCATAGCCTTGTTTGAGCAAATCAAATCAATTTCCCACCCGGCAACCCTGTATCTTTGCTTGGAAATCATTGGACCAAGTGGCGGCTCGTTTACGCAACAACTTGTAAGTCTTATCACAGAGGAAAAGCTTTTTGATGTGGGGCCGAATGCTGCAGAATGGCTGTCATTCGTGCGAGCCGCCAATACAGCGCTTCCTTTTCTCACTGCACATGAAAGAGAACGCATTGAACAACGCATACTGAGCCACTGGCCGGAGCTGCGGATAGCCAAGAAACTTGCTCATGACTTTGCCGCAGGCCAGCCTGAGGTTGAGCCGTTCTGGACTCACAAGTCCGTGATCAGTGACTTAAATTGGAGTGGTTATAAGCAGTGGTGCATCCTTAAATCACTTGATACCAGTACGCTTTCCAGTAAGGCACTACAGCGGCTAAATCAGCTTGACAAAAAATTCCGCGATAAGTCCATCCCCAAACCGAACAATTTGGAGGTCACCTGTGTGCCGCCACCAATTGGTTCCGAGCGTGCCAAGTTCATGTCCGATAATGCTTGGTTAAGCGCTTTCAATGCCTACTGTGATGATCGAGAAACAAGCCGAAAACGAGGCGAGTGGTTCCACCACACCGGTGCCAGTGGTCTTGCCCGAATTCTCCAAGAACGTACCAAGGAGGAACCGGAACGGTTCATACGACTTTTGCAGCGTATGCCGATAAACACGAATCAGGAGTATTTCAACGGGATCGTAAACGGACTGTCAGAAAGTCGAGCAACTGATGTGTTGCTGGTAGAGGCACTTCGCCATGTACATGACCTGCCTGGGCGCCCATGCTGCGAAGGTGTCTGCCGGATTTTACAAAAACGTCCAACCCTTGCAGCTCATAACGAAGTCTTTGCCATGTTGATCTGGTACGTTGAACATGGTGAGGCTGATACAAACAAAGAAACGGATCAGAAACGAACTCAAGAGCTTACAGTTTCCGCAGAACAGCTCATACGAAGAGGTGGTTTTACCATGCATCGAAGCGGGTATTTTGACCGTGGTACAGCAGTGGAAACTCTTGGTGATGTTCTATGGGAGAATGATACTCGTCTGCTAGAATGTGTCGATCTGATCAACAGATGCATAGAGAATGAAACGCTGGAAAGTATTTGCTGCATGTTGACCAAACCGATTTACTCGGTATTACGCCAGAACAATCATTTGGCAGCCACGCTATTAAAACGACTGATTAACCGAGAAGAATGGTCTGATCTCAAGCCGTTAACTACCTACAAAGGCATTTTGCTTCTCAATTACATTTTACATGGTACCCCTGACATTGGCATGGAACTTCTGGAGCTGTTGCTGACATCCGATTTTGAAGACTATCGTCGATTGGGAGCATTTCATCTATTTCGGGAGGCTTTCTACAATGAAGCCCTTGCCGAGCGTGCCAAGGCACTCCTTGATAGTGGAGATATCTATCGGAAAATTGCAGCCAGCCTGGCATCTCACCATTTGGCACACGCTGCCTATCGCCAAATTGCGGAACAGCAGCTTATGGCCTTTTTCAACGACCCCGACAAAGAAGTCAGAACCGATGCAGCCGAATGTTTTCGTGAACTGTGGAATGAAAGTATAGAGCCATATCGTCCGCTACTTCGTGCTTTTATTCAATCTACTGCTTTTACGGAGAATACCTTTTCGTTTTTTTATTTTCTGAATGACGCACACGAGCCGGTCACGGAGGAAGTGCTGCTCTCCGCCGAGCGCATTCTTGAAATTATTGAACAGCAGGACGATTCATCATCTGGCAAGCCATATCGTGAGATGCATTATCTTGATGAGCTACTGCTGAAGGAATACGCCTCTACGGAATATCTGCCTGTATTGAGAGGACGAATCCTTGATATTATTGATCGGATGCTGATATTGGGATTGTACGGAACTGACAAAATTGTCCAAGAACATGAACGGATATAATGCTAATGACTCGCTCCCCTAAAATCGTCATCACCTCCGGTCCCAACGGCGCAGGTAAAACCACCTTTGCCCGGGAATTTCTACCCCATGAGGCAAACTGCCCTGATTTCATCAAATGCCGACCTGATCGCTGCGGGATTGTCTCCATTCCGGCTCGAAGCTGCGGCATTTCGAGCCGGTCATCTGATGTTGGAAGAGGCGCATGAGGGCAAAATGAAGGACACTTCCCCATTTCCTTCTTAAACCATCTTGTCGCAGACTCAACTCCGTGCACATGCCTATCACCTCAAGAATCACTTCTTGACCAACGATACCACTATTGATACTATAAATCATGCCAACATTGTCCGACCTTATTGAAGCCATGCGCAATAGCCCCACTGGGGTACGCTTTGTTGATCTATGCAAGGTCTGTGACCACTATTTTGGATCAGCCCGTCAGTCAGGCAGCAGTCACCGGGTATACAAAACACCATGGATCGGCGACCCACGGGTAAACATCCAGAACGATAAGGGTAAGGCAAAGGCATATCAGGTGAAGCAGGTTCTTAAGGCAATCGAACGAATGGAGATGGAACATGGTTGCGAGAAAAACTGATATCTACGACAAATATACCTACCGCGTGACTTGGTCGGAAGAGGATTCCGAATATGTAGGGCTTTGTGCCGAGTTTCCCAGCCTGAGCTGGCTGGCAGAGTCGCGCGAGGCAGCGCTGCGCGGAGTGAGCAAGCTGGTGGCAGAGGTGGTTGAAGATATGCGCCATAATAACGAAGCAACGCCAGAACCGCTTGCCGTCAAGCAGTTTAGCGGTAAATTTATGGTCCGTATCCCTCCCGAGGTACACCGGCAACTGGCTATTCAGGCTGCAGAAGCGGGAGTTAGCCTCAACAGGCTGGCAAGCACCAAACTGAGCCGCTGACGTTTTTACACTTTCTGCGTATTCCGTGCTTTAAAATAGAGGCAAGATATGATCTTAGACAACAAGCTCAATATCACCGATCAGATCGAACTAGCCAAGGCCGAAGAAAAAATCAGCAAACAGAAAGCCAGGCAGCTGTTTGACTCTGGCGATATTAACAAAGTAGAAATCGGTACCTTTGCCGGACTTGCGTTTATCCATGCCTATCTGTTTGAAGATATGTACCCCTTTGCCGGAAAAGTCCGTGACGTGAATATCGCTAAAGGAAATTTCCGTTTTGTGCCTCTTATGTATCTAGAGTCGTCGCTGCAGCATATTGATGCCATGCCGCACAGCACGTTTGATCAAATCATTGAAAAATATGTTGAGATGAATGTTGCCCATCCTTTCCGCGAAGGCAATGGCCGCGCCACACGCATCTGGCTGGATCTGATGCTTAAAAAGAAAATCCAACAGGTGGTTGACTGGAATCGGGTTGATAAGGAAGAATACCTCTTTGCCATGCAGCGCAGTGTGGTGAAAGACCTTGAGATCAAATTCCTGCTGAATCAAGGACTTACCGATCAGATTGACGACCGCAATCTGTTTATGCAAGGGATTGATGTCAGCTATTACTACGAAGGCTATAGCGAATTTAAGACCGAGGAGCTGTAACCGTAATCACTAAATTGCTGTCCTCCCCCCTTGATTTCTGACGATTGATGCTTATCTTGTCTGCTGTCCAGACTATTTACCCTGCACAAGGAGATTTATCCGTATGTCCAAGGCAACAAAGCAGTTTCAGACCGAAGTAAAGCAACTACTTGACCTGGTTATCCACTCACTCTATTCCAACCGCGACATCTTCCTGCGGGAGCTGATCTCCAACGCATCCGACGCCATTGACAAGGCCCGTTTTGAGGCCCAGTCCAATGAATCCCTGCTGGAAGGCAACAGCGACTGGAAGCTCAAACTGATCGCCAATAAGGATGCCGGAACCCTGACCATCCGCGACAACGGCATCGGCATGTCCATGGCCGAGGTGGAAGAGAACATCGGCACCATTGCAAAATCAGGCACCAAGTCGTTCGTGCAAGCCATGAAGGATGCGGCTGCTACCCAGCAACCGGAACTGATAGGCCAGTTCGGGGTTGGTTTCTATGCCTCATTCATGGTGGCAGACAAGGTTGTCCTGACCACTCGCCGGGCCGGTGATACAGCCCACGGTACCTGTTGGGAGTCAATCGGCGATGGTTCCTACACCATTGAAGACTGCACCAAGGCAGAGCGTGGCACCGAGATTGTGCTGCACCTGAAGGAAGAGTTTAAAGAGTATCTGGATGAGTGGAAAATCCGTTCCATCGTCAAGAAGTACTCCGACTTTATCCAGTATCCGGTCTGCATGGATATTACCCGTACTGAGACCCCCAAAGGGGTGGATGGCGAGGAGATCGAAGGGGCCGGCACCATCGAGAAGATCGAGGAGCAAACCCTTAACTCCATGAAGGCGATCTGGGCCCGTCCCAAGAGCGAAGTGACCGAGGAGGAATACAAGGAGTTCTACAAGCATGTGTCCCATGACTTTGAAGATCCCTTCAAAACCATCCACTTTGCTGCCGAAGGCACCAGCGAGTTCAAGGCGTTGCTCTACCTGCCAGCCAAGAAGCCGTTTGACCTGTTCATGGCTGAGCGCAAGCGCGGCATCCAATTGTATGTCAAGCGGGTCTTCATCACTGAGAAGTGCGATGCCCTGCTGCCTGATTACCTGCGCTTTGTCCGCGGTGTGGTGGATTCATCCGACCTGCCGCTGAACGTCTCCCGTGAGATCCTACAGGAGGATGTGCAGATCAAGCGGATCCAGAAGAGTCTGGTCAACAAGATTCTCTCCACCCTGGCTGACCTGAAGGAGAAAGAGTACGATCAGTACCTGACCTTCTGGAAAGAGTTTGGACCGGTCTTGAAGGAAGGGCTGCACTTTGACTATGCCAACAAGGAAAAACTGCAGGAGCTGATGCTGTTCCAGAGTACCCGGACCGCTGAAGGCGAGTATGTCTCACTCAAGCAGTATGTAGAGCGGATGCCTGAGGCACAGAAGGAGATCTACTACATTACTGGTGAAGACAAGTCTAGCCTGGAGCAGTCACCACTGCTGGAGGCGTTCAATGCCAAAGGGTTTGAAGTACTCTTCCTGACCGACCCGGTTGATGAGTGGGTGGTTCAGTCCCTGCACGAATATCAGGAAAAGAGCCTCAAAGCGGTTGACCGGGGTGATGTGGACCTGGACAGCGAAGATGAGAAAAAGGAAAAAGAGAAGAAGCAGGAAGAGGCCAAGAAGGAATTCGGCTCGCTGCTGGAGCTAATCAAGGGCCGTCTGGAGAACAAGATCAAAGAAGTTCGCTTCTCAAACCGCCTGACTGACAGCGCCTGCTGTCTGGTGGCTGATGATTTTGGCATGAACGCCAATATGGAGCGGATCATGAAGGCCATGAACCAGGCCGTGCCTGAGTCCAAGCGGGTGCTGGAACTGAACCCTGACCACCCGATCGTGAAGGTGATGGGCGACATGTACAAGCAGAGTGCTGATGATGCACGCCTGCTGGATTATGCTGACCTGCTCTATGATCAGGCGTTGCTGACCGAAGGCACACCAATTAAAGACCCGCTCAAATTTACCAAGCTGGTCAGTGAACTGATGGTAAAAGCAGCTCAATAAGCCGCTTCCACCACCATCCACAAAAAAGGGCAGGCATTTGTGCCTGTCCTTTTTTGTAACAATTGATTACGCAGATCTAAACTGATGAAGTCACAATTTTGGGAAT
>Ga0209016_1002552_pt1 | contig 11920 bp, 17 predicted proteins | sample EPASupsiteSAE305_FD_187265 | JGI IMG/M metagenome (GOLD analysis project Ga0209016, IMG submission 187265) | Bioremediated contaminated groundwater microbial communities from EPA Superfund site, New Mexico - SAE3-05 (SPAdes) (version 2) | ecosystem: Environmental > Aquatic > Deep subsurface >...
TACAGCTCCCTACGGAGATATGGATCTGGAGCTGTTCAAGCAGGCCATGAATGGTGAAGTGGCAGCGGTCATGATGACCTGCCCCAACACCCTGGGGCTGTTTAACCCCTACATCAAGGAAATTGCTGATATTGCCCACAGCCACGATGCCCTGATGTACTACGATGGCGCCAACCTGAATGCCATCATGGGCAAAGTACGGCCCGGCGATGTGGGCTTTGACGTGGTACACGTCAACCTGCACAAGACCTTTGGCACCCCCCACGGTGGCGGCGGTCCCGGTTCCGGTCCGGTGGGGGTCAAGAAAAGCTTGATCCCGTTCCTGCCGATGCCACGCATTATCCATGATGAGGTGGGTGGCAAGCTGCAGATCCAGACCGACAATCCCTTGAGCATTGGCCGTACCGCCAATTTCTTTGGTAACTTCGGGGTAATGGTCAAGGCCTACACCTACATGATCATGCTGGGCCGTGAAGGCCTGATTCAGGTCTCTGAGCAGGCGGTGCTGAATGCCAACTACATGAAGGAAAAACTGAAGGCCTGGTTTGATCTGCCCTACAGCCAGACCTGCATGCATGAGGTGGTCTTTTCTGCTTCAAAGCAGCTGGCCCAGGGCGTCCATGCCATTGATATTGCCAAGTTCCTGATCGACAAAGGCTATCATCCACCCACGGTCTACTTCCCGCTGATCGTGAAAGAGGCGATCATGATCGAGCCGACCGAGACCGAGAGCAAGGCTACCATGGATGCCTTTATCGAGGTGATGATCGAGGCTGCCAAGCAGGCAGAGTCTGATCCTGATTCCTTTGCAGCCATGCCGGTCACCATGCCGGTCACCCGGCTGGATGAAACCAGGGCAGCAAGGAGCCAGACGGTCTGCTGTCTGGGGTAGCAGGTTGTTGATGTCTCAAATGAAAAGGCCGACCGGGATTGTTTCCGGTCGGCCTTTTCGTTTAGAAAACGGCAGATCATATCCACTAAAGACACAAAGTTTCACGAAGATTTAAACCGAGAAAAAGCAGTTCACGCAACGGCGCTACGACGCTACGGAATAAAAACGGCATGTTGTGTTGATTTGCCCTGTAGCCAAGCGGGTGAAGAGATATGATTCTGTAACTGCTTGGTTTTCGTTGCGAGCGTTGCGGCTTTGCGTGAGTAACTGCCGTTTTCAGGATAATAAAAAACTTTGATTCCATTATAACAGGCTAAATTCTTTGCGATCCTTGCGTTCTTTCGCGGCCAATTGCTTGATTCAGGTTTTTACGGCTTGGTTGCAATAAAGATCGCCCGCAATGGTGCCGGATGCCCTTCAATGGTCTTTGATCCATCATCAGGATCAAGATAATCCGCCAGCGACTCAAAACGCATCCATTCTGTCGCGTGCTGTTCTTCATGGCTGGTGCGGTTGGTGTTGACGCAGGCGATCTCTGTAAAACCACAACGCTGCAACCACAGGGTCATGGTCGCAATTGACGGAAGAAACCAGACATTGCGCATCTTGGCATACCGTCCTGGTGGCATGAAGATCGTCTCCTGATCTCCTTCAACAATCAGCGTCTCCAGAATCAACTGTCCTCCAGGGCGCAGGCAGCCCTTCAACTCAAGCAGATGGTCCAGAGGGGATCGACGATGGTAAAGGACCCCCATGGAGAAGACGCTGTCAAAGCAGCCAAGATTGGCAAGCAGGTCTTCAACACCAATCGGGATGACATGGTGCTGTGGATCGTGCAGGTAGCGCTGCATGACCTGAAACTGCATCACTGAAACCAGAAACGGTTCAATACCAAGCACAAAATCAGCACCAACGCCACGCATACGCCAGCCATGATAGCCGTTGCCGCAGCCCACATCCAGAACCCTGCGTCCGGCCAGCGGCTGGATATGGGGCAGGAGACGTTCCCACTTCCAGTCAGAGCGCCACTCGGTCTCAATCTCAACACCAAAAAGAGAATAGGGGCCTTTACGCCAGGGGTGAAAGGCCTGCAGTTTGTCGATCAGTTCTTCACGGCTGATCCGGCCTAGATCACTGCTGGAACCGATAGTGACGCTGTCCAGCAGATCAATACGGGAAGGCTGTAGCTCCGGTAACACTTCCAGGGCTCTGAGCCACTCCGGCATATCACCGTAACGTTCAAGCAGCAGCTCCTTTGACAGGGTGGTTTGCAGCTGTTCAGCCCATTGTTCCTGCCCCATGGCCGCAAGTTGCGGATAGAGTGCATCGTAGTAGTTCATTTAATGGCAACCAGAGAGGCGAAGTTAAAGCACTGGAACCACAACTCAGCGCAGCTGAAACCGGCTGTTTTAAGCCGTTTTTGATGGACCGCAAGGGTCTCAGGGATCATTACCTTCTCCAGTGCTGACCGCTTCTGGCTGATCTCCAGATCGCTGTAACCGTTGGCCCGTTTGAAGTCATGGTGCAGCTCTACATGAAACTGTTGCCGCTCCGGCTTGCTGAATGCGATCTTCTCCGAGAGGATCAGGATACCGCCTGGATTAAGCCCCTCGTAGATCCGCTGCATCAGTGCCAGTCGCTGTTCCAAGGGGATGAACTGCAGGGTGAAGTTGAGCACCACGACCGAGGCGTTATCAATGACAACATCCTTGATATCATTACAGATCATCGTTACCGGAATGGTCGGCCCGGTATCGAGGGCCAACAGCTCCCTGGCACGCTCAAGCATTGCCGGAGAGTTGTCCACCGCAATAATGTCACAGTCCGGCCTGCTGATCCGCTGGCGCATGGCCAGGCTTGCTGCCCCAAGCGAGCAGCCGAGATCATAGCAATGGCTTCCGGCCTGGGCGTATTTGGCGGCAATGATGCCGGTATTGGCTATGATCATGCCGTAGCCCGGCACCGAGCGTTGTATCATGTCGGGAAATACAGCAACAACCCGCTCATCAAATTGAAAATCGATTATTTCCTGGAGGGGGGCCGCGTAGAGGGCGTCAGTTTTCTTTGTCACAGTTTTGTGGTCCTGTTAAAGGCTGCATACGATAGATTTGCTGAAAATAGCCGAAATGCCAACATAAAACTACCGGGAGCGCAGTGGAGCCTGGTTGGGCTCTATTTGAACGCAAAGGGCAGAGACTTTCTGAACTGCTCTGACACATCACCCGTTTGATCAAGGTCATTTGCCAGACTAAGCTTTAAGACCGGGCTCCCGTTCTGTAACGGCAGCTTGTTGAGAGAGACCCGGAGAACGTTCAGGCTTGTGGCGGATTCAAAATAGTAGGTCTTGTTGGTAAGATCGGCTACCGTCCGCCAACGGGTACTGGATATATTGGGCCGTAGCGGGTCAGCAACACCAAAAGGCGCAGATACGTTCCGCATAACGCTCATAAGATAGGCCACGGCTTCCCGTTTACTCTCCGGCTTTGGAAGACTCTTCAGGTAGCGGGCGGCGCGGACAAAACGGTCGAGGGACTGTTCCGAACCGGGCAGCTCCCGGTTGCCGCCAAACCCTTTATAAAGCTTCAGGTTGGCAAGCTGTTTGTTGAAAGGGGGCGAATTCGTCATAACCGTATATTTGCGATCGTGATAGATTTTCGGCTTGCCGTTGATCCACTCCACCACCGCAGAATCTCCCGTTGCATCAGCCAGGGCCACATGTCCTGCCGCCTGGCGGTTTGTTGATCCCATGGGGCCACTGACTATCTGGAACGACTCTGTTTCAATGAATCTGACCGCTTCTGCCACGGTGGCAAAGTTATCAAGGAAATACTGGGTAGCGATGCTGAACGATAACCCCGGAACTGAACTGTCACGCTTGCCATAATCTGACTCTGCAAGCCATAACGGGTTCACGGAAAGCCCCTTCTCGTTTATGCCGTCAACCGTCATCATTTCATAGCCGGAAACAACCAGACTTCCATACCGGGATACCCATCTCAGGGAGTTTCTGCCTGCTCCGCCATCCCGCGCAATGCCCCGCGGAAAGGCCCACAGGTTGCTTTTCATATCTTCAAACCAGTCCATATTGCGACCAACGACGACTGCCTGTTCATTGTTGTTCCACAATACGCGTGAACAGGGATACGCCGGGTAGGTGAGCAAAAGCAGAAAAATACAGGTTATGCTAACTCTCAGCCATCTGTGTTGGTAATCAATGGTCATAAATTCACCTTTTTCAAGCTATTGGAGATATGGTGATGCAAAGGGTATGAGAAGGCTGCATAATCGTTGAGCATATTGTAGGACATGGTCAATAGCCTTAACAGGTTGTTGAAAAACTACTGCGGAGCCCGTCTACGGCGTTGCGCGGTGCTCGCTCCTTCGCCTAACTGTCTGTTATATCTCAGTCGCTGTGCGCCGTGCGCCTTGTAGCCGTGCTTCCTCATAACGTTTTTCGACAGCCTGTTAAAGGTTCTTTTTATTCATCAGCCAACGGAAAAGCTCAGCCAACAACGTGCATGAAGTTGACCCGCCGGTATTTGGGCGGGTCGAACTTTCTGGAACATTTGTTTTTCTCATCTTTCAATCTTGCAAGCCCGACCCTACTGCTTATCGTTTCTCAGTTGAGTCAGAATCTACTATGCATATAGTACGCTCTCCCCACCAGAGTCTATGGTTAATCTTTCTTTCCGGCTGCCAAATACCTGCCAACGGCAGAAGAACGGCAGATTTGCAGGGTTTGATAAAAAGTTGTTGCTATGAACAGGATGCTTTTGCTATGTTGCGCCGCAGCTACGCGAATTGCGACAGCAGGTACACGATAATACTAAACCATCCGCGAGGATGGGGCGGAAAGCCTACAGGGTCTCACCGAGACAGCCGGGTTGCCGAAATATCTTTTACGAGATTCGGCAGCCCGGCTTTTTTGTGCCTGCTGCACCGGAACGATGCACCGGAGAAGAGCTGGCCGAGACCAAAGCACGACTGAAAAGGACCGCTTGCAACCCATGTTTTTGATCGTCAGACCGATATCCCTGCCCACTACGCTTCGTTGTCTCGCTGCATCTGCCCTGCTTGCCGCGCTACAGGGGTGCGCAACCATGACGGCAGTCTATGAGGAGTTCCCGTCTGTTTCCAATCTGCAGGAAGAAACCTTTGAACAGAACGAGTTTTCGGTTTCCAAGGGTGAAGATCTCATCGGCCGGTTGCGCTACGTCCGCCTTAAAAAGGGGGATACGCTGCCGGACATCGCCAGGCATTACGGTCTGGGCTTGAATGGCCTCACGTCTGCCAACCCCGGAGTGGATATCTGGGTACCCGCGGCCGGAGAACGGCTGGTCCTGTCCCATTACTTCATTCTGCCGGATGCACCCAGAAAAGGGGTCGTAATCAATCTGGCCACCATGCGGCTGTTTGCGTTCAAGGGTACTGTCGATCAGTTGACCGTGGTCACCTACCCGGTTGGCGTCGGCACTGAGGAGCGCCCCTCCCCCATGGGGCAGATGCGGGTAGAGCGCAAGGCCTACCGGCCCAGCTGGTATGTGCCGACCTCCATTGCCAAGGCCCACCTCAAAAAAGGCGATGTATTGCCTGCAGTCGTTCCGCCGGGGCCTGACAACCCCCTGGGAGAGTATGCGCTCTATCTGACGGCCCCGAGCTATCTGATCCACGGCACCAACAAACCGGCCAGCATCGGACTGCGGGCAAGCAACGGCTGCTTCAGGCTGTATCCCGAGGATGTCAAGCGGCTCTATGAGATAACCCCGGCCAAAACGCCGGTCAATATCATCAACCAGCCGTATCTGGTGGGCTTGCGCAATGGGGTGGTCTACCTGGAGGTGCACGGACCAACGGGCGAACTGGACACAGCCGAGCTTGACAAGGTCTACCGTAAGCTCAAGGCAGTTGAAACGGCAACAGGACGTCCGCTTGACTGGAAGAAGGTCAAGAAAGTACTGGCCGAGGCACGCGGGATTCCGGTTCCAGTCTTCGAGATCAGACCGGGAAGCAACAAAGATAGTACAGAACCGATCGAGGTGAGACATCCGGCAGAGCTGAGATTCAAGCCGAAGCTAGCGGAGCTTGATCCTGATGCATGGTCGGTACTGGTGGCCGAGCTGCAGGACGAAACCGATGCCGTCAGGCTTGCCGCCATTATCAACCATCAGGGACCCCATATCCCTGCAAAAATGATCTCAAAGGGCTCCGGTTATCAGGTTGTAGCCGGTCCGTTTACCGATCAGAAAGAGGCCCGAGAGATCATCAGACGTCTGAAGATGGATCTGGAGTTGGATGCCAGCCTGGTTGAACCAGCAAGGCGTAAATAACAAAAGAAAAAGGAGGTACACAGTGATGAAAAGGTTTTTTGTGGTTTCGATGATGTTTACACTTGCTGTTGGTCTGGGGGGATGCGCGACAACAGGCGACCTGGAAAAAGTGCAATCCCAGCAGATGGTAACCGGCGCAAAGGCTGATCAGGCAGCGCAGGATGCACAGGCTGCCAAGACTGCTGCTGATGCAGCCACCCTGAAGGCCGAAGCCGCCGCTGCCCGGGCCGAAAATGCCCTGAAATTGGCAGAAGAGCGGGCAAAGCTGGCTGACGAAAAAGAGAAGCTGGCCGAAGAGAAGACCAGGATTGCAGAAGAAAAAGCAAAAAGCGCTGACGAAAAGGCCAAGAAGGCTGAAGCTGTTTTCCACAAATCAATGCAGAAGTAAGCTGTTCTGCATCTGAAGCTGGTGATGTAGTGTCAGCGGGTACGGAGGTGGCAGGGTAGTGATATTCTGCCGCTTCCGTATGTTTTAAGCCGTTAACATTGACCCACTCCCGCATCGAAGGTGCACAGCCGATGGTGCCTCTAGCAAAGGATATGAGATGCACAAGCTGAAAACCATCGGCTGCAGACAGCGCAAGATTGCCGGCCTTCCGGCCCGTTCCCTGGTCAGCATCATCCTGGTGCCGATGCTGCTCTGCGGCTGCAATAGCCTGAATAGCGGGTTCCAGGCCAGAGATGCCTTCAGGGAGGCCAACGAGCAGTTCAACCGTGGTGCCTACAGCGCAGCGCTGGGCAGCTATCAGCAGATCATTGAAAAAGAGCCACAGGCCGGAGACCGGGCGCTATTCGAGATGGGGATCATCCATGCTCACCCCGGCAACGGACAGAAAGAGTATCAGAAAGCCCTGGACTGTTTTCAGCGGCTGATCAGGGACTATCCTGAAAGTGCCTACAGAAAAGACAGTGCATCGATGATCTTCACCATCAGTACGGTGATTGCCAAAGACAGCACCATTGCCACCCAACGGACACAGATCGAGGCGCTCCGCCAGGAGCTGCAAGGCAGGGCAAATGAAGGTAGCACCCTGCAGAAAAAGATCAAGGCGCTAGAACTGGAGCTTAAAAACGCAGGAGAAACGATCAGAAACCTGAAGGCAGAGCTTCTTGCCAACCCCAAAGGGCCCGCAGACAGGGTTCTGATAGAAAAAAAGGCGCGTTTGCTGACGCTGTTCTCTCAGGGCAAGGTACTGAAAAGCTACCCGATCGCCCTAGGTGGAGACCCGGACGGCCCCAAAGAACGGCAGGGGGATAACAAGACCCCGGAGGGGATCTACCGTATCGAATCACGAAACAGAAACAGCAGCTTTCATCTCGCCCTGCGCATCTCCTACCCCAACGAAAAGGATAAAAAACGGGCAAAACAGCTTGGTGTCTCTCCCGGGGGAGATATCATGATCCATGGCATCAAAAACGGCTTCTCGTGGATTGGTGGTCTGCACACCGAGGTTGACTGGACAAAAGGCTGTATTGCCGTCACCGATGAAGAGATAGAAGAGATTGAGAAGCTGGTGCCAAACAACACAACCGTTGAGATTCGCCCCTGATCTGAGCAGACAGTCAGCGAGAAATATCCTCCCCAGCACAATTCACCCAGCTGGCGTTAAGTGCCGAGTTAATCAACAAATCAACAACGTCACCCTTTTGCTCCCTGGAGTTGTTCAGGGGCAAACTCTGCGAATTCCACCTCCAAAGAAGCGAAAATTGCAGTATGTCGCCAAAATCATTCTCGTATAGTTCAATTATTGGTTTCATTTTTTTCTCAGGTAACGGGGCTGAGGCTGACCAGCCCTCGGCGGGTCTTGCTGAGTGGTTGTATCCCTCGGTCTTGAAAAGGAGAAAGGCTGTTTCCCAAATTCGTTACTGAAAAATAGCCTCTCTCCTTATTAGTGTCTGAATTCATCATTTCCTAATCGCTTGACTCATTAAGTCTCAATAGCCGATGTCCTTCAAAAACGGTAAGTATGTCGATTCGGTCACCATTCAATCGGTAGACAACGCGATATCCTCGGTAAATAAGCTCTCGAATATCAGGATTACCTATTTCTGGCACAGCCCTTCCGCTTCTTGGATTGTCAGTCAAAATTGCTTCAGTATGATCAATTAGGGCATCAACAAACTGAACCGCGCGTTCTACACTGTCACGTGCAATAAAATCTTCAATATCAAGCAGATTTTCGCCAGCTTCCTGTGACCATGTTACGCTCATGGATTACTCGCACTTCTTCGAGCGCGCAGGGTTTTTCGTAGTTCGTCTGTAGTTTGGGCACGCCCGCTTTCAACGTCTGCAATCCCTTTCTCAACAGAATCAAGAAAAGATTTTCGATAAACCAATTCATCATAATCTGAAGCGGATAACAGCACACCAGCTGGTTTGCTGTTTTGGGTAATGACCAGTGGATGTCTTGAAGTTTGAAGTGTTTTGAACCACTTGGAAATATTTGTTTTAAATTCTGCAATTGGAACAATGTCATTACTGATTGAAATAGCTCTCATTGTTTTTCCTCCTTGCTACAAATCTTTATATGGTCAAAATATAGACCAATAAAGCAACCAACACAAGTGCTCGTTTCTTGATTTGCCTAACGTGGCTGAGGCTGACCCGCCTTCGGCGGTCTTGCCGGTTTATTCTACGAAACATTTGACAGCGTGTAGCCAGCAGGATACATTTAACTCATGATAGAAATTCGCAAAACCGAACATTTTGCCAACTGGCTCGACAACCTACGTGATCTCCAGGCCAAGGCTCGAGTCCTTGTCAGGATTGAGCGTCTTGCTTCTGGAAACGCAGGCGACGTCAAACCTATTGGAGAAGGGATGTCGGAAATGCGGATCAGCTACGGTCCCGGTTATCGCATTTATTTTATCCAACGCGGCAGCGAATTGATTGTCCTGCTGGCTGGTGGTGACAAGAGCAGCCAGTCTCGGGATATCAAGACAGCAATTCGGCTTGCACAGAACCTATAGGAGTTTAAAATGCTCAAAACAGCTACCAGTCGCTATGATGTCGCTGAACACCTCCGCACTCCGGAAGAAATGGCGGCCTATCTTGAAGCCTCCCTTGAAGAGGCCAATGGTGATGCCGCTTTTATTGCCAAGGCTCTCGGCGATATTGCCCGCGCCAAAGGGATGTCTCAGGTGGCGCGTGATGCCGGTCTCTCACGCGAAAGTCTTTATAAGGCGCTTTCAGGTGAACGTGTGCCAGGTTTTGATACAATTCTCAAAATTGTTTCTGCCTTGGGGCTCAAACTTCACGCTGAGGCCGCCCATTAGTTTTTTCTTTTTCATCGCCTACATCGTCTTCTGACTCAAGGGAGGACTCCTCGCTTAGAAGGTCGCTCAATTCTTGTGGGTCCATCCGCTTGATTAGCTTTTCGACTTTTCTGTCATATTGCCGGTCGTTTGGTTCTACGCCCCGTTGCGCCTTTCTGCCATACTCCTTCACAAACTGACCGATGTTACTTTTCAGCCACTCTTTCTTCTTTTTTCCTGGCATATTTTCTCACCCAACGGGGCTGAGGCTGACCCGCCGGTTTTTGGGCGGGTCTAACTTTCTGGTTGGAAATTCGGTTTTCTCGGTGTTGCCAGTTTAATGGTGTCTGATGCTGGAAGCAAGTTTAGGCGGCGCGAAGCTTTTTAGTTCGTCCGGTTGAGTGCGATGGTGTGCGGTCTACTCGTTTTGGCTGTTCCCTTCCAATGTCTAAAAGTGCTTCTGGATGACGGGATGCTACCCGTAAAAGCACACGTGCCGGACCTTCCGGTTTACGTCGGCCTTGCTCCCAGTTTCTCAATGTTCCTACACTGATTCCCACAAGGTCTGCAAACTTATCTTGTGAAAGCCCAAATTGCTCACGTAAAGCGCGAACCTCGGTTTCCGGGAATTCAAATGTTCGAGAGGGCTGCATTGTACCTTTCATTATCTCTGCGCCTTGCTTCACGCTTGCCAACAGTTCCTGAAAAAGTTCATCATTCATGATATTCCTCCTCAACGATCTTCTTGAGTTGTTTAAGTTGGTCTTGTGTAAGATTTTCCTGCACGTTTTTGGGATACATGAACAGCAGCAGAATAGTACCTCTCTCTGTAAACCAGTAGTAGATTACTCTTGCGCCCCCGCTTTTGCCTCGCCCTTCCAAGCCCCATCGTACTTTGCGGAGTCCACCGCCACCGGGAATAACTTTCCCAGCATCAGGCCGCTGCAGTAATGTTGCCTGAAACAGACGATATTCCTCGTCCGATAGGTTGGATAAAAGCTGTTTGGTAAATATGGGGGTTTCGATAATGATCATGAGGAAACTATACGCCATTGACGCAGTCAATGCAACGAAAAGTCTATGGGATCAGGCTTGCCTTTGCTATTTGCTGAAAGTCAATAAGTCAAGCCTGACCCCATAGGTGCCCCTACAAATTCAGGAATACGTGTCCAAGGTGCTGGGTACATTCTATGGTCGGCGCCCATACCGGGCAATGCATGGATCATAATGTTACCGGTTAACGGGGTGCCCGGTTCACCCGCATCGCCCGGTCGGTTTTCCGGGCGGGGCGGCGTGCAACCGGCTTGTTGGGACATTTTTTGATCAATGTGTAGACGCGTCACCTATACTCCATGATCCTCGTATTGTGGGCAAAGACGGGAGAAATCTAAACCAGTTAGTTGCTCAAGTTCGCCCTGATCGTGGTATTTCCATTCGGGATGCTGTCCATCGTGCCCTAAGGTTACAACCAAATGAACATGGTCTTTCCTTGGTGAGATGAATGCGAACGGCGGATAATGTTCAATCCATATAAGGCTTTTCAACTTTTCTTTTCGGTCCTTGTACCTGCGTATGTACCCTAGCATTGCGGCTAAAGAACTGATGCAAAACAATGGAATATCTGCTTCTGCGTCTTTATATTTTGTTGAGAGATCGGTTAACATTTCATCAAGGTGTTTTTTGCCGACGTACTCTCTAACTACCTTGATTGGCTCAGGTGTTTGCTCGGTCACCTGCTCGTCAATTTCCTTTCTTATAATTTCATGCGCATTCATTACTGAGGTTCCTGCATTGCGCTTAGGTGGCGTGCAAAGCACGGTCAACGGTTTGTTATCGACCTCGAAAATTTTGATGTAGCATTTCGATGCCGCCCCATGAAAGCCCTTGAAATGGTGCTCGAAAGAAATTTCTTCAAACATAAAGTCTCCTCAAATTTTTCAGTAACTGTACGGCAGTTGCCCCATCCTCGTTTGGACTTTTCTGGCTGATGTGTCGTCGTGGTGATAAAAGTTACGCATTCGGATTTTTAATTAACGAAATTGCTTTCCAACACAAAAATATGGTTGCTATCCTTGCAGCTTCTCCTGCGCCTTTTGAACAAGCTACTTTAAAAGCTTCTTTTTGAATATCAGCCCAGTCAAACTTAAAACCGCTTAGATCTTCAATTGAAACGTGGTAGTCATGCACATGTGAATAATTGTTACGGACGTTATTAATTGCTTTAAAGGCTGAGAAATATTTTTCATTTATAAGCCCCATTGCTTTAGCTAAATCCACTTTCAGCTCGAACGATCGGCGATGTTTAAAAAAAGCAGCAGGGCTCTTTAGGTTATTTGAAATCAAAGTTTCCGGTTCTTCGTCGAATTGAGTGGGTAGTGGTGGTATGATGTCGGCATTTCCATTTGGAGGTAGCTTTCATCATGCAACCAGAACAACTCTTTGGTAT
>Ga0209016_1002553_pt1 | contig 11912 bp, 16 predicted proteins | sample EPASupsiteSAE305_FD_187265 | JGI IMG/M metagenome (GOLD analysis project Ga0209016, IMG submission 187265) | Bioremediated contaminated groundwater microbial communities from EPA Superfund site, New Mexico - SAE3-05 (SPAdes) (version 2) | ecosystem: Environmental > Aquatic > Deep subsurface >...
TGATCTTCGGGAATTCCGATGGAATCTTCCAGTTTGCCGCCATATTTGTTGATTTCCGCAACAATTTCCTGTGGCACGCTTGATGCTCCGTGAAGTACAATTGGAAATCCGGGGATTCTCTTCTCAATTTCTTTAAGGATATCAAGACGGATTTCAGGTTTCTGACCAGGTTTGAATTTGAAAGCGCCATGTGAAGTTCCAATTGAGATAGCAAGTGAATCAACTCCTGTTCTTTTTACAAATTCCTCAACTTCCTCCGGTTGTGTATAGGTGTGGTGTTCTGCCGAAACCTCATCCTCAACCCCTGCAAGAACTCCAAGTTCGCCCTCAACAGTAACGTCATGGGCATGAGCGTACTCAACTACCTGTTTTGTAAGTTCAATGTTTTTATCGAAAGAGAAATGTGAGCCGTCAATCATAACAGATGAGAAGCCCATATCGATGCATGATTTGCAAAGTTCGAATGTATCGCCGTGGTCAAGGTGAAGAACAATTGGAATGTTTGCTCCCAGTTCTTTTGCATATTCAACAGCACCCTGAGCCATATATCTTAGTAAAGTCTGGTTTGCATATTTTCTTGCTCCGCTTGACACCTGAAGAATAACAGGTGATTTTGTCTCAACACATGCAGAAATAATTGCCTGCATTTGCTCCATATTGTTAAAGTTAAAAGCAGGAATTGCATATCCGCCCTTCACTGCCTTGGCAAACAGCTCTTTTGAGTTTACCAGGCCTAATTCTTTGTATGAAATCATAATTATATAGATTTATTAGTACTAAATATCGAAAACTTGTATGCTCCCGAGTGTTCAAAAATCGTGCAAAAATACGAATTTATAACATATAAAGCTAACTTTGCATTAAATGCTATTTCTATGAAAGCACATATATTACAAGAAACAAACTGGAAAAACACTGAGAATAAGCAATATAAAGTTGCAATTCTCCCGTGGGGTGCCACAGAGGCGCATAATTATCATCTGCCATACGGCACTGACACAATTCTTGCCGAAAAAGTGGCGGCAGATGCTGCAGCAATTGCAAATTCAAAAGGTGCAGATGCAATAGTTCTTCCGGCAATAGCATACGGAGTAAACAGCGGACAAATGGAGGTTAAGCTCTGTATGAATATTAACCCTTCTACACAGACAGCATTACTCAGAGATATTCTATATGTCTTGGAAAATCATTCTATAGACAAACTCCTGATTCTTAATGCACATGGCGGGAATGCATTTCAACCCATAATTCGTGAACTTTCGCTCGAATTTCCCGACACACTCATGGCAGCAATAAACTGGTGGGTTGTTTGCAAACCCGAAGATTTTTTTGACGAGCCCGGTGACCATGCTGGCGAACTTGAAACCTCAGCGATGATGGCTGTATTGCCTGAGCTTGTGCTCCCTCTTAGTCAAGCCGGAAAAGGCAGTGAGAAACATTTCAAAATTGAGGGTTTCCGCAAAAAATGGGCATGGACGCCACGCCGCTGGATTTACATCACAGAAGACACAGGAGTAGGTAATCCTAAAAAGGCATCTGCAGAAAAAGGCAAAGTATTCATTGATGCCTGCACCGAGAAAATAGCCGAATTTATTCTGGACTTTTCTAAAGTTAAAGAAGAGAAAGATCTTTATGAAAAATAAACGGGTTCTTATTATATCGGCCCCTTCAGGCGCGGGAAAGAGTACAGTTGTTAAACATCTCCTTGCAAAATACGACTTTCTCGAGTTTTCTGTATCAGCCACTTCCCGTGCTCCAAGAGGAGAGGAAATAGATGGGAAAGATTATTACTTTCTTTCAAAAGATGAATTTGAAAAGAAAATAAAAGCGGGGGAATTTGTCGAATACGAAGAAGTTTACTCCGGGTTTTATTATGGAACCCTCAAGAGCGAAGTTGAAAAAATCTGGAAAAAAGGAAATGTAATTCTGTTTGACATTGATGTGATGGGCGGAATTAACCTGAAAAAGCTATACGGAGAAAGCGCATTATCAGTATTTATCCGGCCGCCTTCAACAAATGAACTCCGTAACAGGCTTGTAAAAAGAGGAACCGATTCCCCGGATGCAATTGAGAGAAGAGTTACCAAAGCAGAACATGAACTCACATATGAAAGCGAGTTTGATGTAGTTCTGGTCAATGATATTCTTGAAAATTGTCTGGCACAGGCAGAAAGAATAATTAAAACCAACTTACAGTAGAATAAACAAAAATGAAGACCGGCCTTTACTTTGGTTCATTCAACCCTCTGCATACTGGTCATCTGACAATTTTCCGTTATTTGCTGGAAAATAGTGATCTTGAAAGAGTGGTGCTGGTTGTGAGCCCTCAGAATCCGCTTAAAGAAAACTGGGAAGAGGAAAACAGGGACAGCCGTTTTAAAAACATTACAGAATCTATTGAACGGTTAAAATCCCGTTCTCCCGAGGATGGGGGTTTGTCAAAAGAGGATGCCAAAAGGTTGTCTATATCTGATATAGAATTTTACCTGACTCCTCCGCTTTATACCATCAATACACTAAGAAAGCTAAGAGATCTGGACCCGAATGAAAAATTCGTTCTCATAATTGGAGCAGATAATCTGTCAATAATTGAAAAGTGGCACGACTGGCAGGAACTGCTATCTGAGTTTGAAGTGTGGGTTTATCCAAGAACAGGTTATAATGCCATTGACCTATGCAAAAAATATGGCACCCGCTTAATTGATGCTCCCCTGATTGATATATCGTCTACCGAAATACGGGAAAATGAGTCAAGAGGTGTAGATATGTCAAAGTTCAGGGTCTGACCTTCTCCCCTTCCATTATCTTCTTAAAGGCATTCCATAAAGACTCCTGCGGCGGAGGTGCCTGAATAAATATTTCAGTCTTTTTTACGGGATGAATAAACTTCACGCTACGGGCATGCAAAGAGATGCTTCCGTCCGGGTTCGACCGTGGCGCACCGTATTTCAGGTCTCCCTTAATAGGTATTCCGATGTGAGAAAGCTGACAGCGAATCTGATGGTGCCTGCCTGTGAGAAGCTGAACCTCAATCAAATGGTATCTGTCACTGCTGGCGATAAGCTGATATCTGAGTTTTGCCTCCTTAGCCTCTCCCTTTTTTGTTGCAATCACATAGGATTTGTTCTGTTTTTCATTTCGAGTGATGAAATTAGTAAGCTCTCCTGCCGGTGGGGTCGGTTTATCTGCAACAACCGCCCAGTACCTTTTTTCCATATCACCGCTACGGAATAACTCGTTCATTCTCTCAAGGGCCTTTGATGTTTTTGCAAAGATTGTAATGCCGCTTACCGGCCTGTCCAGCCTGTGGGTCACACCAATGAAAGCCGCTCCGGGTTTTGAATCCCGTCTTGCAATATACGCTGCAACAACTTCTCCCAAAGGGATGTCTCCGGTTTTGTCGCCCTGTACTATATCGCCGGATCTCTTATTAACAACAATAATATGGTTGTCTTCGTATAATACCTCTAAGTTATCAATATTGCTCGCGCTCATTTGGAAAATCTTTACTTTTTATATCTGAAATATAGTTCTTTACAGCTCCAAGCATCTCGTCATGAAGATTGTGATAACGGCGTAGGAATCTTGGAGAAAACTCCTGAGTGAGCCCGAGCATATCGTGCAAGACAAGAACCTGCCCATCTACTCCGTTTCCTGCACCAATTCCGATTACTGGAATTTTAAGTCTGGAGGCAACTTTTGCTCCGAGTTCTGCCGGAATTTTTTCAAGCACAAGAGCAAAGCAACCTGCATCTTCAAGAGCAACTGCATCTTCCATAAGCTTTTCTGCCTCTGCCTCTTCGCGTGCCCTCACAGAATAAGTACCAAACTTATGAATCGATTGAGGGGTGAGCCCAAGATGGCCCATTACAGGTATACCTGTCGAAAGAATCCTGTTTACCGATTCTATTATTTCTATTCCTCCCTCTACTTTAAGAGCATCTGCTTCGGACTCTTTCATTATCCGTATTGCACTGTGAACAGCCTCTTTAGAATTTCCCTGATATGTTCCGAAAGGCATATCCACAACAACCATCGGATTTTTAACAGCCCTCATTACGCTTTGAGCATGATAAATCATCTGATCAAGAGTGATTGGCAATGTGGTTTCGTGACCAGCCATAACATTCGCGGCAGAATCTCCCACAAGTATTATGTCAATCCCTGCCTCATCTATGATTTTGGCCATTGTATAGTCATATGCGGTGAGCATAGAGATTTTCTCACCTCTTTGCTTCATTTCAAGCAATTTGTGCGTTGTTATAACACGACTTTTCCCCTCTAAAGACATCTCTTCTATACTCTTTAAGTTTTAAAATCTTTTTGCCCGGCAAAGCTATACAAATAATCAATATGAATTATATGACACCTTGTCAGTTTTTGCCGATTGGCACAATGTTAGTTGTACCACAGACAAACAGAAAAACAATTAAAATCATTTATAACAATGGGAAAAATTATCGGAATTGACCTTGGTACAACAAACTCCTGCGTTGCAGTAATGGAGGGAAATGAACCAACTGTCATCATAAACAGCGAAGGTAAAAGAACAACACCTTCAATTGTTGCATTTGCCGACAACGGTGAAAGAAAAATTGGCGATCCGGCAAAAAGACAAGCAATTACAAACCCTACAAGAACTATCTTTTCAATTAAGAGGTTCATGGGTGAAACATACGACCGCGTTCAGCAAGAGGTTCACAGAGTACCTTACAAAGTTGACAAAGGCGATAACAATACTCCAAGAGTAAACATCGACAACCGCCTTTATACACCACAGGAAATTTCTGCAATCATTCTTCAGAAGATGAAGAAAACTGCCGAGGATTACCTTGGACAAGAGGTTACAGAGGCAGTTATCACAGTACCTGCATATTTTAGCGACTCGCAAAGACAAGCTACTAAAGAGGCCGGAGAAATTGCCGGCTTAAAGGTAAGACGTATCATTAACGAGCCAACAGCAGCAGCTCTTGCATATGGCCTTGACAAGCAACACAGAGAAATGAAGGTTGCCGTATTTGACCTTGGCGGCGGAACATTCGATATTTCTGTTCTTGAACTTGGCGATGGCGTATTTGAGGTTAAATCTACAAATGGGGACACTCACCTTGGAGGAGACGACTTTGACCAGATGGTTATTGACTGGCTTGCCGAAGAGTTTAAAAATGAAAACAGCGGCCTTGATCTTAGAAAAGACCCGATGGCTCTTCAAAGATTGAAAGAGGCAGCCGAAAAAGCGAAAATTGAGCTTTCAAGCCAAACCTCAACCGAGATAAATCTTCCTTACATTATGCCTGTAGACGGAGTTCCTAAACACCTTGTTAAAACTCTTACACGTGCAAAATTCGAACAACTTTGCGATTCACTTATCCAAAGAACTGTTGAACCATGTCGCAAAGCACTAAGCGATGCAAACATGAAACCTTCCGATATTGATGAAATCTTGCTTGTTGGCGGATCTACACGTATTCCTGCCATTCAGCAACTTGTCGAAAAATTCTTTGGAAAGGCTCCAAGCAAAGGAGTAAACCCCGATGAGGTTGTTGCAGTTGGTGCAGCAATTCAGGGCGGCGTTCTTGCAGGAGATGTTAAGGATGTACTTCTGCTCGATGTCACCCCGCTTTCTCTCGGTATCGAAACTTATGGTTCGGTTATGACAAAGCTTATCGAGTCAAACACTACTATTCCTACCAAAAAATCTGAAGTTTTCAGTACTGCAAGCGACAATCAACCTTCTGTAGAAATCCACATCCTTCAGGGAGAAAGACCGATGGCTAAGGACAACAAGACAATCGGCCGCTTCCACCTGGATGGAATTGCACCTGCTCCAAGAGGTGTTCCACAGATTGAAGTTACATTTGACATAGATGCAAACGGAATCCTGCACGTATCTGCAAAAGATAAAGGAACCGGCAAGGAACAGAAGATTCGTATTGAAGCTTCAAGCGGACTTACCGATGCCGAAATCAAGAAAATGCGTGACGAGGCCAAAGCTAATGAGGCATCTGACCAACTGGAAAGAGAAAAAGTTGACAAGATTAACTCTGCCGACACAATGATTTTCCAGACAGAGAAGAACCTAAAAGAGTATGGCGACAAGATTCCTGCCGACAAGAGAGGAAACATCGAAAGCGCACTTGCTGCACTTAAGGAGGCTCACAAATCTCAGGATGTAACAGCTATTGACAAAGCCATGGAGGCGATGAACGCTGCATGGCACGCTGCATCTGAAGATATGGCCAAGGCTGCACAGGGCGGACCTGCTCAGAGCCAGGAAGGTCCTTCAGATCAGGACAACGGCTCTTCTTCTAACCAGGGAACCTCGGGTAACGACAAAGAGGTTACTGATGTGGATTTTGAAGAGGTAAAATAAGAGAGTAAGCGAGCGGAATGCAAAAATGAGCGACTAAGCGAGCGGAATGCAGAAGCAAAAGCATTTCGCAAAGCGAAATAAAAAAGAGAGACCCCAGTGAATGGCCAAGCTTGCTTGGACAGGCACCGGGGCCTCTCTTTTTTAAGCAGGCCCCCGGCCTGCTGCTTCTACATTCCCGAGCGAGAGCGAATCCGGCGCGTAGCGACGGAACTACCCCATGAAAGCATATAATCTCTAGATATTTAGAACAAAATCATCTTACCAATGTTTTTTATACCAATTTTTGGTATATTTGAAAAATAAAAAAAAGAATTATGAATAGGAATACATCTATTTCATTGGGAGACCACTTTGATAATTTTATACAAAACAGACTATCAGAGGGACGGTATAAAAATGCAAGTGAGGTTGTTAGAGCGGGATTAAGGCTTCTGGAAGAAGAGGAAAATAGATATATTTCCCTGAAAGAGGCTATTAACGAAGGAATAAATAGTGGAATTGCGTCTGATTTCAATCCTCAGTCTCATTTAGCAAATCTAAAATCAAATAAATAGTTGAATGGCCGGCTATAAATTCACAAATAAAGCGGTTGAAGATTTAACCGAAATCTGGAATTATACTTTAAAAAAATGGTCTGAAAATCAAGCTGACATTTACTATAGTATGATTATCAATTCTTGTAAAGAACTTGTTACCAATCCTAATATAGGAAAAGACTATTCAATGGTCTCAAAATTCGTATCAGGAGCGAGAGTAGGTAGACATATCATTTTTTACAGAGAACTTGAAAACGGCGATATTGAAATTCTAAGGATACTCCACGAGCAAATGGATTTGAAGAATAAACTATACTAACAGGAAATTTAGATTCAACTAGGAAACGTAATTGATGAAATGTTACTTTTTTATGATAATAATTTGAACGTTTCAAAAATGAGTGTGTATTATTATTGAATTCAACTTTAGTGCGCACATAATTTTTTGTAAAATCATTAAAAATTGTAAAATGAAAAAGATATTTTTTTTATTCCTGCTAATGAGTATCAATATTGGATCTTTAATAGCCCAGAAACCAGAAAAGATTTATTCATTCGTAAAAACCGATAAGTCACACGAGTTTTACAAACAACAAGTAGAGCTTTGGTGGAAAGAAATTGAAAAAGATATAAAAAATGAAGATGCATGGTATAATTATTATAAAGCCAATCGTAACAGTTTTTATACTTTTAAAGAAGTCGGATCTAATCTGGAAAAAGAACAAGAATGGAAACAAGAAAGCGCTTACAATAAAAATTTGGATGAAATCCGTGACCAAATCAAAAAAAACATTCCAAATACTTTCACCGATTATGTTACAAGGAAAAGATCCCCTCTTGACAATGAAACATTTGACAATATTAATAAGGCTTACAATTTAAAGCCCGATGCCGCAGAGATTTATCCTTTAATGATTACTCACTATGAGTTAATCGCGAATTATGATAAAAGAAAAGAAATTAATAAAAAAATGTACGAAGCCAATGAGTTGTCATCGGGATTGATTAACTACGGATACAATGTACTAATGACATTGAAGCCAAACAGTATTTTACTTACATATGGGGACAACGAAACATTTCCAATTTGGCTGTTGCAAGATGTTTACAACTTAAGAAAAGATGTTATTGTAATGGCTTTGCCAATGCTGACTGTTAAAGATTATAGAACAATTATGTTCAATAAGATCGGGATACCGAATAACTCTTCAAAAAATGATAATGGGACTTTTGAAGAGAATCAATATGAAATTGCCGGTTATATTTTAAGCAATGTTAATCTTAATGAACATCCTGTATATATTTCATTAGGAGCAAGTCATACAGTTAAAAATTTTGAGAGTAATTTGTATTTAGTTGGTCTTGCTCTGGAATACTCAAAAACAAATATTGACAACATTGCTTTATTGAGAAATAACTTTGAAAACAAGTATGCATTGGATTATACTAAAATTGGTTTTGGGTATGATATTAGTGCCTCGATCGTTAATAAAATGAATACCAATTATTTCCCGGGAATATTGAAACTATATAACTATTACAAATCGGCCGGTGATATTGGTGCCGCCGAAAAGATGAAAATTATAGGACTGAAAATTGCAGAAAAAAATAATCAAAGTTGGTCTGACTATGCTAAATCAGTTTTAAAATAGGCATTTCATGAAGTCAAAAACTGATGAAGAATTAATTAAAATATTTCAAAATAGTAAAGATGATCAATGTAAAATTGCATTTGATCATCTTTATAATAGATATGCAAAACAAATGGTCAATTATTTCTATTATGCGTTAAAAAACGACAATGAAAAGGCTCAGGATTTTTTGCATGATTTATTTCTGAAGATTATTGAAAATAAAGATAAATTTGATTGCAATCAGTCCTTTAAGCCATGGATTTACAGAATTGCTATAAATATGTGTAATAATGAATATCGGAGAAAAAAAATATTTCATAAGTACGAAGAACACATTAAAGCATCAGAAACAGACTGCGATACAAATAATTATATTGAAAATACGACTGAAACGGATTTATGGAATTGCATAAATACAATGAACCCTGAAAAGCGGGCACTGATTATTTTGAGATTTAAGTTTAATCTTACAATAAATGAAATGGCTTTAATTTTTAATTGTGCAGAAGGAACAATAAAATCAAGGTTGTTTTATACAACAAAAGAATTATCTAAGATTTTAAAAAAGCAAAATTATGAGTTCTGATAAAAAAACAAATAGGGTTTTCGAGCTGGCAGAGCAGTTTGAGTTCAGTGAACTCTTAGATATGGATAAAAAGTATATTTTATCAGTAATGACAGAAAAAGAGTACAATGATCTAAGAAATACAATAAATTCTCTGTCGAATTATTTCATGAAAGATATTGAACCGTAAACAAATATTCCACCAATAGGTCATAAACACAAAAAAAATGGAATTACAAAATTTATTCTGTACCCGCTTCAATTATATAAAGTAGCAGCAATCATTATTATTGCTTTTTTTCTATTCAATAATAAACATAATAATGAAAACCTTAATTCAGAATTGCTTTCTCAAAACGACACTGTTTTTATTAGTAAAAAAGACACAATCACTCAAATTATACACGATACCGTTTGGGTTGCTGAGACAAAAAATAGCATACCTAGAGTAAATAGAACAGATAGAACAGAGAATGTAAGAAATCAAACCGTATACAATGAGTATGACTTAAGTCCTGATAATGTTGAAAAAATTATGAGTATGACTAAAAATAACAGTTTAGCTAATGATTCAATTCTAAAAGGTATATTAGTATTATTGGACTAAAAATTAAAAGTTTTGGTGTCGTGTCGGACCCCTTAAATGGTATTTTTCACATTTGTGTCGACAAAATGGGCAAAGCTGTTGAGAGGTTTGACGTGGCGGTTGAAAAAATATAATTGAAAAAAAAATGACACAAGAAGAACTTGCAGCGAAATGAGGAACTAATAAAGGATATATATATATCAAAAATTGAGAATGAATAAAGGAAGTAGGGCTACCAACGCTCCAAAAAATTGTAGAACAAGGTCTGGGAGGGCAGTTTGAACTTTCTATAAGGCTATAAAAATTCAGATTTAACAACTAACATCATTTGAACATATTTCTCTGGAAACGTTTTGAATGCTTCGATAAAAATATCATGAAAAATACAGACGACAAACTGATAAGTCGAAATATAAAACCAACCGCTATGCGCGAATTGGTCTTCGACATTCTTACAGAACAAACAGCAGCGATAAGCTTATCTGATTTGGAACAAAACTTTCAAAAATCGGATAAAGTCACTTTGTACCGCACTCTCAAAACATTTGAAAATAAGAAACTTATTCACAGCATTGACGACGGCACAGGCTCAGTAAAGTATGCTTTGTGTGCCGAAAATTGCCAATGCAACCCGCACGATCTGCATGTGCATTTCTTTTGTACCAAATGTAAACACACCTATTGTTTAAACGACACTCCGATTCCGTCCGTCACATTACCACTTGATTTTGAAATCAAAACTATTAACATGGTTGTAAAAGGCACATGTGCAAACTGCAAGGAATAACTTTGCAACTTGGTTGCATAAACTTTTATATTATCTTTGCGGTTGTTCTAACAGTTGTAATCAGATTTCTATGAACAGAATGGTGAAAAATAGTAAGTTTGTATTAGTATTGCTGGCTGGTCTGGTAATATTACTTCATGCTACCATCCCTCATCACCATCACCTCGATACGAGCTGCGACCATAATTCTACAAAATCCGGTACAAATGAAAGCCGTGGGGAATCTTCCACGGAAGCCGATAAGCATTGTCACGCTCTCAATAACATTGTTATACAAAAAGTCAACTCAATTACTTTTGATAACAAAACTGCGTTTAATTCCCTTTTACTTTTTATTACGTCCAATGAGGAAGTAAAATTCCACAATAAAGTTTTATTAACTTTATACACAATTAAAGATATTGTTGTGTTAAAACAATATCTTTCATCCGAACCATCCTTTAGAGGTCCTCCTGCCTTAGTTTAATTTTACTTCGTATTTTAACTCCCTGATAGAAATATCAGGTTTTTGTTCATGTTTTAAATTAGGCTCTAAGATGAGTAAAAAGAAACTTACAAAGAGGGAATTACAGGAGAGGCAAATCTTTGAAGATAAAAAGAATAAACGAACGTTGCGAATTAGTTTTGGTTTGCTTTTCGTTTTTATAATTTTATACTTAGTGTTTCATACTTTTTGGTACGACACCAAATTCGCCTACCGTCAATATGCATTTTATGGCAAGGAAGTTCCCACGGAACTTGTTTGTATGAATGGTGACAAACTACTTAATCATAAAAGTTTAAAACTTAGTTATAAAGGAAAAGACTATTTCTTCTGTAACCGTGACTGCTATGAACATCTTGTTAATCACTATAAGGAAGATGCATTTATCCCCGACCCTTTATCAGGTGACACTGTTTGCAAAGCGGATGCTTTGTTGGGTTTAAAAAATAAGGGCGAACCTGAGATTGTTTATTTCCAAAACCGAAAAACATTTAATCAGTATTATAAATCAAAAAATAAATAACTTGTGAAGAAACATAAAATCCGGCTAAAACAAGTAATAAAATGGTTTTTCATTACTATCGCCTGTTTGATTATCATAATAGGAATCATTGGCAGGATTCATCATGTCTTCGCAGTACATTTAAAATAATTTAATAAGTTATGATAGAACGTATCATTCATTTTTCAATAAAGAATAAGTTTATTATAGGCTTATTCGTAGTTGCATTAATGGCTTGGGGGGCATACTCGCTTACTCAGTTGCCTATTGATGCAACCCCGGATATAACCAACAACCAGGTGCAGGTTATTTCGCTTGCCCCATCGTTGGCAGTTCAGGAAGTCGAAAGTTCAATTACAGCACCTATTGAAGTTGCAGTTGCCAATATCCCTAATATGATTGAGCTTCGCTCCATCTCACGGCTGGGCTTGTCGGTAACTACAAT
>Ga0209016_1002555_pt1 | contig 11907 bp, 10 predicted proteins | sample EPASupsiteSAE305_FD_187265 | JGI IMG/M metagenome (GOLD analysis project Ga0209016, IMG submission 187265) | Bioremediated contaminated groundwater microbial communities from EPA Superfund site, New Mexico - SAE3-05 (SPAdes) (version 2) | ecosystem: Environmental > Aquatic > Deep subsurface >...
CAAAGCGAAAACTCGCTCTTTCAAACCCAGGACAAGCTGGCGCAGAGCGAGCAGCGCCTGGCCCTTGATATGGTTGCCCTGTACAAGGCGCTGGGCGGCGGCTGGCAAAATCGGCCCTTACCGGTCGCAACCGCCGCACCTGCCGCGCCCGACAACCGTTCGGATGATTCGCCCTTCCCAAGGAACACCCCATGACCCTGCCTTTTTCTGTCCGCGCCACGCCCCCTGGCCGACCGGCCCCTGCTTTTTCCCTGTGTCTGACCCCCATCCTCCTGGCCTGCCTGTTGCTGCTGTTTGCAGCCGGTTGTTCCGGCAATAAGGAGAAAGAGGAAAAGACCGGCCAGAAAAAGAAATCAGCGATCCCGGTGACCGTTGCCGCCAGCACCCAAAAAACGCTGCCGCTGGAGATAGCGGCCACCGGCCATGTCGAGGCCCTGGCCACGGTCGAGGTCCGCTCCCAGGTGACCGGCACAATCAAAACCGTGCACTTCAAGGAAGGCGACGAGGTGAAGGCCGGCGAGCTGCTGTTCACCATCGATCCCCGCCCCTTTGCCGCCAATCTGGCCAAGGCCGAGGCAGGTTTGGCCAAGGACCGCGCCGAGCTGGAAAACGCCCGTCGCGAGGCCGGCCGTTACGCCCTGGCCGCGCAGAAAGGCTATGTTTCGCTTGAGCAGGCCGATCAGGCCGCGACCAAGGTCGCCACCCTCGCGGCCACGGTGCAGGCGGATCAGGCCGCCGTGGACAGCGCCCGGTTGGAATTGGAATACTGCTCGATCCGCGCCCCCTTTGCCGGCCGGGTCGGCGAGCTGCAAAGCGACCAGGGCAACCTGATCAAGGCCAACGCCGACAACCCCATGGTCACCATCAACCAGACCAACCCGATTCTGGCCGCCTTCACCGTGCCCGGCGGCCACCTCCAGGATCTGTTCCGCTACCAGGCGGCCGGCAGCCTCAAAGTGCTGGCGGGGAACCCCAAAAAACCAACGGCCGCCGAACTTGAAGGCACGCTTGCCTTCATCGACAACACGGTCGATCCGACCACCGGCATGATCCGGCTCAAGGCCCAGTTCGCCAACGCTGACCACGGGTTGTGGCCGGGCCAGTTGATCGACGTCCGCATTCGCCTTGCCCAGCGGCCGGATTGCGTGGTCGTGCCCTCGCAGGCGGTGCAGATCGGCCAGCAAGGGGCCTATGTCTATGTGGTCAAGGACGACCACGCGGCCTACCGTCCGGTGACGCCCGGCATACTCTTTCAGGGCGAAACCGTGATTGAGGAGGGGCTGCAAAGCGGCGAGCGGGTGGTGATCGACGGCCAGATGCAGCTGGCCGACGGCGTCGCCATTGTTGAACGCGGCCCCGCGCCTGGAAAAACCGGCGGCGAAGGCCAACGGGGCAAACCATGAGAGGCGTCTCCGACCTGTTCATCCGCCGGCCGGTAATGACCGTGCTGGTGATGGTCAGCATTCTGTTGTTTGGCTTGATCGGCTATCGGCAACTGGCGGTCAGCGACCTGCCCAACGTCGATTTCCCCACCATCCAGGTCAGCGCAGGGCTGCCCGGCGCCAACCCCGACACCATGGCCTCGACCGTGGCCACGGTGCTGGAAAAGGAATTTTCCACCATCGCCGGACTCGACTCCATGAGTTCGGTCAGTTCCACCGGCTCCACCCAGATCACCCTCCAATTCTCGCTGGAGCGCGACATCGACGCCGCAGCCCAGGACGTGCAGACCGCCATTTCCCTGGCCAACCGCAGCCTACCCGACGACATGCCCTCGCCGCCGTCGTTTCGCCGCACCAATCCCGCCTCAGACCCGATCCTCTTTATCTCGCTCAACAGCCCGACCCTGCCGCTCTCCACCCTGGATCGCTACGGCCAGACCATGAGCCAGCGGCTGTCGATGATCCAGGGCGTGGCCCAGATCACCCTGCGCGGCTCGCAGAAATACGCGGTCCGGGTGCAACTCGACCCGCGGGCGATGAAGGGCTTTGATCTCGACGCCGACGAGGTGGCGGCGGCAATCGACGCCCAAAACGCCAACCGCCCCATGGGCCAGCTGAGCGGCCCGCACAGCACCCTGACCCTGAAAGCCAACGGCGAACTCAAGGCGGCGGAGCAGTATAAAGACATCGTGGTGGCGGTGCGCGGCGGCCGGCCCATCCGGCTGGCCGAGGTGGCTTTAGTGATCGACAGCGTCGAAAACGACAAATCCGGGGCCTGGTTCTTCACCCCCACCACCAAGGCTCGAACCATCGTGCTGGCGGTGGAAAAACAGCCGGGCTCCAACACCATCGAGGTGGCGGACGCGGTCAAGGCCCTGCTGCCCACCCTGGCCGAGAGCCTGCCGGCCTCGATCAAGCTCTCGATCCTGCGCGACGGCAGCGTCGCCATCCAGGAATCGGCCCAGGACATCCAGTTCACCCTGCTCCTGACCCTGGCCCTGGTGGTGCTGGTGATCTTTCTCTTCATCCGCAACCTCAGCGCCACGGTCATTCCCAGCCTGTCGCTGCCGATGTCGGTAATCGGGACCTTTGCGGTGATGTATCTGCTCGACTACAGCCTCAACAACATGTCGCTGATGGCCCTGACCCTGGCGGTCGGGTTCGTGGTCGACGACTCCATCGTGGTGCTGGAAAACATCGTCCGCCACCTCGAAATGGGCAAGAACCGGCTGCAGGCGGCCTTTGACGGCGCCCGCGAGGTCAGTTTCACCATCATTTCCATGACGCTCTCGCTGGTGGCGATTTTCATTCCCCTGCTCTTCCTCGGCGGCATCATGGGGCGGCTGTTCCGCGAGTTTTCGGTGACCATCGGCGTTGCGGTGCTGGTCAGCGGCGTCATCAGCCTGACGCTGGTGCCCATGCTCTGCAGCCGTTTCCTCCGCGCCCAGAATGTTGTTCGCCATGGCCGCCTCTACCGGGCGACCGAGGCCGGTTATCTGTGGATGGCGGAGCTGTACAGCCGCAGCCTGCTGGCCGTGCTCCGTCACAAACGACTGACCATGCTCTTCTCCCTGGCGGTGCTGGCGGCCACGGCCTGGCTCTTCGCGGTGGTTCCCAAAGGCTTTATTCCCACCGAGGATCGCGGCTACATCATGGTTTCCACCCAGACCGCCCAGTCCATTTCCTGGATTTCGCAGGTGGAACACCTGATGCAGCTGGCGGAAATTGTGCAGCAGGACCCCAACGTCGACCGGTTCATGGTCACCACCTCGCCCTTCATGCTGCTGATGCTCAAACCCCGCAGCGAGCGGACGTTGAGCGCCGACGAAGTCATCCTCGCCCTGCGGCCCAAGCTCAACAGCGTGCCCGGCATCCGCGCCATGCTGGTCAACCCGCTGCCGATCAACGTCGGCGGTCGCCGCTCGCGCAGCATCTACCAGCTGACCCTGATGGGGATTGACGCCGCCCAGTTGTACCAGACCGCCCGCGCCCTGGAACAGGCCATGCTCGACACCCCCGCCCTGGTCGACGTTTCCAGCGACCTGCAGATGGACAACCCGGAACTCAACATCGAGATCGACCGCAACCGGGCCCTGCTGCTCGGCGTCACCCCCAAACAGATCGAGGACACCCTTTACAGCGCCTACGGCGAGCGCGACGTCTCCACCATCTTCGGGGCCAACGACCAATACAGCGTCATCGTTGAATTCCATCCCGATTTCCAGAACAACGCCGCCGCGCTGGATCTGGTGCACATCCGCTCCAACCAGGGCCAATTGACGCCGATCTCCACCGTGGCCACCCTCAGCCAGGGATTGGGGCCGCTGTCGATCAACCACTCGGGCCAACTGCCTTCGGTGACCCTGTCATTCAACGTCAAGCCCGGCGTGGCCCTGGGCCAGGCCCTGGCCGATCTGCAGATGCTGACCGACTCGCTGCTGCCCACCGGCGTCAACGCTTCGTTCCAGGGCAACGCCCAGCAATTTCAATCCGCCCAGGCAAGCATGGGCTGGCTGCTCGGCTTGGCAATCATCGTCATTTACATCGTGCTCGGCATTCTCTACGAGAGCTACATCCACCCCCTGACCATTCTCACCGCCCTGCCCTTCGCCGGTTTCGGCGCCCTGATCACCCTGATGCTGTTTGGGGTGGATTTGTCGATCTACGCCTTTGTCGGCATCATCATGCTGATTGGTCTGGTCAAGAAAAACGGCATCATGATGATCGACTTCGCCATTGCCGCCCAAGCCGAGGGCAAGAACGCCCACGACGCGATCCACGAGGCCTGCGTCATCCGTTTCCGGCCGATCATGATGACCACCATGGCGGCGCTGATGGCCGGCATCCCGATCGCGCTCGGCTACGGCGCCGGGGCGGAATCGCGCCAGCCCCTGGGCTTGGCCGTGGTCGGCGGCCTGCTCTTTTCCCAGAGCCTGACCCTCTACGTCACGCCGGTGTTTTATCTGTACATGGAAAAGCTGCAGCAGCGGATAAAGCGGAAAACGGGCGAATAAGCAGACCAGCAGGAACCGCGCCCTTATACTTGCGGCGTGATGATCAAACCGGTGACCGGTTCGCCGTAGGCATGGCAGGGTTGGCCGGCGGCCAGACGGTGGGCGGCCAGGGCGCAGAGAGCGGCGTCGATCCAGTCGATGTTGCGGAGTTCGGGCGAGAATATGCCCGCCTGCGCGAGCACGACCCGACGCACGACCCGCTTGTGTTTTGCCGAGACCAGATGACCGGTCAGGGCGCAGCTGACCGCGTGGGGAAAGGTTTCAAAGCAGCAGGCCTGTCCCTGACGCAGAGGCAAACCGGCGCAGAGCGGGTGGCTGGGTTCAATCGCCTGGTATAGGGCCTCGCCGTTCAGCATCCAGCTATAGTAATTGCGGGGGTGACGGACGGCGACCTCCCTGGTGGGCGAGGCAAAACACTGGATGCCCTGGCCCATCAATTCGCGTTCCACTGGGCGGGCGCGACCATCGAGGCTCCAGCGGCAGGGCGCGTCGACGCCGATCACCTGGGCGCCGATCTCCCGCAGCCAGCGAGCCGTCGCGGCCGCATCCATGGTGTGCAATTGAGTCTGATAGACGCCGCCCACCAGGGCCACGCCGTGGAATCCCTTGCGGGCGCCGCCAACGTCGATGCCGGCAACAATTGGTTTTGACGTTTTCATTCCGCCGTTCTTCTCCTTTTTTCTCCGTTTCCCTCCCCCACCCCTACCTGCGCCAGCGCCTTGAAGCCCTCACAACGCCTCGGCCCGGCCTGTCTTTCGACCAACCGTAGACCTTCCAGAGATTCCCACCACGCTCGCAATGTCGTCCCAAACAATGGGCAGCGGGTTCCATGGAGACAGGCAGCCGGGATGAACCTTGGTGGAATCCCGGACAGAAAGAACACGCCCCCCGGATTGCGTTGCACTCCATCCAGGCTACGCACTGCTGCAAACACGACTTCGTGGAACAAAAGTTCAAAAAAATCTGTAACCCTTTTCCTTGATAGACGTTGACCAGATAGACGGTCGACAGGCATGCACAATTGCGCAGCTGAAATCAGCTGCCGTTGTTTCGCACGCCGCCGCTGTCTCGCGCCTGCGTTCCTCGCGCTGAGAGAGGGCAAAGGCAGGGAAAAGGTGTGCTGCATAACGCAGCGGCAATCAGAACAAAGGAGGAATGAAATGAACAAACGTTTCGCGTGTTGCAGTCTCTTGCTGTTTTCGACGGCCTTTGCCAGCCCGGTCTTGGCGGCAGGACTCTCCCAGATGGAACAGTTGGGCAAGGTCATGTATCAGGACAAAGATTTTTCTCGCAACAAAACGCAATCATGCCAGACCTGTCACCATCACATCTCCGGGTTTGCCGATCCAACGAATATGCGCGATCCTTACAACACCTTTGTTTCGCTCGGCGACGACGGCGTCAGCAAGGGCGGGAGAAACGCTCCATCTTCCGCCTATGCCGGCTTCAGCCCAGCCCTTGCAAAGAATGCGCAGGGCGCGTATGTCGGCGGCATGTTCTGGGACGGCAGGGCCACCGGACTGAGTGTTACTTTGGGCGATCCTCTTGCGGAGCAGGCCCAGGGACCGCCGTTGAATCCGGTGGAAATGAACATGCCGGACAAAGAAGCGGTGGTTGAGGCCGTGCGGAGCGCCACCTACGTCAATCTGTTTCGCAAGGTTTTTGGAAGCGCCTCCTTGAACGATGCGGATAATGCCTACGATAACATTGCCAGAGCCATCGCTGCCTATGAGCGGTCGCCAGAGGTGCAGGCGTTCACCTCCCGATACGACGCCGGACAGTTGAGCTCGCAAGAAAAAAAGGGTCAGGAGCTCTTCAAGGTCAATTGCGCCAAATGTCACTCCATGGAGAATGTTGACGGCAAAGGGCCGCTGTTCACCAATTACACCTACGCCAATATTGGCGTGCCCAATAACCCCAAGGTTTCGACAGACCCAGATTTCGGATTAGGCGGCTTTCTCGACTCGACCGATGCTCCTGAAGAATTTGCCAGTGACGCCGCCAATGAGATGGGTAAATTCAAGGTCCCAACCCTGCGGAACATTGCCTTCACCGCCCCCTATTCCCACAACGGCTTTTTCCCGACCATCAAAGATATCGTGATGTTCAAGAACACCCGAGATGTCGACAACTGGCCGGAACCAGACGTGAAGGATAATCTCAATACAGCAGATCTTGGCAATCTTGGGTTAACCGACCAAGATGTTGATGACATTGTCGCTTTCCTCCTGACGTTAGCCGATAAATAACCACCAAACTTAAGTCATTTGCAACCAAAATTGGGAAAAAAACCTTAACGAGACAGGACGATCCCTGAAGCGCTGCAGAATCTGGGCTCCAGGGATCGTTTCAAGAAAAGTCTTACAAATGGTGCGCTTTCCCTTCGCTCGAGTTGCCCCTCACAGCGGCTTGTTCTTCGCCGATTTGCGGCAGAGACTGTCGCGTCACGCAGAAAAAAACTCCGAAAAGAGCCCGCATACAATATGCGTTTCCTTTTCGGAGCGATGGAGCACAATGCAACGGATGCTCTTGAATCAGGCGCCTTCGTCCTGGCACGAACCATCCTTGAGAAAAAGCTTGATCATGTCCTGCACTTTGTTGGCAGTCAGGAGTTGCAGATCATCGTTCACCTCGATTGCATCCCGGCAGGAACCGTCTTTGGATCGAGTGCGATCCGGCGAGCCGTCACGATCACCTGTTTTCGCTCTGCCAGCCAACAGCAACTGATCCATGTTCTTTTCAACCGCATCTCGGCACGATCCATCCTTCAATTGGCTCTTGGTTTGCGTACGGGCGCCGCTTGCTTGTCCCGAAGCGGTTCCTTTGCCGTTACCAGCCATTGCAGGTGCTGCGAGCAGCATGATTGCCCCTGCCGCCACCAATACTTTTCCAGCTGTCTTGATTACTTGCATAACGATTCTCCTCTTGCGGTAATCCGGGTCCGACGGATAGCTCATCTATCTGATGTAAACGTGCCCGGGGCTGTATTGCACTATCCTGTCAACGCGGGAGAGACGAGAAGGTTACAAATTCTTTTCAAAAAATGGGAAAGGCCATGCCCGATAAAAAAACAGTAACCCTTTGCCTTGAGAATCGTTAAAGAAGGCAGGATGGATAAATTTCGTCAATTCTATACAGAAAACCGGGAAAGGCTTTTTGGCTATCTCCTGCGCAAGTCTGGCAACGTCTCTTTGGCCGCCGATCTTGCTCAGGAGAGCTTTACCCGCTATCTTGAACGATACCGCAACCATGAATTAAGCGTTGCCCTGCTGTTCACCATCGGCCGAAATATCTTTTATGATCATGTGCGCAGACAACCTCGGCAGATCGCCCTTGCAGAATCGTCCCCTGACCTGACGGACGATCAGGAGCGGTTGTACATTATTCGGGAAGAATCCAGACGAGTGCTCGCCGCCCTGCAGGAACTTGACGAAGAAGACCGGGATATTATATCCCTGGTGGTCAGCAGCGGTCTAACCTATGGCGCCATTGCCGCCATTAAGGGCTGCAGCGAGGCGAACATCAAAGTCCGAGTCCACCGGGCACGGCAGAAACTCAGGCAAATACTGCCAGCGGAGCCATTATGAAAGAGTATCTGATCAGTCTGTTTATCGACAACGAACTGGATATTGAAGAAAAGATCACCTTTGTCGAAACAGTGCATGACGACCGCCGGTTCACCGATGAGGCCATCTCCCTGCTTCGGCAGGAAAAACGGTTGCGGGCCGAGCTGACCGTTCCAGTGATGGTCGCGGCCATGCCGCCGCCCCCTGAGATTGCGGCGCCCAAATCGGATTTTCTCTCTTTCTGGCTGCGGCCGCTCGCCGGCTTTGCCGCGGCCATGTTCTTGGTCGGCCTGTTCACCCTGCTGCGAATCGAGCCAACGGTCGCGCCCCTGAACGAACCCTACCGTTTCGTGGTCTATTTGCCGGACAGCAGCCAGGCCAGCATCGTCGGCACCTTCACCGGCTGGAAGCCTGTGCCCATGGAGCGGGTCAGCGCCAGCGGTTATTGGACCCTGACCCTGCCGGTCCCCAAGGGGGAGCACCGGTACAGTTATCTGGTCGAGGATGGGCGGCAAATCGCCGATCCCACCGTTGTCGCCAAGGAGCAGGACGACTTCGGCGGGGAAAATTCGGTAATCGAGGTGACCGAAGCGAAGGCGGCGGTATGATCAGGCGGTTGGCGCTTGTTTTCCTGGCCGGAGCTCTCCAGGGATGCGTTCCCCAGCACTCCGTGACCATTCACGCCGAAACCGTTACCCTCGCTCTGCAGGCGCCTAAGGCCACGAGCGTGCAATTCGCTTCCTCGGCGGATCAGTATGCCTTGCATACGGCCACCAGCAATGGGGACGGGATCTGGTTCATCAACGGTTTGGCGAACCGGGAATTTCAATATTTTTATCTCGTCGACGGCAAGCTGTTTATCCCCGATTGCCGATTCCGGCAGAACGATGATTTTGGCACGACCAACTGCAGATATCTGCCCGAGTCGCAAGGTTCCCATGCAGACAAATGAACGAGATTGCAGGTGTACAATGAGAAGAGACAAGAGGAATGTATGCAGAATTTGATACGATTGTTCATCATCATAATCGTGCTGCTGGTTGCGCCAGCCGGCGTACAGGCTGCCGGAGAAATGGCGGCGGTCACGTCCGCGCAATTGCGTGCGCTCGAGAGTAGTCTTACCCGTGCCGGCATGACCGATGGAGATGCGGCGGGGATGGTTGGGGGTATGACTGAGGCCCAGTATTCCGGTGAACAGATGGCCATGATCGGGCAACAGGTCCAGGCTGCCGCTGGGGACCGAAGTACACAGGAGGCGGTGGTCAGTAAAATCCGGGAAGGAATGGCCAAGCGAGTCGGGCCGGAAGGTATTGTCAAGGCCACTGACAGAGTGCGGGAACGTTACGGATTTGCCATGGAGACAGCCAAGACGTTGACGAAGGAACAGTATGCAAGTTTGGGCGGAATCATCGCCGACAGCCTGAGTTCGGGTCTCAGCCAATCGGACGCCAAGCAGATTACCCAGGGATTGCAGACGCGATCAGAGCAGATGGAAAAAGACAGCCTGCAGGCCCTGGCTGCTGAAACCATGCTGACCGCCCGCGATATGGTTCGCTTGGGCGTGTCGTCCCAGGTCGCCTCGGCGGTTGTCGGAGAAGCGTTGGCGCGGGGCTACGATGCGGCGGCGATGGATACCCTGCGGCAAACATTCAATAGGCAGCGGATGCAGAGCAATATGGATCAGGTTGCCCAGAGATTTGGCTTGGCCATTCGCCAAGGTGTGAACGCGAGAGATTTAGGCGCTCATGCAGGGGCGGGCGGCAAGGGCTCCGGCGGTTCGGGAGCAGGCGGAGGATCAGGTTCAGGCTCCGGTGGCAGTGGTTCCGGCGGAGGCGGCAAGGGAGGAGGTTCCGGCGGAGGCAAGGGGGGCCGATGAGTCAGAGGATGCAGTATATGCCCCAAGGAACGTTTGATTTAATCGATTAAATTTATTGAGAAATACGCACACAGAAGAGGCGAAGGTCTCGCCTCTTCCATTTCTATTTCAAAAGTGATGCGCGTCTGTTTGTCGACGAGCTCAGCGAGAAAAAATCTCGCGAAGATCCCGAGATCTCTCCCTTACGGTCGAGACACACCTTCGTCGACGAGGTTTTGCTCTGTGCATCATGCTTCGCTTGATTGAGCAATGGCATTAGCCAGCCTCGCCCTGCTCAATGGGCAGGCTGATGATGAAGGTCGTGCCTTCGCCGGTTTGGCTTTCAAGGCTGAGAGCGCCGCCGTGCTTTCGGGTGACCACGTCGTGGGCGATGGCCAGGCCCTGGCCGGTGCCTTTGCCCACCGCTTTGGTGGTGAAAAAGGGATCGAAAACGCGGGCGCGAATCTCTTCGGGAATGCCGGTTCCGGAATCGCTGATGCGAATTTCCACCTGGTCGCCGCGCCGACGGGTGACAATGCGAATGCGCCCTTTTTTGTCGCCGGACGCGCCAATTTTGCTGGTAAGGGCATGGGCGGCATTCACCAGGATATTGAGAAACACCTGGCCCAGTTCGGCGGCCAGACACTCCGTTTGCGGCAGCTCGGGATCAAGATCGGTCTCCATCTCGGCCACGTACTTCCATTCGTTGCTGGCGACAATCACCGTGGTTTCCAGCAGTTTATTGAGATTGGTTTTGACCATTTCCTTGCTGCTGGGGTGGGAGAATTCCTTCATCGCCTGGACAATGGTGGAGATGCGCCGGACGCCCTCCTTGGATTGCCTGATCGCGGCGGGAATTTCCTCGCTGAGATACGGCCAATCGATTTCTTCCATGAAACCTGAGAGTGCGTCGCCGACCCGGCTGACGTCGCCACCGCCGCGCACCACCTGCAACTGTTCGGCCACGGCCGCCAGCAACCGCTGCACGTCGGCGAACGCCTCGTCGAGAAAATCAATATTAGAGCCGATGAACTGGGCCGGGGTGTTGATCTCGTGGGCAATGCCGGCGGCGAGCAAACCCACCGACTCCAGCTTGCTCGCCTGCAGCAGTTGGGCCTGGGTCTGCTGCAGTTCGCGCAGGGCCTTCTGCAGGGCCTCGGTTTTGTGCTGCACCACCCGCTCCAGGCCAAGATTTTGGGACAACAATTCCAGGGAGGAGGCGCCCGCGGTGGACTGCCGCTCCACGGTGTCCATCAGCACCTGAATGGTCTTTTCCTGAGCCGCGATCATGGCCTGCAACTCCGCTTCATGCATGGTTGGTTCCTGCTCTTGCTGGTCCATGGCTACCCCGCTATGGCGACGCCGGTAAAGGTTTGATTGACGTGGAGCGAATGAAATTGCTCGCCGTAGGTGCTGAAGCCGACCACCTTGTTCTCGCTCATCAGCCGACCGACGCTGCCGTCAATGCCGCGCGCCTCCATTTCCAACCGTCTGAGAATGCAATCGGAACCGAGTATCACCGCCGGTTCGCCGATTTGCTCCCGGATTCCGGCAAAGGCGGCCTGCAGCGAAGCTTCCGCGGAATGCCCCTCGCCGATGGTCAGCACCAACCCCTTGTCGATGGCGCAGTGAAACGTGAGCCCGCCGTTGGAATCAATGCCGGCGATGGAGCGGACAAAATAATCGTCCTGGATGCGGAGCATCAGCGGATGGCGGGAAAAAACACCGGCATCGAGTTGGTTGAGCGGCACGTTGATCAGCCGGGCATAGGCGGCGGCCGCCGGCTGGCCGTTGATTTCCCGCACCAGCCGGCGCTCGGGCTCGGCTTCGGTAATTACCAGCCGGGTGGCTGTGGGGGTAAAATGCTGGTGTTTGAACACGGAAAACGGCAGCGAAGTGAGGCAGAGGGTAAACACGGCGGCGTCCTGCAACAGCTCGCCGTCGTGATACACAAAGGTCTCCTTGAAATGGAGCATGTCGCCGGCGGAACCGCCGATGAGCGGCACATCGCCCAAGGCCCGGTACAGGCA
>Ga0209016_1002557_pt1 | contig 11889 bp, 11 predicted proteins | sample EPASupsiteSAE305_FD_187265 | JGI IMG/M metagenome (GOLD analysis project Ga0209016, IMG submission 187265) | Bioremediated contaminated groundwater microbial communities from EPA Superfund site, New Mexico - SAE3-05 (SPAdes) (version 2) | ecosystem: Environmental > Aquatic > Deep subsurface >...
CCCCCTGGCCATGCCGGGGATGATGACCGGCACCATCATCGGCATGGCCCGAGCCCTGGGGGAGACGGCGCCGCTGCTGATGATCGGCATGGTGGCCTTTATCGTCGATGTCCCCCACGGCTTCAGCGATCCGGCCACGGTCTTGCCGGTGCAGATCTATCTCTGGGCCGATTCGCCGGAGCGGGCCTTTGTCGAGCGGACCTCGGCGGCGATCATGGTCCTGTTGTTCGTGCTCCTGCTGATGAACGCCACCGCGGTTTTCTTGCGCAACAAGTTTGAACGCCGCTGGTAACGCAATCAAAACAAAGTACTCATCCTAAGGAAACAGAAGGCGGATAGGATTGATTCCGTCACCCCTTCATTTTTTTACTTACTCAAGGAGATCCCCCATGCAGAAATTCACCCTTTCCCTGGCCGCGGCCACCCTGTTGCTCACCGCCGCCACCTCCTCGCCCGCCGCCGATGGCCGCGATTACATCTCGATTGTTGGTTCGTCGACGGTCTACCCCTTCTCCACCACCGTGGCCGAGCAGTTCGGCAAGACCACCAAGTTCAAGACCCCGAAGATCGAGTCCACCGGTACCGGCGGCGGCTTTAAACTGTTCTGCGCTGGCGCCGGCGTCGACAGCCCGGACATCACCAATGCCTCCCGTAAAATCAAGGGAACCGAAGTGGAAACCTGCGCCAAAAACGGGGTGGCCGAGATCGTCGAGGTCAAGGTCGGCTATGACGGCATCGTCCTGGCCAACAGCAAGAAGGCCCCGCAGATGACGATCAGCCGCAAGGAGATCTTCCTCGCCCTGGCCAAGGAAGTCCCCAGCCCGGAAGGCGGCGACAAATTGGTTGCCAACCCCTACAAGACCTGGAAGGATGTGAATGCCAAGTTGCCGGCGGAAAAGATCGAGGTCCTTGGTCCGCCGCCCACCTCCGGTACCCGCGACGCCTTTGTTGAGATGGTCATGGATGAGGGCTGCACCGCTTTTGACTCCATCAAGGCCCTGAAGAAGAGCGATGAGAAAAAATTCAAGGCGGTCTGCGGGACCGTACGCGAAGACGGCGCCTATATCGAGGCCGGCGAGAACGACAATCTCATTATCCAAAAACTGGAAGCCAATCCCAAGAGCTTCGGCATCTTTGGCTTCAGCTTCCTTGATCAGAACGGCGACAAGGTCCAGGGTTCGGTCATCGACGGCGAGACCGCGACCTTCGAGAACATTGCCACCGGTAAATATCCGGTCTCCCGCCCGCTCTATTTCTACGTCAAAAAGGGTCATGTCGGCGTTATCCCCGGCATCAACGAGTACCTGGCCGAGTTTACCAGCGAGAAGGCCTGGGGCGATGAGGGCTACCTGACCGAGAAGGGGCTGATCCCCTCTCCCAAGGAGGAGCGCAAGACCGTGGCCGCTGAGACCAAGGCCCTGAAGGTCTTGAGCAGTAAATAATTCACAGGTGGTGCCTGGGTCCGCACCCATCGGCGGTGAGTGTCCTGCTGCCGCTGGCGGCGGACCCGGCAGGGCAAAAAAACGGGAGAGAGGTTCGGGCAGCGGTGCCGCCCGATCCTTTGACGACCGCGGGCGTCGGGCGAAGAAAGGAATCCTTGGTACTGAACGTGGACCGCACGGTTTGAGGTGGTTGGAGTGGGACGATGGCAACAGCAGTGGATATGATTTTGGACAGGGATGAGGCGGTTATGAGCAGGGATGAGGCGGAAGCAGCGGTTGCGGCCAAGGTGGCCAAGGTCGACCGCGATCAGCGTGAGACCGTGGGCGTTCCCTTTGTGGCCGATCCGAGGATGATCTGCCGGGCGGTCAACGTCTACTACGGCGACAACCACGCCATCAAAAACGTCTCCATCGATGTCGGCAAGAACGAGGTCCTGGCCATGATCGGCCCCTCGGGCTGCGGCAAGTCGACCTTTCTCCGCTGTCTCAACCGGATGAACGATACCGTCGCCAGTTGTCGGGTGACCGGCGAGATCCTGCTCGACGAACTCAACATCTACGACAAGAAAGTGGATGTGGTGCCCCTGCGGGCCCAGGTGGGCATGGTCTTTCAGAAGCCCAATCCCTTTCCCAAATCGATCTTCGACAACGTTGCCTACGGGCCCAGGATCCACGGCCTGGTCAATACCAAGGGCGAACTTTTCGACATCGTCGAGGCCTCGTTGAAAAAGGCCGGCCTGTGGAAGGAGGTCAGCGATCGGCTCGATCAGCCCGGCACCGGGCTGTCCGGCGGTCAGCAGCAACGCCTCTGCATTGCCCGGGCCATTGCCGTGCGACCCGAGGTGATCCTCATGGACGAACCCTGTTCCGCCCTTGACCCCATTGCCACCGCCACCATCGAGGACCTGATCACCGAGTTGAAGGAGCAGTACACCATTGTTATCGTCACCCATAACATGCAGCAGGCGGCGCGGGTCTCCCAGCGCACCGCCTATTTCCACCTCGGTGACCTGGTCGAGGTCGGCCCCACCGATCGGATCTTTACCAATCCGCGCCACCAGCTGACCGAAGACTACATCACCGGCCGTTTTGGTTGAGCGCCCCTTTTTTCCCCTTCCTGTCACCCTTGCCGTGCACGCTGGTTGGAGCTGAAAATGCTGTCCCGCTCGGGGGAAACCCCGGTGGCGAGGCCCTCGAGCCACTCGCTCGTGGTCAATACGGTGGCGAAGCGGGCCTGCATGACCACGGTCATCACCCGGTGGATCTCCTCGGCGGAAGCACTGCCGGCGCGGTTGCGGTAAGGAAGGGCGCCGGTGGCATCGGACAGCATCTCGACCGCGAAACCCATGTGCATCGCCTGCGCAATCGTCGAAAAAACACAGTTGTGGGTCATGTATCCGGCCACGGTGACGGTGGCGATGGCGTTGGTCCGTAGCCACTCCTCCAGTCCGGTACCGACAAAAGCGCTGGGGAGCTCTTTTAAGACAAAAAAATCCCAGCCGCGATCAATGACGCTGCTGTGCAGTGCCGCGCCCTGCGTTCCCCTGGCGAGGATCGGCATCTCTTCCGGCAGGACGTTTTGCACGACCACCACCGGGCATCCAGCCGCCTTGGCCCCATCCATGGCCCGGCCGATGTTGGCCAGCGACTGCTCGACCGGCGGATATTCAATCGGCAGGTTGCCGTCGACATACTCGTTTTGGACATCGATGACGATCAAGGCCCGCTGTTGACAGTTTTTCATGGTTTTCTCCCGTTCGTTTATGGGCTATGGGTGAAATTGTCGGCAATCTATTGCCATCTCCAGGAACTCCACCAAGAGGCCCTGTATCGCTCGCCGGCACTCGCCGCAGACGGTGAATCCCAGCCGTTGGTATAACCGTATGGCCCTGCTGTTTCTTTTGCGGACGATCAGGTACACTCGGGATAATCCCAACTCCGTACAACCCCTTTGCAGCGTCAGGGCGGCGATGGTTTTTCCCCATCCCTGACCGATCTTGTCCGCTCGCAAGGCAATGCGAAACTCAGCTGCCGCCGCCCCTGTCCGCATCAGGAGGGTGAATCCGATCAGCTCGTTAGCCACTACTGCGACCAGGGTGGTCACACCCGGCTGGTTTCGCAAGGTATCCAGCCATCCCTGCGACCGCAGCGCATAGTCCAGCGGTAACATATCGCCCTGATAGACCGGCCATTGCCGAATCTCGGCGACATCGCCATCGTGCAGCTCTCTTAAAATCATATCGTTTGCCAATCAAGGACAGAGAAGGTTGACTACCCCTAGAACGCCCGCTGCCTCTGGGCACCATCGGGCCAAGGCACCCTTGCCATGACCTTGGCTCAACCCTGTGGTCAGAGGTTCCCCTTTGCTTGCATACCATTGACCGGCATTTCTATCCTTTTTCCGGACAAATGAACAGTGGCCCTGGGGACAGAATATGATACAATCGGGCCAATTGAGAGGAGGGGGAGATGAACAACGATTCCATGGCCGTGATTGCCTTTGACAGGATAAATCCGTTTCATCTTTCGGTGCCGTTTGCGGTGTTCGGCGAGGATCGCCGCGATGCCGGGGTGCCGCTGACCAAGGTCCAGCTCTGCACCTTTGAGAAAAGGACCCTGACCACCTCCGCCGGATTCACCCTTGCCGGGGTGCAAGGACGGCAGATTCTGGAACAGGCCGGGATCGTCATCGTCCCGGGGTGGCGTGATCCGCACGAACTGCCGCCTCCTGCCATGCTGGCAGCGCTGCGACGGGCGGGGCAGCGGGGTGCGGTTGTGGTTGGTTTATGTCTGGGGAGCTATGTCCTGGCGGCGGCCGGCTTGTTGGATGGTCGCCCTGCCACGACCCACTGGCTGTGGGCCGATGATCTGGCAACGCGGTACCCGCAGGTTCAAGTGCATCGGGAGGTGCTGTACGTGGATGACGGTGAGGTGATGACCTCGGCCGGGGTGGCTGCGGGGATTGATTGCTGTTTGCATCTGATGCGCCGTTTGCATGGCGCCGAGACGGCAAGCCGGGTTGCCCGCCGAATGGTGGTGCCACCCCACCGACAAGGAGGGCAGGCCCAGTATATCGAACCGCTGCGTGATACCCAGACCGTTGACCGTTTTACGGCGGTGGTGGAGTGGGTGCAACGGCATCCTCACCAGGCGCACACCCTGGATTCCCTGGCCGCCAGGGCCTTTATGAGCCGCCGCACCTTCACCCGGCGGTTCCGCCAGGTCATCGGTACCACCGTCTCCACCTGGCTGGTGCATCAGCGGGTGGCGCTGGCGCAACGATTGCTGGAGACCAGTTCGGATTCCATCAACCATATTGCCCAGCAGGTCGGTTTTGGTGCCGAAGTCTCCTTGCGCAAGCACTTCAGCAAGGTTCTGCGGACCACCCCCGCCCGCTATCGGCGAGAGTTCAGGGGAGACTGACTGTCACCGCAAGGGGGGACGTCTTGCCTCCGGTCATCCTCACCCACCCCGTGGTGCCGTCGACGAGCTGCACGGGGCCTTGGTCACACTACCAGTAGATTTTTGATTCCAGACAGCAACACGTTGAAACTCGTCGAGCAGTTGGCCGTGAGGTTCAAGTGAGGTGCTATCGCACGGGATCCCGCGATTTTGTCATAGACGTTATTGGTCAGCTTAAAGAGTACTTCAGCGGGATTACCCAACAAATCGGGGTTGCGAAACTTCCTCTCCTGTTGCTGGGACTTGAGTCCCCTGAGGCCAAGTCCACGTTCTACCGCGGCCAGATCGCCAAGATAAAAACTTTCCAGTTCCCGACAGGCAACCCGGACCAGTACTTTTTCTCGCCCTGACGCTTGACAGAGGCCAAGCAACCTGGCCTTTATTGCCCTGCAATCCCCTGAATCCTGGTCACGCATGACAACAAAAATGGAATCCGGCATCAGCCAACCGCGCAGCTTCTTCTGAAGATTTTTTTCCAGATCCTGCTTTCCCTGAAACACGATGTAACGCACCTGCATGTGCTCAGGGAGAATCCGGGGCAGAACCCCGGCGAGCATTTCTCTGGCCGACGGTTCTTCAAGAAAAAAGACGATTGTTTTCATTGCGGGTCGGCTCCTTCAAGAAAACCCTGCTCCCAGAGGTAGCCCATCTGGTCACCTTCGGCCATGTACACTTCCAGCTGCTTATCGTCCTTGGCGCGACGAATTTGGGAGTAGCCGTCTTGTTTCACCAGCCAGAACACTTCGTCGAGTCGGGCGGCGTTGAGAAAATCCGGTGAGTGGGTAGAGACAAAGACCTGGCCGCCACGATTGGCATAAGCGCGAAATTCCTCGGCGAGTTCCCACAAGAGCTTGGGGTACAACTGGTTTTCCGGTTCCTCCACGCACAGCAGTGGATGGGGGGCGGGGTCATACAGAAGCGTGAGGTAAGCGAGCATCTTGATGGTACCGTCGGAAACGTACCGCGCCAGGAAAGGGTCCTCGAATATCCCATCTTGAAATTTTAGCAGCACTCGGCCTTCTTCGGTGGTTTTAGCTTTGACATCGGATATGCCAGGCACCCTTTTCTTGAGGAGCTCGAGAATCTTTTTGAAAATTTTCTCATGGTGGGTATGCAGGTACTGAATAACCAGCGACAGGTTTTCGCCTTCGCGGGAAAGATGTTCTGCAGAGCCGGCGTCCTGCTCCGGTCGTGCCTTGCTGATGTGGAAATCTGAAATATGCCAATTTTCAATGAGATTCCCAAGGGCGACAACGGCCGGAAATCTCGCAAACTGGGCCAATCCTTTCACCGCGAGGATGTCGGGTGATTTCAGCGTCTGTTCTTCCCGTTGCAAGTCCTTGACATCGGTGACAGAGTCAAGCTCATTGGTAACCGCCGTGCCCGTGCCCCGGGTAAAATTAAGAAAGTGCCAGGGTTGGCCGCTGCTCCCCCGCCGGTATTTCAAGACCTCTCGTTCGACGACTGCTTTCCCCTTTTTTTCATCGATTTGAAGAAAATAGGTGGTTAATGGACTTTCCGGATCGGCCCGAAATTTCAACTCTATTTCGATAGGCCCTTTAGAATTACGACTGCGAACTTCCTGGAAACCCCGGCTCCCGCCGAGCTTCATCAGGGCGGTGGTGACATTGGTGGTCAGTGCATCACGGAGAAAACCAAAAACGCTGAAAATTGTGCTCTTTCCTGTCCCGTTCGCGCCGACAACAATGCAAAAATTGGGGAGGTCCGTCAGCTCGGCATCCTCAAATGCTTTAAAGTTCTTCAATCGTATCGACTCGATTTTCATCTTTGTATCCTCCAGGTGCGTTTTTGTCCTCTTCCGGTTGCAGGCGTTCACTGCCTGAGCGTGGTCCGGTGGGCTCTTGGCTCACATATTTTGCGGCTTTCTTCGGTCGCAATCAGGCCAAATGCACCCGGTTGATCCGGACCTGGTCGCGCTGGACGGTGCGGTGGTACTGTACCGCCGGCCTGCCGAAGAGGAGGGCGTAGCCCCTGACGTGGTCCTCGGGGATGGCCAGGCGCGCGTACATGTCGGGGGTGATAAGGGAAAAGGCCCAGCGAATCATGGCGTTCCACAGGGTGCCGATGCCCATGGAGGCGGCCAGGAGCTCGAAGTAGCTCATGGCGATCAGCATGTCCGCATCCGGGGTGCTGGCGGTCTGGGGTGCCGAGACCATCAGCAGGTGGGGCGCATCCCTGAAAATGATATCGCGGCCCTGGTCCCAGGCGGAAACCACGTGGCGGAAATAGCTCTGTCCTTCCGGCAGCCGTTTTTCGACCACCGCTGCCCGCAGGCCTTCAATGGTTTCCTGCTTCAACAGCACCAGGCTCCTGGAGTCTTCGATCACCGTGAACAGGCACTGGCGATTGTTCTTGCCGGTGGGGCCATTGGCTACGGTCGCCAGCATCCGGTCGATCACCCCGCTTTCCAGAGGTTCGGGCAGGAAACGGCGGATCGACCGCCGGCCCCTGATCAGGGCGGTCATCTGCTGGGCGGTGGGCAGGCTTTCCGGCAGGGGCAGCGAGTTTTCCGGCCTGCAGCCGAGAATGGACAGGGCCCCGGTCGGGCAGACCGCCAGGCAGTGCTGGCATTGAATGCAGTGGTGGACCCGGGTGGGGTTGAGGGCCGGGTAGTCCGGGCTCAGTTCGATGATGTGGAAGGGACAATCGTCGATACAGGCCCCGCATTGAGTGCAAAGGTCGCGGTCGATGGTGAACTGCAGCTCCATAATAGTCTCCTGGGCTTGCGGGAAAGGGGATGTTGCGGTACCTTGGTTGCCATCTGGATTGGCTGGCGGTGTTCTCCCTCTGCGCCCGGGACGGGAACACCTGGGGGCGCGGGCGAAAAGGGCAGGGCGGCCGTCGATTGATGCACACCCGCAGGGGGGCATAGCAGCAGAGGACTGGGCAGCGGTCAAGGATATCGACACGCTCCTGGTCGAGCTCAGCCGCGACCTGCTGGTTTTTGCCCGTTACGGTCCACCGGTGGTGGCCAGGGGGGGATGCGGTCTTTACCGCCCTCAATCCGTCCCCGGTCAGGGACGGCTGAAGGCGACCCCGGGACAGGGCGCCTGCAGCAGTTCCCGGGCCAGGCCGATGGCCTGGTGGAGGCAGGGGCTGACATCGGTGTCCGACTGCAGCCGGTTTCCGGCGGCGCTGATCACCCGGACCTTGAACTCGTGGATGTCCAGGTGCATGGTATAGCGCTCCTGCACCTCCTGGTGGGCCTCGGAGGTCTCGACCTGGGAGAGGATCAGGACCGCGGTCTTGCCCGGGGGCAGACGGCTGCTGCTTTCCCCGTCCCTGGCATCGGTTCGGACCAGCGACCACATCCGGTCGAAAAAACATTTGAACTGGCCGGAGGTGTCGCCGAAATAGATCGGCGAGGAGAAGAGCACGATCTCGGCGGTATGGAGATCGGCGAGTAGGGGGCTGAGATCATCCCTGAGGACGCAGCGATCCGCGCGGGTATGGCAGCCTTCGCAAGCCTGGCAACCTTGATAGTGCATGGTGTTGAGGTGATAGTCCCTGACCGTGGCCCCCAGGTCGACGGCGGTCTCGGCAAAGGCACGGGCGATCCGGGCGCTGGCGCCGTTTTTTCTGGGGCTTCCGAGGATGTTGATGATCTTCACACGGCGAACCTTTGTTTGTAGAGGGTGACAGTTGGGGGATGGGCACCTGTTTGGCCGCCAATTGTAAAGGCAAGTTGCTTCTTTTTCCAGGAAATAATAGGCAACTGAATCGGCATAATGTGAGGGCCCGGGTTGCGGTGGCCATCAAACTGCTTGAAAGAGATTGAAAAATCGATGATGTATGCCGGGAAGGAAGTGCTTGGGGCCTTGGCAATCGGTGGCAATCGGCAAGAGAGAAGACCAGATGAGTCAGAAGATACAGGTAGTTTTGGAAGAGGAGTCCCTGCGGGACGGTTTGCTGGCGGAAAGCAGGCTGTTGGGGTTGACGGAAAAAATGCAGGTGGTTCGGTTGCTCAAGGATGCCGGGATCCGGCGGCTGCAGTTGGGCAGTTTCGGCCATCCCCGCACCGTGCCGCAGATGGCCAACACCGATGTGCTGGTCTCCCTGGCCCGCCGAGAGTTTCCCGAGCTGTTGTGCACCGCCTTGGTGCCCAATGAAAAGGGGCTGGAACGGGCGGTCCACTGCGGTCTTGGCCTGGCCAGCATGGCGGTGGCGGTCTCCGACAGTTATAGCCTGCGCAGTGTCGGACGCTCAGCCGGCGAGGCCCTGGAGCTGACCCTTGCCCTGGTGGGGGCGGCGGTCAGGGCCGGGGTCAGGGCGCGGGCCGAGGTCCAGTGCGCCTTTGGCTGCGTCTTTGAAGGGGCAATCCCGGAAATAACGGTGATGGAGACCGTGGGCCAGCTGGTCGAGGCCGGCGCCGCCGAGATCTGCCTGGCCGATACCGCCGGCCTGGCGAGTCCGCTCCAGGTGGGACGGCTGGTGGCCCAGGTGCGGACGACCTATCCGGCGGTCGAGCTCTCCCTCCATCTCTCTGACACCCGCGGCCTGGGGTTGGTCAATATCTATGCCGGTTTTGTCGCCGGGGTGCGGCTGTTCAGTGTGGCGGCGGGCGGCCTGGGCGCTAGTCCGGTGATCGCCGGCGCTAGCGGCAATGTCGCCGGCGAGGATGCGGTCAACCTCTTCCACGGCATGGAGGTGGCGACCGGGATCGATCTGGCCGCGCTCTGCCGGGTGGTCCAGTATTACGAGACCCTGCTCGACCGGAAGCTGCCGGGGAGGATGAACCTGGTCCTCCATTCCCAGCCCGAGGCCCTGGCTAAATTGGGCTTTTGAGCCGCAGTCGCCGGGGGCCGTAGGGGCTTATACCGTTCAACCAGTCCTTTTCCATGGGGGTGAGGCGATGCTGATCGATTTCTTTGGCCAATTCCATCCGGTGACCCAGGCCCTCCTGGCCACCCTGTTCACCTGGGCGGTGACCGCCGCCGGGGCCGCGTTGGTGTTCACGAGTCGGGAGATCAATCCCAAAATTCTTGACGGCATGCTCGGCTTTGCCGCCGGGGTGATGATCGCGGCCAGCTTCTGGTCGCTGCTGGCCCCGGGGATCGAAATGGCCGAACAGTTGGGCCATATCCCCTGGCTCACCGCCACCATCGGCTTCATGGCCGGCGGTATTTTCATGCGGATCACCGATCGCTTGCTGCCCCATCTCCATCCCGGTCTGGCCATGTCCCAGCGCGAGGGCATCAAGACCTCCTGGCAGCGGTCCACCCTCCTGGTGCTGGCGATTACCCTGCACAATATCCCCGAAGGGCTGGCCGTGGGCGTGGCCTTCGGCGCGGTGGCCGCCGGGCTGCCCTCTGCTACCATCGGCGGGGCCATCGCCCTGGCCATCGGCATCGGCCTGCAGAATTTCCCCGAAGGGACTGCGGTGGCCATGCCGCTGCGTCGGGAAGGGATGAGTCGGCGGCGGAGTTTCTTCCTCGGCCAGGCCTCGGGGCTGGTCGAACCGATCGCCGGGGTGCTGGGGGCGCTGTTTGTTCTGCGGATGCAGCCTGTCCTGCCCTATGCCCTCTGTTTTGCCGCCGGGGCGATGATCTTTGTGGTGGTTGAGGAGTTGATCCCCGAATCCCAGCGCAATCCGGACAATATCGATTTTGTCACCATGGCCACCATGGCCGGATTTGCGACCATGATGATCCTCGACGTGGCCCTGGGCTGAGCCACAGCCCCTGGCTGCTGACGACCCTTCCCTCTAACTCGTACCCAGGCCCGACCATGATCTCGCCCCCCCAACCGATCTCCGACAAACAGCTCCTGGTGGTGGGGGGCGGGCCGGCGGGCCTGATGGCCGCCGGCCAGGCGGCCCTGGCCGGGGCACGGGTGGAGGTCCTGGAGAAGATGAAGCGTCCGGGCCGGAAACTGTGCATCACCGGCAAGGGCCGCTGCAACCTGACCAATGTGGCCCCGCTGGCCGAGTTCCTCGCCCATTTCGGGCCGAGCGGCGCCTTTCTCCGCCAGGCCTTTCACCGTTTTTTCACCCCGGAACTGCTCGATTTTTTCGTCGAGCGCGGTCTGGCCGTGGTCACCGAACGCGGCGGCCGGGTCTTCCCGGCCTCGGGCAAGGCCCCGGAGGTGCTGGCGGTTTTCGAGGCCTGGCTGACCGAGTGCGGGGTGGGGATGCGCACCGGGGCTGCGGTCGATGGTCTCCTGATCAAGGACGGGGTGCTCACCGGGGTGTCCTGCCAGGGCAAGCGACTGGCCTGCGGGGCGCTGATCCTGGCCACCGGCGGGGCCTCCTATCCGGCCACCGGCTCCACCGGCGACGGCTACCGGCTGGCCGAAGAGGCCGGCCACCGCCTGGTGCCCGTGCGTCCGGCCCTGGTGCCGCTGGTCGTTGCCGGTGACTGCGCCGGCCGGATGGCGGGGTTGCAGCTGCGCAACGCCCGGGTCAGGCTGTTTATCGCCAACAAGAAAAAGGCTGAGGCCTTCGGCGAGCTCACCTTCATGGAATTTGGCCTCAGCGGCCCGGTAATCCTCACCCTCAGCGGCCGGATCGTCGATGCCCTTCGGGCCGACCAGGAGGTCAGGCTGGAGCTTGATCTCAAGCCCGCCCTGGAGGAGGCCAAGCTCGATGCCCGGCTCCGGCGCGATTTCGAGCAGCGGGCAGCCGAGCCCCTGGCCACGGTCCTCCGCGGCCTGCTGCCCCGGGAGATGATTGCCGTGGCCCTGGAGCAGACCGGGCTTGGCCCGGAACGCCCGGTCGGAGCGATCCGCGCCGAGGAGCGCAAACGGCTGCGGCTCTGGCTGAAAAATTTCCCCTTCCAGGTCACCGGCTACCGCCCCCTGGCCGAGGCCATCGTCACCGCCGGCGGGGTCGATACCACCGAGGTCAATCCCCGCACCATGGAGTCCCGGCTGGTCCAGGGCCTCTATTTTGCCGGCGAACTGCTCGACCTCCAGGCCGACACCGGCGGCTACAACCTCCAGGCCGCCTTTTCCACCGGCTGGCTGG
>Ga0209016_1002558_pt1 | contig 11888 bp, 17 predicted proteins | sample EPASupsiteSAE305_FD_187265 | JGI IMG/M metagenome (GOLD analysis project Ga0209016, IMG submission 187265) | Bioremediated contaminated groundwater microbial communities from EPA Superfund site, New Mexico - SAE3-05 (SPAdes) (version 2) | ecosystem: Environmental > Aquatic > Deep subsurface >...
TACCTTGCGCTGCCACAAACCACCCACAAAAGCCGGACGAACCGGCCAGCCTGAATTTACCGACCTGCCGAAACAGCTTACCAAACAACCACTGAATTTCAACTTGCTGCGAAAAAGCCCGCTAGCCCAGATTTAATGCGGCCTAGCTGGCCGAAGCGTTTTTGATTTTAGGTGCCACGGAGGACGCTGGTACAAAAGGCTTCTAACGTTCACGAGATAACCGGCTGGCGATGCCGGAGCGGTGCTGCCTGAACTGCCGACCAACTGACGACCTGAACACTGGTGAAATTCAGCGCACAGTAAGCCAGTCCGAGTTGATTGAGCCGTTAGGTGTTATGACAAATTCAGTTAATTTAATATATTTTCATATCTGGATTTATTCCAAAAGAACAGTGCAATAATTGTAATAAGAGCTATAAAACATCCAATTGGGTAAATAACTTTTTGAAATCCGTGATTTTTTACAGATCGTTCATATGATAGCAATATTTGTTTGTTTGATTCAATTTGCACAGGATAGTTTACTGAAATAAATGGGTATATAATCCTTTTGTACCAATAGATAGTTGCTGATATGTTCTCATGTCTTCTATTATATTCAAATGTATAACATGAATTATCATTTGTTAATGCATCCTTGCATGAAAAAGTCATGTCTCCATTATCTGTTTTAAGTACAGTGATATCAGATGTTACGCCGCGATTTTTTACTTCAACATATGTGAGTATACCATTGGCTTTGTTAAGCTTATTAAAATCAGGAATCTTAGTTGCGAGTAAGTAGAATGTTGGAATTAATAACCAAAAAAACCAAATTGAAATAGCAACAAACAGTGCAACGTAACTAGTTTTAAATCTAAATATCATTTTTAAATATGAGGTTAGATTTACCATTTTAACTCCGTAAGTGGGTAATAAACACCTAACGTTTACGAGATAACCGGCTGGCGACGCCGGAGCGATGCTGCTTGACTAACCGACCGACTAACGACTGAGGAACTGGTGAAATTCAGCGCACAGTAAGCCAGTCCGAGTTGATTGAGCCGTTAGGAGCGAGGAAGAACTTGACCAAACTGGCGTTTACCTTGCGCTGCCGAAAACCATCCACAAAAGCCGGACGAACCGACCAGCCTGATCTTGCCGAATTGCTGCAATAGCTTACCAAACAACCCCTGAATTTCAACTTGTTGCGAAAAGCCCGCCAGCCCAGATTTAATGCGGCCTGGCTGGCCGAAGCGTTTTTGACTTTATGTGCCACAGAGGACGCTGGTACAAAAGGCTTCTAACGTTTACGAGATAACCGGCTGGCGATGCCGGAGCGGTGTTGCCTGATTAACCGACCAACTGACGACTGAGGAACTGGTGAAATTCAGCGCACAGTAAGCCAGTCCGAGTTGATTGAGCCGTTAGATGACGACGCCAATGAAGAGTCCTTTACGACGAGCAAGGCGCATTGCAGCAACGATACGACGAAAAACCAGCCCGCTGGCAATTGAGTGTGGGTCTACCATTATGTCATATGATGAGGCATACCTGAGTCGGTGTTTTGAGTAGAGTGCACTCAGGCATTTAAGTTCTTCCTTCAGCGATGGCTTCAGTGGCCGCAAGTTAAATTCCGTGATGACTGCATTTGTTGTGTCTACAAGATTGTGATGAAATTTAGTTCTTAATTTAGGCATGAATTTGTCGTAGTCGATTGCAAGCAGGAAGCTTTTCAGAACAATTTCAATGCCCTGACACAGAAGGTGCAATGTTACATATTCATGCCCAGCATTTTTGCGCAGAAGTGCAGCAGCTCCAAGAAAAGAGTGTCCCTTTGAATACATGGATTCAACGATCATTCGTTTGCCATGTGCTGTTAGCTTCATATGGGCAGATAGAGGTGTAATATTTGTCATCTAACGTTTACGAGATAACCGGCTGGCGACGCCGGAGCGGTGCTGCTTGACTAACCGACCAACTGACGACTGGGACATTGGTGCAATTCAGCGCACAGTAAGCCAGTCCGAGTTGATTGAGCCGTTAGGAGCAGAGAAGCACTTGCCCAAGCTGCTGTTTACCTTGCGCTGACGAAAACCACCCACAAAAGCTGGAAGAACCGGCCAGCCTGATCTTGCCGAGCAACTGCAACAGCTTACCAACCAACCCACGAATTTCAACTTGTTACAAGAAAGCCCGCCAGCCCAGATTTAATGCGGCCTAGCTGGCCGGAGCGTTTTTGACTTTAGGTGCCACGGAGGACGCTGGTACAAAAGGCTTCTAACGTTTACGAGATAACCGGCTGGCGATGCCGGAGCGGTGTTGCCTGACTAACCTACCAACTGACGACTGAGAAATAGGTGAAATTCAGCGCACAGTAAGCCAGTCCGAGTTGATTGAGCCGTTAGAGGTGATTAAAGTGATTGGATCGTTTCGGCGCATATAGACGGAACTTTGATAATTCTTGGATTGTCAGTTTTGTTCTGAGTTAGGTACTCCCATATTTTAGCCAACTTGGTCTGCTCATGGGCTGGGAAAAAGAAACTGATGTACATAATGGGTAGTTGCCAGAGGACGCTTTTCCCGTCCTTGTTTGTTTCTCGAATTGTGTAGCCACTTGTAAGCCATTTATACTCATTTGGTGGGCCGATAACCTTTGCATTTGCATAGGCTATGGAGCGACTAAGCCCAAACAACCACCTTTTTTCGATTCTGTCATGATAGAAATACAAGCCTTTTGTTAAAAATGAGTCAAGAATCAGGTAAATCAGTATAACTGAGAATACCACCCAGAATATTCCTAACCCATATTTCCCGTCTTTAATTACTTCGATAGTTGTAATGATAATAAGACAAATTCCCAGTGCGTTTATTAACCATGAAACTAAAATGCGAATTGGAGAATAAGCGGCAAAATACAGGGTGCCATCTTCAGTTTTGTTATTCTCTTGCACGTCTGTTTTCATAACTTCCCCAATTTCAACAAACCTCTAACGTTTACGAGATAACCGGCTGGCGACGCCGGAGTGATGTTGCCTGACTAACCAATCAACTGACGACTGAGAAACTGGTGAAATTCAACGCACAGTAAGCCAGTCCGAGTTGATTGAGCCGTTAGAGGCAAAGCTATAATTTACCACCCAGCATAAGAGTTAATTGACCAACGGTTAAAAGCGATACTAAAAACCACACAAATGCCAAAAATAAGCTAAAAAGCACAAATTGTTCTGCACGTTGGTTCTGTTTCTTACTTACGATAGCGTTTGCAAGTACGAAAACAGTGGATACTAAAATAACGTAGGCAAAATCAAACGGCTCATATAGTAGTACGCTAAAACCTGTTCCTGGTACCCCGCCTGGAGTAATTGTGTAGAACTCAGCCGCAATTGGTATAGAGAGAAAAAGTAAAAATATTATTGCGTTTATTACAAGCCTTAAGGACATTTCAATACTAGCCTCTAACGTTCACGAGATAACCGGCTGGCGATGCCGGAGTGGTGCTGCTTGAATAACCTGCCAACTGCCGACCTGGACACTGGTGAAATTCAGCGCACAGTAAGCCAGTCCGAGTTGATTGAGCCGTTAGCAGGCTATGGGTGACGACACCAACACAGTTGCCACTATTGGGATAAGAAAAGAATCTTTTCGCCGCGTTCAGTAAGCGCAAGTGATAGTTCACCGTTCACATTGGCTAGTACTCCGCAGAAGGTACCATCCTTGCCGCCAAAAATGCCACGCCCATTCTTCGGGTTGTAGAATATTCGCTTTCCACGCGGGGAGAAGAAGTTAGTTGTTCCATTTTTTGCAGCAACGTAGTAGCCAGCGAACTTTAGTGAGTAGCCGTCCTTGTAAATGAGTCGTCTGTCACCGTTACGTCTATTGTCGTAATTTGAGGCGATGTTATCGTAGTTGCTTTCGGAATTGTCGTAATTACTTGGTGAATTGTCGTAATTAGAGATCGAGTTGTCGTAGTTGCTTGGAGAGTTGTCGTAGTTCGATGGAGAGAAGTCGTAGGGTAGACTTGACTCATGCACGAACGAGACAGGCAGGTCTGCTAGTGCCGAGTTGCAAATGAGGCTGGCAACAACTACCAGCAGAACTTTGAGTTTTAATGAGCGCATAACGCTTGCTCCTTGCCTGCTAACGTTTACGAGATAACCGGCTGGCGACGCCGGAGCGGTGCTGCTTGAACTGCCGACCAACTGACGACTGAGAAACTGGTGAAATTCAGCGCACAGTAAGCCAGTCCGAGTTGATTGAGCCGTTAGGTCTTTGTAGCTTCCTGATTTGACAGCATAGTTTCTTGTTGTACAACGACTGGCGACCGAAGTAGCGAGGCTGAACGGAATTTTAGGATAATTGCTGCAATCATTTTGCACGAACACCCGGGAAATGCGTTTCAACCCAAGTCGCGAATTTTTCCGATGTAGCAACTACTGTTTGACATTTTGTATTGGCATTAAACAGGTATAGTGGTTGTCCAGTACTTAGCCTTTGGCGAAGTACTTTGAGTTTTGCCTCAACCCAGCCGACGGTACTTGCGGCATCATAACGATATGCCTCTAGGAGTTTGAAATATAGTTCTTCACTTACGCTACCGTCTGTCTCAAGAGATTCATCTAGCTCTTTGTTATAGCGAATTGCATCCATAGGTAAGACCTAACGTTCACGAGATAACCGGCTGGCGACGCCGGAGCGGTGCTGCCTGTACTGCCTGCCAACTGACGACTTGGGCATTGCTAAAATTCAGCGCAGAGTAAGCCAGTCCGAGTTGATTGAGCCGTTAGGGTTGCCATACCTACTTTATGAGAACTGTATTGCAACGCCTGCAATACTTTGAAAGAAATAATGATCTTCCAAACTTATTGGTAAGGCAGTCCTCTTCACCGCAACATGGGCAGGGAGGTAACTTGATTCTGTTTTCTGCTATGTCTAGTGCTATGAGTGTGTATATGACGCAACACAAAAGCAAAAAAGGTGTGAATAAACCTAGTGTCTTACCTTTAGAAAAAAATGCAGGAGTAAAGGCTAGTATATAAAGCATATATATACGTAGCGCCAACATGTTCTTTTGATGTCGCCCTGCTTCAAGTTTATGTATTGTTTCTAAAGTTGCTTCGTCATTTGACAGAACACATTGTGGTTCATAAATATTTGCTCCAAACTTTCTGTAACAGGCAATTAAAATAGCCAGTATGATTATAGTGAGTAAAGCTATGACGATAACAATGTTCAAAATACCCTCGTCTTCTTTTCTGATAAACCCTAACGTTTACGAGATAACCGGCTGGCGATGCCGGAGCGGTGCTGCCTGAACTGCCGACATACTTCCGACTGAGAAACTGGTGAAATTCAACGCAGCTTTAGCCAGTCCGAGTTGATTGAGCCGTTAGGAGCCGTACTCCCTCCAGTATTTATATGTTTCCTGAATGTTGTTGAATATCTCAGTATGTTTCCCTATAAGCATTCCAGTTTCTATTGAGAGAAGTCCTTTACTTGGACCAAGTTTTAACCACGTATTCAAATAGGCTTTAAGTCTTGGATTGGTTTCTATGTAGTTTGGCCTGAGTGTTAACCTGATGAAGTTGAAGTCACTGATAATAAAAGACTCTACAGAAGAAATGTTTTGCCAGGCAACAAAACCGTCTCTGCCAAGAAAATGCCACATACCATATTGGATGCCATTATTGCCTATTCTTAATGGGTGTTTGTTTTTAATAATCAAGCGTAACACAATGAAAAATATTCCGAAAATTATTGGTAGAACAGGTAGCAGCATCAACATCAGTGATAAACTGTTAAACAGTATAGCAATGGCAATAGCGAGTGGAGTTATAACAAGGAACAAATATATATTTGTTGGCTTATATTCATATTTAACCTCATCCATACAACTAGCCCCTAACGTTTACGAGATAATGCTGGCCAAGCAGGGCAAGATGCCTTTTTACCCAAGTACCTTTTTACCGACCTGCTGGAAATACCCACACCAAAAAGCCCGCTACAACCTACACTGGTTGATTAAGCTTCTAACGTTTACGAGATAACCGGCTGGCGACGCCGGAGCGATGTTGCCTGACTAACCGACCAACTGACGACTGAGAAGCTGGTGAAATTCAGCGCACAGTAAGCCAGTCCGAGTTGATTGAGCCGTTAGGGGTGTTTGTACAAAATACTAACCGCCAGATGCTACAGTCTTCTCAATTTGTATTGTTTTGCCGTCAGAGGTCACTGAGCCAGCTTCAATACACCAAGAACTGCTACCCATTCTTGCTGCATTTGCTTTGAACTTATCTGCTATGGATGGAACTGGATTCAGATCTCCAGCATATTTGAATGGATCAGCCTTTACGATATTGACATTGTATTCTGCATACTTTCTTAGGATTTCTCTGTTTTTATTAGTTGCAGACTTCCATTCCTTAATTGGTACTGCAATACAGCACTTGGGATTTTCAGTTCCTATACCGAGTATATATGGAGAGTAATTTATATGATCAAGATTCTTGTATTTGATTAACATTGACTTGTGCACATTTTTACCAGCGATATAAACTTCATTGTTTACTGTGCTATTTCCTTGGCTGTTTTGGCTTGATTGTTGTTCTTTTATGCTTGGTTCTTGAATCATTTGCACAAAAATACCAAGTACAAACATGATGATAAAAAAACCTTTCCATGTTTGGTACCATTTTTTCGGTAGTGGAGGAGGAAGAGGCGGTAGTTCGCTCCTGCAGTGCTTGCATATTGTTGCCTGCTCATTCACTTTTTCTTTACAAAACGGACATACCCTATTTGCCACTTGATTCTCCTCCTTTAACCCCTAACGTTTACGAGATAACCGGCTGGCGATGCCGGAGCGATGCTGCCTGACTAACCAACTACCTGCCGACTGGGAAACTGGTGAAATTCAGCGCAGAGTAAGCCAGTCCGAGTTGATTGAGCCGTTAGGGGCCGGGACGCGCTGACCCAAGCTAATGGCAGCAGCAACAGGTAGATTCTGATTTAACTCCCGTCTCTCTTTGAAGAATTTTCATAATATCTTCTGAGCAACACTTGCCAGAAGGATTTAACTCTTTGCAACGGTTGCCTGTGCAGGCTTTAGTTGATTTCTGTATGTCTTTCAGTGAGTTGTCTCCGTTTTTGATTGCTTGTACGATGGTACTTTCACTGACATTCAAGCAGTAGCAAATAATTTTGTCGTTCATTTTATCCTCTTTTCGGTTGATTAAGAGACAGGGGTTAAATAAGCCCCTAACGTTTACGAGATAACCGGCTGGCGATGCCGGAGCGGTGCTGCCTGTACTGCTGACCAACTGACGACTTGGAAACTGGTAAAATTCAGCGCAGAGTTAGCCAGTCCGAGTTGATTGAGCCGTTAGACCTTTTGGTGGCACATATGGAGCTGTCTATTGAAGTGCGTTTTTAATTTTTTCTATTAAAACCGGGATATTGTGTGATTTGAGTTCATGTTCCCAAATGCGAACAACCTTCCAGTCTTTTTCTTGGAAGGTTGCTGTAACTACAGCATCGCGGGCTTGGTTGCGGTTAATTTTTGCCAGCCAGTAATCTCGATTACTTGCAGGAATGCGGCAATGCTCTTTGCAGCCGTGCCAGAAACAACCGTCAACAAAAATAGCCACTCGTTGCGATAGAAATACAAAATCAGGTTTGCCCTTTACTGGGTAATTTCTTCTCCACCCGGTAAGGGCATATTTCTTAAATATTCTTATAAGTTTAAGCTCGGTTGATTTGTTGCCTCGCGCCTTAACGTTTCCCATAATGCGCGAGCGTTCTTGAGGGGTTACAGAATCCATGACTTACAAGATTTGCACCCATGAATCATCAAAGTTGATTGATTTGAGGACGTCATTACGCTCAATTTGTGGGGGTTTCTGGATTTTGATTGCAAGTCGGTTTGGTGGCACATCTTCAATGATAGTGAATTGCGAACCATGCGGTTGCCATGTGAAAAGGTGGTTGTTGTTTGCCTTACTGAATCCTTCAAGGTTGTTGCGTTCGTTCCATTGCCACCAATATTGGTCAGTTGGATACATGACGGTTTCAAATTCAAACGCTGCCAGTTCAAGCAAATCATCTGATTTGACGAGTACTATGGTTCTAACATGTTGATACAGCTTGCGGATTCCTGCGACTCGCTCGTTCCAAATGGAAAGTATCTTCTCGCCAAGTTCTATGGGGTCGCATTCGCTGATTTTTTGGTCGCCGAACGAATAGATAGGGGAGTTTCTGCCTGATATGAGACGCACTTTTGAAACAGTTGATGGTCGGCGGTTTTTAACCGTTTTTGCGCCCCATGCCGTTTGCTCGAGCACAACGTCATCAAGGCCGACATTTGAAGGTTTCCACTGTGCGCCGATTAGCCGAGCAAAAATCTCTTCCCAGTCGGAGCCTTCAATTCTTGCCGTGTCTCCTCTGGATGCAAGCAAGTATACAGTTTCTCTGCCTAAGTCCAGAGCAAAGCGTTTTGGGAAATTATTAAGCGGATATGGCGGCTTGTATTTTTCGACGGTTCTTAGCTTTGGGGATTTGCTCATAGTTCTGCGCCTTTTCAAATATTCTCATTTGTCCGTCTACAATCAGTTTGTCAGTCTTGTACAACTCTGGAGTCTTATTGAAGTTGCAGGCGTTAAAAACATTCTCAAGGACAGCTTGAGCAACTGGAACAGGCAGGCTGTTCCCTGCCTGCTTCCTTGTTTGGCTGTAATTACCTACTATTTTGAAAGATTCTGGAAACCCCTGCAATCTCAACATCTCTCTGGACGTAAGACGGCGTTCTCCGTTTACAAGCAGATAGTTGTAAGAAGCACCAGCGCGAAGCGCACACGAAAACGGATAAGCACTAATGTTTCCGGCTTTATTTTCATGCCAAATAGTAGGTTCGGATGTTGGTTGCTGCCTACTCAATCGTTTGTTTTTTATGTGTTCAGAAGCGTAATAAGAAGCTTCTACGTCATTCTCCAAAATTTCGCTCAATGGCTTCATCGGAATTTTGTTTTTAGGCCAATCAAAGCAGACAGGATTACGGAAACCTACAATAAAAATTCGCTCTCTCTTTTGCGGAAGTCCGAAATCAAGGGCGTTGAAAACTTTGTAGTCAGCATGATAGCCAAGCTCTTTCAATGTTTCCATGATTCTCTTGATGGTTTTACCCCCGTTGTGGCCAACAAGCAGTTTTACGTTCTCAAGGACAAAAGCAGCGGGTTTTTTGACTTCCAGTATTCTGGCAATATTGAAAAACAATGTACCTCTGGTGTCTTCAAAACCTCTCATTTGACCAATAATGCTGAATGGCTGACAGGGGAAACCAGCAAGAAGAACATCGTGGTCTGGAATGCTTTCTGGGCTAATTTTGGTGATGTCGCCATGCGGCATATCACCAAAATTAGCCTGATAAGCATGTTGACAGTCTTTGTCAATTTCACTTGTAAAAACGCACTTGACTGTCAGTCCGGTATTGGCGGCTGCATTTTGGATTGCATAACGGAAACCGCCAATTCCAGCGAATAAGTCAATGAATTTGATATGTTGATATGATTGCTTGTGTATTGTTGTCATTTTGGAAATGTACCATAAAAACGAAGAACAGTTCAATTTTGTTTTAGCCATATATCTCTTGGGTCTAACGTTTATTAGACACCCTAATTTTTTAGTGAAAAACGAAAATTTGTCGAAATGTGTTGGTTGAAATCTTTTATTTACCTGTTAATATTAAACTAACAAAAAACAAAAACGTCATAAATGCTCAGTAAAAAACGTCAATCAGCGGTGCTGACGGGTGGGTGCTATCTCAGTTAATTTGCCACTTTTTAGCCTTCGCATTTGCTAATCAGCGGGTAATTCTCTGGATGCAAGATGCTGTCTATACTGAGATCTACATCAAGTTCCGGCCAGTAAAGATGACGCTCTGAAGGCATTTCAACATGCAGGATTTTCTTTACCGGGGCATCTTGAAACCATGGAAAGTTTTGAAATGAAAGAAACGTTTCCTGATCGTGTACAAAAATCCAGATGCCGTGACGTGATATGTTGGTGACTTCAACAGCCAAAGTGTTGTTGCCAGGCAGCGCGGATTTCATTGGTGTGCTCCTCAATGAGGTTGTATGCCTCGTTCAGTTCTTTCATGCTAAGGCCATGATTTTGCGCTATTTTGATGTCAGGCTCAAGCCAGAACTTTGCCTCGCCGCTGTTTGACTGAACATGTACGTGCATTCTCGGTTCTTCACGGGAGAAAAAGTAGAACCTGTAGCCAGCTTCTCTAAAAACAGTTGGACTCATCTGCATCCCTTAAGCACTTGCTGTGCCTGAAGTTAAGTTGTTGTTCAATAAATCTGATTTTTTACCCGGAGATTACCTATGGAACCGCAATCCCCTAAACCTAAGTTGCTTGATCAACTGCGTGATCGTATCCGTCTGAAGCATTACAGCCGCCGGACAGAGGATGTGTACCTTGATTGGGCAAAGCGCTACATACTGTACCATAACAAAAGGCATCCGCAAGAGATGGGCAAGAAAGAAATTGAGGAATTTTTAACTTTTCTGGCAACAGAGCGGAATGTGGCGGCAGCCACCCAGAATCAGGCCAAGGCGGCGTTGCAGTTTCTGTATAAAGAGGTGCTGGAGATTCAGTTGCCCTGGCTGAATGAGGTGGAGCAGGCCAAGAAGCCGAAGAAGTTGCCGGTGGTGCTGACGGAGAAGGAGGTGCAGACGCTGCTGGCGCATATTTCGCCCGCGTTTAATCTGTTGGCGCGATTGACCTATGGCACCGGTATGCGGTTACTTGAGGCGTTGCGGCTGCGGGTGCTGGATATTGATTTTGAGCGGGGGGAGGTGCTGATCCGTGAAGGTAAGGGGGCCAAGGATCGGGTGACGATGCTGCCGCAATCGTTGAAGGAGCCGTTGCAGGAACATCTGAAGCAGGTTAAATGGCTGCATGAGCAGGATCTGTTAAAGGGGCATGGCGAGGTCTGGCTGTCTGAGAGTGTGGCCCGCAAGTATCCCAATGCCGGGCGTGACTGGATCTGGCAGTATGCGTTTCCTTCAGCGCGGTTGTCGGTTGATCCCCGTTCCGGCGTGACCCGGCGGCATCATCTGGATGAAAAGGGGCTGCAACGGGCGGTGAAGCAGGCAGCGCTTGAGGCCGGGTTGACCAAGAATGTGACTCCCCATACCCTGCGGCATTCCTTTGCCACCCATTTGCTGCAGGCAGGCTATGATATCCGTACGGTGCAGGAACTGCTGGGGCATAAGGATGTGCAGACTACGATGATCTATACCCATGTGCTGAATAAGGGCGGGATGGGGGTGACGAGCCCGCTGGACCGGCTGGTGTGTTAAAGCGGTAGTTAGCCACAGAGGGCACAGAGAAACACAGAGAACGACAAAAAAAGCGTGTTTTTAGTGCCTAACCCAAAAGGGAACAGGTTGTTTGTTGTATCTTTTCTGTTTTTCCTCTGAGACCTCTGAGACCTCTGTGATCTCTGTGATCTCTGTGATCTCTGTGATCTCTGTGATCTCTGTAATCTCTGTAATCTCTGTAATCTCTGTAATCTCTGTAATCTCTGTGATCTCTGTGATCTCTGTGATCTCTGTGATCTCTGTGATCTCTGTGGCAATTGCTTTTATCCGTCACCAGGCTGTTTTGGCGCCGGATTACCTGATCTTTGCAGCTGCTTTTTTGCATAGATTCAGGTTGGTGCGGGCAGCAGCGATGATCGGTACCTTGACGTCGGCATCGCTGGGTGGGTAGTTGTCGCGCAGTTCAACGTCAGTTTTGGCAGCATCCTCGGCCAGTGGTTGCAGGGTCTGCAGGCAGGCTGCAGCATCACCAGCCTTATACTGGGCCAGGGCCAGATCGTTCCTGATCCATTCTTCCTCTGTCCAGTGTA
>Ga0209016_1002559_pt1 | contig 11884 bp, 10 predicted proteins | sample EPASupsiteSAE305_FD_187265 | JGI IMG/M metagenome (GOLD analysis project Ga0209016, IMG submission 187265) | Bioremediated contaminated groundwater microbial communities from EPA Superfund site, New Mexico - SAE3-05 (SPAdes) (version 2) | ecosystem: Environmental > Aquatic > Deep subsurface >...
GTCTCTGCTGCCACCCGTGATCCCCGTTTCTACCCGATGCGACCGGCTGATCTGGCTGATTTCCAGCTGGAGATCTCGGTGCTTTCGCCGCTGCAGTTGATCCAGTCGGTTGAAGAGATTCAGGTCGGCAGCCATGGCCTCTACCTGATTAAAGGTCATGCCCATGGTGTGCTACTGCCCCAGGTGGCGGTTGAATATGGCTGGGATCGGGAGACCTTTCTGCGCCATACCTGCCTGAAGGCTGGCTTGCCGGAGACGGCCTGGAAGAAGGATTGCGAGATCTACATCTTCTCTGCTGAGGTGTTTGGGGAGTAAATCAGGGTTCCTGCGCCAACCTAATTTCACTGCGGGTCATCTGTAGCTTGCCCTGACGTTCAAACTCTTTCAGTATTCTGCTGACAACTTCGCGTGACGTGCCAAGATCACTGGCAATTTTCTGATGGGTGGCCAGCAGCTGTCCATTACCGGATTTTTCAATCAGATATTCCATCAGCCGTTCATCCATCCTTCTAAATGCTACTTCATTAACCAGCTCCATAATATCGCCCAGACGTTCACTTAACAGCGAAAATACCATGTTGCGTAATGCTTCATGCTGGCCCAGCATTTGCCGGAAGCTGTCAGCAGGGATTAGAACAAACTCCCCATCAGTCAGGGTAACTGCATTTGCCGGATAGGGTTTTTCACCAAGGATACAGGAGGCGTTCAGGATGCAGGTCTCACCGGAGCCAATTTCATACAGGGTGATTTCTCTTCCCCCTTCGCTGCAACGGTAGACCCGGATATCGCCTGAGAGCAAAAAAGCGATACCGGAACAGAAGTCACCTTCCCAGTACAGGTGCATGCCGGCTGGAAACGATTGCCGTTGTGCCTGTTCCAGCAACCCTTCAAGCAGCGCCTGTTGAAAGCGGAAACGCGGGAAATAGTGCGCAAATGCATCAGGAGTAATGGAGCAACCAAGCATAGTTGTGTCTCCTCGCAGAGTCTGGAGTATAGTAGACGTCCATAGGTGTGACTGCAACCTGAAAAGTCGCTGGCAATATTGTGATAATGTCACAGACAGTTCCAATATAGAACGGCATACTTTTGTATAAGGAGGTGTCCTATGCGTCGGATGTTGAGCTTTTTTCTGGTCGCGGCGATCCTGGCCACGGCGCTACCCTGTGCCGCCATCAGACTTAATACCCCAGCCCCTGACTTTACCCTCAAAGATCTACAGGGAGGCAGACAAACCCTTTCAGCTTACAAGGGCAAGCTTGTGCTGCTTAACTTCTGGTCAACCACCTGTCCACCCTGTGTACAGGAGCTGCCATCTCTGAATGACCTGCATAAAGAACAGAAGCAGGCGGGATTAGTGGTGCTGGGTATTGCTCTTGACCCTACAGAGAAACCGGTTCGTGAGCTGGTTGGCAAGCTCAGGCTGGAATTCCCGGTCATGCTCGACAGTAACAAGGATGTCTATTTTGACAGTTACGGCTTGTTTGGGCAGCCGGTGAGTGTGATTGTTGACCGTAACGGTCTGGTGCGAGAAAAGATCATTGGTGCCGTGGACTGGAACTCCCCCCAGATCAGGGCAAAAATTAACAGCTATCTGAAAGGACGGTGACCCTATGCATTCCTGGTTAAGATTTGGCGTAATCGCGGTGGCGGCCCTTGGCATAACGGGCTGCAGTTCCGGTAATTTTTTGGTCTACAAGGATTCCAAGCATTTTTATGTAACCAGTACCGGTCCTGAGCTTAAGAGAATTTTGTGTGATTCTGGTGATATGGAAAAGATAGCCAAAGACTCCAAGCTGCCTGATCCGCTGCAAAAAGATCTCAAGGACGGTATCTGCAACAGTAATAAAGTAAAAGAACGGCTGATGGCCACCCTGGAAGGGATGACCAAAGAGCAACGTACGGCACTGAAGACGGCATTTCAACAAAACGGATATGATATCAATGTGGTAGCCAACTGTTGAGGCAGCGCCTACTAGCGCCCGTGCGGCGCTGATCATGTTTGTAAGCAGAGTGGCTGGACAATCGGCTGTTGTCTGTTAGAAGGGGCGTATGCAGTATTCTAACCCTGAAAGGTGAAAGGATCTTCCCATGAAAAAACTCATCACGCTGCTGGCTGTTGTTATTGCTGCTTCTGTTGTCTATGCCTCAGAGCCTGCCAAGCCTGAGCTACGTCCTGCCCAAAAGGCGATGCAGGCCCGTGCCGGTTGGATGAAGGCGATGGGGGAGAATCTGGCTGCCAAAAAGTTTGAGGATGTTGCCAAGGATGCTGAGGCGTTGGCTGGCCAAACCAAGAAAATTGGGGAGAGCCATCCAAATCCGGTAGCCAAAGAGCTGACCCTGAAGGTCTCTGGTCTGGCAAAGGCGACAGCCGAGGCAGCCTGGAAGCAGGATGAAGCCGCTGTAAAGACGAAGCTGGGTGAAATTAAGGCCACCTGTGCCGAGTGTCATGCCAAGATCCGCGATAAGAAATAAGGTTTACGGGGGAGTTGTTTTACTGATACGCCAGCATATACGTGTCTGACATGCTTATATGCTGGCGTCAGCTCAGCTTGTGCCTTTGCCTTGAGCATGAAGAACCCGTGCTATTTCCTGCGATAATGTTTGTAGCTGAAAGGGTTTTGCCACATAACCGTCACAACCTGCTTGTAAAAGCCGCTCACGGTCGCCCATGACTGCGTGGGCTGTTACCGCAATAATTGGCGTATGTTTTTCGCCTTCAATCTCTCGAATGAGCATTGCGGCCTCATCGCCACACATAACAGGCATTTGAATATCCATCAAAATAAGATCAAAAGAATGCTGTTTCCATGCTTGTACAGCCTGTTTCCCGTCAGACACCAGAACAACTTGGTTTCCCATCTTTTCAAGCAGCTTTTGAGCATAGCGCTGGTTTTCACGATTGTCTTCAGCCACCAGAATAGATAGTGGTTGAAGCGAAAAGGCAGGAACGCTAGTCTCCGGCTCATCAGGGCGGCCAGGTTGGTATGACGGTACAGCAGATGGTAGTAGTAAGTGAAAGACGCTACCAGAACCAGGTGTGCTTTCTACCGTAATGTTGCCTCCCATAAGTCCTGCCAGTTTAAGGCTGAGGGCCAACCCGAGTCCTGCTCCGCCATGTTGCCGGGTGAAAGACTCATCCGCTTGTGCAAATACGTTGAAAATCCGGTCAATATCCTGCTCTTTGATACCAGATCCCGTATCTGATATTGCAATGTCCAGGAGCAGCATCGAGGCGTGCTGTTCTTTAATGGTTGTTGATATGCAAATGCTACCATGGTCGGTAAATTTAACCGCATTGGAAAGTAGGTTTGAGATTATCTGATAAACCCTGAGCCGGTCACCAATCAGTAAATCTGGTATTTTTTGATGATTGGTAACTGATATGTTTAATTTTTTGTCCGTAAGCTGTTGCCGGTGCGCCCTCACTGCTTCATCAATGCAGCTGGTTAGTGAATATTCCTCGTTAAGGATGTTGAGCTGGTCAGCTTCAATTTTAGTGATGTCGAGAATATCACGGATAAGCATCAACAGGTTGTTTGCAGAGAACTGCAGTGCAGCAAGGTATTCCTTCTGCTCATTGTTGACAGTCGTCATTTCAAGCAGTTGTGCCATGCCGATAACGCCGTTTAATGGTGTTCTCAACTCATGGCTCATATTGGCTAGGAAAAGTGATTTTGCGTGATTAGCAGCGTCTGCAGCATCTTTAGCCGCCTGAAGTTCTTCCTGCGTTTTCTGGCGCTCTGCAATTTCCTGCTCAAGTTCAATTGCTTTGTCATGCAAAGCCATCTCAGCTTTGGATATTTCTGCAATAGTCTTGTGCATTAGGCGGAATCGCCAAAAAGTGAAAATGGTAATTCCTGCCAGAAACAAAACAGCGGAGGCAGTGAGAATGCGCTTGGTATTCCAGTATGGCTCTGGAGAACCGTGCCATTTGGTATAGAGTGCCTGGTACTCGGGAGTCGTAATAAAGTGTTCTGTCGTCTGTGCGATACGCCCAAGCAGTTCCGTGTTGTCCTTGCGTACTGCAATCGCCCTTTTTATTTCAAACAGGTGGGGGTGAAGAATGTGGATCTTGTCTTCTATTCGTGCCCCCCGTGCCAGTTGTGTTACGGTTGTGTCTGGAGCAACAAACGCATCAATGTGGCCGGAGAGCAGCTCAAAGAGGGCGGTCTGCATGGTGCTAAACTGCAGTAAGCGGATCTCGGGATTTCCGCGAAGCGCATAATATGCCTGGCTTTCTCTGATGACGCCAACAGGTCTTCCCTTAAGATCCTTAATGCCCTTAATGTCCGTATTCTGTGCACGGATGTTGATTGTTATGCCGGATGTTTCAACAAAATCGCTAAACGCGAATACCTTTTTGCGTGCTTCTGTTACTGCAAGAATAGGGCAGAGGTCAGCTGTGCCGTTTTTCAGGCTTTCCTCAACCTCCAGCCAGTTATCTACGAGAAGATAGCGGACTTTTAGATCGGTTTTGGCTGCAATCGCATCTGTTAGATCAACGGCAAAGCCGGTGGGTTTGTTGTCCTTTGTCTGGACAAACGAGAGGGGCCATAAGTCTCGGAGTATAACAGCCGTCACTTCATGGGAGGCTGCCCAGGAGATCTCGCCGCAGCCAAGAAAAAGACACAGGACTGCAAGGATAATGCGCATACCTGCCTCCCTTGCCCTTCAGGATAACGATCATCCAAAAGGGCAAGTCTGTATCAGGGTATTTTGTTGCTAGAGCTTAAATTGACGAACGATACCGCGTAGATTTTCGGCCAGTTCAGCAAGTTGGTGAGCCGCTTGAGAAGATTCCTGGGCTCCGCTGGCTGTTTGCTGAATGACAGAGGTAATTTGATGCATATTGTTGCTGATTTCTGAAGTGGTGGCGGTCTGCTCTTCAGCTGCAGTTGCAACCTGGTGGATCTGGCTGGTCACATTGTTGATCTGGTCAAGGATCTGCTCCAGTGCCTGGCCTGATTCTGCGGCCTTTTCACTGCCTTTGGCAACTTCATGCACGCCCTCATTCATGACTGTGACAGCATCTTTGGTTTCATGCTGAATCGCTTTAATCATCTCGCCGATTTCACGGGTTGCACGGGTCGTCCGTTCTGCAAGCGCCCTGACTTCGTCGGCAACAACAGCAAAGCCCCGGCCTTGCTCGCCAGCCCGGGCAGCTTCAATGGCGGCGTTTAATGCCAGCAGATTGGTCTGATCGGCAATGTCCTCGATGGTACCAACAATGGTGCCAATCTGATCCGAACGTGCCCCCAGGCTTTCTACGGAGCGGGCTGAATCGGTGACACGGCTTGCAATGCTGTTCATAACGCTGATGGTCTCATCGACCACCTTTGCACCGGAAACGGCAGCGTCACTGGCCTGTTTTGAACCTTCAGCGGCCAGTTGGCAGTTCTGGGCAATATCACCCGATGTTGCCGACATCTCTTCTCCGGCAGTTGCCACTGTTGCAGCCTGTGCAGACACCTCTTCTGCGCCGGTGGCCATCTGATCCGCTGTGGCGTTCAGTTGGACAGATGCTGAGGCAACCTGTTCGGTGGTTGAGGCGATCTGTCCGATCATGTGGTGTAGTTTGTCAATGAAGAGGTTAAAGAACCTGCTGACATCTGCCAGTTCATCCTGGGTGCTGTCGTCAAGACGCTTGGTCAGATCCCCCTCACCCTGGGCAATATCCTGCAACATATCCCGCAGCGAGTTGACTGGACGCATGATGGTGGCAAGCAGCCAGCCCGCCATGCCAGCCTGAAAAAGAACACCGATTATACCTATGGCAAGAGATTTCATGATTGCCCGGGTAATTGTCCTGTCAAACAGCGCATCAGCCTCCTTCATTTCCTTGTGCATAGAGACGACTATTTTATCCATGCCGTCTTCAATTTTTGCGGTTTGATCATCAATTTTGCCATCAAGCTCTTTCATTTCGGCTGTTATCGCGTCTGAGTTTTTTAAAAGCGGCATCAGCTTTGTCTCAAATAGTTGCGCCAATTCTTGCGCTGCAGCCTGTACCTCAGCGCCCAGTTTTTTTTCTTCCGGTGTATCTGCCGCCTTCACAGCAGCCTCAATTTCTTTGAATACAATGGACTTCTTTTCTGGCCATTCCTTTTCTGTCTCAGCAAGGTTGCGGTTGATAACGGCATCGGCAACAATTTGATACAGCAGCACACCGCCCATGGATGCCTCTTTTGCCTGGACAGCATCCTGTGCACGTTTGGCTCCCTCGTCCTGCAGGTCGCGAAGCGTCCTCAGGTCAAGGTAGTTAAACCCGACAATGGCGATAATCGTAAGCAGCAGGATGGCTACATTAGTGATGATCTTGGATTTGATGCTCGCCATGGTGGGCCTCCTAATGAAAATGATGGTACTATTCTATGCCTTTTTTCAGAGGGTTATCAAGTGAATTTAGTTTGATATTTCAGCTTAAAATGTGTGCAATTGTATTTTAATTAAGCAGTGGTCGGTTGTCGGTGACAATGTCACCGACAACGATTTTTGATGATCCTATGGTAGCACCATAGGGTCATCAAATTACCTGGAGGAACGTATTATGAAACGGGATGTAGGTACGGCAGACAGAAGTATCAGGGTTGTGGTAGGCGTTTTTCTGCTTTTCCAGGCATTGGTAAACGGCTACTGGTGGGGGTACATCGGTATTGTACCGATTGCAACCGGTTTGTTGGGCTGGTGCCCGCTGTACAGTCTGCTTGGTATTTCAACGGTTTGCAAATGTTCTGGCGATTCATGCGAGGCTAAGTAAGGCTGAAGCTGCAAACCGTATCGGTACGTGCGACGTCAGGGCCTTGAAGAGCTGCTTGGAAATGGGGGGAAGAGGGGTTATGTCCGCTTGTCCAGAATCCAACGCTTTCAGGGCCCTCTGCATTTGGGTCTGATGTCCATTGACAGCCCCTGCTTTTAGGGTAGACTTTAAAAGTGTCCAGGCAAAGGAGGAGTAAATGCCGATGGTACCTCTCTGCAAAATGGCAGTTGTCGTTTGCCTGCTTAGCTTATTATTTGCCTGTTCGCCCAAAGAGCCGGTTAAAATCGGTTTTTTAGGTGGCATGTCAGGCCGGGTTGCTGATCTTGGGGTGGCTGGACGTAATGGTGCCATGCTGGCCATTGAGCAGCGTAATGCTTCCGGCGGCATTCATGGGCGGCCAGTGGAGCTGGTGGTAAAGGATGACGGGCAAAATCCTGAAACCGCCCAAAAAGCCGTTGCCGAGTTGCTGAACAGCAAGCTGGAGCTGATCATCGGTCCCATGACCAGCAGCATCGCCATGGCGGTACTGGATCAGGTCAACGCCTCAAAAAGCATTCTGCTCTCCCCCACCGTTACCACCACGGCACTGACCGGCAAGGATGACAATTTCATGCGGGTGACTGGTGACACCGCATCTTATGCAACCAAGGTTGCCCGTTATCAGGTTCAGAAGTTTGGACGACGGACCGTCGCTGTGATCTATGACCTGAATAACCGTTCCTACACGGAAAGCTGGTTTAGGGACTTTAAGCGTGAGTTTGAACTGCACGGAGGTTCTGTTGGAATCGTTCAAACCTACGGGTCTTCCCCTTCTGCCTCATTTAACCAATTGGCTAAGGCACTTTTAAAGGGCAAACCCCAACTGATACTCGTCATCAGTAACGCCATTGATGCAGCCCTAATCTGTCAACATATACGTAAACTTGATGCAGCGGTGCCGATTGAGATGGCGGAGTGGGCTTCGACGGAGCGCTTTATAGAGCTGGCCGGTGGAGCCGCCGAAGGGATTATGGTCTCGCAGTTTGTTGACCGCAATGATCGTTCTGAGCGCTATCAGACGTTCCTGAAACAGTACCGTGAACGATTTGGTGGCCAGGAACCGGGGTTTGCCGGGCTTGCCGGGTATGATGCCGCCTTGGCTGCCATGGAGGCCTACGGCTCACGTAAGCAGGGCGAGTCACTCAAACAGACCCTGATTCGTCTGAACAGCTTCCAGGGCGGGCAGACGAGATATCAGATTGATCGTTTCGGCGATGCGAACCGTGAGACAACGGTCACCATTGTTCGTAATGGAACCTACCAAACCCTGGAGTAGGCGGTCTTATGAGCGTACGTCCGCTACGTCATATGCTGGTCCGCTTTGCTGCGCTGGTCACCCTGTTGCCCCTGGGAGTAAGCGCGTTGCTGGGGGGCGTATGGCTGTTGCCTCAGGCTGAGAAGGAGATTGCTTCCTATCATCGCCAGCTGGCGGTCACCATTGCGGGACAGGTTGACTCCTATTTCAAGACATCACGTGCCTCTGCTGTTTCCGTAGCCGCCGTTACCAGCCATCATGAAGCCCTTGTGACTGCCCAGAAGGCCATTGCCACCAACCTGCAGTTGCTCAAACGCCTGCGTGCCATGTATCTGGTTGATGCTACTGACCATGTACGAGCAATCGGCGTCAGCAATAGTCCCAAGTCCTTACAGAATGATCTGATCGGCCTGGATCTCTCCCGTAATGAACTGCTGCAAAAGGCAAAAAGGACGCATGTTGAACAGTGGTCGGACAGCTTTCTTTCTGTTGTTGGGGGCGGCCTGTCGGTCGCTTTGGCCGTGCCTGCAGGCACTAATGTGGTGATTGCCGAGTTTGACCTTGCCTACCTGAGTGAGTTTCTCCACCAGACAACATCAGATCCTGAACAGGTTATTATGCTGATTGATCGCCGTGGTCAGGTGGTTGCTGATCAGGCAGGGACCTGGACCGCCCAGCAGTTGAATCTGAACAACATCCCGCTGATCCGTGACCGGTCTCAGTCGTCAAAAGAAGTACGCGGCAGCCTGGTGTTGAACGGGGTTGAGATGGTGGGCAGCCTGCATAAAATAGATACGGTTGACTGGTGGGTGCTGGTGGCGCGTCCGACCCAGACCGCCTATCGCCAGCTCTGGACCTCGCTGGGGGTCATGGCGGTAGCACTTTCAGCCACAACGCTGGCAGCCTTTGGGGTGGCCATGGTTCTGACCCGCCGGATGTCGCAGCGGTTTGAGTCGTTGGCTGCACACGCACAACAGGTTACCAGCGGTAATGAGGCAACCGGCTGGCCACACTCAAATATTGCCGAGTTTAACGCCCTGGCAGACAGTCTGCAAAAGATGTCAGAAAGCCTGCATGAACGGGCCCGGCTGCTCGAAGACGAGATTGCAGAACGCCAGCAGGTGCAGGAACAACTGCATGAAAAGGCGCTGTTGCTTGAACAGGAGATTGGTGAGCGTGTGCTGGCAGAGCAGAGTCTGCAGGTCAAGCAGATCCAGCTTGAGACGCTGAACCTGACCCTTGAAGACCGGGTACAGCAGGAGTTGGCCAAAAACCGGGAGAAGGATGCCCTTATGATTCAGCAGGGGCGTCTTGCTGCCATGGGAGAGATGATAACCAACATTGCCCATCAATGGCGCCAACCGTTGAATGAACTGGCAATCATGGTCCAGACGCTTAGGCTTGAGTATGATGACAAGCTGCTGGATGGTGAGCGGATTGATGAGTTTACCGATGACTGTATGAACACCATTCAGCACATGTCCCAGACCATCAATACCTTTCGTGACTTTTTTAAACAAAGTCGTGTGGCGCAGCAGTTTGATCTGGCCGGGGCGATCTTGTCGACAACCGGTTTACTCCAGGCGTCGTTTCAGGCAGCAGGTATCCGGCTGAAGCTTGAGCTGCAACCTGGTCTCTTACTGCAGGGGGGGCCGAATGACTTTTCTCAGGTTGTCTTGAATCTGCTCAACAATGCCCGTGATATACTACAGGTTCGGGCTGTGCGTGATCCCTTTATCCGGGTGGCTACGCAGCAGCTTCAGGATACGGTTGAAATCGTGGTTGAAGATAACGGCGGCGGTATTGCAGATGAGGTGATTGAGAAGATCTTTGACCCCTATTTTACCACCAAGCATAAGGCCCAGGGGACCGGTCTGGGGCTGTACATCTCCCAAAAGATCGTTGAAGGCAGATTTAACGGTACGATTGAGGTAAAATCTCAATCGGAGGGTACCAGTTTTAAAATTATCGTGCCGGTGCCGCCAACTGAAATGCCGTAGCGTAGCTTCCAGGGCAGCGTGGATGCTGCAATCGGGCCGTCTTTTGGTAAAGACGGCCCGTTCTGTTTGTCATGCCTGTTGCACCAGCCCGTCCTTCAGCCTGATCGTCCGTTGTGCGTAGCTGCCGTTTTCCGGGTTGTGCGTCACCATGACAATGGTCTGACCAGCCTGATGCAGACGGCTGAACAGCGCCATGACCTGATCGCTGGTGGCGCTGTCCAGGTTACCGGTCGGCTCATCGGCAAACAGGATAGACGGGCGGTTTACGATGGCGCGGGCAATTGCCACCCGCTCCTGCTCACCGCCAGACAGCTTGTTGGGCAGGCGCTGCTCCTTACCACCTAAGCCCACCTGTTCCAGCGCCTCGCGGGCCATCAACCGCTTTTCAGCAGCCGGCATGGCCAGTGGTGCCAGGGGCAGCATGACGTTCTCCTCTGCAGTCAGGTACGGCACCAGATGGAATGACTGAAAGACAAAGCCGAAGTTGCGAGCCCTGAAGTCAGCCAGACCGTCATCATCCAGATTGTAGAGCGGTATCTCATTCACCGTGACCTGTCCTGTGCTGGGACGGCACATCCCCCCCAGAATGGTCAGCAGGGTACTCTTGCCTGAGCCGGACTGCCCCATGATGCAGACAAACTCCCCGGTATCAACGGTCAGATCAATCCCCTGCAGGGCAGCCACACTGCCTTCGCCAGAGGGGTACTGTTTGGTCAGATTGGTTGTGGTTATCATTACAGACTCCTTAACGCATCAGCCGGATCCATCCTGCCTGCCCGCCGCGCCGGATAAAAGGCTGCCAGCAGACTGACAAGGGCAACCGCCACCAGTGCAGGCAGTGCCACCTGCCACTGGATCAGCAGCTTCGGGTTCTGTGATTGTGCCATCAGCGGCAGGGCAACGGCTGCTGTCAGCAAGCCCAGCAGGTAGCCGGCAACACCGGCAAGCAGCCCCACCAGACCGGCCTCCAGCAGGATGATCCCCATAACCTGACCGGTGCGATAGCCGATGGCGCGGAAGATGCCGATCTCAACCTTGCGGTCATTGACACTGCCCATCATGGTAACAAAGACCAGTGCAAGCGAGATCAGGGCAATTACGCCCCCCATCCCCAGCGAAAAACGCTTGAGCTGGCCGATGGTTTGCAGGCGACCCTCCACCACCTGTTTGATGGCGCTGACTTTGGCATCCGGCAGAGCTTTGCTGATCTGGCCGGCCATATCGGTAATCGGGCAGCCGCCACACAACGCTGCCACCTCAATCAACGTAATCCTGTGCTGCTTGCCGGTAATTGCCTGGGCTGCCGCCAGCGGCACAAACAGCAGGCTGTCATCCTGCGAGCCGGTCTCCTGCAACACTGCAGTAACCGTAAACTGCTGATCCGCAATCTTCAACGGATCGCCCGGCTTGATCCCCAGTACCTTTGCGGCGGAGCTTCCCAGCAGTGCATGGTTGTCCGCAGATGGTTCATCGCCGGTCAGCCGCCACCAGCGTTTCAGGCGCAGCTCGGCGCTGAAGTCCACCCCAACCAGCAGCAGATCCCGTCCCTGAAGCTGGACTGCCCCCAACACCTTGGGGGCCACAATGGCAATGTTCTGCCGGTTTTTTATGGAGGTGATCCGCTGGAGCACCGATGGATCTAGCTCCCGCTGGTCAAATGAGACCCGCCCCAGACTGATGCCGCCGTAGGAAAGGGCCAGATCATTGCTTTTGGGGGTGATCAGGATGTTGGCGCCGAACTGATCCATGGTCTGCTCAATATCGGCAGTCATGGAGTTTGAAAGCGTGACCAGCGCCACCACCGCAGCCAGCCCCACTGCCAGCGCCACGGTC
>Ga0209016_1002560_pt1 | contig 11879 bp, 9 predicted proteins | sample EPASupsiteSAE305_FD_187265 | JGI IMG/M metagenome (GOLD analysis project Ga0209016, IMG submission 187265) | Bioremediated contaminated groundwater microbial communities from EPA Superfund site, New Mexico - SAE3-05 (SPAdes) (version 2) | ecosystem: Environmental > Aquatic > Deep subsurface >...
ACCCTGGGTCGAGTTCGAGTTTTTTGCCTCTTCAGCCCGCTGGAAAGTATATCGAAGCCTGCCTTACAGAAAACAGAACCGAAAGGGAAAAGAATCTGAGGCCACCGGCGAGGTCGCACTGTACCGGATGAATGAAGCGGGGACATATGAGCTTCTGGCCGACCGGCCTACCACCGCGAATCAGACATTGCTCGGCCTTTTGCGCCTGAGCGCCGATGAATTTTCGAAAATCGTGCTGCTGCCTCAGGGAGAATTTCAGCAATTTCTCGAGATGAAAACCACCGACCGGGTTCAGATTCTCGAAAAGCTTTTCGATGTAAGAATCTACGACGAGGTGACCGAGGCCGCCCGCAGAAAGGTCATGCAGTTGGATTCTTCTCTAAAGGCGAAGCATGAGGAACTTGAGCGCATCTCGAATGAGCTGGGGACAGAGCCCGATGCCCGCATGTCTGCGTCGGAAAAGCTTATCCTCGAATTCGACGCCAATATTGAAACAGCGGCGCGCGATGCCTCTCTCCTGGAGACTGAAATCGCGCAGAAAAATGAACGGCTCGCGTTCTGGCAATCGCTCCTCGCGGCCTGGAAGGCTTTTTCGGAGATTGAGCAGTCAAAACCGGCCTTTGACGAGCGCGAAAAGAAGCTTGAAGCGGCCAAGACTCTCGCGGCGCTTGGAAGCCTCGCCAGGCAAGCTGGCAGCCAGCGCGAGGAAGTTGCCACGGCCCTCGAAAAAGCCTTGCGAACGGGGACGGAACTTGCGAGGCTTGAATCGGACAGGGGTGAAATCGAAGCCGCGGCGAAAACGCTGCCTCATCTCAGGGAGGAGCACGACGAACTTCAGCGCCGCGCCGCGCTCTATCAAAAAGCGCTGGAAGCATGGCAGCAAAAGGCGGAGCTTGAGAGCCAGCGTCTGGAGGCACTTGAAAAACTAAAAACTTCTACTGAGCAATGCGCGCGGCAAGAGCAGGGAATTCTTTCACTTAAGAAAGGCATTGCCGAGTTGGACGCGGTTGTGACGGGCGAGCCTGAGACGCAGGAAAAGCTGCAAAAGAATCTTATGACGGGCGAGGCGCTCAAGCGAATACGGGCTCTGGCTGAGCAGAAGGAAAAGACTGAGGCGCAGCGCTCCGAAATCTTACGTAAGATTCAGACTACGGAAGATTTGCTCCTCTCCTCCGACCGCGACCTCGCCGACGCCGAAAAAAAGCGCGCCCGTATGGATGAAGAGATTCGCCATGCGCAGGCGGGACTTCTTGCCGCCTCCCTGATTTCAGGTGAGCCATGTCCCGTGTGCGGTTCGCGGGAACATCCAAAACCCACAAGCCTGCCCGAACACGCGCCCGATGAAGAGGCCGTCAGAAAGGCGAGGGAAGCGGTCGAGACGATAAAATCTTCGCGCGCCGCCCTCCTTCAGACAAAGGAAGACCAGGAGGGCCGGCTGCAGGAATTTGTACAGGAACTTGAAATCGCGAGGCAGAAAATCTCTGACGAATGGCGCGCGCATGCGGGCGCATTCCCCGATGGCGAGGCTGCTTCCCCTCTTGATGAGGTGTCACGCGGCGCGATTGAGTCGGCAGTCACAGACTTACAATCGCAGCGGCAAAATCTCGAGGAGAAGCTGAAAAACTATCGCGATGCCCGTGAGAGCCTGCGGCAGATGCGCCGGACTCTCGAAAAAGCCGAGCGCGACTATGCCCAGATTCAGAAGGAAAAGGCAGCGCTCGAAATTACTCGCACGGAACTGGACGCGCACCTGAGCTCTCTTATCGAACAGGTGGGGAACGAAGACCCGCAACCGCGCCTGCAGGAGGTGCGGGAACGCCTTGCCGCGCTGCAACGGGAAATTTTCCGTATGGAAACGCGGGCTCGAGACTGGCTGGAAGCTTGGAGCACAGCGAACGCCGAAACCATGACGCATCTGGAGACAATCGCGTCGAAAGGGAAGGCGCTCGCCACCGGTTTCGAGCAATTTTTCACAGAGGCCGAGAAAGCTGACGTGCGCGGTCTCTTTCAGACCTTACAATCTCCTGCCGGAACGGCTCAAGCATCGCAGCCTCAGCGGCGACCTCAATCTCAACATCAGAACGCATCAAATGGTTCCATTCATACCGCATTGTTGGATCTTGCCCGCAATTTGCCGCACACCGAGAAGTTCGGGCCAAGCTCCAATCGCCTCACCGGGCTTGCCAAGTCGCTCGAGACGATTTTCTCCGCGCGTGCCACCAGCGAAGCCGAGACTTTGGATTTGATTGAAGACATCCTGAGTTCCGTCTGGCCTCAGGATCGCATCAGGGAGGAAGAAAAGGCTCTTGCAACGTTCAGAGAGTCCTACGCGAAGGCACGCACCTCCTACGAGGTGCTCGCGTCGCGGGCCCAACCTCTGTCCCCGCTCGAACTCGAACAGGAAGAGCGCGCGCTCATCGCGGTCGTCACCGCTCTCGCGGAGCGAAAAAAGGCCCTCGAGGCTTCCATCTCGGAGCTGCGCAGCGAGCGTGCGAGGCTAAGCGCGGAGCTCGAGCAGTTGCGACACCTCCTTTCCCGTGCCGAATCGCTCAGGAGCGAATATTCTGCCGCCGCCAGCGAGTTCGGCAAGCAGGAAAAACTTGCCAGGCTCCTTTCCGGAAGTCTCAACCCTCAGAGAAAAATGCCCTTCAAGAATTATGTGCTCGGCCTTCAGTTTCGGGAGATCGCCGCCCGCGCTTCCGAGCGGCTCTATCGCATGAGCAGCGGGCGCTACATTGTGGAGGCGGACATCCTGAGCGGCAGCGGAAACCAGAAGATCGGACTCGAACTCTTTGTGATCGATGCGTGGAATGGGGCGCGACGCCCTGTCGGCACGCTCTCCGGCGGCGAGAAATTCATGCTTTCGATAAGTCTGGCGCTTGGGCTCGCGGATTCGATTCAGGAACGCGCGGGCGCGCAGCGCATCGAGTCGCTCTTTATCGATGAAGGCTTCGGAAGTCTCGATGAGGAGTCGCTTTCGCTCGCCATTTCGGTGTTGGATGAACTGCGCGGCGACAAGACGATCGCGATTATTTCGCATGTGGACGAACTCTACAGCCGCATTCCTTCGAGGATCGTCGTCAAAAAAGGCGTGAGCGGCTCGCACCTCGAATTCGAGCGGGATTAGGGTGCCGCCAAACCTTGAAGCGCCTATGCTTCCACGTTTCCGCCATACATGCGCTCAAGAAGTGCGCGCAGCTCCGCGTCGGTAAAGGCGTGCGGGCTCGCTTTTCGCCTCCTGTAGGAAAGGGCATCGGTCAGGATATTCTCGAAGTAGGTCTCGGGCACGCCCGCGGCCTCAAGGTTTTCGGGAATGCCAATATCGCGTCCGAGACGGGCAATCGCGCGTACCGATTCCTTGGCGCTGATGCCGCTTTTCCCCGTGAGCGCCTGTCCGATGCTGGAGAGCCGCTCGCCCGCATCGGGGATGAGGGCGTTCATCACGAAAGGAAGCAGGATTGCGTTTGCGAGGCCGTGCGCGAGCCCCGTCATCGCTCCTATGGGGTGGGCAAAGCCGTGCACCATTCCCAGCCCTGCCTGCGAGAGCGCGACACCCGCCAGTGTCGCGGCCATCGCCATGTCGCTTCTGGCTCCCGCGACGGCGTCGATTCCCGAACCGCGGCAGGCGGTCCGCAGGCTCCGTCCTATGCGACGGATTGCCTCGAGGCAGTACATGTCGCTGAGTGGCGTGTGGAATCGGCTGACATACGCCTCGACCGCGTGCGTGAGGGCGTCCATGCCGGTCGCCGCGGTGAGGGACGGGGGCATGCTCGCGTGCAGAAGGGGGTCCACGACCGCAAGCCTGGGAAAATAGAACTGGCTCGAGGTGCCTTTTTTGCTGCGGTGGCCGTTTTCGTCGACGACCGTGAACACCGCCGCGTTGGTGACCTCTGTCCCAGTGCCGGCGGTTGTCGGTATGGCCACGAGCGGCGAAACGGGTGCCGAAAAAGCCAGGCCGGTGCCGACAAAGTCGCGGATCGATCGCCCTTCGGCCACGCTCGCGGCGATGCCTTTTGCGCAGTCGATGGGGCTTCCTCCGCCGAAGCCGATAATGGCGTCGCAGCCCTTGGCCCGGAAAATCTCAGCACCTCTGTCGACAATGGTCGTTTCGGGGTCGGCGCTGACTTCCGCAAAATGGGCCCAGCGGAGGCCCCCAGCATCGAGCTCTTTGCACAGGCTTTTAAATCCGGCCGATGATGCGGTGCTCGATCTGCCGGTTACGAGAAGCGCGCAGGTCGCGCCCATTTTTTTAATCTGCGGGATTGTTTCGGAAAGACAGCCCTCACCGAATATGATTTTTGTCGGCGCATAAAATTCGTACATATCGATTCTCCTTCAGGTCTTATTTTTCTTCATGCATGCCAAGTTTTAAGAGATCTTCCTTTACTAAATGCGCGATGCGGCGGTCAACTTCGATGAAAGCTTCATTGTCGTGTTGCAAGCTGTTTCTGATAAGCAATAAATAAGTTTTTCGATTCTCTCAAAAAAAACTTGCATTACATACTAAGAAAGTATATAGTTTATCGAGTACTATTTTAATAGGGAGGTACGAATGAAAAGGAGTTTATTCGTTCTGTTGGCGCTCTTGGCGTTTGCTGGTTCAGCCTTTGCGCAAGATTTCATCATTGCGAATGGTGCGGAACCTTCGACGCTTGATCCGGCGCTTATGCAGGACACGACATCAAATCAATTCTATCTTGCAATGTTCGAGGGACTTGTTCAGTATGATCCTCGAACCAGCAAGGGAATTCCCGCCATGGCTGAAAGCTGGACGACCAGCCCCGATGGTATGACAGTGACCTTCAAGCTTCGCGATGCGAAGTGGTCGGATGGCACGCCTGTCACCGCACAGGATTTCGTATACGGCTGGCTGCGCACTCTCGCGCCCGAAACCGCGTCCAACTATGCGTACATGCTCGGCATGGTGGTCAAGGGAGCCGACGACTATAACGCCGGCAAGGGCAAGGCGGAAGACGTCGGTGTCAAGGCCATCGATTCCAAGACCTTGCAGGTTCAGCTCGTCGGCCCGGCGCCCTATTTTGTCGACATGACCGCGCACAGCGCGTTTGCTCCCGCTCCGAAGTGGACGATCGAAAAATACGGCGATCAGTGGACCAAGCCAGGCAATATCGTCGTCAATGGTCCTTATATTCTCAAAGAGTGGAAGCCGCAGGATTATGTTCTTGTTGAAAAGAACAACAAATACTGGGACGCCAAGAATGTCAAACTGAGAACCATCAAATATCTCGCAAGCGACAGCATGTCCACGAACTACAAGATGTTCAAGGCAGGCGCGGTTGACTGGATGAATGGAATCGATGTTTCCATGATCGACGAGATCAAACTCCGCAAGGACTATCAGGCATCCGCCCAGTTTGCGACCTACTACATCAATCTCAACAACCAGCGCGCACCCTTCAACGATGTCCGCGTCCGCAGAGCATTTGCCGCGGCGATCGACAAAAAGACTCTCGTTGACAAAGTTCTGAAGGGCGGCCAGATTCCTACCGACGAGTTTTCTCCGCCAATGGCAGGGTATACCCCGCAGCCAGGCCAGGGCTATGACCCCGCAGTCGCAAAGAAACTTCTTGCCGATGCGGGCTATCCCGACGGAAAGGGCTTCCCGTCTCTCACCTATATCTACAACACCAACGCAGGCCACAAGCTCATTGCCGAATATGTGCAGCAGCAGCTTAAGACCAATCTCAATGTGGACATCGTGCTCCAGAACATGGAGTTCAAGACCCTCATCGAGATGAGAAACAAACACGATTTCACCATCGCGCGCGATGGCTGGGTCGGCGACTATCTCGATCCGAACACGATGCTTGAGCTGTTCATCAGCGATAGCGGCAACAATTCCGGCGATCACAGGAATCCCGCGTTCGACAAGCTGATGGAAGATGCCCGTATGGCCAAGGGCGATGCGCGCATGAAGATGCTTGAGCAGGCTGAAAAGATTCTTCTTCAGAATGATCAGGCGATCATTCCGCTCTACCACTATGCCAACCAGGATATGATCGACACTTCCAGGTGGGGCGGCTGGTTTGCGAATCCGATTGGATATCACCCACCGAAGTTCATCTATAAGAAGTGAGATTTCTTAGGAAGTGAAACTTCTAGGAAGTAAAACTTCCAGTCTAGACAGTTTTTTCTGACAAAGGTATACTTTTTAAATGGGCGGCGCTCCCGCGCCGCCCATTTTTTTCGTGCCCTCGGCTTAAGCATACGGATGCTTATTCTGGTAATGTTTCATGAGACAATGACCGTTGCTGAGGAGTTTTATATCAATTACGGAGGAAATGATGTCAAGGTACATCATCCGTCGATTTCTGAGCTTAATTCCTACCATTTTCGTTATTATTACGCTCAGTTTCTTCTTGATTCGGTTTGCCCCCGGGGGACCATTTTCAAGCGAGAAAAATGTTCCGGAGCAGGTTATTCAGAACCTGATGAAGAAATATCACATGGATGAGCCGCTGTTTAAACAATATTTGAGCTATATGGGTGATATTCTTCACGGCGATCTGGGGCCCTCTTTCCGCTATCGCGACAGCACGGTCAATGAGCTCATCGGACAAAGCCTGCCCAATTCCATGCTTCTTGGGACTATAGCGCTCGTTCTCGCTACAGTAGCGGGGATTGCGGTAGGGATTATCTCTGCGCTTAAACAAAATCACTGGCAGGACTATACATTTATGTCCATCGCAGTAGTGGGTATTTCTGTGCCGCTATTTGTCGTTGGACCTATTCTGCAGCTTGTATTCGCAATGAGGCTGCATGTGTTGCCTCTCTCTGGCTGGATAACCGGCAGGGAAGGTATTAAGGCACTGATTATGCCTGCCATCACTCTTTCTTTTCCCTATTTCGCGTATATCGCCCGGCTTTCGCGGGCGAGTCTTCTCGAAATTCTTCGGTCGGATTATGTGCGCACCGCGAGGGCGAAAGGCCTGGCGGAGCGTACTGTCATTACGAGGCATGTATTGAAGGGCGGCTTGTTGCCTGTTGTGTCGTACCTCGGGCCTGCTTTTTCGGGCATTATCACCGGATCGATCGTCATTGAGCAGGTATTTGCGATTCCTGGCGTTGGCCGGATTTTTGTTCAATCGGCGCTCAATAGGGATTACACCCTGATTATGGGTGAAGTCATCGTTTACTCGTTGATCTTGGTTCTGATGAACTTCGTCGTCGATATCGTGTACGGGTTCCTCGATCCCCGCATTGCCTACAACTGAAAAGGAGCCCGGTATGTCAAGAAAAATCGGACAAGCTGTCAACGAGTTCAACCAGCAGATGAAACCTGTCTCTCTCTGGGCCGATGCGTGGAAGCGTTTGCGCCGGAATAAGATGGCTCTCATCAGTCTCTGGGTTGTGGGATTTTACGCACTTGTCGCACTGACAGCTCCTCTCTTTCCCTTCCTCGATTACCGCACCCAGGTAATTGAGCATGCCAACCTGCGGCCTTCGCTGCAGCCCGCCGGAAAACTTGTGATTCAGAAGCTGGAAGCTCATCGCGCAGTGCTCCAGGAAAGAATCAATGAAGGTATGGATAACCTGAAACCTGATCTGGAACGTACGGAGGCTGACATCCAGTACGCGAAAGATCATCTCAATGATCCGGTCAACAAGAAAGTCTATATCTTTGGAACTGATAACCTTGGTCGCGACATGCTTGCCAAGACTATCTATGGTGGCCGCATTTCCATGATGGTAGGCCTTATTGGAACGCTCACCGCTGTTTTTGTCGGCATTATTGTTGGTGCGGTTTCCGGGTATGTCGGCGGCTGGCTCGACAACCTGCTCATGCGTTTTGTCGATATAATGTACAGTCTGCCCTACATGCTCATTGTCATCATTCTGATGGCCATGTTCCGCAAGGAGGGGCAGAGCTCGATTTTCATCCTCTTCATTGGGATTGCGCTTGTGTCGTGGCTTACCATTGCTCGCGTGGTGCGCGGTCAGATCATAAGCCTGAAGAATTCCGAGTTTGTCGAAGCGGCCAGGTCCATGGGTGCGAGCACCGGGCGCGTTATTTTCAGACATTTGCTGCCGAATACGCTGGGCGTCATCATTGTATTCACTTCACTGTCGCTGCCCAGTTTTATCATGAATGAGTCATTCCTCTCGTTCCTTGGTATGGGCGTTTCCGCGCCGCTCTCTTCGTGGGGATCGCTGGTAAGCGAAGGCGCGAATACGATGGAATTGTATCCGTGGCAGCTTTTGGCGCCAGCTATCGAGATGACCGTATTCCTCTTCTTTATGAATTTCCTTGGTGACGGCTTGAGGGATGCATTGGATCCACAGAGCAAGAACCGGACCTGACAAGGAGCCAAAATGTCTGACGAAGTGATTCTTCAAGTAAAAGACTTAAAAACATATTTCACGGTAGATGAAGGTGTCGTAAAGGCGGTCGACGGAGTGAGCTTCGAACTGCACCGCGGCGAAACGCTCGGGATTGTGGGCGAATCGGGATCGGGCAAAAGCGTGACGAACCTGTCGATCATCAATCTCATTCCGATGCCTCCGGGGAAAATTGCCGGGGGGCAAGTGCTGTTTCATGGAAAAGATATGCTTACGATGTCGCCCAATGAGATTCGGGAGATTCGCGGCAACAAGATATCGATGATCTTTCAGGACCCAATGACCTCACTCAATCCGTTTTTGCGGATTTCAACGCAGATGGTTGAGACTATTGTGCTGCACCAGGGGCTCAGCAAGGAAGAATCGAAAACAAAAGCCATAGAAATGTTGAAACTGGCCGGAATACCTGCTCCCGAAAAGCGCATCGACCAGTATCCGCATCAGTTTTCCGGCGGTATGCGCCAGCGTGTCATGATCGCGATGGGCCTGTCATGCAACCCTGAAATTCTTATCGCGGACGAACCGACCAGCGCGCTCGACGTGACGATTCAGGCGCAGATTCTCGAACTTATGCAAGAGCTCACCCGCAGGCTTGGCACGGCGGTCATTCTGATTACGCACTCGCTCGGCGTGGTCGCGGGAATGTGTAATACGATTTGTGTCATGTATGCGGGGAGAATTGTGGAACGCGGCCGCACGGAAGAAATTTTTGAGTCGCCGAGACATCCTTACACGATGGGACTCATTCGTTCTGTTCCGCGTCTCGATCAGGAGACAAGAGGACGCCTGTATTCCATTCCCGGACAGCCACCTAACGTGATCGATCTGCCGGACTGCTGCCCCTTCTATCCGCGTTGCGATAAAGTAATGGACATTTGCAAGAAAAAGTATCCGCCAACGGTGCCCTTTGAGAAAGAACAAAGCGCGGCGTGCTGGCTGTATGCAAAGGAGGCCCAGAATGCCTGATCACGAAATACTGCTGGACGTGCGCGGCCTCAAGATGCATTTTCCTATCAGAACGGGCTTCTTTTCCAAAGCAAAAAACTTTATCTATGCGGTGGATGGCGTTGATTTCCAGGTACGGAAAGGAGAAACGCTTGGTCTTGTCGGTGAGTCGGGATGTGGAAAATCGACGACCGCGCGCGCCATTGCCCAGCTCTATAAGCCTACGGCTGGCGAAGTATATCTCAATAACCTGGACCTCACGAAGGCGAACGGGCAGGAACTCCTCGCTGCCCGAAAAAACATGCAGATGGTATTTCAGGATCCTTATGCGTCATTGAATCCAAGGATGACGGCTGGCGACATCATCGCCGAGCCTGTTCGTATTTTCAAGAAAAATGGCCTGATGGAGGCCTCAAAGGATGAGATAGACGATCGCGTCGAGCAGCTCATGGAGAAGGTCGGGCTCTCCCGCTTCTTTAAAAACCGCTATCCGCACGAGTTCTCGGGCGGTCAGCGCCAGCGTATCGGCATCGCGCGTGCGCTCGCCCTCAATCCGGAGCTCATTCTCTGCGATGAGCCTGTATCGGCGCTCGACGTTTCGATTCAGTCACAGATTCTCAACCTGTTCAGGGATTTGCAGGATGAGTTTGGGTTGACGTACCTCTTCATTGCGCATGATCTCTCCGTTATCAAGTACATTTCGACCAGAGTGGCGGTAATGTATCTGGGGCTGATTGTGGAGATCGCGGATGCCGGTGACCTCTATAAAAACCCGCTGCACCCGTACACCGAGGCCCTTCTGTCCGCGGCCCCGATCCCCGATCCCAAAATCGAGGCGAAGCGCCATCGCATCATTCTTACGGGCGACGTGCCGTCGCCGGACAAGCAGCGTCCGGGTTGCAACTTCTATGACCGCTGCCCGAAGCACATGGACATCTGCAAAAAAGTGCGGCCGGCTTTGAAGGAAACAGAGCCGGGGCATCAGGTTTCGTGCTTTTTGTATCACAAGCCGGAATGAGCGCGGAGGCGGCCACCCCACACAGTCGCCTATGTTTCGTGCGGAGCGGCTCAACGGAGCCGCTCCGGCTCTACTCAAAGAAATACAAGAGAGTCTCGGACTTTCCGGTTGGTTCGACGACAGCGATACCCAACGATCCCACGAATGAGAGGAGGGCGCTCATCCTCCTGCAGGCCAAAGGCCTCATTACGCTGAAACCGGACGCTGGGTTTGAGGCTTCAACCCCGTGCAGGATTCGCTCCTCACCGAAGGCGGAGAGTCGCCCTACGCGAAAATGATGAAATAGGCCCCATGGATGGCCGCCTTTGCAGCGACCTCGTCGCTGCAAAGGCAAGAGCCAGCGCAAGCTCGTGGAGCTTTTGGGCTTGTCGCTCAAGGCAGTGGAGAGTTATGAGCAGGGATGGAGGAGCGTGTCTTCCAATGTCGAGCGCATGCTCTACTTCCTTCTCTTCAAGCTGAACCAGAAAGCCTTTGAGGCCGAATTCCCCTGCTGGGAGGCCACTTCCTGTCCTGAAGAGCGGCGCGGGCACTGTGTAGCCTACGTGGCGCAGGAGGGATATTTTTGCTGGTTTTTTACCGGCGGGCTCTGTGCCTCGGCGAAGGCTTTAGGTGAAGGGGAGCGGCACTGCTACGGCTGTACGGTGTTTATCCGCCGCAGGTCACTGGCAGAAGCCTCTGCCGCAGGCGGGGACGCATCAGGAGAGCGTCGCGATGATGCCTTCCGCTGAAATGACACCTCAAGTCTTGGGACATACCCTATGTCTCGATCGATGTACCCGTGATCGGGCGGCTCAAGCCCGGGCGTTCGGTGAACTTGTTACTGGTGCTCCACCCAGCGGCGCACTGAGCTCATACGCTCCGCGGTGGCGAACGACTACAACAAGATTGCGTTCGGCCATTACCTCGACGATGCGGTGGAGACCCTCCTGATGAACATGCTCTACAAGAGCGAAATCTCCGGCATGCTGTCCGTCCTGCGTTACAAGAAGTACCCCCTCTCCATCATCCGGCCGCTCACACTCTGCGAGGAGCGCCAGACCATTGCGTACGCCGAGGAGAAAGGATTCCGTTCGGGGCGGTCTGCACCTGTCCTTTTGGGCGCGATTCCAAGCGGCGCGAGGTCAGAGCAAAGATTGCGGCCCTCACCGGGGGCTTGAGCGAGATGAAACGGCGTCTCTTCGAGTCGACCGAGCAGGTGAATGCGGAATATCTTGGCTCATCAAAGAGTTAAATACACCACACAATAAGATAAAAATTATCGTTGACCGCAGTATGGTAAGGTTGTATAATCATATTGTTGGACAGCCAGTCAATATATGCCGCCCAATGTATTTCTTAATGTGACTCTCGCCGTGGATAACCGGAATGGAGGTTTGCACGTATGCACAGGACCTGGGCAATTATTGGCGGTGGTAATGGTGGTCAGGCTATGGCCGGGCATCTCGCTCTCTTAGGCGAACGTGTGCGACTCTTCGATGTGTTTTCAGACACAGTGAATGCGATAAGCCGGCAGGGCGGTATTAAGGTCACCGGTGCTGTCAACGGGTTTGGCCCT
>Ga0209016_1002566_pt1 | contig 11863 bp, 9 predicted proteins | sample EPASupsiteSAE305_FD_187265 | JGI IMG/M metagenome (GOLD analysis project Ga0209016, IMG submission 187265) | Bioremediated contaminated groundwater microbial communities from EPA Superfund site, New Mexico - SAE3-05 (SPAdes) (version 2) | ecosystem: Environmental > Aquatic > Deep subsurface >...
AGCGGAAGAGGATGTCACACATGATCCCTACTTCGTCATCCTGAACTTGATTCAGGATCTCAGATTCCGTATCGAGTACGGAATGACGAGTGAAGGTTGTCTCTTGGATGATGGTGTTATTGTTTTCATTTATATCCATTTCTAATTTCCTCTTTGTATTTTATTTCTCTATAAACTCGTAGCGATACTTCTACTCATGAGGTATCCTTACTGTTATTCGGTAGATTATTTTTATAAAATAGCTTTAGGCTGTTGCTCCCATGCCGTACATTTAGCATCGCCATTTCCAAATATCGGATAGATTGTTTTGGATCAATCTGTTCCAACTGGCAAAAACGTGCTACGGTTTGTATATGTCTCATCCTATGATAAAACAGCGGCTTGGAGTTTTGGATAGAGGTGGGATGTTTGTGATAGATATAATTGACAGTCGGATGGACACTGTACGAATGTCTATTATGCAATACTCTCAGAGCAAAGAGGACATCTCCGTAGACATTTTTATCTTCAGCAGATGGATATCGAAGTGCAATCTCTTTTTTAATGACCATCCCATTCATAATTGCTCTAGGAGCAAGAATCAATTCTTCGACCGTAATCCCTACAGGAGCTTTTACACGATTAAGTCGTCCGAAATGAATATCCGCGTTCATTGTATTTGGCAGGTCAAGTAACACATCATCCGCATCAACACGACAAATATAATCACCACTAGCATATCGAGCACCAATGTTGTAAGGCATTCCGTCATGTCCCGATTGATAAGGAGTTTTAAGATAGACGAATCCTGATGTTTGCGCCATCTGAACTGCTTGATTATCTGTAGAGCAATCATCGACTAAAACTACCTCATAAGGATTCAGTTTTTTAAGTGTACGCAAACATTCGGAAAACAAATGTACTGGAGGGTTGTAAAACGGAACGACGACGGATATTTTAATCATCTCACACTCAACCCTTCATCGAGATATTTGATCATCGGATAAATAAAGAACTCAATCACTCTACGCTTTCCGACTTTGAGTTCTGCGGTCACACTCATCCCCGGATGGATGGAGAGGGTCTTCCCCTCCCCTTTGAGCGTCAGGGTAGATGGTGCTATGGCAATCTCGTAGACGGGTCCGAGTTTCTCATCTTCGATAGCGTCATCGGCGATGTGTTTGACCTCTCCGTGGATGAGTCCGTATTTTTGGAAATCAAATGTATCGATCTTCACCGCTGCTTCCATCTTCTTGGTCACGAATCCGATATCTTGGTTTTGTACGGTGGCTTTGATGATGAGGGGGACACCTTTGGGGATGAGGGTGAGGAGTTTCTCTGCGGGGGTAACGACTCCACCGACGGTATGCACTAAGAGTTTTCCGATGTAGCCATCCACGGGAGCGATGATCTGCTGTTTGGCGTTACGAAACTGGGTTGTTTCCACTTCGGTACGCAGTGAGGTTGCCTCTTTGGACTTTTGGGTGAGTTCGGTTAGGAGTTTGTTGCGGTACTCTTGGGTGATGAGGCGAAGCTGCTGGTTTAGTTCGTTTAGTTTGCCCTGTGATTGGGCGATAACGTGCTCTTTCATGGTGAGCTGTTCTTGGTACTCTATCCGTTGGTTCTGTGCTTCGACGTAGTCACGTTTGGCGATGATGTCGAGTACCTCTTTGAGACGGGCTTCGTGATCTTTTGCGGAGGCTAAGAGTTGTTTGAGTCTGCTTTTATCCGCTTTTGCCGCTTCGGTCGCTTCATCGTTCTGGCGAATTTGTTCTTGGAGGACTTGGCGTTGTTGATCGTAAGCGAGTTTACCGGAAGTGTACATCATCTGCTGGGTGGCGATGGCGGAAGCATCTTGGCATTTGCTACTAGGATGAAAGGCTCTATCGTTGATCTGGGCATCGAGCCGTTCAATCTCTAAATCGAGGAGTGTAAGATTCTTTTGTTTGGACTCCAGATCACTCTGGGTAAGCGAGGGGTCGATTTCCATGAGCACCTCCCCCTTTTTAACACTTTGCCCCTCTTTGATATGAATAGCCCTGATCACCCCCGTCTCAACCGGCTGGAGGGTTTTTATCTCACCGTCGGGGACGACTTTGCCCCGTGCGCTTACGACGACATCGATTTTGGCAAGGAAGAGCCAAAGGAGTCCTATCACCATAAAGGCGAGGATGGCATAGAGGAGGCTTCTTCCGAGCGGTGACGTGGGACGCTCTTCGATCTCGACGAGGAGCGGGGTAAATTCGTGCTTGTCTTTGGTATGGAATAGTCCCATGTGTTATAAGCCTTGTTGAGTGGTAAGTTTGTAGTAATAACCCTGCAATCGCATCAGTTCCTCATGACTTCCCCGCTCTACGATGTGCCCTTTGTCCATTACGATGATGATGTCACACTCTTTGACGGTACTGAGGCGATGGGCGACGATAAACATCGTGCGTCCTGTTTTAATGCTTTGGAGATTGTCTTGGATGATACGTTCGGATTCATAGTCCAGTGCCGAGGTTGCTTCGTCGAATATTAATATTCTAGGGTTAGTGATCAAAGCTCTGGCAATAGCGATACGCTGACGCTGACCGCCGGAGAGTGCGGCACCGCGTTCGCCTACCTGCGTATCGTACCCCTCTGAGAGTTCGGCGATAAACTCATCGGCTCCCGCCATACGAGATGCGGCAATGATATGTTCCATCGGGGCATCGGGACGGCTAAGGGCAATGTTCTCTTTGATCGTTCCGCTAAAGAGGTAATTCTCTTGGAGTACCACTCCGATGTTGTTACGGAGCCATTTAGGGTTCATGTGACGGACGTCTACTCCGTCGATGTAGATCGTTCCGCTGTTAGGGATATAGAGACGCTGGATCAGTTTGGTGATGGTGCTCTTACCGCTGCCGCTGCGTCCTACCAGTCCTACACTGCTCCCTATAGGGATTTCAGCACTGATACCGTTTAAAACGGCGGGAGAATCGGGAGCATAGGAGAAAACGATGTTATCGAAGTTTACACTCCCATCGATTTTAGGGAGAGTGATCGCTTTGTCATTGGTTTGCTCCGTTGGGGTGTTGAGGATGTCACCTAATCTATCCACAGAGAGGAGCGTTTGCTGAAACTCATTCCACAAGTTCACCAGTCGCAATACAGGGCCTGTGAATTGTCCCGCGAACATCTGAAACGCGATGAGCTGACCGACACTCAGTTTCCCCTCCAATACTAACGTCACCCCCATATAGAGCATCGAGATGGTGAGGAGCTTTTGAAGTGCTCCGCTCACCCCCCCGAGGATGTTGGAGAGATTGCTGAGCTGAAATCCCGCATTAACGTAACGGGCGAGGTAATCTTCCCATTTGCGCTGCATCGAACCCTCTAGCGCGAGGGATTTGACCGTTTGTACCCCCGTTACCGCTTCGACGAGGTAAGCGTTGCTCTGCGCCCCCATCTGAAACTTCTCTTCGAGTCGGCGGCGCAGTTCAGGGGTGATGATAAGATAGAGGATGGCGATAATCGTGACAAACCCTAGTACGACGAGGGTGAGTTTTACACTGTAGAGGAGCATCACCGCGACAAACACTACTGAGAACAACACATCGAGGATGAGGGTGACCGATTTGTTAGCGATGAACTCACGGATCTGGTCGAGTTCACGAACACGGGCGATGATGTTCCCCACTTTACGTTTTTCGAAATAGACGAACGGCAATGCGAGGAGATGGTGAAAGAGCTTCGCCCCCAGTTTGGCATCGATCTTGGAAGTAGTATGGGCGAAGATGTAGCTGCGAATCAAGTTGAGGATCAGCTCAAACACCGCCACGGCGATAAAAGCAACCGCAAGGACATCGAGAGTACTCATCGAGCGGTGCACGAGAACCTTGTCCAAGATCACCTGTGTAAAGAGCGGAGCAACGAGTCCGAAAAGCTGAAGGACGAAGGAGGCAATCAGAACCTCTGCCATCACCTTTTTGTACTTCATAATCTGACGAAAGAACCACCCGAATCCGAAACGGGCATCGGCACTGAGGATACGGTGCTTAAGAACGATGCTTTTACCGGAGCTTTGAGCGTTACAATCTTCATAGCTCATAATATAAGGCTCTTTACGGGTGATGTCAAAGACCAGTAGTTCTTGTTTCTCACTATTAGCTTGGATGATGCTCATGTAAGAGCCATCGATCTTTTGAACAATGATCGGCATCGGATAGCTCTCGATCAGTTTTTCGATGGAGAGTTTTTTGATGCTTGCGCGGAATCCTTGAGCCGTTGCGATACGGGTCAGCTCTTCGATGGAGGGTTCGCTTTCACTTAGAGCGTACTCTTTGATAATGACGCGGGTATCGATCGCGATGCGGTTGAGTTTACCCGCCACTTCGAGGGCGGTTAGCGCACTGTGCATGATTCAATTCCGCTATGCTGTAATTTCAACGATTCACTCTCATAAGCATGTTGTATCATCTCAGATTCCAGTGTCAATTCTCTCTCCAATCCCTCTAGTTTTACACTCACTTCACTCACGGCGTCCGCTTCACCCTGCGCTCTGAGTCTTTGGGTCATGGTGAGTTTGGAACGGGTTTCATTGAGTGCTTCGGTTTCGTTCTTGGTGAGCTGTATGAGACGATTGAGCTTCTCATGTTTGGTGCGGGTTTCGTGATCGAATTCTCTCTTTGAGAGTTCGGCTTCTTCATGGATGCGAGAGAGTTCCAGACGGAGACGTTCGGATTCACTGTTATATTTAAACCCCTCGAACAAACTCCACCTGACACTCACTCCTGCGTTCCAGCTGTTGGGACGGATATCATCAAAACCGCTATGGAAATTATCCGCATTTGAACCATAGAGGTAATAGGAGGAATAGAGTGAGATAACGGGGAGCTGTGAACGATCCAGCATCGAGATTTCCGATTGTTTTTGGAGGATTTTTTCTTCATAACTGCGTGCTTGCGGGGTATGGAAAAAGGATAATGTGTTATTATCTCCATTTGCTTCCAAAGGGAGTAATCTGGTATCGGTCGTACTGAGATCGATATAGGATTTTTGAGAGAGGGCTATGATGTTTTCCTCGAACTCCATAGAGGAGCGCTCGATGTCACGTTCAAGATCGATGATACGGATTGCTTCATCCCCGACCGAAACGCGGGATTCTTTGCCGGCACTGTAGAGACGCTGTTTGAGACTGTAGAGTTCTTGAGTGAGTGTGAGCATCTGCGATTTGAAAGCTTTTTCACTCTGGGCTCTCTGGGCACGAACATAGTGTTCGAGAAGTTCGCGGTAGAGTTTAATCTCTTCATTACACTGATCGAGTTTTTTTAGCGCAATCTCTTTTTCTCCTACTTCGATCTGTTTGAGCGTAGAGCCGAAATGATAGAGTTCGTAATTCAGTCGAAGTGCTACCGAGTGCTCATAGGGGATGGTAGAGTTAATCGTCGTATCGCCGACCGAAATACTCCCGGAGGATTGAGGATCGAGGTTATGGTTATATTCACCGCTGTAGCCCAAAGAAAACTGAGGATAGAGGGTCGAATAGATGCTCTCTAAGCGGGCTTCTTCGATTTTTGTGTCGATGGAGCGGAGATTAAGACGGTGGGAAGAGTGCAATGCACTCTCTTTTAACTCGGAAAACGTGATCTCACGGGCACATAGAAGATTCAAGGCAGTTAGGAGAAAAATAGCGGGTAGTTTCATAGGCACTTCATTATCTAAATTATTTAAGAAATTTATAATAACTAAGTGTTTCTTAGAAAAGATATATTTTAAATAAACAGTAAATAATTATTTTAATGTCTTACAAAAAGTAACACATACTGATGTTTAATATGTTATATAACGTTATTATTTTTATTTGCTATTGTATGAAATTTATAATTTTAATGATAATTCGGTAGAAATTCCATCGCTATCGTTTTCATACACCATAAAGGATATTACGGTATAGAATTCGACATTGATTAATACATTGAATCGAATAAAGAGTAATTTTGAACAAGGGCTTGACAATTAATCGCAATAATGTTAATCTTACTTTACATATTTATAAATAGGTTGCCTATATGAGTTTACAAACACTTTTCCAAGAACAAGCAAAACGGCTCCGCACAATTTCACTGGATAAAAAGCGTTACCTTTATGATCAAATCAATTGGACATCTAAATCGATCGGTATCTTGGGGCAAAGAGGACTTGGAAAAACCACAATGATGCTCCAGTACATCAAAGAAAACTATGAAGGGAGTGATAAAGCGCTGTACATTTCGCTCGACAACCCCTATTTCCAATCGGTATCTCTATATGATTTTGCCATGGAATTTGAAAGCTATGGGGGAGAGATATTATTTATCGACGAAGTGCATAAATATGACGATTGGTCAAGCCATGTCAAAACAATTTATGATGCTTCTGCTCTTCGAGTCGTCTTTTCAGGTTCTTCGATCCTCCAGATCAATAAACAAAAAGGGGACCTTTCTCGAAGAAGCCTTATTTATACTCTTGAAAATCTATCTTTTAGAGAATATTTGAGCCTTAGTGGTGCTATGGAATACCAGCCTATCAGCCTCGAAGATCTTTTAGAGAACCATGGTGCGATTGCAACAAATATATCAGCGCAGATCAAACCACTCAAATATTTTAAAGAATATCTAGAATGCGGTGCCTATCCGTTTGTATTGGAAGACAAAGATAATTTCCATCAACGTCTCGTACAAGTGATCAATCTCATCCTTGAAACCGATTTACCCTATATTAACCGAATTGAAATGGCACAAATCGGAAAACTCAAAAAGCTTCTTTACCTTTTGGCAATCAATGTCCCATTTATCCCTAATATCACCGATCTCTCATCTGCAACTCAAATTTCAAGACCTAAAGTATACGAGTATCTAAATCATCTGGAACAGGCTAAAATCATCAATACGCTGCGAAGTAAAGAAAAAGGGTATAACGTACTATCCAAGCCCGAGAAGCTGTTAATGCAAAATACCAATCTTTCCTTTGCTCTCTCCTCGTCTGTCGATATTGGAAGTATGAGAGAGGCATTTTTCGTCAACCAGATCAAAAATGCCCTTGCTGCTAAAAACCGATTTATCGATGAATCGATCTATAGCTCTAAAAAAGGGGATTTTTTAGTAGACGATAAGTACACGTTTGAAATAGGTGGAAAGAATAAAGGCTTTGAGCAAATCAAAGATATCTCAAACAGCTATGTCGCTTCCGATGATATCGAGATAGGCTATAAAAATAAAATCCCCCTTTGGCTCTTTGGATTTTTGTATTAAAATGAAAAAAAAATCAATTCTAAAATTTCATCAAAAGTATAAATATGTGTATCAAATACATTACACATGACCTCTCTATCGCTTAAGAATAAAAGTAACAAATTTCTAGCAATATTATATTGAAAACAATGATACGGTTTCCAGTGTAAAGCTTCTTTGGTAATTCAGCTCATTTTTACTACACTTCCATCATGGAATCAACTAAAGAACAACTCATTATCGATATTGAAAACCTGCTAAACCGCTATGATGGGCTCAAACCCACCCATATTGATCCTGCTTTACTTCAATTTTTGGATCGACAAACCCTACTCAGCATCATCGATTCTATTCTAAGACAGCAAGAAAAAACGAATGAATCCAATATAGAATGGTTAGAACAATTCAAAAAACATTAATATCTAATCATGATCACAAAAACCGTTTTTGTAATTATTCAGACCAAAATTGTTTTTTTAAGGTAATGCTAAAAAATATGATCTATAATTACAACAATTATCCACAGTGATATTTTCTAACAACCAAAAGGAGTCCTCATGTCATCCAATGTAGATTTGATTCAACTTACTGAACAAACCAAAAAACTGACCGCAATGGTCGTCGAAGACGAAGTTGTTGCGAATGATCTTTTGAGTTCAACGTTCAAAAACTTTTTTGCTGACGTAACATCAGCTTATAACGGTGCTGAAGCACTACGTATGTATGAGAAAGTTAATCCGGATATCGTTTTTGTTGATATCATCATGCCGGAAATCGATGGTATCGAGCTTGCTCGCCGTATCCGTTCTATCAACCCGTCACAAATCATCATCGTTATCTCTGCGAGCAACGATATTCAAAAAATCTCTGAATCAATCGAAGTTGGTGTTAACAGCTTTATCCAAAAACCGATTGATACGAAAAAAATCCTTGAAATGCTTCAAAACATTACAAGCCTTGTATCTAAACGTAAAAAAATCGAAACTAAAACTTTCTCTATCTCATTGCCATTGGATGTTTATGAGTTGGTTGACGATAACGCTAAAGCAGAGAGTATCTCTAAAAATGCCGTTATTATCCGCGCTCTTCGCTCATTCTATAACGACTAATCTCCCCTCTTCCCACTTTTGTGGGAAAAGTCTGCTGATTTAGCTTTTTTTCAGCAATTAAATTCTATAATTTCGGCTCAGGTTTACCTGTTCTTATTAATACGGCCCCATCATCTAATGGTTAGGATTCCAGATTTTCATTCTGGCCATACGAGTTCGAATCTCGTTGGGGTCACCACTTTTTATTTTCTTCACAAACTATCACGATCATTATCCTTTTAAACGCTAAAAAAGTAAAAATTCAAGGTTCCTAATGAAAAAAAAACAAATCATAAATCTGCTTTATTGGATAGCTTTCGCCACTATTGCTCTTTATTTTGCTTATGCAAAAGGTTGGATATTCGCTGATTTTGAATCTATCACTCCACAGCAAGCGCATACTCTTTTGGAAAATGACAAAAACGTTTTTCTGCTAGATGTCCGTACCCAAGAAGAGTTCTCGAACGAGTACATTGAAAGCGCAACACTGATCCCGGTTCAGGTTTTATCCGAAAATCTTTCTCAACTTGAAAGTGTTAAAAACAAAAAAATTATTGTCTATTGTCACAGCGGTAACCGTAGTGTTGCCGCTTCCCGTATCCTTGTTGCAAATGGCTTCACACCGCTGAATATGAAAGGCGGAATATCGCAATGGAAAAATGAAGGATTTACTGTAATATATTAAAACCAATAGATCAAATAAAACTCAGATCATACGATAGCCCAAAGTTAAACATTTTCATTTAGGAGTGTGCTTTTGTGAGTGTTAAAAATCTCTATATCGCTTCGTTAGAACCTAATGCCGGATCGCTCATCGTCTCAATGGGTATCATGGAAATGCTTAAAAGCCGTGTCAATAAAATCGCTTTTTTCAGACCGGTTATTGCCGATACGTCGATTCTCGACAATGATATCCATTTTATCCTTACTCACTTTAATCTGGATCAAAAGGCTGAAAGCTGTTACGGCTTTGGGCTGGATGAAGTTGAAACACTTCTCTCTGAGGGAAAAGAGGGCTATATCATAGAACGTTTGATAGAGCAATATCATACACTGGAAGGACACTATGACTTTGTCCTTATCCAAGGGCTGGATCAAACCTCTTTTACAAAAATGCTCTCGTATAATTTCAATCACGTTATCGCTAAAAACCTTCAAGCCCCCTATATCAGTGTCATCAACGGTAAAAGCAAATCTTTTGAACATCTCTCTCATGAAATTAGTTTGGAACGCGTATCTCTCAAACATCAGCAAGTAGAGCATATGGCCATTTTTGTGAACCGTTTAGATGAAAAAAACAACCATTTATTTCGAGAAAAGTATGATGAGCAGAGTATCCCTACTTTTTTCATGAGAGAGATCGATGAACTAGACCGCTTAAGTGTCGCGGAAGTGAAACAAGTATTAAAAGCTCATCAGCTCGTCGGTGAGCCAAAAGAGCTGGAACGGAGTATCAAACGACCGATAATCGCGGCAATGAATATAGAACATTTATTGAGCCGTATTGAAGAGAATGATCTGATCATCGTTCCGGGAGATCGACTCGATATTATTTTGGGTGTATTGCAGGCCAACCAATCCAAAGAATTTCACTCAATTGCCGCTATCTTACTCACAGGTGGGCTGATCCCGCCTCAGAGCATTTTAAAACTGATCGACGGAATTGAATTTAAGACACTTCCGATATTAAGCGTCGAAAGTGATACCTATCAAAGTGCGCTGAGTGTCGATGCTATTTCCCCTGCCCTGCATCCGGAACAAACACGCAAAATTGCGCTGGCCATGGGGGCATTTATAAATGCTGTCGATGTGGAACGTTTAAGTGAACGGCTCCGCACCGCACACAGCAATATCGTTACCCCTGCAATGTTTGAATACAGTCTCTATCAGCGTGCGTATACGGCACGTAAACGTATCGTTCTCCCTGAAAGCAGCGATGAACGGATTTTACGTGCGGCTGAAATCCTGCTTCGACGCGATGTTGTTGATCTTATTTTATTGGGTGAACCGCAGATTATTCTCCATCAGACCAATACATTAGGGCTTGATATCTCCAAAGCCACAATCATCGATCCGGCTGCTTCGCCCCTTATGCAACCCTATGCGGAAGAGTTTTATGAAATGCGGCGTCACAAAGGGATGAGCATGAATACCGCAATCGATTCGATGAGTCATGGCACCTATTTTGCAACAATGATGGTGCATAAAGGGGATGCAGACGGTATGGTTTCAGGTTCGATCCATACGACACAAGACACCATACTTCCCGCATTGCAGATTATCAAAACAACCCCTTCTATCTCACTCGTTTCAAGTCTATTTTTCATGTGTCTGGATACGAAAGTACTTGTCTATGCCGACTGCGCTGTCAATCAGACCCCTGATGCCGAACAACTCGCCCAGATCGCTATTGCTTCTGCATACAGTGCAAAATCATTCGGGATTGAACCGCGCATCGCGATGCTCTCCTATTCAACCGGTAATTCGGGGCATGGAGATGATGTTGAAAAAGTACGCGAAGCGACCAAAATTGTCAAAGAACGTCATCCAAAGATGCTCATCGAAGGGCCGATCCAATACGACGCCGCCATCGATCCTGATGTCGCTCGTATCAAACTACCGGGTTCTGCGGTAGCCGGACAAGCAACGATTTTTATCTTTCCTGATCTCAACACCGGCAACAATACCTACAAAGCAGTTCAGCGCTCCGCTGGTGCAATCGCGATCGGTCCGATACTGCAAGGGCTGAAAAAACCGGTTAACGATCTCAGCCGAGGCTGTGAGATTGCCGATATCGTTAATACGATTCTTATCACTGCCATTCAAGCACAAAGTAATGTCGTATGAGTATCCTCGTTATCAATGCCGGCAGTTCGTCCATTAAATACAGTGTGTATGAAACAAAAACGCTTCGTCTAATTAACCATGGATTGATTGAAGAGATTCGTAATCACCATGAGGGATTCGAAGTGATGCGAGGTCACCTCGAAACTCACGATATCGATATCACCCAAATCGATGCAATCGGTCACCGCGTTGTTCACGGTGGTGAACGTTTTCATGAACCTGCACGGATCGATGATGATCTCATCCATGAAATTCGTTCTCTTATTCCGCTCGCACCGCTGCATAATCCCGCCAATATCGAGGGGATTCAAGCCGCACGTGCTATTGCACCGAATGTTCCTAATTTTGCAATCTTCGATACTGCCTTTCATCAGAGCATGCCACCGTATAGCTATCGCTATCCCCTCCCCCATGATTGGTATGAATCGTATCATGTACGCCGTTACGGTTTTCACGGTACCTCACACCATTATGTGAGTACACAAGCTGCCCTGATACTGCAAAAACCGCTCGAAGAACTAAATCTCATCACCTTTCATATTGGTAACGGTGTCAGTGCCTGTGCAATCGAAAATGGTCGCAGTATCGATACATCGATGGGAATGACACCGCTGGAGGGGCTGATGATGGGATCGCGTTGCGGGAGCATCGATCCATCAATCATCGGATATCTCATGCGCGAAACAAAAATGAGTATCGATGAAATCGATACTATTT
>Ga0209016_1002568_pt1 | contig 11856 bp, 8 predicted proteins | sample EPASupsiteSAE305_FD_187265 | JGI IMG/M metagenome (GOLD analysis project Ga0209016, IMG submission 187265) | Bioremediated contaminated groundwater microbial communities from EPA Superfund site, New Mexico - SAE3-05 (SPAdes) (version 2) | ecosystem: Environmental > Aquatic > Deep subsurface >...
AATCAATCATTGAAGTATGCTTAAATTGCATTGTTTTTTGTATGAAAATCAGCTCATTATATTTGTCGATAATTTCAAGTCTTACTTGTTGTCGAAGAGAGCTATAATCATAATATATTTTTTCATAATTATATCTTTCATTTTTGATTTGGTTTTTATAATCCAAAATACTATTTAATGGCACTTTTACAGCAACTCCAACACCCCAGTTTGACGATGTTGATCTCGTATTAATCAAGGCAAGTTCATTGTTTAATATGCTTTGTTGATTTCCATACGAGTAGGATAAATTTGCAGAGAAAAATTTTGTGTAATCGATTCTTTTAGATGCTAAATTACAGTTACTCATTTGTAATTCGGCATATTTTGATTTCAAAAGATATGAGTTTTCCAGAGCAGAATCAATCAAAACGGATAGAGGTGGTATATAATCTACAATATTATCTACTATTGGATTAAAGCTATGTATTGTGTCTTTTCCATTTTTAAGTGTATCTGTAGAACTTAATGATTGAGAAACACAAACATTACTTGTATAGATTAATATTCCCAATAGAGTTATTATGTTATTCCAAAATTTCATTCTTTTATGTTTTTACACACTTCCTTTTTGTATGAATATCTTTAATGTTCGTAGAATGAGGGTAATATCGCCCCAAAAAGAATTATTACTCGCGTATTCATTATCAAGCATAAATCGCTCTTCTTCAGACATTTCTCCTGATCGTCCACGTAATTCAACTTGCCAAAGTCCTGTTAAACCAGCTGCAGCCTGAAATCTACGAGCCCATTTAGATTTTGTAATTGCGTTTGCTTCATTTATAGGGAGGGGTCTGTTCCCAACAATAGACATATCACCTTTGAGAATATTAAAAAGCTGAGGCAATTCGTCAATACTTGTATTTCGAATCAGCTTGCCAACCTTTGTTATTCTAGGATCGTTTTGGATTTTTAAAAATGCTTTCTTAGCATTTTTACGTTGTATTGCGATTCGTTCACATATTTGTTCTCCATCATAATACACTAAAGGCGAACAATATTGTCCTTCAGGTAATTCATTACATTTTGAACATTTATCTTCCACTTTTTCAGCTACATATTGATTCAAATGCTCAACTTCTTTTAATCTTCTGTCTGCATCAGGGTACATTGATCTGAACTTAAGAAAGTCGAATACTTTAAAATTTGCACCAACTCTTTTTGACTTATAAACAACAGGTCCTTTTGATTCTAATCTAATAGCTAACGCAACCAGCGACATAATTGGAATTAAAGGTATTAATGCCAATGTAACCATTGTTATGTCAAAAATTCTTTTGGGAAGAGGAGTTTTGTATGAAACTAATTCAATATCTACTTCTTCTGTCTTTCTTGGAATATATTCTTTGAAATAAACTTTAAGAAATTTTATTCTTTCATATAAAGAATCAGAATTAATAGGCATATTGAAATAGTCACTCATGCCTATTTCATATGCTAATTTACGGTGGTTAAAATCAAATTTATCAGTAATTACAATAAATGGAAGGGATGTACAAAGGTTTGCTTTTCTGAGCATCAAAAATAAGTTAAATGCATTCATTCCTGGCAAATGCTTATCGCAAATTATTGCATCAAATTTTTGATTACACGTATAAACAGGCTTAATATCTGGGTCTTTTTCTGTAAATAATAGAAATTCTCCATTCGATAATGTATTTATTGCCTGCAAGCCATTACTACTTTGAATAACTTGAAATCGTTGATCTGCTGATAGTAAGTTGAGAACTGCTACATTATTCCCAATATACAAAATTGATAGATTATCAGTGTTTTCCATAGCAGTAATTATTTGCCTCTTCTTTCCATGTAAATATCTCTACTCTGGAGTCTTCTACGGCAGCGAGCTAATAATTCTTTAGGATTAAAAGGCTTTACAAGATAATCATCTGCACCTAATTCAAAGCATTTAATTTTATCACTACTTTCTTCTTTTCCGGAAAGCATTATTAACGGAATATCATCAAAAAATCCACTACTTCTCACTTTTTTAATAAAGTCGAACCCATTTAATAACGGCATTTCAATATCACAAATAATCAAATCAGGTAAATTCCCTGCTTGTAAGCTAAAAAGTGCCTCCTGTCCATTGCTTAATGTAATTACGTCAAAATCAACCTTAAAAGTATTCTCGATTATAAACCGAATACTTTTTTCATCATCTATAGCAAGGATTTTCTTTTTCATGAATTTCCATTTATTGTTATTTGAGCTTATAACTACCCTAAACAACAAAAATATAAAAAACAATTCAGAAGTCCGTATCTATTAATGGACTTTTCCAAAAAGAAATGAACGTGAAATTGTTAATAAAGTATTATTTACTTTCTGATGTAAGCTCTTGAAGTTGAATTAATTCATCTCTTAATCTTGCAGCTTCAATAAAGTTAAGTTCTTTTACGGCACTTTCGAGTAACTTTTTTGTTTGTTGAATCGTTTTTTCAATCTGCTTTTTACTCATGTATTTAATAACAGGATCTGCCGCAATATTTACGTGCATTGATTCAGCGTAAATTTTTCCTGAACCATTTGTATCTGGTGTTTCTGGTGAAAATGGAGTTGAATTTGTTTTTACAATTTGAGTAGGAGTGATGTTATTTTCCAGATTGTATTGTATTTGTTTTGTTCTTTTACGATCTGTTTCATCTATTGTAAATTGCATGGAATCAGTAATTTTGTCAGCATACATAATTACTTTACTATTAATATTTCTAGCTGCACGACCAGCCGTTTGAATTAAAGATCTGCTTGAGCGTAAGAATCCTTCTTTATCAGCATCTAATATTGCTACCAATGAAACTTCAGGAAGATCAAGCCCTTCTCTAAGTAAATTAACGCCAATCAACACATCAAAAACGCCTAAGCGCAAATCTCTCATAATATCAATACGTTCTAATGTATCGACATCGGAATGAATATATCGGCATTTTATTCCTAAGTTCAAAAAGTATTTACTCAGCTCTTCTGCCATTCGTTTGGTAAGTGTTGTTACTAAAGTACGCTCATTTCTTGCTGTTACCTTTTCTATTTCATCGAGTAAATCATCAATTTGATTAATACTTGGTTTAACTTCAATTACTGGGTCCAATAATCCGGTAGGGCGAATTAGTTGTTCAACAATTGCTCCGCCTGATTCCTGTAATTCATAATTGGCTGGAGTTGCACTAACGTAAATAACTTGCCCGATTAAAGTCTGAAACTCTTCATATTTCAAAGGGCGATTGTCCATTGCAGCAGGTAATCTAAACCCGTAATCCACCAAAACCTGTTTTCGGGATCGATCACCTCCATACATTGCATGTATTTGAGGCATAGTAACATGACTTTCATCAATAACAAGAAGAAAATCATCAGGAAATAAATCGAGTAAACAAAATGGGCGAGAACCAGGTGGACGTCGATCAAAGTAACGTGAATAATTCTCAATTCCAGAACAATAGCCCAATTCTTTCATCATTTCAATGTCGTAGCCAACACGATCTTCAAGCCTTTTTGCTTCCAAATGACGACCAATTTCTTTAAAATATTCAACCTGCCTTCCTAAGTCAAGTTGAATATTTTCGATCGCTCTATTCATTGAATCTTTGGATGTAACAAACAGATTTGCAGGAAATAATGTTATATTATCTAATGTTTCAATTCTCCTCCCGTTATCAGGGTAAATAGTTTCAAGTACTTCAATTTCATCACCCCAAAATGAAATTCGATATGCATAATCTGCATATGCTGGAAAAACATCAACAACGTCTCCCTTTACTCTGAAATTTCCCCGGGAAAACTCAATTTCTGATCGCGAATATAAACTGCCAACGAGCGAAAGTAATAAGTTATTACGGTTAATATTTTGCCCTACATTTAGTTTAATGATATTTGCATTAAAATCATCTGGATTCCCGATTCCGTAAATACACGAAACAGACGAAACAATGATGATGTCTTTACGAGCTGATAATAATGCAGATGAAGCACTTAATCTTAACTTTTCAATTTCATCGTTGATGGATAAGTCTTTTTCGATATATACATTGCTTGAGGGCAAATAAGCCTCTGGCTGATAGTAGTCGTAATATGATACAAAGTATTCTACGGCATTCTCTGGAAAGAAATTTTTAAATTCACTATATAATTGAGCTGCAAGTGTTTTATTGTGACTTAATACAAGAGTTGGTCTTTGTACATTTTGTATAACATTGGCTATGGTAAATGTTTTACCAGAACCCGTAACACCAAGTAATACCTGAGCTGGGTCTCCGTTTATTAAGCCTTCTGTCAGTTGACGTATTGCTTCTGGTTGATCGCCAGTAGGCTTGAATTCAGATGTGAGTTTAAATTCCAAAGATGTAATTTTTTACAAAAATAGTGAATCCCTAAGGTTTAATTATAAATCTTCATCAAGAACGTTTTTTTCAGGTAAGTATTTCCAATACCTTTTAGGTAATAGTCGTAAGTGCATTTTCGTGTTCTTTCGTTCTTTAATGTTTATAGATTGATAGTATTGTTTCCAGCTTTTTTCAATTAGCGTGTCATATTCTGATTTTTGTTCCTCAACCAGAGGAGTACCATCTGTTTTAAATTGAATATCAGAGAATTTAATTTCCTGAAGCTCTTTACCATCGTAATATAATCCGTATTTGCGTTTTGTATCATAAATAATCCATTTCTGATTTGCAAACCGACGTTCAAAGTGTTTTCCAATGATTTTCAATACATCATACATTGGGTCTATTAGAGCAAAATATATCAGTTCTTTGGTTTTTTGAAAACGTACAAATGAGATCATTCGATGAGCTTCATGAAGTACTTTTCTGCGTATGTTGCGAATTTCAAGCACACACATTTCTCGGTAGTTTCTTGTAACACTACTTTCTTTACTGAATACATACTTCATATAACGATATATTAACATCTCAATATCATTCATTTCTGATAAATACACATAAAAAAGTGTTTTGCTTTCTATATAGGATGTCTTTTGTTCAAAGGCGTTCCAAATCTTATCGGCATTCTCATGGTTTGTTTCAATTTCGTAAGTATTTGCAAATAGTGCCGATTGATATTCAAGCGAGCCAATAATTAAATCGGGTTCAATTCCTGTTTTTAAGGAACAAAAAATTACGGATAACAAGCCATCAAACGTTTTGTCGTACAGATAAATATTCATGGGGGAATGTATTAAAAAAGTGATAATTGATATTGATCTGATGTTCGTTTGTTTGCATTTGCATCTTGATCAAAGTGATAGAGCAAGCGTCTTGGATTTAAGTCGAGCAGGGGTATTGATTGATCTTTACAAACAATAAAAAACTTTGCACGTTTTAAAGCTACTCCAATTTTTTTTAAGTTAAAAATACCCAGTTGGCCGTGCCTTCTGGCTTGTACAATTAATTTTGCAGATTGTACACCAATTCCGGGAACTCTCAAAATAGCTTCATAATCAGCCTTATTAATATCAATTGGAAAGAATTGTGGATTTCTGAGTGCATAGGATAACTTAGGATCGAATTTTAAATCTAAGTCGGGGTATTGAAAAGAAACAATCTCATCAAAAGAATAATGATAATAACGCATAAGCCAATCAGCCTGGTAGAGCCTGTTTTCGCGAAGCAATGGTGGCTTGGCAATTACAGGAAGTCTATTATCTTTGTTAACAGGCAAATATCCTGAATAATAAACTCTTTTCAGTTTCTTTTCTCCATAAAGTGCTGAAGCTAATTTTAAAATATTGAGATCTCGTTCAGGCGATGCACCTACAATAAGTTGTGTGCTTTGTCCTGCCGGAGTGAACAAAGGTGAATGTTTGAATTTTTTACGTTCTTCATTATTTTCAATGATTTTATTTTTAATAATCTCCATTGGACTAAAAACAGATAGGTAATTTTTTTCCGGAGCAAGTAACCGTAAGCTGTTTTCTGAAGGTATTTCAATATTTACGCTTAATCTGTCTGCATATAAGCCTGCAATTTGAACTAAGCCTTCATCAGCTCCTGGAATAGCTTTCATGTGTATGTATCCATAAAATTTTTCTTCGGCTCTCAATTTACGAGCAACCTGAATAAGCAAATCCATTGTATAGTTAGGACTTTTAATAATCCCCGAGCTCAGAAATAATCCTTCAATATAATTTCTTCGATAAAAATCGATGGTCAATTTCACCATCTCATCTACGGTAAAGCTTGTTCTGGGTATATCATTGCTTTTTCTATTAGCGCAATATGCACAATCATAAATGCATATATTTGTAAATAAGATCTTTAATAACGATATACAACGACCATCCTCAGTATATGAATGACATACTCCACATGATAAAGAATTTCCTAACCCTTTTGCCTGGTTAGCTCTTTTGCTGCCGCTCGACGAGCATGAAACATCATATTTCGCCGCTGCCGCAAGAATCTCAATTTTTTCAATTATGCTTTTGCCCATATATTGAATGGTTTGCCTAATTTTGAAATATATTTCTTTTGCTTGGATATAGCAAAGATACTAATTATTTTTGCAATGCAAATAATATTAGCAATGAAATTAGAGAAAAATTATTTTTATCAGAATATCAGATATTTACGTAAGATTAAATTCCTGTCACAAGAAGAATTAGCGAACAGGATAGGTGTGAAGCGACCCGTAATAGCATCTTATGAAGAAGGGAGAGCATTACCTAAAATGAACACTCTAAACTCATTATCTTCATTATTTTCAGTAAGTATAGATGATTTATTGAATACGGATTTAACGATCATTCATCAAAATCAGGACGCAAAGAGTCCGCTAAAAGCAGATACTGAAGGTAAAAATATTCGTATTTTAACAACAGTAGTTGATAAATCGGATAACGAACAAATTACGGTCGTTCCATGTAAAGCAATAGCTGGTTATTTAACTGGGTACTCTGATCCTGAGTATATTATGAAATTGCCTGTTTTTGAACTACCTTTACCTGAATTATCAAAAAATCGAACATATAGGGTATTTCAGATTCAGGGAGAAAGCATGTTGCCAATTCCAGATAAATCGTATATTATTTGTGAGTATTTACAAAATACAAAAGAACTACAAAATGGCGATAATTATATTGTAATTAGCAAAAACGATGGCGTAGTATTTAAGCGTATTTTCAAAATAAACGATTCGGAGCTAGAATTACAATCAACAAATGCAAGTTACGAATCGTATAGGTTACATTTAAATGAGATTGTAGAAATTTGGAAAGCTTTGGGATTTATAAGTTTTAGTTTTCCGGTAATTCAAAAATCAAGCAATATTGATGATAAATTGATGCAATTAAAAGAGGACTTGCTGGACGAAATCTCAAGAATTAGACAAAAATAAGTTATCGGTAATCTCTTTTAAATAAGCCAAATACGGTTAAATATCAATTATATATTTTTGTCTCATAATTTATATTATGTTAAATAGAAATAGACAAAGAAAGAGAGGATATTTTATATATCCTCTCTTTCTTTGTCTATTTCTTAGGTTGTTGTAAGTTTTGTAATTTAGCATTCACCTCTTTCAGTTTATCGTATTTTTTTGTACGAGCATAAATATCTTTCAGAGAATTAAGAATTGCAACATCGGCTGGTTGCATTTCATGTGATTTTTCAAGATATGGTAACGCTTTTAATAACATTTCATCAGCTTTTGCTTTTTCTTTATCGTAATTTGGATCATTTAACGGAAGTTTGTTTGCCGCATCCATAATTACAACAGCTTGATTCACATATAAAGCACCTAAGTTGTAAATTGCATCGAGCATTTTAGGATCTAATTCGATCGCCTTTTTGTATGCTTTTTCTGCCTCAGTAAAATTACCTACTCTATCGTAAGTTGTACCAACTGCAAAATGAATTGTAGGGTTATTTGGTTCTTTTTCAATTGCTTTCTGAAGAGCTTTCTGTGCTTTGTCTGCATCACCCTTAAACAGATATGCATTTGCCTGAGCAATAATTAATGAATAATTATCCGGGTAACGTGATATACCAGTTTCAATAGTTTTAATCATGCGAACAGTATCTTTTTCATTTCTGTAAATATCAGATAATGTTGCATATATATCAGGGTTTGAATAGTTCATTTTAACCAGTGAACTATAGAATTCTTTTGCTTTTGGCCAGTTTTGGGCATTTTGAGCACTTAAAGCAGCATTGTAAGTAGCAGAAGTATCTTTGTTTCCTAGGGTGCTATTGATTTTTATAGTTTTTTCAAAAGCGAACATTGCGGAATCATACTGTTTCAAACCAAATTTTTCGACACCTCTATTATAAAAGACCTCAGAAACTCCCATCAAGCTAACTAAAACATCTTGGAAATATTCTTTATCTTTATCAAGCTCAATAGTTTTCAAAAGAGATTGATGAGAAATTTCTTCAGGGTTCCTTACCAAAGCTTTATACTCAGGTTTGTCTGATAATGCAATTGCAAGATGAATTCTACCGTGATACAACCAGGTTTTTGCATCATTCATTGTGTTTTCATTTACAATTGCCTGATTAATGCAGTCTAATGCTTTATCTAATCGCTTGTTTCTCAAATAGCTGATTGCACTCTGTACATTTTTTGATTGTGCAAAAATTTCCAGAAATACAAACAGAAAAGCCATTGCTAGGACTAACTTTTTCATTTCATTTTGTTTTGGGTTATCTAATCAGTTATTTCTCTTTTCAGTATTATTTCAAATTTGATGCCAAAGATAGCTCTATTCTGCAATATCTTCGGTATTTACAGTAGAAGAATCAGTTTCCGATTCAATTCCGCCTTCATTTTCTATTGAGTTTTCGTCAACAGCATCTTCTTCGCTTTCATCTATTTCAACTTTCGTAACAGCAGCAATTTCATCTTCTTCACGCAGGTTGATAAGTCTGACTCCTTGAGTAGCACGACCCATTACACGTAAATCAGATACGGCCATTCTCAAGATAATTCCGGATTTATTAATAATCATTAAATCATCCTGATCCTTAACGTTCAATATTGAAATTAATTCTCCGGTTTTTTCAGTGATATTGATTGTTTTGACCCCTTTACCACCACGATTTGTTTCGCGGTAGTCTTCAAGTTTTGAACGTTTTCCATATCCTTTTTCTGAAACAACTAAAATGTCGTAATCGTCGGAATCAACACAAATCATTCCAATAACTTCATCTTTTTCATTATTTAAGGTTACACCACGAACTCCAGATGCGTTACGGCCCATTGGACGAACTTTTTCTTCGTTAAAACGAATTGCTTTTCCTGAGCGTAAAGCCATCATCATTTCACTGTTGCCGTTGGTTAAACGTGCTTCGAGCAATTGATCGTCTTCGCGGATTGTTATTGCATTGATACCATTTTGACGTGGACGTGAATATGCTTCAAGTGATGTTTTCTTAATTACGCCTTTTCTTGAGCAAAGTATAATGTAATTATTGTTTATATAGTCTTCGTTTTTAAGATCTTTTACATTGATGTATGCACGAACTTTATCGTCATTATCAATATTAATCAAATTTTGAATAGCTCTCCCTTTTGATGTTCTGCTTCCTTCTGGAATTTCAAATACTCTGAGCCAAAAACATTTGCCTTTCTCAGTAAAGAACAACATGTAATTATGCATCGAAGCAACAAAGAGATGCTCTACAAAGTCTTCATCTCTGATTTCAGATCCCTTTGCTCCTCTTCCCCCTCTGTTTTGACGACGGTATTCAGAAAGTAAGGTTCTTTTTATATAACCAAGGTGTGAGATTGTTATTACAACTTCTTCATCTGCAATTGTATCTTCAATTCGGAAATCAGATGCTGCATATTCTATCTTGGTAACTGCTTCATCTCCATATTTTTCTTTGATTTCAAGAAGTTCGTTTTTGATGATTTCCATACGAAGACTTTCATCCGCAAGAATTTGGCGGTAGTATTCTATTTTTTTCATCAATTCATCATATTCTTCTTTTAATTTTTCACGTTCAAGTCCTGTTAAACTGCGTAAACGCATATCAACAATAGCTCGGGCTTGAATTTCTGAAAGGCCAAATCGTTCCATTAAACCAGCACGTGCTTCGTCAACAGTTTGAGAAGCGCGAATCAAAGCAATTACCTCATCGAGATGATCTAACGCAATGAGCAATCCCTCAAGGATATGAGCACGTTTAAGAGCTTCATTCAGTTCATATTGAGTGCGACGAACTACAACATCATGGCGATGTTCAACAAAATATTTAATGATGTCCTTTAAGTTTAACATCATTGGGCGACCCTTAACTAATGCAATATTGTTTACGCTAAAGGATGATTGCAATTGAGTGTATTGGTATAATTTATTTAGAACAACATTAGAGTTTCCATCTCTTTTAATATCATAAACTATACGTAATCCTGTTCTGTCGGATTCATCGCGAATATCACTAATTCCTTCAATTTTCTTTTCGTTTATCAGATCGGCAGTTTTTTTAATCATTTCTGCTTTATTTACCTGATACGGGATGGAAGTAACAATGATGTGATCTCTGTCGTTATCCCCTTGCTCTATAGTTGCTTCTCCACGGATAACAATACGCCCTCTCCCCGTTTCATAAGCTTCGCGAACGCCTTCATATCCATAAATAACTCCACCTGTTGGAAAGTCGGGGGCTTTGATGAATTTCATCAATTCAGCAATCGTAATATCATTATTATTAATGTATTCAATAATTCCATTAATTACTTCTGTGAGATTATGAGGTGGCATGTTTGTAGCCATCCCAACAGCAATACCAGAGCTTCCGTTTACTAATAAATTGGGAATTTTAGCGGGTAATACGGTTGGTTCTTGCAACGAATCATCAAAATTTAACTGAAAATCAACAGTATCTTTGTCGATGTCTGCAAGCATTTCTTCTGCAATTTTTTTCAAACGTGCTTCAGTATAACGCATAGCTGCAGGTGGATCCTGATCAATAGAACCAAAGTTTCCTTGTCCATCAATTAAAGGATAACGTAATGACCAGTCTTGAGCCATACGTACCATTGCGTCATATACAGAAGAATCTCCATGAGGGTGGTACTTCCCTAAAACTTCCCCAACAATTCTGGCAGATTTCTTATAAGGTTTGTTTGCCAATATTCCCAAATCAAGCATCGCATAAAGAATACGGCGATGTACAGGCTTTAAGCCATCTCTTACATCGGGTAAAGCACGAGACACAATAACCGACATCGAATAGTCGATGTAGGATGATTTCATCTGGTTTTCAATGTTTACGCGAACAATTTTTTCTCCTTCTTGCATTTTAAATCTTTCTCAATAGTTCAAAATCAATAGTTTATGGATATTCCACACAAGCTACGAAGATACAATTTTTATTTGAAATGAAGAAATTTTCAGAGTGTGTTTATGCTAACACTTTATTGTTGAAAAAATCATCTGAAATATCATCACAAAATTTAATTTGCCTGTACTTTTGAAAGAGCTTTATCGTTATAGATAAAAATCTGATTAGCAATATGCTATTTCTGAATTAAAACTTTTAGCAAAACGGTTTGTTTATTTTGAAAACCAACAAGGAGGATTTTAGATTCGTATGGAAGCAAAATTTTCACAAAGAGTAAAGAATGTGCTATCGTACAGTCGTGAAGAGGCGAAACGATTAGGAAGTGAAATGATTGGACTTGAACATATTTTTCTGGGCATATTGCGTGAAGGAGAAGGTGTTGCTGTTCAATTGCTTTTTACTTTTGATCTGGATTTGAATGAATTACGAAGAAGTGTTGAAAAAACAATTCAACGTTCATCTGTTCAAAGGTCAGACGAAGAAAATGTTCCATTGGCACGACAGGCTGAAAAAGTTCTGAAGTTTTCTTTTTTGG
>Ga0209016_1002569_pt1 | contig 11852 bp, 12 predicted proteins | sample EPASupsiteSAE305_FD_187265 | JGI IMG/M metagenome (GOLD analysis project Ga0209016, IMG submission 187265) | Bioremediated contaminated groundwater microbial communities from EPA Superfund site, New Mexico - SAE3-05 (SPAdes) (version 2) | ecosystem: Environmental > Aquatic > Deep subsurface >...
TAAACCCCCAAAACCATAGTCTGTTTTCATTTTATTGGCCTCCTTCGGAGTCCAATATGTGCCTGAACTTATTCAGGGGGGGGCGGGACAGGGGGGGCGGGACAGCGCTTAACCGGCTGATGTTGACTTTTAGCCTGGCTTTAGGTAATATAAAAATCAGTCAGTTAAAATTATATATACTTAATTTAAGAATTTAACTAAAGAGCGACCGTTAACAGTCGATCATCCAAGAATAGCTTATGCTGGCAATTAAATTATCCAGGATTGGAAAGAAAAATCAGCCTCATTACCGTTTGATTATCTGCGAAAAAGGCCGCGATCCTTTTGGTGAAGCGCTGGAAATTTTAGGCGATTATAATCCTCATTCCAAAAATTTGCAGGTTAAGGGCGAGCGGGTAAAATATTGGATCAGCAAGGGCGCGCAGATGACTCCGACCATAAACAACCTTTTGGTTGAAAAAAAAATTATTGAGGGAAAAAAAGTAAAAGCCTCAAAAAATCCTAAAAATACCGAAATAGCGGAAGAACCGAAAGAAGCCGCTCCGGCTCCTAAAGCTCCTGAAGCGCAGGCTCCCGCCCCCTTAGAGCCGAAGGAAGAAAAAAAGGCCGCTGAAGACAAACCGGCAGAAGCGTAAGAGCGCAATAATATTGAAAATTTTGGTATATTTAATATAATTTCCTGATATTTTATATAGTCGGGACTGCCTGGATATAAAAGGCAGGGTTAAAAAATAAGAATCTTTCAGTCTGAACATTTTCTAAAGCCCAAAGCTTCCTGAAAAGTTCGTCAGCTTGAAAGAAGTAAGAAAACACTATGGGAGATCAAGACAAGGACTTCTTAGAATTTATCGTAAAGTCAATCGTCGGAAATCCGCAAGACGTGAAAGTGGAAAGAAACATTGATGAAAGGGGCGTTCTTCTGACTTTGACGATCAACCCGGCAGACATGGGTTACGTAATCGGAAAGCAGGGGCAAACCGCTAAATCAATCCGCACCTTATTGAAAATAGTCGGCGCCAAGAACAATGCCAGAGTAAACCTGAAAATTAACGAACCGGAAGGACGCGAAAGGCGCCCAAGAGTGGAAAGGGAAGATTTTGATACCTCTTCGGTTGACGATTTAAAAATCTAATCGCGAAAAAATCAGAATACGCAAAAAGCCACCCCGCATTTGCGGGGTGGCTTTTTGTTGATTTTAGCCGTCAAGCGCGATTAATGATATAATATAAAGTATGACTTTTCATATCATAACAATTTTCCCCGAAATTTTTGAGAGCTATTTTAATGAGTCCATTATCCGGAGAGCCAAAGAAAAAGGAAAAATAAAAATTAAAATTTACGATTTGCGCGGCTGGGCGGCCGACCGCCATCGTACGGTAGACGACAAGCCTTACGGCGGCGGGGCGGGGATGGTCTTAAGGCCGGAACCGATTTTTAAGGCAGTCGCTGACATAAAGAAAAAAATCGGCAAAAAGAAAAAAGCCCGAGTCGTTCTTTTTTCCGCCAAAGGAAGAAAATACACTCAGGCGCGAGCGAAAAAACTCGCCGGGTTTCAGCATATCATTATGATTTGCGGGCGCTACGAGGGCATTGATGAAAGGGTGGCGAAACATCTCGCTGACGAAGAAATTTCCGCCGGCGATTTTGTTTTGACCGGCGGTGAAATTCCGGCCATGATACTGACTGATTCGGTTACGAGGCTTTTGCCCGGGGTGCTTGGCAACAAAGAGAGCCTGACGCTTGAATCCCATACTGAGGCCGGGTATCTTGAACATCCCCATTATACCCGTCCGGAAAGTTTTATCGTCAAGAAGAAAAAAATGAATGTTCCCAAAGTTTTGCTGTCCGGAAACCATAAAACGATTGAGGCGTGGAGGAAGAAAAATAGTAAAATCGCGAGTTGATAAACAATAATCACGAACAGGAGAAAACGGTCTTTTAAGAATCGCGCTGTCCGCCCGCTTTTTGTTTATTAACTACTAAATCATAATGCCAAAAGAAAATACCCATCTGTTTTTTGCCCGCAAGCTGGTGGACGGGTTAAAAGACGGGGAATTAAAGAAAATGATCGGTAACAACCAGGATCATTATTATCTCGGGTCAGTCGCGCCGGACATTTTCTTTTACGGAAAAAATGAAAAAGAGTGGAAAATTTCCGCCGCCCTGCACGGCAAAGACGGCGAATTGACCAATGAAATCGTTTTCCGGATGCTTGACCTGGCAAAAGAAAGAAAAAGCGAAAAAGATTTGGCTTTTGCTATCGGCTACCTCACCCATTCGGTATTGGACGGAATTTTTCACCCGGTGATTATTTATCTTACCGGAAATATTTTCAGCCGCGATAAGGAAATTTATCGCCGCGCCAACACCGAGCATCGCCAATGGGAAACCTGTCTTGATAAAAAAATCAATAATTCGTGCTTTTATTCGGATTTGATAAAAATTAAAAACGCCGGACAGACTGATTACGGCGAGCTGGTGGCAAAGCAATTTGATGTATTGCCCGGGAGAATATTGGAGTTAATAAAAAAACAGGCGCTGATAAACAGATTAATAAGGAGCCGGGCGGTCTATTTTATTTTCTTGTTGCTCGTTCGGCTGGGGTTATACGGGCGCGAAGAAGATTTGCCTTTGTCTTATTTTGATTTAAAAAACGGCGAAGAAATTATTCCGGAAGTGATTAAATACCGGGACTTTATAAGCGGTGAAGAAAAAGAAACAACGCCTGAAAAGTTAATCTTGGAGTCTCTTTTTAAGGGCGAAAAAATAATTTCCGTTGCCGCCGGCTATTTTTCAGGGAAAATCGGAAAAAAAGAATTGGAGGCGGCAATTCCCGGGGAAAGCATGGAAACCGGAAAGGTTGGCACTCCGGCCGGGGCGATAAAATATTTTCAGCCCGGCGGATAAACGCCTAGCCGTTGTTAAGAAAGTTGAATTAGAGTATAATTTTAATTAAGCGGATTATGTCCGGATTGTGGATTAAAATAAATAAATTTTTTATATGATGACGGGAGGGAACGCGCTTTTAGACGCGAAATTAATACTCGGCCGCTCCGGAATAAAAGAAGGGATGAAAGTGGCGGATCTCGGTTGCGGCGCTTCGGGTCATTTTGTTTTTCCTTCCGCCCGGATAGTCGGGAAGAAAGGTATAGTTTACGCGGTTGATATAATGAAAACCATATTACAGACCATTGAAAAACGGGCTAAGCTGGAGAACATGCAGAACGTCCGGACAGTCTGGAGCGACCTGGAAATTTTCGGCGCGACAAAAATTGAAGCTGGAAGCCTTGATACGGCTTATCTCATCAACACCCTCTACCAGTCAAAAAAAAGGATGGAAATAATCCGCGAAGCCGCGAGGCTCCTGAAAAAATCGGGAAAGCTTATTGTCGTAGAATGGAAAAGCACGGCCTCGCCGTTCGGTCCTTCGGTTGAAGACCGGGTTGACAAGGAACTGTTAAAAACGGGATCAGCCAAACTTGGATTCAGTATTGAGGAGGAATTTGAGGCGGGTGAATACCACTACGGTGTCATTTTCGGAAAAGCCTGAGAAGTATTGACTAAAAGAAAGCCATGATTTAGTATTAACCGTAAATAATATGAGCAATCTATTAACTTTAAAATACTGGATCGCCCTTAACCCGGGATCGCCGGCGCCGATTATGGTTAAAGGCCTCATTGGCCTAACTGCCCTGTTTTTTTTAATCGCCCTATTATTGGGTCTGACAAAAAAGAAATTCCGAAAAACCCTTTATTTTCGGACGCTGGAAAAAATTTATCTTTTCAGTTTGGCTAATTTTTTTGTGAGCCTTTTTCTTCTTTTTTTCGTTTACGAATCAGTCCCTTTCTTTTCCAGCCGTTTTTGGTTTATCCTTTGGGTCGGCGAGATGGCGATATGGCTTTATTTTATTGCCAGGTTTTTCATGAGCCTGCCGGAAAAGAGAGCCAGCCTGGAGCGGGAAAGAGAATTCAATAAATACATCCCATAAGATGAGCCGCAACAAGGCAGTCGGCGAATACGGAGAAAGAATCGCCCGTAAATATTTAACCTCGAAAGGCTGCCGGATTATTGAGGCCAATTTAAAATTAAGTTACCGAGAAATTGACATCATCGCCTTAGAGGGCGATGTTTTGGTTTTCGCGGAAGTTAAAACCCGAGTTTTGCCGGGTTTGGGGAGCGCCGAGGACACCCTGGGGCAGGTCAAAATCAAGCGGTTAAAAGTCGCCCTTGGTCATTACCTGAGTTTATTCAAAGGAACAGACTATCGCCGGGTGCGGCTAGACTTTATTGCCATAGATATTAGCCGGGAGAAGAAAACCGCTAAAATAAAGCACTTCAAGGACATAGTCTGAAAATTTTGCTGGTTTTAGCGAATTTATCAGTTAGTAAAACGTCAAAAAATATTCTTTGGCATCTGAATTACGGGTTATCGCCGGGGATTGACATTTTGTCTGGCTGAGCTAAGATAGGAAAGCAACTTGAAAGCTCCGTATTTTCGGAGCGCGTTCTTTTAAAATCAAAAAGTTCTTTTAAAGTCATTCTAATGTTCCTTTAAAGAAAATTCCTTAAAGGTCGAACTAACTTATTAAGCTTATCAAGGAGGGAACTTAGAATATATGACTTACTTTAAAAGATTATTAGTGGTATTTGCCATTAGTATTTTTGGTTTGGCTTTTTCTTCTTCCGCGGCTAAAGCGGCGGTTAACACCCCGGTTGTTGAGGAAGTAAGAAAAGGAGTCGAAAATACATTAGCATTGCCCATGATTATCGGAACTACTGATCTGAACACTGACGCGTTAATCTATATTGACGGCACTTACCGCGGAACCGGCGTAGCGAATATTCTCCTTGGACAGAAATACAGGTTTTTCTTTCAGGAAAAAATCCGTTTAAGCGAAGGCGTTCATAGCGTCATGGCAGTCGCGAGGAATAAGGCGACGCTGGAACTTTCTTCGCCCTCGTTTAACGTCCAGTTTATCGTTCCGGCCGCGACTCCAGCTCCAGCTCCAACTCCTGTTCCAACGCCAAAGCCCGCGCCGACGCCAGTCAGCCTGCCGGCTCCAACCATCCTTTCCCCGAATTCATCAACAAGAACAGGTAACACTCGGGAAATTATCAAGGGAGTGACAAAGTCCGGCACGCGGATCCATATCTATATTGACGGCGTGCATAATGGACAGACCAAGATTATTTATCATAATTCCGGCACCGGCGCGTTTTATTACAAGCCGTTTTTGGACTTAAAACGGGGTGATCATCGGGTCTGGGCAGTAGCAGAAGATATTTACGGCAATAAAAGCAAAGCTTCGGTCTTCATGAACTTCCGAATTGAATACCCTATGCCGGCGCCGACCATGATCCGCACGGTAGTAAATAAAAATACTACCCCGGTTCGGCCGTTTATAACCGGCGTGGCGAAAAACAATTCCGAGGTGCTCGTGTATATTGATAATAAAGCCGATGGCGCCTTTATCGTGAAAAATCATCCGTCTGGAACCGCGAATTTTGCCTATAAGCCTTCTTACGATTTATCTAAAGGGATAACCCATAAGATCCAGGCTCAGGCGATTGATATTCACGGAAAGAAGAGCGTCCTGTCAAATTCGCTATATTATCTCTACCCGAAACCGGCGGCAAAAATCGCGCCAGCCGCTCCGAAAAAGATTAGCGGAACGCCGAAGATAATCGTCCCGAAACCGGTTCAGCAGGAAGATAAGAAGGTAGCGCCGAAAACCGAAATTGAAAAGTCTCCGGTCGCGACGACTACTGAAGAAAAGAAGCCTGCCGCCGGATTGGGCGCGAGTCTTAACAATTTGCTTAACGGAAACGAAGTATCCGAAGAAGTAAGCACTTCTTCGGTGCTGTCAAGCATAACAAGCAAACTAAGCCTGAACTTAATTATATTCCTTATCTTTCTCGCCGGCGTAATCGGCTGGATTTTCTGGGTTAACCGGGAACTGGCGCGCGAGAGAAAGGAAAGGGAAATAAGCATTAGCGAAGAAACAAAAAAAGAAAGCAACCCGTATCTCAATCAGGATCAAAATAAAAACCTATAGAGTAAAAAATATTGTTCGAACAATTCTCAAATTTTCAAAGCCCCGCCGAAAGCGGGGTTTTGTTTTTACCAGCGCTTAGTTTGTGATATAATTTATAAAGCCGTAGTTATTTGTTTTGCGGCCATAATCCGACTATGCCTAAGACATTAAAATTTCCTCCCGGCTTCCTCTGGGGCGCGTCCACCTCGGCTCATCAGGTTGAAGGCGGCAATAAAAACGACTGGAGCGAGTGGGAAAAAAGCGAATTAAGAATTAAGAATTTAGAATTAAAAGGATTAAATCCTGACGATTTTATTTCCGGCCGAGCCTGTGATTCATATAACCGTTATGAAGAGGATTTTGATTTGTGCGTAAAAATGAATAATAACGCGCATAGGCTGGGGATTGAATGGTCGCGCGTTGAACCGGAAGAAGGCCGGTTTAATATGGAAGCGATTGAGCATTATCGGAAGGTGTTAAGCGCGCTTAAGGCGAGAAATATAAAAACCGTCGTAACGCTTTGGCACTGGTCCAATCCTTTGTGGCTCGCGGAAAAAGGCGGCTGGACCAATAAGCACGTAAGCGAATATTTTTCGCGGTACGTGGAATTAATAGTAAAAGAGCTGGGGCAATATATTGATTATTGGGTTGTCTTAAACGAACCTTTTGTCCATATCGGCCATGGCTATTTAACTGGAAAATTTCCGCCCAATAATAAATTGAGCCTCGCGAAAATTCCCGAGTTGCTTAATAATCTTGTTAACGCCCATAAAAAAGCTTATGATATAATTCATAAAAACATAAAAAATGCCGAGGTGAGCCTTACGTTCCTTACCGGCTACGTTGAGCCGGCAAGAAAATGGTGTCCGGTTGAATGGTTGCTCGCGAAAATCATGAGCTATATCCGGAATGATTATTTTTTTAAAAAAATCAAAGGGCATTTTGATTTTATCGGCGTTGATTATTACCATCACGACCGGATAGTCTTCTACCCGCCGTTTGTCCGGAATAAAAATAAGCTGGTTTCGGATTTCGGCTGGGAGATTTATCCGGAAGGGATTTACCACGTCTTAAAAGGCTACGCTAAATACAAAAAGCCGATCCTTATCCTTGAAAACGGCGTGGCTGACGCGAAAGACCAGTACCGGAAAGATTTTATCGTTGACCATTTAAAATGGGTTCATAAAGCTATAAGCGAGGGGGCGGATGTTCGCGGATATTTTCACTGGTCACTACTGGACAACTTTGAATGGGCTGACGGCTACGGAATGAAATTCGGCTTGCACGAGGTGGATCGGAAAACCTTTAAAAGAACGCCAAGGCCGAGCGCGCGGGTTTATGGGGAGATATGCAGAAGGAACGGGATTGAGGTCAATTAAAAAACAAAACCAATAATTGCTTATTGAATAAAAAAATTCTCCCTTTATTGGGAGGATTTTTTGTTGGATTGGTTTTATGACAGCCGATTTTTAAAATCCGCGTAGCCGAATTTTTTCTGGACGCGGATTTTTCCTTTGAGATCTCTTATTAAGATTGACGGCAGACCGATGCCGTTAAAGGTGTTATTTTTGACCATGGTGTAATGAGCCATGTCTAAGAATATGAGTTTGTCGCCGCTCTTTAGCGGTTTTTTAAATGAGTAATCTCCAATAACATCGCCGGCCAAGCAGGAAATTCCCCCCAGCCGGTAGGTGTATTTATATTTTTCCGGCTCCCCGGCGCCGACAATTTCGGGGCGGTAAGGCATCTCTAATACATCGGGCATGTGGGCGGCGGCAGAAGCGTCCAGGATAGCGGACCCCGCCCTCAGCCCCTCCCCGACTCCTTGCGTCGCGGAGAAGGGAGTATTAATATCCAGAACTGTGGCTATTAAAACTCCGGCGTTTAAGGCAATGGCCTCGCCCGGCTCAAGATAAATTTTTAGATGCGGATGCCTTTTTTTAAAGTCGTTTATAATCTTAATAAGCAAATTCCGGTCATAGTCCGGCCGGGTGATATGATGGCCGCCGCCAAAATTTACCCATTTCATACCCGGCAGGAATTGGTCGAATTTTTCTTCAAAAGCTTTAAGCGTGCGGAGAAGCGAGTCGGCGTTTAATTCGCAAAGCGTGTGAAAGTGCAGGCCTTCAATACCGGCCAATTTTTCCGGTTGGAAATTTTTTCTTTTTATTCCGAGCCGTGAAGACGGAGAACAGGGGTCATAAAGCGCGCATTGGACTTCTGACTGTTCCGGATTAACCCGCAAGCCGCAGGAGACGCGATTAGCTAATTTTTTAACGTAAGGCTTAAAGCGCGCCCATTCGGAAAAAGAATTGAAAATAACATGATCGCTGTATTTAATTATTTCCTTGAATTCATCTTCTCTGTAGGCTGGCGCGAATGCATGAACTTCCTTTTTAAATTCTTCGCGTCCTAGCCGGGCTTCGTTTAAGGAACTGGCGGCTATGCCTTTCAGATACTTTCTTATGAGAGGAAAAGCAGACCACATGGCAAAGCCTTTAAAGGCGAGTAAAATATTAGCGCCGGTTTTATTCTGGATGTCAGCTAATATTTTCAGGTTTTTTTCAAGCAAATTCAAATCAACCAGATAGGATGGCGTGGGGATTTTTTTAATATCTAAATTTTTCCAGTCTTCGGGCCGAGCCCAGAATATGTCAGGCATAATTAATAATTTTTCTTTAACGGTTCGGGCACGTCTTTTAATTTTTTTATTACCCAGGGCAAACCGTTTTTAGCGAGCGCTTTTAAGAATGGCCGGGAATCAAGCGTTTTGTCTTCCGGGGTAAAAACGCCGGCGCCTTTCCAGTCGCCTTTTAAAACCATTTCAGCCGCGGTTACGGTCGGGATGGCAGTGGTATAGCCGATGGCATTGCCGCCGGTTTCTTTAAACGCTTCCTTGTGGTCGCAGACGTTATAGATATAAACGACTTTTTTCTTCCCGTTTTTCACGCCCGAGATAATATTGCCGATATTAGTTTTGCCAATGTAGCTTTTATTAAAATCTTCGCCTTTAGGCAGAATGGCTTTTAAGAATTTAACCGGAATGACATCACCGCCGTTATATTTTATTGGATCAATTCTCGTCAGCCCGACGTTATAAAGCACCCGGAGGTAAGTAAGATAGGCGGGCGAAAAAGTCATCCAGAACCGGATGCGCTTTAAGCCGGGAATATGGTTAACGATCGTTTCCATTTCTTCGTGGTACATGAGATAAGGGGTAAAAATACCGGCTTGGGGAAAATTAAATTCAAAGAAGGCCGCCTCTTCGTCAATTAAGCGCCCGCGGGTTTTCCATTTACCGTTTTCCCAAAATTCAACCGGCAGGATGAGTTCGCGCAAATTTATTTCCGGGTCAAAGTTAGGGGCGAATTTTATTTTTTTGTCTTTGGAGCCGCCGTTGCAGTCTAAGATGTCTATGGTCTCAATTTTATCAAAAAGAAAATCGCGGGCGTAGGCGGAAAAAATATTGGTTACGCCCGGGTCAAAACCCATGCCGGTAATAGCTAAAAGACTTTTCTTTTTAAAGGCTTGGTTTTTCGCGAGCTGTAATTTGTAGGAAAAGCCGTATTTTTCCGGATGCTCGTAGCAGGCCGTGTCAATGTAGTTAACGCCGTATTTAAGGCAAGCGTCCATGACGACCAAATTGTCATAGGGGTGTCCCCAGTGAACTACCAGATCGGGATTGACTTTTTTTAAGAGCACATAAAAATTATTGCCCCGGCCGATGTCGGATTGGTGGATTTTAAGGCTTACCTTGCCTTTGGTTTTCTTTATAATTGATTCATTTACCGGGTCGCATTTTTTTCTGGTTCGGCTGACAACATGAATTTCGGAAAAAATTTCCGGATTTCGCGCCATTTTATGGAGTCCGACCGATCCGACGTTGCCGCAGCCGATTACAAGGATTTTAGGCATAAGTTTACTGGCTTAAAGATAATATTTCGCTAATCAAAGTGTATTATAGGCGGAGGACGGTGTCAAACGCGAAAGGCGTATTTACAGGCCTGATTATTTGGTTTAGTATTAAAAAAGAATAATAAGACCATATGAAGCATAAAAAAATATCCGTCGGAGCTATCCAAGCCGCTTTATCCAAAGACCAGGACAATAATCTTGAGAATGCCAAAAGAAAAGTAATAGCGGCGGCGAAAAAAGGGGCGAAAATAATTTGTCTTGAAGAACTTTTTCGGTCGCTTTATTTTCCGCAGAATAAAAACGCCGAATTTGAGCAATACGCTGAAACCATTCCGGGCGAATCAACCCGGGAATTTTCAAAAATTGCCAAAGAATTCGGAGTGGTAATTATAGTCCCGCTTTTTGAAAAAGCGAAAAACGGCCGTTATTATAATTCGGCGGCTGTTATAAATGAAAAGGGAAAACTAATGGAAACTTACCGGAAGATTCATATTCCGCATGACCCTTTGTTTTACGAAAAAAATTATTTTAGCGATGGCGACACGGGTTACAAGGTTTATAAAACCAAATTCGCGACTTTCGCGGTTCTTATCTGCTATGATCAATGGTTTCCGGAGGCGGCCAGGATGGCGACTTTGGCCGGAGCGGAGATTATTTTTTATCCGACCGCCATCGGGACGATAATCGGCGACAAAGATAATTACGGAAGCTGGCAGGATGCCTGGGAAACGGTACAGCGGGGACACGCAATCGCTAATAACGTTAATATCGTTGCCGTTAACCGGGTCGGCCGGGAAGGCAAAATAAATTTCTGGGGGCAGTCATTCATCTGCGACGCTTTCGGTAAAATCATAAAAAAAGCCGGAGCGAAAAAAGATGAAATATTAATCGCTGAACTGGATTTAAGTAAAAACAGCCATATCCGGAAAGAATGGGGATTTTTTGCCAACCGCCGGCCGGATACTTACGGACGGCTTTTAAAGAAATAAATATACTGATATAAACTCATCAGAATGAAAACTCCGAAACAATTAGACTACCGTCTGCCGGCTGAATGGGAAAAACATGACGCTGTCTGGCTTTCCTGGCCTTATGACAAAGTATCTTTCCCGGATCGGGTAGCTATTGTTGAAGACCGGTTTGTGGAAATTATCCGGGCAATTCATAAAAGCGAAAGGGTTGAGCTTTTGGTAACGGATGAAAAAATGAAAATCAGAGCGGCGCGGAAACTGGAAAACATGAAAGTAGATTTAAAGTTGGTTAATTTGCGAGTGGCTGATTACGCCGATGTCTGGTTTCGGGATTTCGGCCCGTCATTCATCGTCAATGAAGAAAAAAAACAGCTGGCCATGGTTGACTGGAATTACAATGCCTACGGCGGAAAGTGGCCGGAATTATTAAAAGACGATAAAATACCGGTCTGGATGAATGATTTTTTAGGCCTGCAATATTTTAAGCCGGGAATAACTTTGGAAGGCGGGGCCATTGAAGTTAACGGCCGGGGAACATTAATGACAACCGAGGGATGTCTTTTAAATAAAAACCGGAATCCGAAATTATCAAAAAATAATTTGGAAAAATATTTAAGCGATTACCTTGGCGCGAGTAATTTTATCTGGCTGAAAAAGGGACTCGCGAACGACCATACTGACGGGCATATTGATAATATCGCGAGATTCATTAACCCAACAAATATTATTTATTCTTCCGAAAGCGATGAAAATGACCTAAATTACCCGGCTCTGAAGGAGAATCTGGAAATTTTAAAAGCGGCAAAAGATCAGGACGGCAATAAATTTAATTTAATCGGTTTGCCGCTTCCTAAAATCGCGGACGGGAATGGCCGGAGGATTCCGGCGAGTTACGCGAATTTTTATATTGGGAATAAGGTTGTATTAGTC
>Ga0209016_1002570_pt1 | contig 11850 bp, 12 predicted proteins | sample EPASupsiteSAE305_FD_187265 | JGI IMG/M metagenome (GOLD analysis project Ga0209016, IMG submission 187265) | Bioremediated contaminated groundwater microbial communities from EPA Superfund site, New Mexico - SAE3-05 (SPAdes) (version 2) | ecosystem: Environmental > Aquatic > Deep subsurface >...
TGAACAAAATGACATAAACGGTATAGTCATTACTTAATATATGCGATAGTCTCGATACTACTCGTTCAGCTCCGCCTTTATTTAATTGAGAAATCAATAACCCTATTTTTTTCATACTATTCACGAACTATAGATAGATGATCAATTAGATTTTTTTTATCAAATCTTTCAGCGATAATTTTACTTGGATTTCCTGCATAAATACCGTATTGACATGTTGATTTAGTAACTACTGAACCAGCTCCAATGACTGATCCTTTTTCGATTGTAACTCCCTTTAAAATAATCACTCCAGTTCCAATCCAAACATCATCTTTAATAATAACGTTTTGGTCATTTAAAGTCTCTTTTTCATTTGATTTTATAGAAAACATCGTCCTTCCAACCAAATTGTATCTATGATTTCCAGTAACAATAGTAACTTTTGGAGCAAACATAACATTATTCCCAATAATTATTTTTGCTTTATCGCTCATAAATAATGCATTATCACCTATAGAAACATTATTACCCAACTTAATGTTTTTATAGTCTATTTTGCAGTGATTACCAATTCGAACATTTTTACCTGCCTGTATAAACATCTTTTTCAAAAAGAGCGATCGAAATCTAATTAGTATTTTTTCAAATGTTTTCCAAAATTTATAAATTGCCACAATTAATATCTTCATATTATTCACCACTATATAGTTCTATTAAATTTCTTAAAACAATTGATGGAACATATTTTAGAATTTTAGCATTCGCATTTGTTCCTAATTTTTTTCTTTCATTTAAATCGTATAATTCAGATAGTTTATTTGAAAACAAACTATATTCATTATTGTCAATTACGATACCAGCGTCAGGCGATAAAAGTTCAGAAATTGCCCCCACATTGCTAGCAAGTATTGGCAACGAAAACGCCATGGCCTCCAATATAGCCATCGGAAATCCTTCATGAAGAGACGGGAATAAGAAAACATCTGAATCAATAAATGACATTGTGATATAATCCCAATCTCTATCTCCATGTAAAATAACATTTGCTGGTTTCAGTTTAATATATTTATTCATTTCTACTTTTCCAACTAAATTGAATTTCAATTTTGGAAAATCTCTAGCCAATCTATAAATAGTATCGATACCTTTATCCTTGCATATTCGACCTACAAACAAAATATTGCTTATATTCTCTCGATAAGAATGGGAAAGTATATTTTTTGAATAAAAGTTATTCACCTGGTATACATTTTTTGCTCCTAATTCATTTAAAAAATCATATGAATCACGATTTAAACAAAAAAATTTATCAACGTACTTAATTGTAGATTTCAAAATTAGTTTTTTAAATATACCTTTAATTTGATGTTTTACATCACAATGATATTGGATAACAATATTATTGCTTTTGGATATTTTTACTAATATCAAATCTCTAATAATACCCAAAATAGAACCCGATGAATTAATGTGAATAACACTGTAAAGATTGTTTTTTATACAAGATTTAAAATTTATAACTATTTTCTTGAATCTATTTATTTCATCAAAAATCGAAAATTTATTAGGTTGACTTATTCGATTTCCCTTTATAGAACAATCTACTAAATCAACGGATATACCCTGAGAAGTAACAAAATTTATGTATTCAACTGTCCAAGAAGCTATGCCTCCATTGGGGGGAGGGACTGGTGAGCATAATAAAATCTTCATTCTTAAATTTTCCATACATTTCTACGAACATAATCGACATAACTAATGATTATTTTTATAATTTTTTCAGATACATTTGGCATTGTGTAATCATCAACATAACTAATAGTATTCTTATTTTGAAAATCGACAAAAAGTAACGCTTGTAAAACTCTTTCAATTTTTAATCCAACCATCATAACTGCGGCTTCTTCCATAGCCTCTGGTCTTTCGTGAGCTTCTCTAATATTAAGTGCGTTGAATTTCAATATTGACGATTCCTCACTAATTGTGCCCGAATCGCTTAAAACACATTTTGATTCAATTTGTAATTTATTGTAATCAATGAAACCAAGCGGTTTTAGTGTTTGAATCAATGGATGGAAATTTATTTTTTTTTCTTCTAACATTTTTTTTGTCCGAGGGTGTGTTGAAATAATAATTGGAAGTTGATATAACTCTGCAATTGTATTTAGTGTATCAACTAAATCCATAAAATTATTAGAATTAATGTTCTCTTCTCTATGAGCAGATACTAAGAAATATTCACCAGATTCTAATCCAAGTCTCTGTAATACATTTGAGTTATCAATTTCATCTTTTTTGCTCATTAAAACTTCATACATTGGACTTCCAGTTTTAATAATTCTATCAGCTGGGATACCTTCACTTAATAGATATTCTCTAGCGATAGAACTATAAGGAAGATTAATATCTGCGATATGGTCAACAATTTTTCTATTGGTTTCCTCAGGAACTCTTTGATCAAAACATCTATTGCCAGCCTCCATATGGAAAATAGGGATATGTCGACGTTTTGCAGCTACTGCAGTTAAACAGCTATTGGTATCTCCTAATACCAAAAAAGCATCAGGTTTTACTTCTTCAAGGATAGGATCTATTTTTATTAAGATATTACCGATTGTTTCAATTGCAGTACCGGTAGCTGCGTTGAGAAAATAATCGGGTTTTTTAAGATTAAAGTCTTTAAAAAATATCTCATTCAATTCATAATCATAATTTTGACCGGTATGAACTAAAATATGCTCAATTGCGTCTGATGAATTCAACTTATTTATCACTGCAGATAATCTTATAATCTCAGGTCTTGTACCCACAACTGTCATTACTTTTAATTTTTTCATGATTATACCTCCTCAAAGAATGTATCAGGTTTATCTGAATCAAATTTTTCATTTGACCACATAATAGTAACCATATCATTATTGCCTAAATTTTCTATATTATGTGTGTATCCCGGTGGAATATCAACAACTTGTAATTTATCTCCACTTACTAGATATTCAATTATTTCTGTTTCTTCTATTTTCCTAAATCGTATTACACCTTTACCACTAACTACTATAAACTTCTCATTCTTTGTATGGTGCCAATGATTTCCTTTAACAATTCCTGGTTTAGATATATTGATTGATACTTGACCTCTATCTGGTGTTTTAATAAACTCTGTAAACGAACCACGATGATCGATGTTCATTTTCAAATCATAACAGAATTTATCCTTAGGTAAATAACTTAGGTAGTTTGCATATAATTTTTTAGTAAAGGAATCTTCTGTGTTTGGAATACTACGATTTTCTCTACTATCTTTAAATGAATATAGTAAATCAGCTATTTGACCCAGTTTTACTGTATGAACAGGTTCTACAGAACAAAATTTGTTATTTATGTTTGGATTGCTTTTTAAAGCACCTAATAGTTCTTTAACAACATCATCAATGTAGATTAGTTGCATTACAACATTTGGATCGTTAAGAGTAATAGGAAGGTCATTAGCGATATTATAGGAAAATGTAGCAACTGCACTATTATAATTTGGTCGACACCATTTCCCAAAGACGTTTTCAAATCTGTAAACAAAAATTTTTGCTCCAGTTTCTTTTGAATATTCAAACATTAAATCTTCTCCTGCTTTTTTGCTAACACCATATGGGTTATCTAATACTGCTTGAATTGATGAAGATATCATGATTGGGCAAGTGTTCTTATATTTCTTTAATTTATCTAGTAATATTGATGTAAATCCAAAGTTGCCTTCTAGAAATTCTTTTGGGTCTTTGGGTCTATTTACTCCCGCTAAATGAAATACAAATTCACAATCTTTGGCATACGCGTCTAAATCTTCTAAAGTAGAATCAATGTCATACTCATAGATATCTGTGTACTTTTGATTTTTAAGCTCTACAATTAAGTTTTTTCCTATAAAACCTTTTGCACCGGTAACAAGTATCTTCAAATCAATCACCTACTTAAATAGATCTAATTTTAACAAGAGATTCTTCATTTCTTCTACATTTAACCTTTTCGTGTTGTGTGAATGATAAGAATCAGTTATTACAAGTTCTTTACTACCCTTTTCAATAAACTTATCGTAATTAAGGGTTCGATTATCAGCTGGAATCTTATAGAATCCACCTAAATCAATTGCTTTCGTCATTTCTTCCTGAGTAACTAATACTTCATATAATTTTTCGCCGTGTCTTGTTCCAATATAAACTGGCGGAATTTTACAGTTTTTCAACTCGAGAATGGCTCTAGCTAGAACATCAATGGTAGCTGCAGGAGCTTTCTGAACAAATAGATCCCCTTGAGCACCATATTCAAATGCATATACTACTAAATCTACTGCATCATCCAAAGTCATCATGAACCGAGTCATTTCAGGATTAGTGATAGTAATTGGTTTCTCAAGTTGAATTTGATCAATGAATAATGGAATTACTGATCCCCTTGAAGCCATTACATTTCCGTACCTAGTAAGACATAAGGTGGTATCGTTTTCCCTAAGTTGACGTGATTTAGCAATAACATTTTTTTCCATCAATGCCTTACTCATACCCATTGCATTAATTGGGTAAGCAGCTTTATCTGTTGATAAAAAAATCGCTTTTTTAATTCCATTCTTAACACACGCAGAAATTACATTGTCACTCCCGATAATATTTGTCTTAACTGCTTCAATTGGATAAAATTCACAAGAAGGGACTTGTTTTAATGCTGCAGCATGGAATACATAGTCAACACCAATAAATGCTCCTTCAATTGAACTGAAATCTCTCACATCTCCAATATAGAATTTTAATTTATCATTATTATAATGTTTACGCATATCTTCTTGCTTTTTTTCATCTCTAGATAAAATCCTTATTTCTTTGATATCGGTGTTTAAGTATCTATTTATAATAGCATTACCAAAAGATCCAGTTCCACCTGTAACAAGTAATGTTTTATTCGATAGCATGTTTATAATCTCCTTTTAATAAAAATTCTAATTTTTTAAAAAAAATTTCTTTAGAAAAATGATCTTCATAATATCGTAGTGCATTAAATGAAAATTCATTTTTTTTCCCTTCATTTATAAATTTTAAAATGGAATTACTTAGTTCAATGTAATCTTCTGCTGGACAAACGTAACCAACACACGCTTCTTTTAAAATATTAGAGGTTTCTCCGTTAATTGCTGCAATTATCGGTTTTGCGGATGCTAAATATGTTTGTACTTTTCCTGGAAGAGTTTTGGATATCATTTCGTCATTCTTTAGTGTAACAAGCATTGCATCAGCCAAATTGTAGATTTCAGGCATTATTTCCAAAGGTAACTTCCCATAGAATTTTATATTAATTAATTGTTTCTTTTCAACTAAATCTCTAATAAATTTATACTTGGATCCATCGCCAACAATATGAAAAATAATATTGGTGTGACAAGACAATAATTCAGCAGCAAAAATAATAGTTTCAACAGATTGAAATTCTCCTATATTTCCAGCAAATACGAAATCAATAGTTTTACTGGTTTTATTGTTTTTTAATGGTTTGAATATATCTTCTGAATACTGAGGTAAATAAAAAGTATTTTCAATACCAATATTTAAAAACTTTTCAGAAAACGCATTAGAAGTTATAGCAATTGTTTCAACATTTTTATATATATTATTTGATAGTTTACTAATAAGTTTATAGAAAATATTTTTTTTTGATAATCCAGAAGATGCTACACTCTCAGGCCACAAATCAAGACAATATAATATTGATTTTACCCCATTTTTTTTTGAATATTTAATGGCAGGAATTGCAGAAAAAATCGGCGAAAGCTGATTAATAAAAATAACATCAAAATCTTTGTCAATACGATTGATTTCTTTATTACCGTAATAAACAAAGCTAATGTAATTGATTAAAAGATTGATTTTTCCTTTTTTTCTAGGAATAATTTTACATCTAATAATTTTAACTCCACCCAGTAGTTCTGTCGTTCTTCGATTTGAATAACCGGGAAAAATTTCACCATTCGGATAGTTTGGTTGGCCAGTCAATACTGTAACTTCATGGCCAAGTTGAACAAGAGTTTGACTTATATCGGTAATTCTAAACTGCTCTGGGTAGTAGTACTGAGTGACGACTAATATTTTCATATGTTAATCACTTTTTAGAACAACTAAGGGTTTATTAGAATATTTTTTTTCACCGAGAATAATTACAAATAGAGTTCTAAACATTATTTTAAAATCTAAAAGAATACTATAATTTTGAACATAATACACATCATATTTGTACCTAATACTTAAATCAAGATAAATATTTCCACTTACCTGAGCTAATCCAGTGATTCCAGGTCGCATCAGTAATCTTTTAGAAATAAAATCATCATAATACTCCAGAGATTGTATTCTTTCAGGTCTTGGGCCGATTAAGCTCATATCGCCCTTCAAAATATTTAAAATCTGAGGAATCTCGTCAATTTTTGTTCTTCTTAAAAACTTACCAAAACTCGTAATTCTATTATCATCAAGTGATACCTCTTGGCCTCTAATCATTTTATCAGAGCCAGACTTCATTGTTCTAAATTTAATCACTTGAAAAATTACGCCATTTTTACCTGGTCTATTTTGTTTAAAAAATACTGGTCCTTGCGAAGTAATTTTTACAAGTAAACTTATGATAACCCAAAGAGGAATGAAAAAAACAAGAATTACTACTGAAAATATGATATCACCTGTTCTTTTGAAAAAAAATTTTGGAATGATTTTATTCATTAAAAACCACCTCCGTTTCATTAAAAACTAAGTATCCATCTGAAAGCTTATAATCTCCAGAAAATATACTCAATTTAGCACTCCATATAATTACTTTATAGTTATCTATTCTAACAAAAGCACCTGGGTATGGTTTTGTTGTCGCCCTTATTAAAGTATAAGCCTCATCCATTGTCATATGCGACTTGATTTCACCATCATCCGGTAGTCTACCTGGCCATTCTGTAGCAAGTTTATTATTTTGTTTAACCAAAGTAACTGAATTATTAATGATATTATTCCACATTTTTTTAATCAACAATGAATGTAAATTATTAACTTTTTCATAAAGTTCGGTCGCTGTTATATCTGGAGAAAGTTCTATTTTTTCTTGAGATATAATGTCCCCTGTATCAATTCCTTCATCTAATTTAAACATAGTAACTCCAGTTACTTTCAATTTCTTTATTATTGCCCAAGGAACTGAAGCACGTCCTCTCCCTTCTGGCAATAGTGTGGGATGCATTCCAATACAACCGTTTTTGGGAGTTTGTAATAATTCTCTGTAAGCAATTTGAGACCAACCAATGATAAACAACCAATCTATTTCTAAATCCTTGATAGATTTAATAACTTCAGCATCATTAACATTATTAACTTTTAATAACGGAATATTATGTTTTTTTGATATATTATCCAAATAGACTCTACCTGATTTAAATTTTGATTTGTTATCATCTAATGTTATTATCAAATCAAGATGTCCATTAATTTTATAGATTTCTTCAATACAGCTTAATCCTAATTGGACACATGTAACGAATGCAATTTTAGCCATTAAATTACTCTCCTAAATACGCTTTCAAAAGCTTCTGCGTAAATTAAACCAGATTGTCCGCCTCTATATGCTGCTAATCCAATTATAACCTCATTACTTCTAGGGTGGGGAAATGGTCTCATCACATCACGATATTGAGACAAAGCATCAATCTTTTTATTAACGCCATCAATTCCAACTTCGAAAAAAGTATTTGGATTAAATGGATTCATTGATCTATTAATAGACCAATCTGTCGATGAAAGTACTTCCATAAATAATAATTCTTTTATAGGATTTAACTTAGGATTTCTTTGAAAAATCCGAATAGCTGCTTGGCATGCTAACGAAGTATGAAAATGATCATTATTTGTGTCTGCGGGGTGATGAGTAAAAATAATGTCAGTATTTGAATCAATAATAACGTTTTCGATAAACTGAACAAGATCTAAATGATCAACATTGTTAAATTTAATATTCGGGAAGTTTCCTTTATAAATTTTATTTACTCCCAATAACGACAATGAAGAATCCACATCATCATTTAATTGATCTATACTTGGTCTATTATTTCTAGCATTAACATCTTTTGAAAGGATGCAAACATTTACAGTATTACCTATTCTAACTAGTTTATAGATTGTTGCTCCCGCTCCTAATACCTCATCATCTGGATGTGCAACCACAACAAGATAATTCATATATTACCCTCCTAAAGAATAACTTAATAGAATCTAATGATTATATAAGTATTTCATTTATAATAAAACTTAACATACCAGTCCGTAAATTTCTGTAATCCTTCTTTTATTGAGGTCTTAGGTTTAAAACCAACTATCTTTTCCAATTCATCGGTTGAAGCATATGTTTTATGTACATCTCCGGGTTTAATGGGCTCAAATTCCTTCTTGAACTCAATTTTGAGATTTAGAGATTTTGATAAGCATTCTTCAAGTGTGTTGACAAACACCATTAGTCTTTCTGGTCTGTTGTTGCCGATATTTAGTACTCTATGTCTAGGTTTTATGTCACAAGGTGGAGATTGGATTACTCTAATAATCCCTTCAATGATATCATCTATATAAGTAAAATCACGGTACATGTCGTTTTCAAAATCACCATTATTATAAATTTTTATTGATTCACCTTTGAAGAAACTATCTGTGAACCCATAATAAGCCATATCGGGTCTTCCTAATGGCCCATATACGGTAAAAAACCTTAGTCCAGTTGAAGGTATATCATATAAATGACTATAGGTATATGCCATTAACTCATTACTTTTTTTAGTTGCAGCGTAAAGTGAAACTGGATGATCCACAAAGTCGGTTTCTTCAAATGGCACTTTTTTATTTGATCCATAAACCGAACTGCTTGAAGCATAAACCAGATGCTTTACGGGATAATGTCTGCACATTTCTAAAATATTGAAAAATCCTATAACATTACTTTGTATATATACGTCTGGATTTTCAATTGAATATCTAACTCCCGCTTGTGCAGCAAGGTTAATAACATAATCTATTTTGTGCATTTTAAATATTCTTTCAAGAATTTCCTTGTTTGAAATATCTGCAACATGAAATGAAAGATTTGCTCTTCCTCTAAGTAATTCGAGTCTTGATTTTTTAAGATTAACATCATAGTAGTCATTTAAATTATCAACACCAACTACGTTACATCCTTCGTTTAAAAGTCTATCTGTTAGATAATAACCAATAAACCCGGCCGCTCCGGTAACTAAATATGTGTCTTGCATAATGTCACCTAGTCTCTATTAAATATGTCTCTCGTATATACTTTTTCTTTTACAGTCTCTAATTCTTTGTAGAATCGATTTGATACAATTACATCAGATATTTTTATAAAATCATTTAAATTAGTGATGACTTCAGAACCAAAAAACTCACTTTCTTTCATAACTGGTTCAAAAATAATTACTTTAATTCCTTTAGCTTTTATTCTCTTCATAATCCCTTGTATTGCTGACTGTCTAAAGTTGTCTGAATTATTTTTCATTACCAATCTATAGATTCCAACTACTTTAGGTTTTCTTGCAATAATCATATCTGCGATGTGATCTTTTCTAGTTCTATTTGCATCCACAATCGCTGTCATGATATTTTGTGGAATGTCTTTGTAATTAGCCAATAATTGTTTTGTGTCTTTTGGTAAACAGTATCCGCCATAGCCAAAGGATGGATTATTATAATGAGTCCCAATTCTAGGATCTAATCCCACACCTTCAATAATCTCTCTTGAATCTAGTCCTCTAATTTCAGCATATGTATCCAGTTCATTAAAGAAAGCGACTCTTAAAGCTAAATAAGTGTTAGAGAATAATTTAATTGCTTCTGCTTCAGTCGATCCTGTATATAAGACCGGAACGTCTTTTTTGATAGCTCCCTCTAGCAACAAATTAGCAAACGTTTCTGCTTCTTTTGAATGTTCGCCTACAACGATTCTTGAAGGATAAAGATTGTCTGACAATGCTTTACCTTCTCTTAAAAATTCCGGAGAGAAGATTACCTTTAATTTAGGATATTGAGTTTGCTTTTCGAGAGTATAACCTACAGGAACAGTAGATTTTATGATGACACAAGCATTTGAATTGTAGATGGACACATCCTTGATGACTCCATCTACAGTCGATGTATCAAAGTAATTCAGGTTTGGATCATAATTGGTCGGTGTTGCGACAATTACAAATGATGCATCCTTATAGGCTTCTTCTTTGCTTAATGTTGCTCTAAGATTAAGGATTCTATTTTTAAGAAAATCCTCTAGTTCCGTATCGACAATGGGGGAAATTCGATTATTTACCATATCAACTCGTTCTTTGACAATATCCAATGCTATTACTTCATGATGTTGCGATAATAATACCGCCATGGACATTCCAACATATCCAGTACCTATAACTGCTATTTTCATCTGTACACCTCTATTCAAAGAATTCAATGATATTTTTAATAGGATAGTTCATTGTGATGAGTTTACTCTTAATGGAATCTTTATTTGAATAACTCGATATCAATATCCCATCATGCGAATAATTTGATAGTTGAGCACTTGAAATAATAGGAACATCCACTAGTTTTGAACCCACTTTTGTAACGTCATCATCAATGATGGCTAAGGCAATGATTGATGTCCCAAAACTTGTTTTCAAGGTATGAAGCATCATTTCGGCAACTTCACCAGCGCCATAAAGCAAAATGTTCTTATAGCCTTTTTGCTCTATTTGAACAAGGAACTTTTCAATGTTCTCTTTGGCTAAATTATAGAGCATTTGAGCTGAATTTAAATACCCGATGTTCAATATCTTTTTACGTTCTCTACCTTTTTTCGTAATAAAATACTCAACAGATTTTGTTGAGAGGTATTTTCTTTTGATTAGGCCAGAAGCTTCATATTCATCGACATAGCTATTAATCATAGAAACTGCAACGCCAGTCGCAACACTCATGGTTCTTTGCGTTGTCTTTGAATCCTTTTCAATTAAATCAAGAATGAGAAACTCCTTGTACAAGGGAGTTGGTTTAAAGTAAAGACTTTTAATCAAAATTTTCACCTTCTATTGTTCGATAACTGAATAAAGGTATTTTACACCTTTTGTAATCGTATTACAAGGTAATAAGGTCATTTTGTTTAAATTTCGAACAAAAAATTCAATTCCATTTCATTGGGATTATTAATACAAAAAAAACTAGCACATAAGGGACTTAAGTGCTAGTCATAATTCAATAAAGAATATTCATTTTAGGATTTATGCATTCTATGCAAAAATTAATAATTATTGGTTAAGATAAGGATATATAGCCTCATAATAAAAATGATAATTAACGTTAAATATATATCTTAATTGCATTGAAGTTCTTAAATGATTGCTTTGACAGCTTATATCAGTAGTGCACACGAGAAATAATCAAAATCAAATTCAATTAGATTAAATTTATAATAGAACTCTTTTAAACGATTTGCTTAATAACAATAGTAACTATTCATTTGAATTTACTATCTCCTGATTTGTTGCCATAATCCAATGAAGAATACCCAATGTTTTAGATTAAATCTATGGTTTAAATTTTTTCTTAAGTTGATTTTTTTCTAAATGATGAACAAAATATTCATTACTAAATTTCTGATTACTTATAAAATAATAAATTTGACAAAAGGATAACTTTGGGATACTCCTTTCAGAAGATAGAACTCGATTGAAAATACTCATTCCATATTTAGGATCAAAAATTTTCGGGTCATTGGTTTGATTTAAGTCATTTGCAGAGTGTATCCTAATGACACCAGTACTAGACACTGACA
>Ga0209016_1002571_pt1 | contig 11848 bp, 13 predicted proteins | sample EPASupsiteSAE305_FD_187265 | JGI IMG/M metagenome (GOLD analysis project Ga0209016, IMG submission 187265) | Bioremediated contaminated groundwater microbial communities from EPA Superfund site, New Mexico - SAE3-05 (SPAdes) (version 2) | ecosystem: Environmental > Aquatic > Deep subsurface >...
TTCCAGAGTGGATGGAGGGGTTGCCTGCCCCCCTGGGCGTCAAAGGCCACGCACTCCTTGGGCACCACCGTATAGGCGCAGCGGGTGCCGGTGAAGCCGGCGCTCTTGGAATAGCTGCGGAACTCGATCGCCACCTCGCGGGCCCCTTTAATCTCGTAGATGGAATGGGGCAACTGGGGATTGCGGATAAAGGCCTCGTAGGCGGCGTCAAATAAAATCAGGGCCTTGCTGTCCCGGGCAAAATCGACCCAGACCTTGAGCTGCTCGCGGGTAATGGTGGAGCCGGTGGGGTTATTGGGAAAGCAAAGGTAGATCAGGTCCACCGGCTCGGTCGGCAGGTCGGGGACATAGTTGTTGGCCTGGGTCGAGTCGAGGTAGACGATGCCCTCAAAGCGGCCGTCCTTGAAGCTGCCGGTACGGCCGGCCATGACATTGGTATCGAGGTAGACCGGATAGACCGGATCGGGGATGGCGATGCGGGCATCGGTGCTAAACAGCTCCTGGATATTGCCGGTGTCGCACTTGGCCCCGTCGGAGACAAAGATCTCATCGGCATGGACCTCGGCGCCGCGGGCCTGGAAATCATTGACCGCGATCGCCTGGCGGAGAAAATCATAACCCTGCTCCGGGCCATAGCCACGGAAACCGGCCGTGGTCGCCATTTCATCGACCGCCGCATGGAAGGCCTGGATACAGGCCGCGGGCAGGGGCGAGGTGACATCGCCGATGCCCAGCTTGATCACCTCACGTTCCGGGTTACTGGTCTGGAAGGCGGCCACCCGTTTGGCGATATCGGAAAAGAGGTAGGAGGCCTGCAGCTTGAGATAATGTTCATTCACTTTCAACATGAAGAGAGTCCCTTAAAAATGGAAGCCCGCCGGTTGCCCGCCAGGAGTTAGAGGTTCACTTTGACCCGGTTGCTGAAATCATAGCCGCCGGTTTCGAGGTCGTAATCCATCCGGCCGGCAGTCAATTTGATCTTGGGGCTGCGCAGTTCCACCCGCCCCGGACTGACCACCATTTTGGTGCCATCGTAGTAATCGAGCCGCTCCGACAACAACCGCTGGTCCTTGGCGGGTTTGGTGAGGACCACCCGGTCGGTGAGGACCAGGTGGCGCTGATCGATGAAATATTTCCCTTTATTGCTGGTGATATTGGTCGGTTCCTTGTCGGCACCGATGTACATGGCGCTGACCCCCGCCATTTCAATATCGTGCCCCTGTTCGTTGGTGAAGGCCCGGTCGGCATCGATTTGCCACTCCGGCCTACCCTTGCTGGTCAGGGTAATGGCCACCGAATCCATGATAAAATTCTGGATAGGGGTCTCTTCCTCCGGTTGGGCCAGTTTGGGATTATAGCCGCCCCGGGGGGCGAGAAAGGCGGTCAGCGGGGGCCGCCACAGGGGGCTGGTGAGCAGGAGCAGGAGTGGAAGCATCCACAGCAGGTTGCGGGGATTGTTGATCATCGGTCGAATTGGGCGAGCATCCGTTCCAACTGGCCCTGGGCGGTGAGGATCAGGTCACAGAGCTCGCGGACCGCCCCTTGGCCGCCGCCGCGTTCGGCAGTGTAGTGGACCCGCTGCCGGACCTCGGCCACCGCATTGGCGGGTGCTGCGGCCAGGCCGACCCGGTTGAGGATGGGCAGATCCAGCCAGTCATCGCCCATGTAGGCGGTCTGGGGCGGGCGCAGGCCGGTTTGCTTGAGGATCTCCTCGAACACGATCAGTTTATCCGACCGGCCCTGATAGACCTGGCTGATATGCAGGTCCCGGGCCCGCCGGGCCACCGCCTCGGAGCTGCGGGCAGTGATGATGCCCACCGCCACCCCGCTCTCCTGGAGCAGGCGGATTCCCAGGCCGTCCTGGGTGTTGAAACGCTTGCTCTCGATGTCGCCGCTGCCGTAGCTGATGCTGCCGTCGGTCAGTACGCCGTCGACATCGAGCAGCAGCAGCTGCACCGCCCGTGCCCGGGGCAAGGCCGCCAGCCACGCCGCACTGCGTTCAAGCGGCCGGTTCCGAAGCCTGGCCCGGGCCCGCAGGGCCTCGGTCAGTTCGCAGTCCGAGGGGTAACCCGCCCCGGTTGGGCCGCATCCCGGTTCAGCCATCGATTACCCCGGCTACCGCCCGCCGCACCGCCAGCAACTGCCGGAGCAGGGGCTCCACCTCGGCCAGGGGCAGGGAGTTGGGTCCGTCGCAGAGGGCCTTGGCCGGATCCGGATGGACCTCGAGGAAGAGGCCGTCGATGCCGACCGCCATCGCCGCCCGCGACAGGGCGGGGATGAATTCGCGCTGGCCGCCAGAACTGGCGCCGGCGCCGCCCGGCAGCTGCACCGAATGGGTGGCGTCGTAGATCACCGGGCAGCCGAAGCCGCGCAGGACCGCCAGGGAGCGCATGTCCACCACCAGATTGTTGTAGCCGAAACAGGCCCCGCGCTCGGTCAACAGGATCCGGTCGCCGCCGGCGCCGCGGACCTTGGCCACCGCATGCTCCATGTCCCAGGGCGAGACGAATTGGCCTTTTTTGATATTGACCACCTTGCCGGTCTTGGCGGCCGCCACCAGCAGGTCGGTCTGCCGGCAGAGAAAGGCCGGGATCTGGAGGATATCGAGGCTATCGGCGGCCAGTTCGGCATGGGCCGGCTCATGGATATCGGAGACCACCGGCACCCCGACCTCGTCCCGCAGTCGGCCGAGCAGGCGCAGCCCCTTTTCCGCCCCCGGACCGCGGAAGGAGTTGAGCGAGGTGCGGTTGGCCTTGTCATAGGAGGCCTTGAACACATAAGAAATCCCCAGCCGGGCGGTGATCGCCTTCATCTCCCGGGCGATCTCCCAGGCCAGGTCACCGCTCTCGAGCACGCAGGGACCGGCCATGAGCAGCAGCGGCGCCCCCGGGCCGATGGTGATTGGGCCGGAGGGAATGTTCTGGAGTGCGATGGAGGTAATCATTTATCGCCCGCTTGCCTGCTTATGGGCTATGGCCGCCTTGATAAAATCGCGGAACAGCGGGTGCGGCCGCATGGGTTTGGACTGGAACTCGGGATGGAACTGGCAACCGAGGAACCAGGGGTGGTCGGCCAGCTCGACAATCTCCACCAGGTTCTCGTCCGGCGAGGTGCCGCTGATGATCAACCCGGCCGCCTCCAGCTGCGGGCGGTAACTATTGTTGAATTCGTAGCGATGACGGTGGCGCTCGCTGATCGTCGCCTGCCCGTAGGCGGCGGCAGCCAGGGTGCCGGCCTTGAGGACGCAGGGGTAGGCCCCAAGCCGCAGGGTGCCGCCCATGTCGGAGTCCTGGTCGCGGGTCTCGATCTTGCCGGTGCGGAAATCAAACCATTCGGTCATCAGATAGATCACCGGGTGCGGGGTGGTGAGATTGAACTCGACCGAATGGGCCTGGTCTATTTTTGCGATATTGCGAGCAAACTCAACCACCGCCAGCTGCATCCCCAGGCAGATGCCGAAGAAGGGGATTTTACGCTGGCGGGCATAGGTCACCGCCCGGATCTTACCCTCCATGCCGCGGCTGCCGAAGCCGCCGGGCACCAAGATAGCGTCGCAGCCCTCGAGTTTATCCAGCTCGCTGCCGTCCTCTAAGCCCTCGGCGCTGATATACTGGAGGTTGACCTTGGTCTCGTTGGCGATGCCGCCGTGGATCAAGGCCTCGTGTAGGCTCTTGTAGGACTCGGTCAGATCGACATATTTGCCGGTGACCCCGATGGTGACCTCACCTTTGGGGTGCTTGATCTTGTCGACCAGCTGTTCCCAGGGTTCAATATTGGGGGCTCCGGTCCAGATCCCCAGTTTTTCGAGGATACGGTCATCCACTCCCTCGTTATGGAGGCTCAGCGGCAACTCGTAGATGGTATCGACATCCACGGCCGAGATCACCGATTTGGCCTCGACATTGCAAAACAGGGCAATTTTTTTCTTCAGCTCGTCGGTGAGCAGCGACTCGCATCGGCACATGAGGATATCGGGCTGGATACCCGAGGCCAGCAGTTCCTTGACCGAGTGCTGGGTGGGCTTGGTCTTGACTTCGCCGGCGGTCTTGATGTAGGGCACCAGCGTCAGGTGGATGAACAGGGAATAGTCCTTGCCCAGGTCGCTGCGCAACTGGCGGATGGCCTCGATAAAGGGGAGGCCCTCGATGTCGCCGACCGTGCCGCCGATCTCGATGATGGCCACATCGGCGTTGCCGTCCAGCTGGAGCACCGCCTCCTTGATCTCGTCGGTGATGTGGGGGATTACCTGGACCGTGCCGCCCAGATACTCGCCGCGCCGCTCCTTCATGATCACCGAGTAATAGATGCGCCCGGAGGTGTAATTGTTTTTCTGGGCCATGACCGCGTTGGTAAACCGTTCATAATGGCCCATATCCAGGTCGGTCTCGGCCCCGTCGTTGGTGACATAGACCTCGCCGTGCTGGAAAGGATTCATGGTGCCGGGATCGACATTGATGTAGGGATCGAGCTTCTGAAAGGTAACGGTCATCCCCCGGGCCTCGAGCAGCGAACCGATGGAGGCGGCGGACAGCCCTTTGCCGAGGGAGGAAAGGACACCGCCGGTAATAAAAATAAATTTGGTTCGCTTGCTTAAGGGGGCTTTCATACAGTTTTACCTATCGGGCGCAGGAAAAAGAGGAAGGCAGCCATTGGCTGCCTTGAAGGGGGCTGGAGGCAAAATATACACGATCGCCCCCTTCTTTACAACCCCGGTCCTTTTGAAAAACCAGGGCAAAACCTGCCGATTTCTTTACTAAAGAAAAAAACTCACCCCATATTACCCCTCTTTTCTCTTCCCTGCCCGGGTGGCGAAGGCCGCCGAAAGCAACTGCCCGGCTGGGCCGCCCCCCTCCTAGGGCATCACCCCTTGCGCTCGGCCCAGCGGGATCGGGTCAGGGCGATCAATTCCTCCTGCTGGGCCGGGGTCAGCGGCGTGAAAGGGGAGTTGTCATAGGTGGTGTCGCGATTTTCCACCACCAGGACCTGAGCATCCGCACTCAGGGTATGGGTATGCCAGACCGCCTGTTTGACGTTATAGATGCGGCCCGGGACGAGATCAATGGCATGGAGGGCCATGACCCGCGCCTCACCCTCACCGACAAAGAGCAGGCAGCGCCCCTGGAGGAGAACAAAGACCTCGTCGGTTTCATTGTGCCGCTGCATCCGGGTCAGCTGTTCCGGCAACAGCTCGGGGCTGTAATTGAGGATGGCCACCCGCCAGCTGGCAAAATCGACCAGTGGTTTGTAGCCTTCGCCTTCATATTCATGGACCTCGAGGAGATGATCTATCATAACAGACACCCAGACGGAACGGGAAACCGGCAGTTTAAGCAAGGAAAAGGAAGGTGCGGGCGGGAAAAGACCCGAACCAGCGGCACCACTGCAACGACTGGACTCGTGGCCTGTTCGGGGCACCGAGGGCACAAACAAGACACTTCCGCTGTCGTTCCGGACCAGTAGGGACAATACCGGGGAAATTGCACCCTGCCAATAGCGAAGGTTTATCATCACCAGAGCAACCCTGCCGCCGGTAGAAGGGCAGCAAGGAGCGAAAAACCGCAATGACCTTGCCCCAAAAGTCTACTCGTAACAACAACGATCCACCGGCAAGCGATGGCCAATCTATGCCCGCATCAATCTTTTCGAACCCTGGCGCCGCCAGGACACTAATCCGGGGAAACGGGTGCAATGCCAGGTTTTTCTTGACGTTCTCACCCCGGTACAGGTATACAACGATAACGTGCTTTCCCCTGCCCTATTCTTTTGCCGCGAGGTTGACCCATGAACACATATACCCGTCTTTTCCTTGCAACAACGCTTACCTGCACAGTCATGCTCCTGGGCGGTTGCGGTCCGAAACCGGTTTCACCCTATGCCTCGACCGGCAATACCCCGGCCGATGGCAACGGCAGCAATCGACTCGGCAACATCACCGAGGAAACCGGACCATCGCAGGAAGGATTGAATTCCACCGGCAGAGGCGGCGGGTCCCTCAATGCCGACCAGCAGAGCGACGCTTACAAGCGCGAACACGGCCGTTCTTCCCCGGAAATGAAACCGATCTATTTTGCCTATGATCAGGCCACGATCAAAGGTGATCAGTTGCCGAGCATGGAACACAACGGCAACTATCTCAAAAACAACTCCGACAGAAGGGTTCTGGTCGAGGGCAATACCGATGCCCGCGGCACCAACGAATACAACCTGGCCCTGGGTGAACGGCGGGCGATGAGCGCCAAAACCTACCTACGCGAATTCGGCATCGAAGAAAGCCGCATCCGCACGGTCAGTTACGGTGAGGAGCGCCCCCTGTTCAACGGCAACAGCGAAGATGACTACGCCCAGAACCGACGCGCCGATTTTATTCTCGAATAAACCGCCTTGCCGCTTGATCCCCATCGGGTAGGCAGAAGGCGTTTCTGCTTACCCGGTTTTCTGCCCGTATCGCTCCCCTGCCCCCCTTTCGTCCTGACCTGATCTCCCCACCCCAACACGTTGCACCGTCGTCTTGCCCGGGAAAAATTCTTTTTGTATTTGACATGCGAATGATTATCAAATACAATTGAGAAAATCATCCAGGAAGGAGACCATGATCAAAACGCTGCGCATGACCCACCAACGCGAGATCATTCTCGACGAGTTGAACCGGAGTAAGGTGCATCCCACTGCCGACGAGTTGTACGAGAGCATCCGCAAAAAATTGCCGCGAATTAGCCTGGCCACGGTCTACCGCAACCTGGAAATCCTCTCCAAGGCAGGATTGATCAAGAAACTGGAGATCAGTGGTCGACAAAAACGATTCGATTGGGACCCGGAACCTCATAACCACGTTTTTTGCATCCAATGTCACCAAGTGGACAATATTTCGACTCCCGTCAGCCAGGTACCTGCTGTCGGGCCGATTCACGACAAAGGGTATCGCGTCACCGGCTGCAGGATCGAATTTTTCGGTCTCTGCCCGAAATGTCAAAAAACAACCGAACAACCTACTAAGAAAGGAGCAGACCCCATGGGGTGTACAACATGTGAGTGCACAGCGCTCAGCGATCAGCAACGGCAAGTCCTGGAAGTACTGGCAAGCAGCCCCGGGGCTTGCGGCAGCAAGGAAATCGCCGCGGCCACCGGCCTGGAATCCAAACAGATCAGCTGCCAGATCACCGCCCTGAAGAATAAAGGCTTTGTCGCCAGCCCGGTGCGCTGTAAGTATACCATCACCGACCAGGGCAAAGACCAGCTGAAATAGTCCGGGGGCCCCGAGCCAGACGGCAAGGGCGCTCCCCTCTCCCTTTTCTTTCCCTCACCAAAATACCATCCCAACATGGAGGTCTTGACAATGTGCCCCCTGGTTACCAAACTGGCGCCCGATTTTACCGCCACCGCCGTTATGGCCGATAATTCGATGAAAGCCGATTTCAACCTGGCCGATTACCGGGGCAGGTATGTGATCTTGTTTTTCTACCCCCTGGATTTCACCTTTGTCTGCCCCTCGGAGATCCTTGCCTTTGACCGGGCCCTGGCGGCCTTTAAGGCCAAAAATTGCGAGATCATCGGCGTCTCCATTGACTCCCAGTTTTCCCACTGGGCCTGGAAGAACACCCCGATCAAACAGGGCGGGATCGGTAATATCCAGTATCCGCTGGTGGCCGATCTCGACAAAAAAATATCCCAGCAGTATGGCGTCCTCCTCGAGGCCGGCATTGCCCTGCGCGGGACCTTTCTGATCGACCGAGAGGGAATCGTCCGCCATGCCGTGGTCAACGACCTCCCCCTGGGGCGCAACATCGAGGAAACCCTGCGCATGGTGGATGCCCTCCAGTTCCACGAAACCCATGGCGATGTCTGTCCAGCCAACTGGACAGAGGGAAAAGAGGCCATGACCCCCACCGCCGCCGGGGTCGCCGACTATCTCAGCAAGCACAACGGATAGCCACACCGTCGCACTCTTGATCAAACCACTTTTAATGAGGCAAATTGTCCTTTCGCACCCAGGCAAGATAGTTTACTGTTTGAACATGTTTTGCCGGTGTTAAGGCGGCCTCCGGTCAGGATTGCCGCCGATCAATTCATTCCAACAACAAGGAGAACATACGATGACCAAGAAAAACGAAGTGTACAAATGCGCGCTGTGCGGCAACATTGTTGAAGTCCTCCATGCCGGGGCCGGAGAACTGGTCTGCTGCGGCCAGCCTATGACCCTGATGAGCGAAAACACCGTCGACGCGGCGAAAGAAAAACATGTGCCGGTGATCACCAAGGTCGCGGATGGGTACAAGGTTTCCGTGGGTGCGGTCCCGCACCCCATGGAGGAAAAACACTGGATCGAATTTATCGAACTGATCGCCGACAGTGCAGTATACCGGCAGAACCTCAATCCCGGCGAAGCTCCCGAGGCGACCTTCTGTATCAAGGCAGACCAAGTTACCGCCCGCGAGTACTGCAATCTTCACGGGCTGTGGAAGGCCTGATCTCATCAACCGTAAAAGGATGGTACCATGAAAAAATATACCTGTGTTGTCTGTGGCTATGTCTATGATCCGGCGGAGGGTGATCCGGCCAACGGCGTCGCCGCAGGAACTGCGTTCGCCGATATCCCCGATGACTGGACCTGTCCGATCTGCGGTGCCGGCAAAGACGAGTTCGAAGAAGCGTGAAAACCACCCCTCCCACCCGGTTATTGCCGGATGGGAGGGGTTTTTCCCGGCCTTGTCGGGAAGTGGGCCACACGCATCCATCCAGTTCCCTGGCCAATGTCCCGGCATCCCCTTTGGCAGTACAGACTTCTGCGATCAGCGCCATTGCAACCTGGTTCCTTTTTACGGTAATCCATGAAAAAAATCCTTTTTTTTGCATTTCGCGACCATCCGCTCTGCTTTATCCACGTCCTGCTCAACAGTCTCGATCTGGCGAAACAGGGGATGGAAGGAAAGATCATCCTGGAAGGCGAGGCGGTCACTCTGGTGCCGCTTATGGCCGATCCGGTCCATTTCCTCCACCCCCTGTATCTCCAGGTCCGCCCACAGGGTTTGATTCTCGGGGCCTGCCGTGCCTGTTCCATGAAATTAAAGGTTGCCGAGGCCATCGAACAAGAGGGCCTGCCGCTGATCGGCGAGATGTCCGGTCATCCCGCCATGTCGCACTATATCAATGCCGGGTATACGCTTCTTACTTTTTAATGCATCCTATCTTGCAGGAGGTTTGTTTCCATGAAAAAAATTGAACTGGCAGAAAATGTCTACTGGGTGGGGGCCGTCGACTGGGTGACCCGTGATTTTCACGGCTACTCAATCAATGGCACCACCTATAACGCCTATCTCATCATCGATGAGAAGATCACCCTGATCGACACGGTCAAGCGACCCTATACCGGCGAACTGCTCCATCGGATCCGCAGTATCATCGATCCTGCCAAGATCGACTACCTGGTGGTTAACCATGTGGAAATGGACCATTCCGGTGCCCTGCCCGAGATGATGGAGGCGATCAAACCGGAAAAGGTATTCTGTTCGAAGATGGGCCACAAGGCCCTGCTCCAGCATTTCCACCGGCCGGATTGGCCCTACCACGTCGTTGCCCCGGGCGAGGAGGTCAGCCTGGGCAAACGAACGTTAAGTTTTCTCGAGACCCGGATGCTCCATTGGCCGGACTCGATGTTCACCTACCTCAAGGAAGACCAGATCCTGTTCACCAGTGACGCCTTCGGCGAGCATCTGGCCACCAGCGAACGCTTTGACGATCAGGTCGGTCAGGACCTGCTGATGCACGAGGCAACCAAGTACTATGCCAACATCCTCACCCTCTATTCGCCGCTGGTGAAGAAACTGCTGGCTAAGGTGGCGGAGATGCAGCTGCCGATCAAGATGCTCGCCCCGGACCACGGCGTGGTCTGGCGGAGCAATCCGGGCAAGATCATCGAGGCCTATTCGCGCTGGTGCGTCCATCAGGGCAACGGCAAGGCCCTGGTCATTTACGATACCATGTGGGATTCCACCAAGATGATGGCCAAGGCCATTGCCGAAGGGCTGCACGAGGAGGGGATTGAATACAAACTGCTCGATCTGCAGGTCAACCACCGCAGCGACGTCATGACCGACGTCCTCGAAGCCAGCGCCGTGGTCCTGGGCTCCTCGACCCTCAACAACGGCATGCTGCCGCGGATGGCCGATTTCCTCATGTACATGCGCGGTCTCCGCCCCACCAACAAGATCGGGGCCTGCTTCGGGTCCTACGGCTGGTCGGGGGAGGCGGTCAAGATGATGAATGAGACCTTGAAAGAGATGAACATCATTCTCTGCCATGAGGGATTGAAAGTGCAGTATGTGCCCGAACATGGGCAACTGGGCTCCTGCGTGGAGTTGGGGCGGACGGTGGGAAAAAACCTGAAGGCCTTTCTGGCCGGTGAGCAGGTCGAATCGGTGATCTGATCAAGCAGCTGGATCCCGGTTACCCATCGTGCCAAGGGTAACCGGGAGATCGGTTCATTTGCCCCGGCAGCAGGGGCAGGTCGTAACCCGGTCATACATCAGGTCGATGACCTCATCCACCGGACGACCGGTGGAATCGATCAAAACCGCGTCCGCCGCCGCTTTGAGCGGGGCGATGGTGCGCTCCCGGTCATCCCGATCCCGTTTGATGATCTGGGCCAGCAACTGTTGCTCGTCCACGGTCTCGCCTTTACTGCGCAGTTGCGCCGCCCTTCGTCTCGCTCGAATCTCGGGGCTGGCATCGAGGAAAAATTTCCAGGCCGCCTCGGGAAAGACCACGGTCCCGGTATCCCGGCCCTCGGCGACAATGCGGCCGGCGGCGCCGATCTGCTGCTGCAAGGCGGTGAGTTTGCGCCGGACCAGCGGTTGCGCCGAAACCGTCGAGGCCAGCATCCCCATTTCCGGAGTCCGCAGATACCACCCCACCTCGCGGCCATCCACTATCACCCGGACATCGTCCTCGCCCGGAGCCGGCGGCAATAGCTCGATACGGATAGTTTCCAGGAGCGACTCCAGTTGGACGGAATCCAACGGATCGACGCCCAGCTCCTGACATGTATAGGCCACCGCCCGATACATGGCGCCGGTGTCGAGGTAGGTAAACCCCAGCCGGGCGGCCAGGGCCCGCGACACCGTGGACTTGCCCCCCCCCGAAGGCCCGTCGATGGTGACGATCGCCCGGTGCTCACACATAGCCCAATTCCCGCAGACATTCCCCCAGGGCGGCGACAAAGCGCTGGTTTTCCGCCGCCGTGCCCACGGTGATGCGGATAAAATCGGGATAACCATAAGCCTTCATCGAGCGGACGATCACTCCTTTATAGAGCATCGCCTCATAGAGTCGGGTGGCGTCGCCGCCGACATCGATCAGAAAGAAATTAGTGTGAGACGGGTAAGGGGTGCAGCCAAGTTGGGCCACCGCCTCAGACAGCCCGGCTCTTTCTTCCGCCGTAGCCCGCAGGGTATGGTCATAGTGAGCCGTGTCGTCCAGAGCCGCCAGCGCGCCAGCCTGTGCAGGCAGGTTGATGTTGAACGGTTGCCGGACCCGATGCAGCAGGCTGGCCACCTCTCGGTGCATGACGCCAAAACCGACCCGCAATCCAGCCAGACCGAAGGCCTTGGAAAAGGTGCGCAGAGAAACAACCGCCGGAATATTGTCAGGATGGCGGATACAACCCAAGATATCGATACGCCGGGCCGGTTGGACAAAATCGACATAGGCCTCGTCCAACACCACGATCACCGATTGCGGCAGCCCGGACAGAAACCGATCAAAGGCTTCTTTCTCAATCAGGGTACCGGTCGGATTGTTCGGGTTGTCGATAAAAATCAGCCGGGTCCGGTCGGTGACCGCCGCACTGATCGCC
>Ga0209016_1002581_pt1 | contig 11829 bp, 10 predicted proteins | sample EPASupsiteSAE305_FD_187265 | JGI IMG/M metagenome (GOLD analysis project Ga0209016, IMG submission 187265) | Bioremediated contaminated groundwater microbial communities from EPA Superfund site, New Mexico - SAE3-05 (SPAdes) (version 2) | ecosystem: Environmental > Aquatic > Deep subsurface >...
GGTGGCCAGATTTACTGTGCCCCTGGCAATCCTGGCACCGCACAGCTGGCCACCAATCTGCCGATTAAGGTGGAAGAGATCGACAAGCTGTTAGGCTTTGCCAAATCAGAAGGCATTGATCTGGCCGTGGTTGGGCCTGAACTGCCGCTGTCGCTGGGGATTGTAGATCTGTTTCGTGAATATGGCGTCAAGATCTTTGGTCCCAGTCGGGCTGCGGCACGGATTGAAGCCAGTAAAGCGTTTTCCAAAGACCTGATGCACAAGTACAATATTCCCACAGCTGCCTATGGCGTTTTTACTGAAATTCCTGCAGCGGAGGCGTTTATTCGTAAGACCGGCGCACCGATTGTGGTCAAGGCCGATGGCTTGGCTGCCGGTAAAGGGGTGATCATTGCCCAGACAGAGGCTGAAGCGATTGCGGCGGTTCAGGATATGCTCTCTGGCAACGCCTTTGGCGATGCCGGTTCACGGGTGGTGGTTGAAGAATTTCTGGTGGGCGAAGAGGCTTCCTTCCTTGCCATTACCGATGGAAAGTTTGTGATTCCGCTGGCCTCGGCCCAGGACCACAAGGCGATCTTTGATGGTGACCAGGGGCCTAATACCGGTGGTATGGGGGCCTATTCTCCGGCTCCAGTGGTGACGCCAACGGTACATCAGAAGGCGATGGAACAGGTGGTGCAGCGGGCGGTTGATGGTATGGCTGCTGAAGGGTGTGCCTACCAGGGGATTGTCTATGCCGGCCTGATGGTTAAGGATGGCGAGGTTAAGACCCTGGAGTTTAATGCGCGTTTTGGTGACCCGGAGTGTCAGCCCCTGCTGATGCGGATGAAGTCTGATCTGGTACCGCTGCTGTTGGCAGTGGCAGAGGGCGATCTGTCAAAACATAGTATTGAGTGGCATGATCAGGCAGCAATCTGTGTGGTCATGGCCGCAGAGGGCTATCCCGGTGATTACCCGAAAGGGGATGTCATTACCGGAATTGAGGCAGCAGAGGAGCTAGCTGATGTAACGGTCTTCCATGCCGGAACCGCTGAAAAGGATGGCCAAATTGTAACGGCAGGTGGACGGGTGTTGGGTGTTACCGCCTTAGGTGCTACCGTAGCAGCGGCGATTGAGCGGGCCTATCAAGGGGTTGATAAAATTTTCTGGCGTGGCGTGCAGTTCCGCCGGGATATTGGTAAAAAGGCCCTTGGCCGTATTTGATTGCAGGGTTGGTATGCATAATGCTTGACATGACTTTAGAGGCTATGATTTAGTTCCACATCTTTTTTACACCATCTAGGAGGTTGTACAATGAAAAAGGCTATTATCGCTCTGTTTGCCCTGGTCGCTTTCTCTGGCGCTGCATTTGCTGCTGACAGCTATGAGTATAAGGGCGGCGCAATGGGTAAGGTTGCCTTCCCTCACAAGGCTCACATGAAGTTGGGCTGTGCCAAGTGCCATGAAGGCGCCCCCAAAAAGATTGAAATGAACAAGGACGTTGCTCATAACAAGCTCTGCGTAAAGTGTCACAAGGCTGAGAAAAAAGGTCCTCAAGGGTGCAAGGACTGTCACAAGAAGTAAGTGTGACTCACGTTTTAAGCTGTTCAGAAAGAGCCAGCATGTGCTGGCTCTTTTTTTATTTATTTGATTTTCATCAAGCTTCTATGTCAAAAACCGCTACCTATTTTTTTGAGGATACGCTATAACGAGTTATACAAGACAGAAATGGTCGTGAATTTTACTTTTCTGATCTTACCTTTTTAACACGGTTTTTAATGGAGCCTTCAGTGAGTACCAATCAGCGTGGTTTTGTGCAACAGATCTGGGATTTCTTTTGTTCACTCAAGCTTACCCTTTTTGTGCTGATAACCTTGGCGATCACCTCAATCATCGGCACGATCATTCCCCAGTACCCCAATATAGATGAGCGCTACTGGGCCACTATCAGTGCAGGCCGCAAGCTGCTGTACGAGAGGCTTGGCTTCTTTGATATGTATCATTCCTGGTGGTTTTTGGCACTGCTTGCCCTGTTTAGCGCAAACCTGATCGCCTGCTCTATCAAGCGCTTGCCCCATGTCTTCAAGTTTGTTTCTGAGCCGGCTGTAACGATCTCTGAAACCCAGCAGAAAATTTTTCCAAGCAAGGACCTGAAGCTGAGTGGCTCCCTCGACAACTCACGAGATGCGCTTTCCGCATTTCTTGCATCACATTTTTCGTCGCCAACCATCACCCAGGTCGGCAACCAGTATCATCTTTTTGCTCAGAAAAATGCCTGGTGTCGTCTTGGGGTGTATGTTGTTCACTTCAGCATCCTGGTAATCATGGCTGGGACTATTATTGGAAACCTTTGGGGCTACAAGGGGTTTGTGGCAATTGTTGAAGGTGAGACGATCAACACCATTAAGGCCCGCAATGGCAAAGATGTTGCCCTGGGTTTTGAGGTAAAGTGTGACCAGTTTACTGTTTCCTTCTATGACGCTCCTGGTGGTGGCGGCCCAAGCCAGATGCCAAAGGAATTCAAAAGTATTCTGACCTTGACTGAAAATGGCAAAGAGGTGCCCGGTTACAAGCACGCACGGGTGGTGGTGAATGAGCCGCTCAGTTATAAAGGGATCACCTTTTATCAGTCCAGTTACGGCCAGGCTAATGATCCCAGTGCCTTCTTCTTTACGGTCAAAAACCGTGCAAGCGGTAAAGCTGAGCAGATTGCGCTGCGACCAGGCATCCAGACACGTCTGGCTGATGGACGTTTGATATCCATTGTTGATCTGACTGACAACCCAGGTGAAGGCACGGCTGCAGTCTTGAGTGTGAGCGATAAAGGAGCGGAACCAAAGTTCTTCAAGGTATTTAAGAATAATCCCGCGCTGGATGAACTGCGAGGGGATACCTTGATTTTTACTTTTGTTGGAACCGATACACGGATGTATACCGGACTGCAGGTCAACAAAGATCCCGGTGTCTGGGTAGTCTGGATCGGCTGCATTATGATGTGTCTTGGCCTCTGTATCGCTTTCTTTATGTCCCATAAACGGGTCTGGATTGTGGTGCAGCATGGTTATGCACGTATCTATGGTAATGCCAGCAAGAACCAGCCGGCATTCCTGACTGAGTTTGAGGCATTAGCCGAAGAACTTCAGAAACAGAACATCTGAGTGGAGGAACATACCTAATGCTGAGTGCAAAACTCTTTAATGCAACAACCATCTTTTATATGACTTCAACCCTTGCGTTTATTGGTTTTCTTGCCAGCCGTAATAAAACTGTAGGGTTTGCCGGAACTATTCTCGCCTGGATCGGATTTGCTGTACAGACGATGGCTATCGGTCTACGCTGGAAAGAGTCCTATGACATCGGTCTGGGCCATGCGCCGATGTCGAACTTGTATGAATCGGTGGTCTTTTTTGCCTGGAGTATCGTCCTGATTTTTGGCGTGATTGATATTAAGTACAAGTATCGCATTATTGGCGCCTTTGTCATGCCGTTTGCGTTGCTTGGTATGGCCTGGGCACAGCTTTACCTGCCTGCTGATATCAATCCTTTGATGCCGGCACTGCAAAGCAACTGGCTGCTCTATCACGTGATTACCTGCTTCCTTGGGTATGCCGCCTTTGCTGTTGCCTGTGGTGTTTCGATTATGTACCTGATCAAGGCCAAAAGCGAAGAGAAGGGAAATGAGGCTGCCGGTGGTCTGATGTCACAGTTTCCCCCGACCAGGGTGCTGGATGACCTGAACTACAAGGCGATCATGGTCGGTTTCCCGCTTTTAACGCTGGGAATTATTACCGGCGCTGCCTGGGCAAACTATGCCTGGGGAACCTACTGGAGCTGGGACCCCAAAGAAACCTGGTCGCTGATTGTCTGGTTTGTCTATGCTGCCTTTCTGCACGCCCGTTTTACCAAAGGGTGGGTTGGCAAGCGGGCTGCCTGGCTTTCGATCATCGGTTTTGCTGCCACCATCTTCTGCTATCTTGGTGTAAACCTGCTGTTGTCAGGTCTGCATAGCTATGGTAATTTAAACTAGTTTCTATGGCTTGATACTGCTTGAAAAAACCGGGTTCACCCGGTTTTTTCAGTTTATGGGGTTGCATTGCTGACTATCTCCGTCGTCATACCGATTAAGCCAGGCTTGGTGCCGCAGGCTGCGGGGCGAATAGCATCCCTGGGCTGGCTCACTGACCACTGCGAACTACTGGTGTCGGAAGGGACTAATCCCAGCAGTCAGCGGAATCAGGCGGTGCAGCAGGCCAACGGTGCTATCATCTATTTTCTGGATGATGATTCACTGGTGGCTCCAGATGCCCTGCAACGGCTTGAGCAGCATTTTACTGATCCACTGGTGGTTGCTGTTGGTGGCCCCTCACTAACACCGGCAACGGATAGCCTGTTGCAGCGTGGGATTGGTGCAGCGCTTGGCTCGTTGCTTGGGGCTGGAGGAGTGCGTAACCGCTATCGGGTCGCTGGAACTGTTCGGCAAACCACGGAACGAGAACTGATCCTCTGTAATCTTGCCATCCGACGGGACGCTTTTCTGGCCGCCGGTGGCCTGGATGAGCGTCTGTACCCCAATGAAGAAAATGAGCTGCTTGACCGTTTAAAGAAGGGTGGCGGTAAGCTGCTGCATGATCCGCTGCTTGCTGTTGAACGTAGTCAGCGTGCGTCAATCCCTGCATTTATCAAACAGATGTATCGCTATGGCCGCGGCAGGGCGGAGCAGACCAGAATAGCCGGTTTTAACGGCCTGATGCCGTTTGCCCCGCTGGCCTTTGTGATCTACCTGATGACGCTGACGCTTATGCCTATTTCTGGTTGGTGGTTGCCATTGCTGGTGTACGCTTGTGCTGCTTGTCTCTGCTCTCTGCGTGTGGCTCTGCAGCAGCGACAGCCGTTGTTTTTGCTGCTGCTACCACCACTGTTGTCACTCTTGCATATAGCCAACGGCATAGGGCTGTTAACCGGCTTTCTGTTCCCTGCCAAGCGCAACGTGTGCTATAACCAGCAAGCGGTAACCGTGCGCCGTATACAGCCGTAACCTATTCTGGAGTTTCTGATGGACCTGAGTGTCGTTGTTCCGATCTATTTTGAAGAAGATAATATCAAGCCGCTGTATGAGGCCATAACTGCCGCCCTAAATCCCACTGGCCTTTCCTATGAGATCATCTGCGTGGATGATGGCTCGGGTGATAACTCCTTTCCATTACTCAAAGAGCTTGCTGCTACAGATCAACGTTTGCGGGTGATCCGTTTTCGCCGCAATTTTGGCCAGACAGCAGCCATGGCTGCAGGATTTGAGGCTGCCCGTGGTGCGGTGATCGTACCGATGGATGGTGATCTGCAGAATGATCCGGCGGATATCCCGTTGCTGCTGGAAAAGATTGCAGAGGGCTATGATGTGGTTTCCGGCTGGCGCAAAGACCGACAGGATACCTTCATCAACCGGAAGCTGCCCTCCATAATCGCCAATGGTCTGATCTCCCGCCTGACTGACGTCCATCTGCATGATTACGGCTGTACCCTGAAGGCCTACCGCCGTGAAGTGTTGGAGGGAATCGGCCTCTACGGCGAGATGCATCGCTTTGTGCCTGCCCTTGCATCACGGATCGGCGCCAGGGTGGCAGAACTGCCGGTACGCCATCATCCCCGACTGCATGGCACCAGCAAGTATGGTATCTCCCGTACGGTACGGGTGGTGCTGGACCTGCTGACCGTAAAATTCCTGCTTTCCTATGCCACCAAACCGATTCAACTGTTCGGTAAGTGGGGGATCTACTCCCTGATATTAGCCTGCGGTACCGGTGGCGCTACGGTTTATATGAAACTGTTTGCCAACACCAGTATGAACCGCAACCCGCTCCTGATCCTGACCGCTTTTCTGCTGTTTATGGGGATCCAGTTCATTACCCTGGGCTTGTTGGGGGAGCTAAATGCCCGCACTTATTATGAATCACAGGGCAAGCCGACCTACTCCGTTCGTGAGCGCCTGAACGATCCCGATGACGCTGTATAACGGGAGCTTTCTACGGTGCCATCTCTACCAATAGACAAGCAGCAACTCAAAATCCTGATGATCGCCCCCACACCGTATTTTTCTGATCGGGGCTGCCATGTCAGAATCTATGAAGAGGCCAAGGCGTTGATGGCCAGAGGGTATCAGGTCCGGATCGTGACCTATCACCTGGGACGGGATCTTAAACCGGTACCGGTTGAGCGCACGATGAGCGTTCCCTGGTATAGCAAGCGGGAAGCCGGACCTTCCTGGCATAAACTCTACCTCGATCTGTTGTTGCTCTGCACGTCACTGCGTGTTGCTCGCCAGTTTAAGCCGGACCTTATCCATGCCCATCTCCATGAAGGGGTGTTGGTCGGCTGGCTGGTTGCCAAGCTGCGCGGGATACCGTTACTGTTTGATTATCAGGGCAGCCTGAGTGGTGAGTCACTCAACCACGGATTTTTGGGAACCGGTTCCCTGCTGCATCGCCTGTTTCGTTGGACTGAAGGGCGCATTAACCGTTTGGCGGATCTGGTCATCACCAGTTCAACACCGGGCAGACAAGAGTTGGTCAAGTTTTGGCAGGTGCCTTTAGAGCAGGTGGTTGCCCTGCCAGACGGTGTAGATACAACGGTCTTCCGATACTTTCCCCGTACTGCAGCACGCGAGCGTCTGGGACTTGATGATCAGGTGCCGGTAATCGTCTACCTGGGCTTGTTCAACCAGTATCAGGGGGTTGACCTGCTGATCCACGGGGCGCGGCTGATGATCCAGCAGGGCAGGAACTTTCATCTGCTGCTGATGGGCTACCCGGAGCAGGAGTACCGTCAGCTGGTGGATGAACTTAACATACACAGTTTTGTCACCTTTACCGGCCGGGTTGACTATGCTGAGGCTCCGCTGCTGCTGGCTGCCGCTGACCTTGCGGTCTCTCCGAAAATCTCCGACACAGAAGCCAATGGCAAGCTGTTAAACTACATGGCCTGCGGCCTGCCGGTGGTGGCCTTTGATGCACCGGTCAACTGGGAACTGCTGGGTGATGATGGCATCTATGCTGCCTTTGGTGATGTGGTTGATCTTGCCCGTTGTCTTTCCAGTGCTCTGGAGGACCGAGATGCGTTACGGCAGCGGGGCAAACGCTTACGTGTGCGGGCTGTTGAACAGCTCGCCTGGGATGTGCGGGTAAAAGAGTTGCAAGCGGTCTATCAACAGTTACTCAAGGTTGAAAAATAATCTGTCCTGGAGTACGGTTCAGGTCATGAACAAAACAACGGCTGCTTCGTTAGATGATTATACGTTATTCAGGCTGCTCTGTGAGTTGGATCAGGGGGCTGTCAGTTCTCAGCGGGAGTTGGCCCGCAGGCTGGATAGCGCCCTGGGGCTGGTCAATAATTACTTGAAGACCGCATCTACCAAAGGGTGGGTCCGGGTCAAGGAGCTGTCTGGTAATCGCTGCAGCTACCACCTTACCGCTAAGGGAGGGGCAGAGCTACGGCGTTTGACTCTGCTGCACAGCCGTTATCTGAATCGTATGATCCCGCTTGTCCTGCAGGAGTACCGCCAGCTGTGCAGACAATTGAAGGATGAAGGAGTAGGACGAGTTGCCCTGTGCGGCATCGATGGCTGTGCTGAACTGGCCTGGCTGGCGCTGCATGAGGCAGGCATTGAGGTTGTGCTGGTCATGGATCTGGATGCAGTTGACACTGTCTTTATGGGCCATGAGGTTATGTCGCTGGCTCGTGCCATGCTGGGCGGTATCTATAAAGTGGTGATCAGTTCACGTAACCGGGCAGATGAACTGTATCATGCCCTGCTGGATCTGGGGGCAGACCCAATGTCAATCAAGGTCCCGGTTATATTCTTGGAGAATAGATAAATGGAGTACGGATCAAAGATATTTGTGGCTGGCCACCGTGGTATGGTTGGGGCTGCCATTGTCAGAAAGCTGGAACAGGCTGGCTACCGGAATCTGGTGCTGAAGACCTCTTCAGAACTGGATCTGCGCAATCAGGCCGCAGTTGCAGCCTTTTTTGAACAGGAACAGCCCGACTATGTCTTTCTGGCCGCAGCACGGGTGGGGGGAATTATTGCCAACAGTACCCGCAAGGCAGAGTTCATCTATGACAATTTGATGATCCAGACCAACGTGATTCATGAAGCTTGGAAAAACAGTGTCCAGCGACTGCTGTTTTTGGGGAGCACCTGCATTTATCCCAAGTTTGCTCCCCAACCGATCCGTGAGACGGATCTATTAACCTCGCCCCTTGAACCAAGCAATGATGCCTACGCCGTTGCCAAGATTGCCGGTATTGTTCAGTGCCGATCCTATAACCAGCAGTACGGCACCCGCTTTCTGGCCGCCATGCCTAATAACCTTTACGGTCCCGGTGACAACTATGACCTGACCGGTTCCCATGTCCTGCCAGCCCTGCTGCGCAAGTTTCATGAGGCCAAGCAATCGGGCTCTCCGAATGTCACAATCTGGGGTACCGGCACTCCATTGCGCGAATTCATGCATGTGGATGACCTAGCTGATGCCTCGCTTTTCCTGATGGTGCTTGATGAGGGACAGTACGGAGATCTTCTGACGTATTCTGACGCACCTGCTTTGATCAATGTTGGTTCAGGTCAGGAAATCAGTATCGCCAACCTTGCCAGAATGGTTCAATCGGTGGTGGGGTATGAAGGAGAGCTCGTCTTTGACACCTCCAAGCCGGATGGTACTCCCCGTAAATTGGCCGACTCATCTCGGTTGCACACCCTGGGCTGGAAGCATCGGATAGAGCTGGAGGATGGCGTTCGGGATGCATACCGGTGGTTCAGGGATCAATGGAGCGACGTTGCTATTGCCGGTGAAGCGTAGAGGAGATGGATCTACGCTTTCTACAACGGCTGGCTGCACGTGATGATGTCAGGCTGCTGACCGGCAACGCGGCCTGGCTGATGGCTGACCGCCTGATCCGGATGGGGATGGGGCTGGTGATAACACTCTGGGTCGTCCGTTATCTGGGACCAGAGCAGTTCGGGCGTTTAAGTTTTTTTACTGCGTTCGTTGCATTGTTTGGCTCACTGATGACCCTGGGGCTTGACAACATTGTCGTCCGGGAACTGGTTCGTCATCCGGATGACGAAGGTACTATCGCTGGATCTTCCTTTCTGCTCAGGATTGCCGGAGCGTTTCTGGCGATACTGGCCTCGGTCTCCGCCTATCTGATCATGCGTCCTCTGGACAGAACCGGTGCGTTGCTGGTGCTGTGTATCGCTGTCTCCGGCCTGTTTCAGGCAGTTGATGTCATTGATCTGGGGTTTCAGGCCCAAAACCGGCCACGTTTGGGGGTTATTGCCCGCTCTGTTTCGTTTTTCAGTATCTCTGCAGTAAAGATCAGCCTTCTGTTGACCGGGGCCCCCCTGGTTGCCTTTATTGCCGTTATACCGGTTGAAGCTGCACTGACAGCAGCTGCGCTGGTGGTGATCCGCAGGCGGCAGCAGAGGGGGGAGGTCCGCTGGAAGGCGTCTGTCGAACGTTGTACAACACTTTTGGCGGACAGTTGGCCCATGATTCTCAGTGGGCTTTCCATCTCGGTTTATATGAAGATTGATCAGGTCATGCTGGGGACCATGGGAGGCGCGCAGGTGGTGGGCCTCTATGCTGCAGCAACCAAGCTTTCAGAGATCTGGTATATCCTGCCGACCGTTGCTGTCACTGCGCTCTTTCCTACGGTGGTCAAGACCAGAGAACTGGACGAGGGGCTCTATTACCGCCGGCTCGAGCGGCTGTTTGCCCTTATGGCTGCCATGTCGCTTGCCCTTGCCCTGCCGGTTACCCTGCTTGCCGGTCCGATTATCACCCTGCTGCTCGGTTCCGGGTATGAAGCGGCAGCTCCGGTCCTTGCCATACATATCTGGGCGGCATTCTTTGTGTTCTACGGCGTGGTGCAGGGGGCCTGGGACATTGCGGAAAATCTGGCTCAACTGGCTCTTGTGCGGGTGTTGTGCGGAGCGCTGCTCAACGTGGCACTCAACCTCTGGCTGATTCCCCGTTATGGAGCGATAGGGGCTGCCATTGCAACGGTCATCGCTCAGGCAACGGCGGCAGTCTTTATGAACCTGCTGCATCCCCGCACTCGGCCGGTATTTCGTTGCCAGTTTCGGGCGTTGTTGTTTGTCAGAACCTTGAAGGGAATATGAGTATGGGGAATGCAACAATAACTCTGCAGACAATGCTGTTTGGCCTGTATCGGCGTCTGTTTGCCAGGCCGGCCTGTTACTATTTTAACCGCTTGCTGTTTGAGCTGTCGCTGCGGGGTTTAGGGCTGCTTAATGCTGAAGATGAACAGGCCAGTGGTGAACTTTTTCTGATTGATCAACTGCTCTCTCAGCTGCCAGCACCGGTGGTGCTTGATGTAGGTGCAAATCAGGGACGTTACTCAACGATGGTTCGGCAACGGATCTCTTCTTCAGCAGTGTGGGCCTTTGAACCTCACCCTGCAACCTTCCGCCATCTGGCCGCAGCATCGAAAACGTTTGCTTTCCAGGCTGTGCCGTGCGGTATGGGAAATACGGTCGGCAGTTTTAACCTCTATGACCGTCAGAGCGGTGACGGAACCGAACATGCGTCATTGTACCGTGATGTGATTGAGGGAATTCATGCCCGGGATGCGGTATCCGTCGAGGTAGTCGTAACCACCATTGACAGCTTTATGGCAGAACAGGGAATAAGTGAGATAGGGCTGTTGAAAATTGATACCGAGGGGCATGAGTACCAGGTACTGCAAGGTGCTCAAAAGACTTTGGAAGCCGGTAAGATTGCCATGATTCAGATTGAGTTTAACGAGATGAATACGGTCAGCAGGGTTTTCTGCCGCGATTTCATCGAACTTCTGAAAGGGTACGCCCCGTTCCGCTTGCTGCCCGGCAGTTTGTTGCCGCTGACGCCCTACCGCCCTCTGCGTCATGAGCTGTTTGGATTTCAGAATCTGGTGTTTATTCGTAACGACCTGCTGCCGCAGTTGTGGCCGGAAGCGGACTGATGGGCTGTAGCGTACCGATAGCGTTCCTGATATTTAACCGGCCTGAGACAACGGCACGGGTCTTCGACGCCATCCGGGCAGCACGACCATCCCGGCTGCTGGTGGTGGCCGATGGCCCCCGTCCGGATCGAGTGGGTGAGGATCAGCTCTGTGCAGCAGTGCGCCGAATTACGGAACAGGTGGACTGGCCCTGTACGGTTGAACGGAATTATGCAGAGCAGAACATGGGGTGTGGAAAGCGGGTTTCGTCAGGCCTTGACTGGGTCTTCAGTCTAGTTGAACAGGCGATTATCCTGGAGGACGATTGTCTGCCTCACCCGGACTTTTTCAGGTTCTGCACCATGATGCTTGAGCGCTACCGTGACGATCAGCGGGTGATGATGGTGGGGGGCACCAATTACCTGCTTGATCGCCTTGCACTGCCGGACAGCTACCTTTTTTCGCGCTATTTTGCCATCTGGGGTTGGGCAACCTGGCGTCGCGCCTGGCAACGTTATGACCGGACCATGGCAGAGTGGCCTCGGCTGCGTGGCGAAAAGCAGCTGACCTCTCTCTACAGTCAGGGGTTCATGGTGCGCCACCTGAGCACACTGTTTGATGCTGTCTTTTCGGGCAGGCTGGATACCTGGGATGTGCAGTGGTTTTACAGCTGCCTGTTCAACAACGCTTTGAGTATTGTGCCTGGTATGAACCTGATCAGCAATATCGGCGTGAACGGCACCCATACCGGTGCTGATACGACCCACCAGTTCTTTCCTGTGTTTCCTCTGCAGCTTGATGCGTTGCGTCATCCGTCACTGGTCTACCCTGACAGGCGCTACGATGCAC
>Ga0209016_1002583_pt1 | contig 11825 bp, 12 predicted proteins | sample EPASupsiteSAE305_FD_187265 | JGI IMG/M metagenome (GOLD analysis project Ga0209016, IMG submission 187265) | Bioremediated contaminated groundwater microbial communities from EPA Superfund site, New Mexico - SAE3-05 (SPAdes) (version 2) | ecosystem: Environmental > Aquatic > Deep subsurface >...
CTACCTCTCGGTTGCGGTTGCGCTGTTCGTCTTCATCTTCCGCCACCACCTGGGATTTCTGCAGCATCCCCTGCCCTACTTTGATGCCGTTGGACTTGGCACCTTTGTGGTAATCGGCACCGGCAAGGCACTGGAGTTCAAACTGGGGCTGTTCGGTTCGGTCATGATGGGAGTCATGACCGCCACTGCCGGTGGCATGATCCGCGACCTGCTGTCTGCCCAGGTACCGATGGTACTACAGCGTGAAGTCTACGCCTCAGCCTGCCTGGCAGGCGGCACCCTGCTATATCTGCTGCACCGCTACACCGACATCCCCCATGCCTGGTCCCTGCTTTCTGCAGCCATGCTGGTGATCATCATGCGGTTGCTGGCCATCCGCTATAACTGGGCCCTACCCCGCGCCAATGACTTCTAGCAGGATTAACAACTGCAGCCCCCTGCCCTCAGCCTGACCAGAAAAAGCTTCCGCAGATAGTCTTCAGCCTGCTGCCGTTCAGCGCTGGAGAGCGACATCTCCGCCTTGGGTTTGATAAAGCGGCGCAAAAAGCGCCGCACGCCCCAGTTCAACGCGGGATTGTCATGCCCCAGCCGATCAATCGGCACCGGTGCTCTAAGATGAAACAGGGAAACCGCCTCCCGCAACGCCGGATTCAACATCAACTGCGAACCTGCTGTTGAGCTGGCAGCCCCCTTACAGTCTCTGCCCAGGTAGCAGATGATATTAGCACGGGTTTCACGACGCCGGTCACACTCACGCAGACGGCTGATCTCCTGTTCAGGATCAGCCAAGGCATCCAGATGGGTAAACAGCAGCGGCTTCAAGCCGCTCTGCCCCACCAGCTCCATGAATTCGTCAATCCGGTAGGTCTTCACATTGGGGTGCAGGAACAGGTCGGCCAGACCAGAATCATTCTTTGCCTCCCAGGCAGCATCAACATAGCGTTTCAACCTGCTGGCCGGCTCAGCCTTTTTAAGCATACGCTTGATGGCAGCCACATCCCGCACCTGTAACAACCGCATCGCCCGCCGGACCGATTCAGCCTCCTGCCGCGCATAGCGCCCATAAACCATCACCCTCAGGATGCCACCCGGCAGCAGCCGTTGCTCCAGCGCCCGCATCCCGGCCGCCGGATCATCCAGATGGTGTAACACCCCAAACGCTTCAATGAAATGATACGGTCCCGGTGTAACTGCCGGATCGAGAAAATCCCCTTGCAATAATCTGACGTCAAAACGGCGATGCAGCAGGCAATGCAATCGTGCACGCTGCAGGTTATGCTGGGCCAGATCAACACCGGTAATTTCTGCTTTAGGATTTGCAAGCGCCATCGGATAGGGGGCAAAGGCACCACAGCCGGAAAGCAGGATCTTTCCGTCCTGTTCTGGCAGTAGCTCTCCGTTAAATCTGGCCCAGAGCGCGGTCAGATTCATGGCATAGGTGTCATAGCGTCGAACAGATGCCAGGAGCGGATAGTGGGGATACGGATGGCGTTCATAATGACCGGTTACTTCATGAAACGACATGGCTGCTCCTGATTGCGGTTCTAAACGGATTGGCGTATGCTGTTAAAAACAGAACAAAAGGAGGACGAATCATGAAAAAGCTGGCCTTTGTTTTTGCTTCAGTGCTGTTTCTCTGGCTGTTGGGTTTGCCGGTGGCTCTGCATGCCGACAACACTGTACCAGACGACCGTTTCGCCCTCAAGGGATTGCAGCAGACCCGCACCATCTTTGATGTGCGCCTGGCAGAACTGGACAAATTGCTGTTCAATCTAGGGTTAATTAAAGAGACCTTTGAAGGGATTAGCAAACAAAAGGTGAAGCCAACCATGATCGTTTCCCTACGGGGGCCAGCGGTCAAGCTGTTTACGAATGATCTGGCACCAACAGAGTTAAAGGAGTTGGTGGCAGATTTAAAGAAAAAAGGTATCCGCATAGAGATCTGCAGCGTGGCCACACGGGTTTTTAAGGTCGACAACACGCAGCTGTTACCTGATGTTATACTGGTGGGAAACGTCCTGACCTCCCAAATCGCCTGGCAGAACAAGGGCTACGCCCTGATCACGCTGAATTAAACCGTTCTTTTTACTTTTGCTGCCAGAAGCTGGCATACCCGTTGTGCCGGATTTTTGCATAATGCAGTTTATCAGCTTCAAGCGGGCTGCGTTTTTCTGCCGGATACCCAATCCCGATAATCGCCTCTACCCTGACTTGGGACGGTATCCCCAATAACTTCTGTACAAACTGTTCTGCCGTTACCTGTTCGTCATGCTGCCGTTGCCGTATCTGAGCCCAGCAGCTGCCCAGCCCCAGTGACTGGGCAGCCATCTGCAGCAAAATGGCAGCAATCGAACAATCCTCTATCCATACATCAGATTTAGTCTCATCGGCACAGATAACCACCGCTAAGGCAGCACCGGACAGAAAGCCGGATCCGTGCTGCTTGGCAGTCGCCAGCCTCGCCAGAAGCGCTGAATCATCCACCACGACAAATTCCCACGGATTGATATTTCTGGATGTCGGTGCCCGCAGCAACGTTTCCACCAGCAACGCAACCTGCCCCTTTTCAAGCGGTTGCCCGGTAAAACTGCGAATACTACGGCGTTTTCTGATCAGCTCAATCATATCCCCCCCATTGATAAAAGTATTCAGGAGTCATTTTACCTGCATTACTACCAGCTCATCCTCTTTTTACTGCAAGTCTAGTCAGTGCCACTAACAAAGTCAAACGTGTCGGCATTGTGTTTAGACATATCAAAAAAAATTCCACAAAACACACATACGCCACGAGAAACCAGCTCAAATTGTACGACATTTCTGTCGGAATTTTACTCTTGGTATACATCACAACTTGTTGCAAAAACGCCACAATTCATTATTCCATATATTTAACTTGTTGGATTTTAAGCATTTTTTTATTGACTTAGGTCAAAAATAGGTCTAATTCCCGCACAAAGAGACATGAAATATCTTTTTAGGCTTTTATCGAGAAGCACCGCTTCTCTACATCCCAGGAAAGGCAGGAAACAATGATGAAAAAATGGTGTGGAATCGCAGCGGCAGCTGCAGTGTTGGCAGTAGGTGCAGGACAGGTGGCTCAGGCAGCTGATGATTACAAGTCATTCGGTGTACGGGTACGGGCTATTTACGTGAAACCCGACGAATCTACTGGTGGTGCCTTAAGTACAGTAAAAACATCAGTTAGTGATGACATCATCCCTGAACTTGACCTTGAGTACTTTTTCACCAAAAACTTCTCCGCCGAATTGATTGCAGGTGTTACACGCCACGACATTAAGCTTGGAAACGGCGTTGCAGCAGGATTGGGCAATGGTTTTCAAGGATCAACATGGTTACTCCCACCTACCCTGACGGTTAAATATCACCCCTTGGCTGGCTCCACGTTCAGCCCCTATGTTGGCGTTGGTCTGAACGTGATCTTCCCTTTCAATTCGAAACTTAACGGTGTTAACGACTTTCAGATCGACAACAGTGTTGGCTGGGCTGTCCAAGCAGGTACCGATGTCAAGATTGCAGAAAATCTTTACTTCAACATTGATTACAAGTACCTAAATGCTGACACCAAGGCAACAGTCGGTGGCACCAAATACAAACTAGACCTCAACCCCCACCTGATCGGTATTGGTGTAGGCTACCGTTTCTAACCTCTTAGCCCGCATCAAAGAGGTCAAAGGGGCCTTCTCCCCCCTTTGGCCTCTTCCCGGTAACAACTACAGAGCATTGAAGGTTCCATCATGAACAATCAAAACAATCAGGACGAGGCGATTGAAATCTCCGCAGGGGTCTATTGGGTTGGTGCAGGTACCAAGACTTTCCTGAGCAGAAACAGCTTCCTCAGAATCTTTGAGGGCAACAAAACCTCCGGCAGTTTGTTGATTGATCCCGGCCCAACCAGTGATTTTATCAGTCTATCACGCAAGGTTTCCTCTGTACTGCCGGGGGGCTTATTAAATATAAATCTGGCCTTTATCAACCATCAGGATCCTGATGTGGTTGGTGTGCTACCAAAGATGTACGCCATGAATAGAAGGCTGAACATTATCGCCACCGAAGACACCTGGCGTCTGGTCAGTCTCAACGGCCTTAGCTCTGTCCGCTTCCGCTCCATTGATCAGGTCCAGGATCAACGCCTGGTTCTTCCCACCGGCCATAAACTGCAGTTTATCCCGACCCCCTACTGCCATTTTCGGGGGGCTAGCATGATCTATGACGTCGAATCACGGATACTGTTCACAGGTGATTTTTTAGGTGGCGTTGAGGCATCAGGTCTGATTGCAACAGAAGAAAACTGGGCAGGGGTCAAGGCCTTTCATCAGATCTACATGCCATCAAATGAAGCAATCAGGCTGGCCGTCAAGAAGATAAGGGCACTTGAACCAGCACCATTAGCATTGGCCCCTCAGCATGGCGGTCTTATCAAAGGGGATCTGATTGAGTTCTTTCTGGAGAAGATTAGTGAATTGCCGGTGGGACTGGATATTGTCACCTCTGTCAATGACCGGCTACCAGCCATGATTGCCGGGTTAAATGAGGTTCTTGGGGCAGTGAAAGAGACCATGGGAGAGTACAAAGTAGAAAGGATTCTGAGGCTCTTTAAGCCGGAAGGCGAGTACCCATCTCTCATCACCCTGGGACGAGACGGGCAGGTTAAAGATATCAAAGGTGATCCGTTTGAGGCGATCAATGCCCTGCTGAATGCCTTTATGGATTCTGCAACAGAGCAGCAACAGAAGCTGTTACGACCAATGTTCAACCTGATGATGCTATAAATCTGACAACTGCTGGCCCCTCCTGATTGCATTTGCCGGTCGCATATTGGCCAGAAAACACTCCTCCAACTGATCAGCTTTTTCAGTATGACCGGTTGCCCGTAGAATCTCGATCACGCATTCAGCCGTACACAGGCCTGATTCTTTCTGATTTTTCCGCAGGTTGTAGCGAGACGTTTCGGCTGGTTTAAGGCTTACACGGCGCACCTGCTGCAGATACGGACTACGCTGATGAATCTTACGGGCCTCATGCCAGGTACTGTCAATAAGAATGAACTGCCTGATATCTGAAAGGTCCACCTCTTCTTCATCAGAGACACCTGGATAGATTAACGCCACTCCTCCTGATGCGATCTCTTCCAAGAGTGATGGCGGCGGGTTTAGACGATCCCAACGGATCTGCTCAGCCGCCTCCCCCAACACCTCCAACACCAACCGGCCGGTATTTGACTTTTTAGGAATTTCTTTAAAATGCGTCAACAACGTGATTTTCAACGGCATCGGCTCATGCTTCCCTTTGTTCATTTTTTCAGTATACTAACACGCTGATCAGCAGAACTTACACCAAGAAGGTATCGCATGGCCAGATGCTCAAACTGTAATGCCCCGCTGGCGCCAGGGTCGCTGCTGTGCAGCTACTGCGGAAACCGCACTGACATAGACCTGAAGGGGATTCACTACTACACCACCCATGAAAGTGATGCGCCACGGATCTGCCCGCGCTGCAACATCAAGCTAAAAACCCTGGACCTGAAGCTGAATGGTCGTTTTCTGATTGATCGTTGCGAACAATGTATGGGCATATTCTTTGATCCGGGCGAGCTTGAGGCACTGCTTGAGGCCACCGTCACACATGTTGCCGGAATTGACCGTTCCGGACTTGAGGCCATCAATGAAAAGCGGGAGCCCAATCAGTACCCGATCGCCTATATCAAATGCCCGGTCTGTGAACAGCTGATGCATCGTGTCAACTTTGGGGTAAAAAGCGGCGTAATTGTTGATCGATGTAAAGAACACGGCGTTTGGCTTGATGGCGGGGAACTGCGCCAGCTGTTTGAGTGGATGAAGCTGGGTGGACAGCTACTTGAGCAGGAACGCCAGGAGCAGCAACGCAAAGAGGCAGAGCAGCGGGAAAAGGAACAGCGCCTGAAACTGAAAGGGTATGATGAAGAGAGTTCGGCCTTTGGCAGCTTCAGCGATCCACTGCGCCGATCCGATCCGGATCTGTTCGACATCATCTTCAAGGCAATCCGATTCCTGCTATAATATTCAAAAAACAGTATACATTTTGCATGCATTTAATTTCACATTTCCAAATGTATCGATTGACTTTAGCAGATGAAGACTGCTAGTGTGGTACTTACATTTTGGCGCTAGGCCAAATACAACAACAGGAAGCATCAGGAGAAGGTACACAAATGGTAAACGGAACAGTAAAGTGGTTCAATGACAGCAAGGGTTTTGGTTTTCTTGAGCAGGAGAACGGCGAAGATGTATTCTGCCATTTTTCCGCTATCACAGGCGAAGGTTTCAAATCCCTTGCTGAAGGCGATAGAGTAACTTTTGAAGTAACCAAAGGCCCCAAAGGTCTTCAGGCTTCAAACGTTACCAGAATTTAATCTGGTAACACGGCAGTCAAAAGCCCCGAGGTTTTCCTCGGGGCTTTTTTTATTCCTGGAGTCAAGCCACGCCACCTACAGCGTCAGATCTGCATGTCCCTGACAGAGCTGATCTCTGGTTTTAGCCACCTCTTCATTTTCCAGATACTCTTCAAACGTCATCATCCGGTCAATAACGCCGCCAGGGGTAAACTCTACAATCCGGTTGGCAATGGTACTGACAAACTCATGGTCATGGGAGGCAAACAGCAGCACCTCGCTGAAGGAGATCAGGCCGTTGTTCAGTGCTGTGATCGACTCCAGGTCCAGGTGGTTGGTCGGCTCATCCAGAATCAGCACGTTGGAACCGGCCAGCATCATCCGGGAAAGCATACAGCGTACCCGTTCACCACCGGACAGCACCTTGGTCTTTTTGGTCGCCTCGTCCCCCGAGAACAGCATCCGGCCCAAAAAGCCGCGGGCAAAGGTTTCCCCCTCGGTGGGTGGCGAGTACTGCCCCAGCCACTCAATCAGGTTCAGGTCGTTATCAAAATATGCCCCGTTTTCCTTGGGGAAGTAGCTGCTGGTGATGGTCACTCCCCAGCGGAAACTGCCGCTGTCCGGCTCAAGCTCTCCGGCCAGGATCTGGAACAGGGTGCTCTTGGCCAGGCTGTTGCCCCCCACAAAGGCGATCTTGTCTCCCTTGCGCACATTCAGATCCAGATCCTTGAAGACCTGTACCCCGTCAACGGTCTTGGACAGGCCGCTCACCTCCAGGATAATATCACCGCAGGGGCGCTCCGGCTTGAACACCACATGGGGATATTTACGGGATGAAACCGGCATCTCCTCAATGGTCAGCTTCTCCAACAGCTTCTTACGGGAGGTGGCCTGCTTGGCCTTGGAGGCATTGGAAGAGAAGCGCTGGATAAACTCCTTCAGTTCGTTCGCCTTGTCGGTAACCTTGCGGTTTTCGTCCTGCTTCTGCTTCAGGTTTAGCTGACTGGCCTGATACCAGAAGTCATAGTTACCGACATAGACCTGAATCCTACCAAAGTCGATATCAGCCATATGGGTACAGACTTGGTTCAGGAAGTGACGGTCGTGGGAGACCACAATCACAGTGTTGTTAAAGCGGGAGAGGAACTCCTCCAGCCAGTTGATGGTCTTGAGATCCAGGTGGTTGGTTGGTTCGTCCAGCAGCAGGATATCAGGGTTGCCAAACAGGGCCTGGGCCAGCAGCACCCGCACCTTGTCGCCGCCTTCGAGCTCTTTCATCTGCTTGTGGCGCAGCTCTTCAGGAATACCCAGGCCGTTCAGCAACACCGCTGCCTCAGACTCGGCCTCATAGCCGTTCATCTCAGCAAACTCCCCCTCCAACTCGGCAGAGCGAATGCCATCTTCTTCTGTGAAGTCCCCCTTGGAGTAGATCGCCTCCCGCTCGTGCATCACCTCGTACAGCCGGGGGTTGCCCATCATAACGGTATTGAAGACGGTATGCTCGTCAAAGGCGAACTGATCCTGCTTCAGGAAGGAGATCCGCTCCCGCGGGCCGACACTGACCGTACCGGAGTCTGCTTCAGACAGACCGGCAAGAATCTTGAGGAAGGTGGATTTACCGGCACCGTTGGCGCCGATCAGGCCGTAGCAGTTGCCTGGCACGAACTTGATATTGACATCTTTAAAGATCACCCGCTTGCCATAGGCAAGGCTGATGTTGTTGGCGCTGATCATTGGTCTTCTCTCTTTCTGAACATAAAAACAGAAACCACAGGGGGGCTCCCCTGTGGTTCAGGTGTTGCATATCTATAGCATAATCGCATGTATGTGGCAATTCTAAACCTTAGAAAGCTCCTGTTGCCATCATTTCATAATCCCTTTGGTAAAAATCATCAGGTACTGCTGCACCAACTGTTCATCCTGCTCAGGAGAATGGCTGATCAGGCTCTCAGTCGCCAGCAAACTAAGAAAGAAGTAATTAACCATACCGGCCAGCGCCAGAGAGGCATTAACGGCATGGATCTCCTTACGAAAAACGCCCAACTGCACACCACCCTCGATCACTTCAGAGAGAACCCTGATCACCTTGCTGATGGCCGGGGCAACAATTGAAGTGAAAAAAGCCGTGGGGTTGGTCAACTCACTGGTATAAAAGCGCAACAGATGAGGATTATTGCGATGACGCTGGATGGTCCAGCGCAGGTAGGTTTCAAGTAGCTGCAATGGCTCACCCCGTTCCTGATGTAACGCATCGATCTGCTCAAAACAGGCAAACTGCTCTCCAAGAACCGCCGCATAGAGTCCTTCCTTGCCACCAAAACAGTAAGACACCATCGAGATACTGGTCCCTGCGGCCTGGGACAACTCTCTAACGCTGACACCATGCAGGCCGCGTTCAGCAAACAACCGGGTCCCGACCTCCACTAGTCTGCTACGACAATCCGCTTTGGACATGTAACTCCCTCATCTTTAAGATACCGTGGCAAGAATAACAAACTCATGAGCAAAATCCAATTTATTGCTCCCGCCCCTCAATTAATTCTTGCACCAGACGACATCGTATCGCTATGATGACAATCGAACGAACGTTCGATTGTGTTTCTAGCACCGTTCGATCACCCTTGTCCAGACACGGGTACCACAACGGAACGCGCCAAAGGCTCGCACTCCAGAGGAGGACGTACACAGATGTTGGAATTACGCAACAGGATCAGAAAAAAGAATCTCCACGTACGAATCAAACATGTAGAAGATGTTATCCCGCTCTTTAAAAACGGCATGAATATCGGCTGGTCCGGCTTCACGCCTGCCGGATACCCCAAGATGGTACCGATCGCCCTGGCAGACCATGTTGAAAAAAACAACCTGCAGGGCAAACTGAAATTCAACCTGTTTATCGGCGCCTCAGTCGGGGTTGAAACCGAGGACCGTTGGGCAGCTCTTGATATGATTGACCGCCGCTGGCCCTACCAGACCGGCAAGAACATCCAGGCCGGTATCAATGAAGGCCGCATCCGCATGGGTGACCGCCACCTCTCTATGTTTGCCCAGGATCTGGGCTACGGCTTCTATACCAAGGACAATGGAGGACGGCTGGACATCGCCATCATTGAATGCTCTGCCATTACCGAAAGGGGAGAGCTGGTACTGACCGCATCCTGCGGAGCCGTACCAGAGATCGTACAGATCGCTGACAAAATTATCATTGAGATCAACACCTCAATCCCCAGCTTTGAGGGTCTGCACGATATCGTAGAGCCGATCAATCCACCTAACCGCCTCCCCTATCTGATCAGCCGGGTTGATGACCGTGCCGGTTCACCCTATGTTCGAATCGACACTGACAAGATCGTTGCCATCATCGAATCAAACCGCCCTGACAATGGCCGTTCCTTCAGCGAGCAGGATGACACCTCAGAAGCGATTGCCAACAACATCATCGACTTCTTCCAAACTGAGGTTAAAGTCGGACGCCTGCCCCAAAGCCTGCTGCCACTGCAGTCAGGGGTCGGCTCCATTGCCAACGCCGTAATCGGTGGACTTGCCAAAGGGCCGTTCACTGGCCTCAAGGTATGGACCGAAGTACTGCAAGACACCATGCTGGACCTGTTTGACTCCGGCAAGCTGGACTTTGCCTCCACCGTTTCACTCTCCTTCTCCGTGGACGGCTTCAAACGTTTCTATGACAACTGGGACAAGTACGCCAATAAGGTCATGATGCGACCGCTTTCAATAGCCAACCACCCGGAACCGATCCGCCGCCTGGGCTGTATTGCCATGAACACCCCGGTGGAGTTCGACATCTATGCCCATGCCAACTCAACCCTGGTTGGCGGCACCCGGATGATCAACGGTATCGGTGGCTCAGGCGACTTCCTGCGCAACGCCTATCTCTCCATCATGCACACACCGTCGGCCCGCCCCACCAAGACCGACCCGACCGGCATCACCTGCGTGGTACCCCATGTGCCCCACGTTGACCATACCGAGCACGACCTGGATGTGCTGGTAACTGAACAGGGCCTGGCTGATCTGCGCGGCTTAGCACCAAAGGATCGGGCACAGGAGATCATCAACAAATGTGCTCACCCGGATTACAAACCACTTCTGCAGGAATATCTGGATATGGCCACCAAGGATTGTCTGGCTCGTAAGGCAGGCCACGAGCCGCAGCTGCTGGACCGGGTTTTTAAGATGCAGGTTAATCTGGCCAAGCACGGCACCATGAAGATCGATAATTGGGAGATCTGAAACAGAAAACCGGCCCCGCTTAGACGGGGCCGGTAACGTTGGAGAAACGTATGAGCACTAGCGATGCAAGCTACTATGTAACCACAGCACTTCAAGCACTTGAGGCAGCCTATCGCGCCAACAGTGACACAAACGTGGCAACTCACCTGTCACAGGCACTTGACGCCCTGCACCGCCTCAACTATCAACAGGGCAAACAACCGCGGATGTATCAGAACGCCGCAAGCGACCCCTATGAGATGGATGAGTCAAATTCAGCCATTTAGTACGCTCTCAAGCAGTTCATAATAAAAGCCGCAGGGAGTCCCTGCGGCTTTTATTATTACGCACCTCTAAAACAGAGTCCTGGCTTACGGCAACTCCGTCGTCCCCATCAAGAAACGATCACACTCCCGGGCAGCGCCGCGTCCTTCGTTAAAGGCCCAGACCACCAGACTCTGGCCACGACGGCAGTCACCGGCAGCAAATACGCCGGGGATACTGGTGGCATACCGGTCGTAGTCAGCCTTGATGTTACTGCGGCCGTCCCGCTCGACACCAAGCGACTCAAGCATCTGCTGCTCTGGTCCAAGGAAACCCATGGCCAGCAGAACCAGACCTGCAGGGCGCACCTGTTCAGTACCGGCTACCGGCGTGGGTACAAACTGCCCCTTGTCATTCTTACCCCAGGTTACCTCAACAGTATGTACTGCGGTTACGTTGCCGTCCGCATCACCTTCAAATTTTGTCGCCGTGGTCAGGTAGGTGCGGGGGTCAGCACCATACTTGGCTGCTGCTTCCTCTTGGCCGTAATCCACCTTCAGCACCTTGGGCCATTCCGGCCAGGGGTTGTCAGCAGCACGCTGCTCCGGTGACTGCGGCATAATCTCAAGCTGTACTGCTGATTTGCAGCCATGGCGTAGCGAGGTGGCCACACAGTCAGTACCGGTATCGCCACCGCCGATGATAATCACATCCTTGTCCTTGGCAGAGATACACACAGCGCCGGGATTCAGAACCGACTTGGTGTTAGCGGTCAGGAAATCCATGGCGAAATGGACTCCCTTCAGGCTACGCCCCTCAATCGGCAGATCCCGCGGCACGGTTGAACCGGTGGCCAGGATGACCGCATCAAATTCACTGCGCAGTTTTTCCACCGGATAGTCGTTACCGCCGATGGCGGTATTGCAGACAAAGTTAATACCTT
>Ga0209016_1002585_pt1 | contig 11817 bp, 11 predicted proteins | sample EPASupsiteSAE305_FD_187265 | JGI IMG/M metagenome (GOLD analysis project Ga0209016, IMG submission 187265) | Bioremediated contaminated groundwater microbial communities from EPA Superfund site, New Mexico - SAE3-05 (SPAdes) (version 2) | ecosystem: Environmental > Aquatic > Deep subsurface >...
TGCGGCAGTTGGGCCATTTTGCCTTAAGGTTGCGGTAGACCGGCGCGGTGAGGACGATGTCGCCAAGAGAGGACAGGCGCGCCACAAGAATGTTCGGGGCGGTCACGGCGCTTTCCTTATGGCGACGAGGGCCCTTTCCGTGGCCCCGCGGAAGGTATCGGCGGCGGAGCGGGCTTTCACGCCCATCGCGGCGGCTGTCTCCGGCCTGTCGGCTAGCTTTGCAGCCTCTTCGGCGAATGTGGTTTCCGATACGGTGACGGCCCCGCCTGTTTCAAGCAGTTTCGCCGCAACGTCCGGCGTGTTTTGCGTGTGCGGGCCGATGAGGACGGGCTTGCCGAATATGGCGGCTTCCAGCAGGTTATGCCCGCCCTTGTTCTCTATGGTCCCGCCCACGAAACAGGCGTATGCCGAGCCGTAAAAGGAAGTCAGCAGACCCATCGTGTCTATGACAAGCACATCCGCGTCGGCGGGAGGCGCTGCGATGCCGGAATAAAGAGCGGTTTTCAAGCCCTGAGAGGAGAATGCCCCTATTACCGCCGGGAGCCGTTCAAGATGGCGCGGGGCAACCGCCGCCTTTATTGCCGTTCCCCGAGCTTTCAACTGAGCCAGAGCGGAGGCAATGGCCTGTTCTTCCACCGGATGGGTGCTTCCGCAGACGAGTATTTTCACGTTTTCCCAGCCGAGGGCGGATACCGCGCGTTCGGCTTCGGCCTTGCGCGGAGGGTTGTCGGAAAGGAGGTCGTACTTTATGTTCCCGGTGACGGTTATCTTCTTCCTGTCCAGGCCGAGGGATTCATAACGGGCGGCGTCCGCTTCCGTCTGGAAACAGGCGAAATCCGTGTAGCGCATCATCATGGAAAAAAGCGGTTTTACGAAGGAATAGCTGCGCCTGCTGCGGGCGGACATTCTTCCGTTTATTATGCCGATGGAAACCCCGTTCCAGCGCGCGGCGGCGAACATGTTGGGCCAGAGTTCGGTTTCAACCACAAGCAGGCGGGCGGGATGAAGCGCGCGGACAAAGCGTTTGGCGAAGGGCTGGAAATCAAGCGGGGCGAGCACGCATACGTCGGGCTTGAGAAGCTTTACCGCCTCTTCCCGTCCGAGACTGGTGGAGCAGGTTACTATAAGGGGCGCGTCGCCGCGCAGGGCGGGCGCGAGCTTTACCATCGAGCGCACTTCCCCTGCGCTGGCGGCGTGTATCCATACGGCCTTTTTGTTTGCCGCAAGAGCCTTGTGTTCCGCGCTTACGAAACCGCAGCGCTGGGCTAGTTCGCTTTTGAGGGATTTAAGGAGGCTTCTTCGCGGAGAGAGGAGAAAGAATATCAGGTAACCGGCCGCCGCGAAGGGGAAGAGGACGTTTGCCAGCGCCAATAGGAATACGCTCATGTCAGAGTCTGTCCGCCTGGTCGGTGGCCATATCCAGTTCTGCCTGTATTTCGGCGGTTTTCGCGGCGAGGTCATCCCCTTCCGCCACTGTTATGGGCCGTCCGTAGACCACCTTGCTTTTCCCGAAAGGGAGGGGGAACTGGAATTTGTCCCAGGAATTGAAGACTATCTTGTGCGACAGGCCGCACGCTATGGGAACAATCGGAAGGCCTGTCTTCTGGGCAAGGTAAAGCACGCCCTGCTGCACCTGCCGCGCGGGGCCGCGGGGCCCGTCAGGCGTTATGACCGGGTGCCAGCCTTCCTGCGCCTTGTCCAGCAGGGCCAGCAGCGCCTGCGTCCCGCCCTTGCTGGTCGAACCGCGCACAGCCTCCATGCCGAAATGGCGCAGTATGCGGGCCATGTACTCCCCGTCCTTGCTGAGGCTGACCAGGGCGCAGGCCCGCGTGTTCCTGTGCGTGTACATAAGAAACACCTGCCTGTTGTGCCATATCGCGTAGATGAAATTTTTCCCGGCCTTTTCGAGGGCGTCCACTTCCGCGTTGGGAACGCGGGCTATGCGCGTGGTCGCGCCGGTAAAGCGCAGGTACGCCACGCCGGCCATGCAGCCGAGGGCGTGTTTCCATGAACCTTTGTACGGGTTGCCTTGGGGACGGGCTATCTGCCCTTTTTCCTGCTCTGCCATTTGCGTATGAATACTACCGTGAAAGCCGGCGAAAGGACGCCATTGTTGGTGGCCACCGCTATCTTTGGCGCGTTAAGGCGCTCGAAGAGCGGGGGGAGGGCCGTCTCCGCCGTTTCAGGGGGGAAGGCGCCGCTTTCCCTGATGAACACCGGCAGCGGGACTTTTATGTCCTGCGGCTGTTCAAGCAGGGGCGCCCGCACGATTTCGTACGGGCCCAGGTTGAAATTTTCCTTCGCGGCCTCTTCCGCCGCTATCTCGCAGACGAGTTCCGCCGCGGTTTCCAGAAATTCGTAGCCGGCGACCATAGCCGCGGCTTTTATGGCCGGGTCGGTCTGGGCGGTAACGTGGGAAGAAAACTGCTCTCCCAGCGTGGCCGCGGCGGCCGTAAAAAAACATTTTTCCGGGAGGCCGGTTCCGGCGAACCCGGTAAAGTCCTTGTCGAAACTGTCGAAAACAGTGCCTGCTTCAAGGCGGGCCGCAAGCCCGGAGATAAACTCCCTGACCTGCAAATCGCCTTCAAGCCCCGCCGCCTTGAGGTCGCACTTAAGCCTCGACAGGCGGCGGGCTATTTCTTTATGGTGTATCGTTATCTTTACTCTGCGTATCTTGCGCACGGATGGACGCTTATTTGGCGCGTTTCGCCATTTTCTGGCGGTATCTGCTGTCCGCCGCTTCCTGCGCTTCCTTGTCCGCGGCGGCGGGCTTTTGCAGCTGTGAGCCTGCGCCCGGGTCCTCTTCCTCTTTCTTGCCGCCCATCTGCCACTGGTAGACCAGCGGCGTGGCTATGGCGATGGTGGAATAGGTTCCGCAGATGGAACCGACCAGCATGACGGCCGCGAAGTCGTTGATGATGGGGCCGGCCATGAAGTAGAGGATTACCAGCACGCCCACTACCGTAAGGTTGGTTATCAGCGTGCGGCCGAAGCAGTCGTTGATGCTGGTGTTGACCAGTTCCTTCAGCTTCATGCGCGGGTTGAGGTGGATGTGCTCGCGCATGCGGTCGAAGATGACGACCGTGTCGTTGATGGAGTAGCCTGCGATGCTCAGCAGCGCCGCCACGATGACGAGGTCCACTTCCCTGTGCGTGAGGGACAGGTAGGTCAGCGCCACGAACACGTCATGTCCCAGCGCCACCACGCCCATCGCGCCCCACAGCAGGTTGTTGAAGCGGAACGCCACGTAGACGATGATGCCGAACAGGGACAGGATTATGGCCATCACGGCCTTCTTGCTCAGGTCGCGTCCCACGGCGGGGCCCACGAATTCCATGCGTTCGGTTTCGTAGGTGTTGCCGGACATGTTCTTGGCGAGGGCGGTCTTGATGCGCTCGCCGGTTTCCTTGTAGCTGTCCTGGCTGCCTTTGACCTTTATGGCGAAGGAGTTCCTTTCCGTATAGGTCTGTATCTGCGCTTCTATGCCGTCCTTTTCCAGAGCCGAGCGAACGGTGGAGATGTCGGTCGGTTTGTCGAAGTGCGCCTGCAGAAGCGTGCCGCCCTTGAAGTCCAGGGCGAGGTTGAGGCCGCGCGTCGGCAGAAGGATCAGGCCGGCCAGCGTTATCAGCCCCGACAGGGTGAAGAATATGAACCGCTTGCTTACCCAGTCGATGTTGGGGCGCGGGATGAGTACCATCATATGCTGAGCTCCTTGGGATTGGAGGTGAGCCAGAACTCATAGATGGCGCGCGTCAGGAAGACCGCGGTGAACATGCCTATGAGCAGGCCGAGTGTCAGCGTCACGGCGAAACCCTTGACGGGGCCGGAGCCGAACTGGAAGAGGAATATCGCCGCTATCCAGGCCGTTATCTTGGCGTCGAAAATGGTGTTCCACGCCTTGTCGTAGCCGGTGGGAATGACCATGGCGACGGGTTTGCCGAGCGCTATTTCCTCGCGCATGCGCTCAAGGATGAGCACGTTGGCGTCCACGTCCATGGCCAGCGCGAGCAGCATGCCGGCGATGCCGGGCATGGTCAGCGTGGCTCCGAAATAGGCCATCAGCGCCAGCAGGAACAGGAAGTCCAGGAACATGGCGATGTCGGCCACCAGGCCGGAGAGCTTGTAGTAGATTATCATGAACAGCGCCACCGCGAGGAAGCCGACCGCGCAGGCCGTGAGGCCCTTGCGTATGGAGTCTTCGCCAAGGCCGGGGCCTATGGTGCGCTTTTCTATGATGCGGACGGGCGCGGGCAGCGCGCCGGAGCGCAGCACTATGGCAAGTCGGCTGGCGTCCTCAAGGGTGAACTGACCCTCGATGATGCCGGAGCCTCCGCCTATGCGTTGGTTGACCACGGGGGCCGAGTGCACCACGCCGTCAAGCACTATGGCTATGCGCTTGCCGACGTTGGCGCCAGTGAAGCGCTCGAACTTCTTGCCGCCTTCCCCGTTGAACTTGAAGGAGATGTAGGGGTAGCCGTTCTGTCCGCCGGTTTCCACGCGGGCGTTTTCAAGATACGCGCCGGTTACGGGTACGGTGGAGTGGAGGATGTAGAAGTCTCCGCCCTCGTCCTTGCCGCGGGCTATGGTGTATTCCGGGGGCAGCAGTTTCTGCGCGGCTTCGGTTATGGTACCGCTGGCGGTGAAGACTTCCGGCAGGTCCGCTATCTTGGACTTTATCTTCTGAGCCTCTTCGTCGTCCGCCACGAGGTGGAATTCCAGCAGGGCCGTCTTGCCGATGAGTTCTTCGGCCTGCGTCGGGTCCGCGATGCCGGGGAGCTGCACGGATATGAGGTTTTCTCCCTGACGGTTGATGGGGGTTTCGCCCACGCCGTACTGGTCTATTCTGTTGCGGATGATTTCTATCGCGCGGGCGAGCGCCTCGGAGGGCTTTTCCTTGCGCTCGAGCTTGGACACGTCCAGTTCAAGCAGGAGGCTTGTGCCGCCCTTCAGGTCGAGGCCCAGGTTGAGAATGTGCTTCGGGCGCATGCGCGCAAGTTCCAGTTTGGAGCGCTCCTGCGCGGTTTTCGTGTACCACTCTATCGAGGGGTAGAGGAACCATACCGAGGCGATTATCGTGCCCAGTATGATAACCCACTTCGTCATCAGTTTGTTGCCCATCTCTGCTTTTCTCCTTAGCGTGCGGACGGCTGAGCGTCGGGAAGCTTGGACCCTTCGGTCACTACGTGGGTCACGGCCCATCTCATTATCTGCACTTTGACGGACTGCGCCAGCTTGAGCGCGACTTCGTTCTCGTTGATGGACTCTATCGTGCCGATAAGGCCGCCCATCGTGATAACCTTGTCGCCTACCTTAAGCTCGGAGAGCATTTTCTGGCGCTGCTTCTCCTGCTTCTGCTGGGGACGGATTACCAAAAAGTAGAATATGCCGAAAATGAGGAGCATCGGCACTAGACTTGCAAGCGGTGAGCCTTGGGGATTCATTACGCCTCCGTGTTAACGTTTACCAAAAAAACGTAGTAATAATACGTACATTCTAGCAATTATCCGGCTTATTTCCTATTGCGGGCTCCGTCAGGGATTTCCGGCGCCGCGCTCCCCTTCGCGTGGAAGGAACAGGAGTATCAGCAGGCCGCCCAGCGCAAGGGCCCCGGCAGTGCACAGCCATCCGGCGCCCGCTCCTCCGGTCCTGTCCTTCAGCACTCCCAGTATGTAGGGGCCGGCGAAGCCGCCCAGATTGCCCACCGAGTTTATCAGCGCTATCGCGGCCGCCGCCGCGCTTTCCCCCAGGAAAAGGGAGGGCATTGACCAGAAAGGGCCGTAGGCGCTGTAAAGCCCGGCTATTGCCAGAGAGAGGGCAAGGATTTCTCCAACAGGATGGCCGAAACTTGCGGCCAGCAGAAAACCCGCCGCTCCCGCGAACAGCGCGAACGCGGCGTGCCTCCGCCTTTCGCCGCTGCGGTCAGACCGGCAGGACCACCATATCATGGCGGCTGCGGAAATAGCGTAGGGGATAATGATTATCTGTCCGACCTTGCTGTGCGTCAGCCCGCCGAAGCCGCTTATGACCTGCGGAAGCCAGAAGGCTGATGTGTAAAGCCCCATGCTGAAGAAGAAGTATATCAGCGCCAGGAGCAGTACCTTCGGTTCCATGAAAACCTGTCCCACGCTGTACGCCTTGCGGGCCTGCTTGGACTTCATCTCAAGGTCCAGTTCTCCCTGAAGCCATGTCTTTTCCTCCCGCGTCAGCCAGCTGGCGTCGGACGGCCTGTCCGGGAGGTAAAACCAGTTGAAAAAGCCGAGCAGGACGGCGGGCGCGCCTTCTATGATGAACAGCCAGCGCCAGCCCTGCATCCCAAGCCAGTCCGCGTGGTCAAGCAGCCAGGTGGAAACCGGCGCGCCTATTATGTTTGAGACCGCCAGCGCGGTCATGAACAGGGCCACCGCGCGGGCCCTGTCCTCCGCCCTGAACCAGAAGGTGAGGTAAAGTATTATGCCGGGGAAAAAACCCGCTTCCGCTATGCCCAGAATGAAGCGCAACCAGAGCAGCTGTTTGATGGAGTAGACGAAGCCGGTGAGCATTACGACCAGCCCCCAGCTTATCAGTATGCGCGAAATCCATTTGCGCGCACCGACCCTGTGCAGCAGAAGGTTGCTTGGTATTTCGAAAAGGAAGTAGCCGAGGAAGAAGATGCCGGCGGCGAAGCCGAAGGCCGCGTTCCCTATGCCAAGTTCCACGTCCATCTGGAGGGCGGCGTAACCGAAGTTGACCCTGTCGATGAAGGCGACCACATAGAGGAGGAACAGATACGGCAGCAGGCGCACGGCTACCTTTCGAACCGTCTTCTCGCGCACCGCCGCCCCGTCCGGTTTTGCCGTGACGTCCATCGGTCCCCCTTTCCGGTTTGGATAACGGAACTAGAAGTCTTTAAGGTCCGCCGTTTCCGCGCGAAGCTGTTCTATAAAGGTTTTCAGTTCCTTCACGCGGGCCGGAACACGGGCCTTGCCTGCCTTGGAAAACACCTGCGCCGGCACTTTTGAAAGATTGTCTTCCATGAACTGGACGGCCATCGCGCCGTTGGGGGCTCCCCCGTTTTTGTCTATAAGCGCAAGCACCCTTGCCGCTCCTACCGCCCCCAGCCAGTCCAGCGCGTCGGCGTCGTGAAGGTAGACGGCTTCATTCCCTTCCGGCTTGCGCTGGTACATGTGGGTGCGTATGGCGGAGCGCACGGCTTCGATTTTATCTTTCGGGAAATCCGTGGCGGACAGCACCGTTTCCATCCGCGCCACGGCGGTGTCGGCGTGGTCCTTGTCCTGCTTGGCGTAAGGCGCGAACGCGCCCATGTCGTGCAGATACGCCGAAGCGAACATTACATCGTCATCCAGCTTGATTTTGTCTTCTCCCGCCAGCTCAAGGGCCATTTTGTATATGCGGACGGAGTGCGAATATCCCCAGGCCGGATGCTTAAGGTTCTTTTCCGCGAAGGAACGCACGGTCTCCCGCCAGTTGACTGCCGGGGCGGTGGAAACCGGCGTATTCTCCGAGAAGGCCGGCGCGGCCCACGCCAGCAGCGCAGTCAGTGATAACAGCAAAAAGTTCTTTTTCATAATCAGACCTCCGGGGGCGTGTCAGTGACGCTTGCGCGTTTGCATATATTTTTCGAGGAAAGTCTTTTTCTCTTCCGCGAAGGTGCCTTTTTCTATGGCGGCACGTATTGTTTCCATCTGTCTTATGAGGAAGCGCACGTTGTGGATGGAGAGCAGGCGGTGGCTTAACAGCTCGTTGGCGCGGAAGAGATGGCGCAGGTACGCCTTGGAGTAGATTTTACAGGTCGGGCAGTCGCATTCCGGGTCGAGTACCTCTTCCGAAAGTGTGTATTCCGCGTTCTTTATGTTGATGCGGCCGCGCGAGGTCATTATGTTGCCGTTGCGCGCGGTCCGCGTGGGCCAGACGCAGTCGAACATATCCACGCCCCTGTCCACGCACTCCCACAGGTCTTCCGGCGTGCCGAGGCCCATGAAGTAGCGCGGCTTGTGTTCCGGCAGATGCTCCACGGCGTGTTCAACCGAGGAAAGCATGGCCGGCTTCTCCTCGCCTACTGCAAGCCCGCCTATGCAGTAGCCGTGGAAGGGCAGTTCCGCCAGATGCTTCGCCGCCTCCGCGCGCAGGTCCGCGTAGGTGGAGCCCTGCACTATGCCGAACTGTATGCTGTGTCCCACCGTGAAGGAGCCGTCCCTGTGGCGGTGGATGTCCTGCTCTTTCACCTTGGAGAAATAGGCTTTCAGGGCGCGTTCCGCCCAGCGCTGCGTGGTCTTGAGGGCTTTGGCCGCGTCGGCGTGGGTGGCCGGGTTCTTGACGCAGATGTCCAGGCAGGTCCAGATGTCGGAGCCTATCTGGCTTTCAAAACCGATGACGTTTTCCGGCGTGAAAAGATGGGAGCTGCCATCGTGGTGCGAGCGGAACTTCACGCCGTCCTCGCTTATGTCGCGCAGATGGGCGAGGCTGAACACCTGGAAGCCGCCCGAGTCTGTCAGTATCGAGCGGTTCCAGTGCATGAACTTGTGCAGTCCGCCAAGCTTCTCCAGCGTTTCGGTGCCGGGGCGCAGATAAAGATGGTAGGTGTTTGAAAGCAGGCACTCCGCCCCCGCGTTTTCAAGGTCTTCGTAGGAGAGGGCCTTTACCGTGGCCTGCGTGGCCACCGGCATGAAGACGGGGGTGTTTATGGCGCCGTGTTTCGTATAAAGCACGGCTCGGCGGGCCTTGGTGCCGGGGCTGGTCGCCAGTATTCTGAAGGGGGAAACCGTTTCGATGTTTTTGAGGTTGGCTGTCATATGATTAGCATCGCGTCGCCGAAGGAATAGAACCTGTATTTTTCCGAGGCCGCCTTTTCGTAGGCCCTGACCAGAAGCTCCTCCCCGGCGAACGCGGCTGTAAGGTAGAGGGGAGTGGAATCCGGCATATGGAAATTGGTGGAAAGGGCGTCTATGGCCCTGAAGCGGTATGGGGGATAGATGAATATGTCCGCCTGCATCGAGCCGGCTCTGGTGACGCGGTCTTCCCCGGTCATGGACTCAAGCGTCCGGGTGCTGGTGGTGCCGACGCTGATTATCCTTCCCCCGCGCGCGCGGGCGGAGTTTATAGCCTCCGCGGTCTCCTGCGAAATTTCGCAGACTTCCGGAAGCATTTTGTGCGCGGAAGGGTCGCCGCTCCTGATGGGGCGGAAAGTTCCCCAGCCGACGTGCAGGGTGACGAAGACCACTGCCACGCCCTTTGCCCTGATTTTGCCCAGCAGTTCCTCGGTGAAGTGGAAGCCTGCGGTGGGCGCGGCTATCGAGCCGCGTTCCCTCGCGTAGACGGTCTGGTATTTGGCGGGATCGTCGCTTTCATGGGCGCTGATATGCTCCTGCTTCCGTTTCTGCACTATGTAGCGGGGAAGCGGCATGACGCCATGACGGGCCGCGTATTCGAAAACGTCGCCGGAAAACTCAAGCACCAGCTCCCCGCTGTCCAGCCTGTCCACCACGGAAGCGGAAAAGCCTTCCTCGAAATTTATCCTGTGCCCGGCCCTGATGTCCGTTGAAAGGGCCAGCCAGTGTTTGCCCTGCGGGCGGACGAGGAGCATTTCAGCCTTGCCGCCGCTTTCCTTCTTCCCTGTTATCTGCGCTGGGAAGACGCGGGAGTTGTTAAGGACTATGCAGTCGCCCGGGTTCAGATATTCGTGTATGTCGCGGAACACCCGGCCTGTCAGCGTGCCTTCCCCGCGGTTTACTACCATAAGGCGCGACGAATCGCGCGGATTTGCCGGTTCCGGCGCTATGAGGGGCGCGGTGTCCAGCGCGCCTATGCGTTCTGCGAAAGATGCGGTCATTGCTGTATGGTGGTTATCTGCGCGCCGGGATAATAGTACTTCAGTATCTGGCGGTAGTTGAATTTCTTCTCGGCCATGGTGCGCGCTCCGTCCTGGCACAGGCCCACTCCGTGTCCGAAGCCCCTGCCTACGAACTCGAACCCGTTCTTGTGCTTCACTATGCGGATAATGAAGGAGCTGCGGAACTCGCTGGAGCCAACGGCGCGGCGGAAGTCCTTGATGTCGATGGATTTGCCGTTTTTCGGCCCCATGAACTTGAGTATCGTGGCCCTGCCCGAACGATCCCGGTCGGCTATGCGTATGGCCTTGACCGTGCCGGGCGTGAAGCCGTAGTTTTCGAGGAACGCGAGTATTTTCGCCTCGCTTATGATGGTCTGCCAGCGGTAATTGCCGGAATTGGAGCAGTAGCGGCAGCTGACGCCGGAAAGGGTGCGTGTGTACTCCATGTCTCCCCAGGGCGGGCGTGCTGTCCTGCCGCCGCAGTTGGCGTGGTAAAAGGCCGGCACAAGGCGGCCCTTGTATGTGAGAACCTCGCTGTCCGTGGCCTTTACCGCCTCCACCACGCGGGGGGCGGACACGCTTGCGCCGCCGTACATCTGGCTGCGCTGGTCGCTCCAGAGGTCGAAGCCCATCTCGCCGAAACGGTTCATGTTTCCAAGCGCGTAGGTCCGTGCTGCCACGGCCTGGGCCTTCAGGGCCTCAAGGGGCCAGTTGTTGCCCATTTCAAGCGGCAGCACGCCGTAGAGGTACTCCTCAAGGCCGAGTTCCTCTATGACCGTTATGGTCTGCTCCTTGTCGGCCTTGATGAGTATGCTGCCGCGGTAGGAGCGGTTGTTTATCTTCAGCCGGTCCTCGCCTTCGAGCGGGGTGATTCGGACCATCGAGCCGAGGGTATAGGGCCCGACGTTGACTCCCTGTTTCTTGCCGGGGGCGGCCGTCACCTGGAAGGAAATCTGCTCCGCCACGGACTTCTGGTCGCCTGTGGACATGTCCACTATCCTCGTGCGGCCGCGAATGTCCATGGCGGCTTTCTTGGCGTTGTGGGCTATGGCTATGCGGATGAGGCCGGAGGTGTTTATATCCCCCGCGTCCGCGCCGAAGGCGGGCAGGGTGAGTGCAAGGGCAAGCAGGGCGAACAGATGGCGCATGGTGTCAGAATAAAAGGTCCTTGTTGGGGTGCTTAAGGCCGAGATGGTCGTAAGTTTTTTTTGTGGCCACGCGTCCGCGCGGCGTGCGGGCAAGAAAGCCCGCCTTGATGAGATAGGGTTCTATCACGTCGGAAAGGGTGTCCTCTGACTCCGAAACCGCCACCGCCAGCGTTTCCACGCCGACCGGCCCGCCGCCGAACTTCTCCGCGAGGGCCTGCAGTATGCGCCTGTCGGCCGAGTCCAGCCCCTGCGGGTCTATCTCCAGCGCGGCCATAGCCTCGTCCGCTATGGACTTGGTTATTACTCCGCGCCCCTTCACTTCGGCGAAATCCCTCACGCGCTTGAGCAGGCGGTTGGCTATGCGGGGAGTTCCTCTCGAGCGTCTGGCCACTTCCGCCAGGCCGGAGCCTTCGGCGGCTATGCCAAGCAGTCCCGCCGAGCGCTTCAGTATCCTCTCTATTTCCGCGTCGTCGTAAAAGCCGAGGTTCATCACTATGCCGAAGCGGTCGCGCATGGGGCCTGTCAGCAGGCCGCTGCGCGTGGTGGCGCCCACCAGCGTGAAGTGGGGCACGGCCAGCTTGAGCGTCGTGGAGCCGGGACCCTTGCCGGTATTGATGAAGAAGGTGTAATCCTCCATCGCGGGGTAGAGGGCTTCCTCCACCGCCGGGTTCAGGCGGTGTATTTCGTCTATGAAAAGTATGTCCCTGTCGCCCAGTTCGGTGGTCAGCATGGCGGCCAGGTCTCCCGGCCGGGCCAGCACGGGGCCGGAGGTTATCTTGATGTTGACGCCCAGTTCTCTTGCCAGTATGCAGGCGAGCGTTGTCTTGCCGAGGCCGGGGGGGG
>Ga0209016_1002586_pt1 | contig 11816 bp, 8 predicted proteins | sample EPASupsiteSAE305_FD_187265 | JGI IMG/M metagenome (GOLD analysis project Ga0209016, IMG submission 187265) | Bioremediated contaminated groundwater microbial communities from EPA Superfund site, New Mexico - SAE3-05 (SPAdes) (version 2) | ecosystem: Environmental > Aquatic > Deep subsurface >...
GTGCATTGTAATAATACTGGGTTTTGTTGCCAAGTGCATCTGTTTTTGATGAAACAAACGCACCTGTATAGGTATAAGCAGTTTCGCCACCATTTGCATCTGTTTGCTTAACTAATCTGTGCTGATTATCATACTCGTACTTCCATGTATTTTCTGCATTATCTATCTTTGTAACAAGGTCACCATTTGAGTTATATTCATACTTTGTAACCTTGCCATCAAAGTCTTTTTCCTTTGTAATGTTATTATCAGAATTGTATTCGTATGTTTTGGTTTCACCATCAAAACGGGTTTCTTTTATTACATTACCTTTTGAATCATATGTATATGATGTTGTTTTTCCTGCACAATTAGTAGCACTTGCAAGATTGTTATTATCATCATAATTCTTTGTTTCAAAAGTACCATCTGCATAATCTATTCTTGTGGTTCTGAACATTGAGTCATAGGTATAAACTGTTTTGTTGCCATTTGCATCTGTAGTGGTTGTAGTATTATCACCGTATGCAAAAGCAGTCACTTTACCATTTGCATCTATTTGTTTTACAACTCGGCCCTGTGCATCATATTCGTTTGTATTAACAGCTACACCATTTGCATCTGACCATTTTGTCATTTCGTGATTTGCATTATATGTATAACTTGTTGTATTGCCGTTTGCATCAGTATAACTGGTAAGGTTGTTATCATTATCATAAGTATAACTGAGCACACCACCACTAGGAAGTTTTACACTACCGATAAAGCCCTGATGTGTATATCCTATCTCATACTTTGCACCTGCAGGTGATATAATTGAGCTTATATTATAGTTTCTGTCATAATTGATTGTCGTGACAAATCCCTTTTTGTCAGTGACTCTGTCAAGAAGTCCATAACGATTAAAGTGTTTGACTGTTCCATTGTTATCTTTGATTTCGTATTCAAATACATCAAAAGTTATTGTCTCATCATCAACAACATAGGAATCAGTTCCTTTGTTAATCTTACTAAGGCTAAGATAGTATCCTTCTGGAGAAGAATAAGTACCATCTGAATTTGGAGTAAACTGCATCGAGCTTCCGTCGCCCTTTGAGTAAACAATTTTTCCATCTTCAAGTTTTGTCAAATTCTCATCATAATCAAAACTCCAGCCACGACCAAACAGACTGTTGTTGCCTGCACCCTTTGAGTTATAAGTTCTGGCAATCTCAAAAGGACCATTCAGGTCATTAATCTTACAGTCACTCTGATTCATATAGAAGTTACCTGTATTAAGGTTTACAGGCTCAAATCCGAATTCACAGTGTAAGCCTCTGCCCATAAGTATTGAGTCGATTTTTTCCTTGTCCGCATTGGAAAGTGGAGCTGGGTTGTATGGCTTATTTCCATTTCGGGTAGGGTTAATAACAACAATTGTGTTATTTGCAATAAGCAAACCATCCTGTGCTCTGTTTTCCGCTCTTAGTTTAAAAACATCAACTCCATAGTAATTTGCAATTTTTGTAAAGTTGTCATACTGCTTTATTTGATATACTAAAAATGTTGAACTATTGTTAGTTGGACCTGTTGTGCCATTTAAATTTGCATTTGCAGAATAATGATAAAGTGTATTAAAGTCAAAGTTATTAAACACACTACCTGTCTGCCAGTTACTTACATAGTGATTGTTATATTTTTTTGCATCTGCTGGCAAAGAATCATTAATTGCCGCAGTTGTTGGATATTTATAAGAATAAGAAGCTCTTGTAGAACCATTTTGTCCTTTACTACTATCATTAAGAGCATAATTTACTGTTGCAGTAGGGGCTGTAAGGCCATCTGCAAACATCCCTAAGAACTGTAAAGTGCCATCTCTTCTTGCTACATTTATAGGTCTTAAATTTATGCCAATATTATTAACTGAAAGTCCTGGAGGAACGGGGTTATCTATAGAGTATTCTATTACAATGTTTGGCGCTTGAGTGCCATTATAGGTTCCACCTTGACCGCCATAAGAGCTATCTGTAAAGAATGCTGCACCTTTATTTTTATCATCTTGTGCTTTAACCATCAGTCCATGCTGAGAACTAGGACCGCCCTCCAACCAATGTGTTACAGATGCCATTATATCAAAAGAATGCCAAGCATCATTTCTACTTGATGATGCGTATTCACCCGTCTCACTTGATGGCTTAGTCTGAAGTTTGAGTGTATCACTCCAACGCATACCAAAGTTCCAATCATTTTCAATGTATTGGCATTCAAATATTGTATTGTTATTGTCTGGTCTAGTATATTGGAAAATATTGAATCTTGCACTAGTAATATTTGCCTCAGAAGGTATGCTGTTAATAAATGATTGGTCAACAGATATTAACATTCTTGTTCTTTTGAGATTAGCTCCTGGAATACCAATGTCATCTCCCAGCAGATATCCTGCATATCCATATGCCAATTGACTATACAGCTCATTATTTCGCTCTGTAAACGAACCTACTTTTAGCTGATTTATATCAGTTTTTATAACATCTGGGTCTATCTTAACTGGGAAAGCTCTTTCTGGTGCTGCAATCCAGTCGTGTGAAGGGGTTACAGTCAGAATAGTTTTGCCATCCTTTTCAGTAAGAGATAGCTTAACATCAATACTCATTTCATTGTTAGCATCTGTCATAGCAGGTGCAGTAATTGAATATGATGGAGTTTTATTGTTGTCTTTATAAATGTTTACTATTCCATCTTCAAGGACAGCTTTGTCGCCATGAGTATTGAGTTCATATGAAAATGAAGAAACATCAACATATTTATTAAGTATAATATCTTCTCTGAGTCCAAGTTCGTTGAGAGTGTACTGTACATCAATGCCGTCATAAACATTGTTGTAAAGAATTGCATTATTAAGAACGGCTGATTTAGAATAATCACCACCGAGAGGTATCATATCTACCTTGACATTGTTATATTCAAATGATATGCCTTTATCTTCTTTAATTTCTGTTGGCAACTTAACATCAATATCACTTGATGAGGCTTTATAATAATCCTGTCCAATCAGCTTGTCCTGAAGAACAAGGTTATTATCATAGTCTTTTTTAGCTCCAAAAAATGATTCATAATAGTTTGGAACTCCTGAATAAACAGTTTTGTATGTGCCATTTTTTGTTTTGTATGTCTTATAATATTTTTCTTTTTCTATTAGTTTTCCTATGTTTTCATCGGGTTGATTTGCTGAAACTTCAGGCAATCTTAAATTGTCATCAGCTTTCGGCTGTGATGTAATAGTGTTTTCGACTTTATCAGGATAATTTAATTGGATTTCATTAGTTGTCTCCTGCTCTGATTTTTCGCTGTTTTCTGGAGAATTTACGTTTTCAATAGCCAATGCCGATATGTTGAATAACATAATTAATGCAATAAGCAATGATAAAATCGACATTATTCTTTTACCTTTTTTCATGTTTTTCTCTCCATTTCATATTTTTTTGACTTTTCCACAATGGATAATAAGCCATAAATTGTCTAATTGTCCATTTTTATCTATATTACACCAAAGCAACGTGTGAATACTATTCGCAAAACCAACAAATTATTTGTAATTATTTTAATAAAGCACCTATTTGTTCTAATTTGGTCCAATAATTAGTATAATTGTAGAATATCTTTTTTATTGGATTTATCTTCTAACAAAATGATTTGTTATCCTTATCTAATATGAAAAGTTAGCTTAACAGCGCTGAATTTTCTCATTATTACATAAAATAAGTCTGAAATATTTTTTAATATTCTTATATAACCAACAATAAAATGAATTGTGAAAATAAAAAAGTCCGCAATCCCGCATAACTACGTTGATTGTGGGCTCTATTACTGTCACGATTACTGTCAAAATCTTGACTTTTTATGTGAAATCAAGGTGGAATTTATTATATAAAAACTCGTTATAAAATGCTTATACTGTCAAAACTACTGTCAAATATGAAAACACCTTGTTTTTGACAAAAGTAAAAACCCCATAACTAACGTAGTTATGGGGTTTCTTTGTGGTTGCGGAGGCAGGATTTGAACCTACGACCTTCGGGTTATGAGCCCGACGAGCTACCGAGCTGCTCCACTCCGCGATATCTTGTTTTTTCGGTGCTTTACTATTATACCTTTATGATAATAAAAAATCAAGTACTTTTTTATTTCAATTGGATTTTTTACTATTTGACCACAAAAGACAAATAAATTGGCTGTCTTTTGTGGCATTAACTCATTTTTGAAATTTATCTTTGTAGTTTTGCAATGATTTTTCAATTATTCCGGTTGCTTCCGCAAGGCCCCTTACTTCATCTGTTACTGTTGCTTTTCCTTCAAGTGCTTTGTAAACCGAGAAGAAATGCAACATTTCATTGAAAATATGCTTTGGCAGCTGGTCAATGCCGGTATATGAATTATACATTGGATCATTAAATGGTATTGCGATTATTTTATCGTCTGCGGCACCATTGTCCATCATAGACATAACGCCTATTGGATAGCATCTTACAAGTGACATTGGATAAATCGGTTCCGAGCAAAGTACAAGCACATCCAATGGGTCATTATCATCTGCATATGTGAGTGGAATAAATCCGTAGTTTGCAGGGTAATGTGTTGAGGTATATAGGACTCTGTCAAGGCACATAAGACCTGTTTCCTTGTCAAGCTCATACTTCATTTTACTTCCACGACTTATTTCAATTACTGCGTAGAAAGATTCTACATTGATTTTATTTGGGTCAATATCATGCCAAATGTTCATAAATACGTCCTTTCAACAATACAAAAAGCGGTTGCCAAATGGCTTCCGCTTTATCCTCTTACAAAATAAAAAGTTAGATGTGAAGATTAGGATAATTATTCTTTAAAATCTTAACTATGTTAAACGGGTTGATGATGACAATCAATGCAGCTAATGCAGCCACACCTACTACATTCACAGGAATAAGAAGTTTTGCCAGTTTTCTTTTATTGGTTTTGCCAGCTTGATTTAACTTGGCCACGCAAAATTCCTCCTAAAAAAATATTTGATATTAGCATCCACCACTATAAAAAATTTTATCATATAGCCTAATGTTTGTCAACACAAACACCAAAAGCCAAACCCGATTATAAAAGCGGGTTCGGCTCTTAGCATTTGTTAATTTTGCATTCAATACTATGGTGGATGTATCAACGCAAATATTTGTGGTTAACGGTGCTCATGCGGGAGAAAGCATTTGCACCTCACAAAAACTAATTATAAGAAACAAAAACAGCCCCTTAAATAAGGAGCTGAAATAAACAATCGAAACTCCATAAACGGAATTCAAATATGTTTAACCCCTTTTCAAATGCGGAAGGCATATTAGTTTCCCAATACACCCAATGGCAAAACAGTCATAGCAGAAGCCTTAGAACAGTTTGCTCGGAGCAATATTTAATTTTATAATAACTATATATAAATATTATAACACATCAAATTTAATTCACAATATAAATTAAAAGCATTTATTGTTTTTCACCCTTATATAATACTGAACAAACAATAGTGGTAAGAGGAATTGTAAATAGTATTCCTAAACTTCCAGCAATGGCCTGCAATATTTCAACTATTATCATCTCCATATTCATTAGATCAAGAGTCGAGTTGCTATATGCTGCAAACAAAACAACCACCGAAAGCGAGCTACCTATATATGCAAGAACCAGCGTATTTGCCATAGTTCCCATTATATCTCTGCCTATTGTAAATCCTGATTTTATAAGTTGCTTTTGAGTAATGCTATCTCCTGTTTCACTGATTTCTTGAAGCGCAGACGAAATAGACATAGCCACATCCATGATAGCACCAACAGCACCTATAATTATTGCGGCAAAAATTAGTGCCCTTAAATTTATTGGATTGTCCTCGTTTATATAAAGAAGTCTTCCTGTTTCGTCGTTTAAAAAACCTGTAAGTTTTAGAAATTTATCCATTACAAGTGTAATAATTCCAGCAATTAAAACACCACTACAGCATCCAGCACCCGCCGCGAGGCTCTTTTTATTTGCACCATTAACAATTATAAGAGTCATAACGGTTATATATATGCACGTTAGAATTGACCAAAAATAAATGTTTTTTCCAGATATTATAGATGGTATAAATACCATAAAGACAGCAAGGCAAGTGAAAACAAGAGATACTATTGTATTTAGTCCTTTTTTTCTGCCAAACACTATTATTGTAATAAAGAATATGACTCCAAGCAAAATTATTGCATCAAATCTTACATAGTCCCCCAAAAACCACTCATAACTTGATTCATCATCTGTATTAGGATAGAGAAGAATTTTATCTCCCGCTTCAACCTCTTTAAGCTTGTTTTCGTAAACATCGCCAATTGTTTGAATACACAACAGCTCTTTGCCTTTATTCTTTCCACTAAGTGCAACCGCTTTAAATTCAATTTCAACACTTTTTACTCTTTCGGCAATACCATACCCTTCAACATCTTCTTGTCTATCAATGACTTTGATAACTTTTGCCTTTATTGTTCCCATATTTCCGCCACCGTCAAGCTCTGGGGTATTAGTACTTGCAATTCTATTGCCTAAAAAAATATATATTATAGAAATAACAACTGCAGAAATATATATTATCAGTTGTTTCTTTTTATTCTTGTCCACCATAATCACCGCATTTCAAAAATATATTTATATTCTACATGAAAAATGGGCTATCCGCAAGGACAACCCATTTCATTTTTATAAGTTAAACAATACCTTTAGCCATCACAGGATCTGCAACCTTAATAAAACCTGCTGCATTAACACCAACAACAAAGTTATACTCTTATGCTGTTTCAGCCATATTGCCATAGATATTCTTCATGATTTCTCAAAGCTTTGGGTTAACTTCTTCGAAGGTCTCACTAAGTCTCTACTAACACATAGATGTTGTATTTTAGGTGCATAAAAAAACAATTAATTTGTACAAAAAATTTTGTATCTCCTTTTAAAATTAAAAACAGCATCACGTTTTCAGTGATGCTGCCATAATATTTAAAATTGAATTCCCTTAAATCTGCTACGCGTTGATGTTGAAAATGGAGTTACATTACTGTCTTCGTATTTATGCTCATTATTAGCTGCGATTTTAGAATCAGCTCTAGGCACATTTTGCGTAGGGACTACAGTATCTTTAGATTGTGATGAATGTACAAAAAAATCAGGACCAGTAACAATCACAGGAGCATCCTGTGGTATCTGTTGTGGTGCTTGCGACATCTTGTTGAACTCTACAGGCTTCACCTTAATACCTGTTGATGGCTTAATTGTTGACTTTGCATTATTTTCATTTTCAGCTTTTTTCGTCTTTGCTTTACTTATTTTTGCTATAATTTTTTCAATAAGTCCAGGTCCTTTTTCAATACCCATTTCTTTATTGGCAGCATTTTCAGCCTTTCTTTTCTCGTTCCATACTAAAAAATGTTTACGACCATATACGAAAAGTACACCCAGGGCTACAAAAGTTACTGAAAGTGCACATGTAACTGCTACAGCTATTGCGGCAAGCAAAGTTAAAACAGTATAAAGTTTTCTTCTATCTCTATCTTTCATTATAAACATTGCTCCTCTCACTTTAATTACGTTATTGTTAATGATAACTTTTTTTGTCACTCATGTCAATTATTATATTCCAAATAATCTCAGAAAATCAAGCAACATAAATTTAATATAATTACATTTTTATTATTGACTTTTTGTGTTAAAATAATAGAATAATTTTAACAATACCTGGAGGTAAAACGTGAAAAACAAAAACATAACTTCTTTTATATCTAAGGTTTTTAATAAGGAGACTTTTCTTTATCTTGTTTTTGGAGTACTTACAACCGTTGTAAATCTTATTGTTTTTACTTTATGCAATAATGTTTTTAACGGCGTTGATTTTTCAAAAAGTGCTTTTTTGTCTACTATATTTTTCGGCAAGCCTTATTTATTATCTAATGTAATAGCATGGATTGTTGCAGTAACCTTTGCATTTTTCACTAACAAGATTTTTGTTTTTGAAAGCAAAAGCTTTGATTCAAAAACATTCTTTAAAGAGCTTAGCTCTTTCTTTGGTGCCAGGGTTTTCTCTTTAATGGTTGAACAGCTAGGACTCTTTCTTCTTATCGACACGCTTTTACAAAAAGAGCTTGTCTCAAAGATTATAATTAGCGTTATTGTTGTTCTGATTAACTATTTCTTTAGCAAACTCTTAATTTTCAAAAAAAATTCAAATAACTATTGACAACCCAATTGTATTGTTGTATTATTTGCTTAACACAGTGGTGCAAGGAGGTGTATTATTTTGGCGTGGGATTTTAAGTCCGACCGCTCAATTTATTCTCAACTTATTGATCATCTTGAAATGAGCATAATATCGGGCGAGCGTCCACCTGGAACAAAGCTTGCATCAGTACGCGATCTTGCATCCCAAGCAGCTGTAAACCCCAATACCATGCAGCGTGCATTAACCGAGCTTGAACGATTAGGGCTCGTTTACACGCAGCGTACTAACGGGCGCTTTATCACACAGGATCTTGAAGTGATTGAAAACGCCAAAAGCAACTTTGCAAAAGAGCATATTGGCGAGTTCTTAAACCAAATGCAGCAACTTGGGCTTACTAAAGCTCAGATAATCAAATTAATAGAAAATTTTTATGAGGAGGATTTGTAATGAGCAACATTCTTGAGTGTAAAAACCTCAGAAAACAATATGGTAAACTAACTGCTCTTAACGGTATTGACCTGTCTTTACCCGAGGGAAAAATCATTGGTCTGCTCGGACCAAACGGAAGTGGAAAGACAACTCTTATCAAACTTGTAAGTGGTCTTCTCGTTCCTACTGCGGGCGAAATTTCTATCGGAGGTTTTGCTCCTGGAATTGAGAGTAAAAAAATAATATCATACCTTCCAGAGCGTAACTATCTTAACGACTATATGACTGTCAATCAGCTTATTGGATTCTTTTCCGACTTTTATCCGGACTTTGATAAAGCTAAAGCAATAGATATGCTTGCAAGACTTAATATTGACTCTGCCAGAAAACTTAAGACTCTTTCAAAGGGTACAAAAGAAAAGGTTCAGCTTATCATGGTTATGAGCCGCAACGCAAGACTTTATATTCTTGACGAGCCTATAGGCGGCGTTGATCCAGCTGCAAGAGATTATATTCTTGAAACAATCATCAGCAACTACAATGAAAATGCAACTGTTCTTATCTCCACTCATCTTATTGCAGATATTGAAACAGTACTTGATGAATTTGTATTTATCAAAAACGGTGATGTTATTATGCAGTCCTCCGTTGATGAAATAAGAGAGGGGCAAGGCAAATCTGTTGACGCTCTGTTTAGGGAGGCATTCAAATGTTAGGAAAACTTACAAAACACGAATTAATCGCCAGCGGTCGCATGCTTATTCCAATGTATATTGCACTTATTTGTGCTTCTGTTGTTGGCAAATTGTTTATCTGGCTCTCATCAAAAGAAGCTTTTATTGAATCAGTTCCTGTAACATTTTCAAAAATAGTTAATAGCATTTCATCTCTATTTACTGTTTTGTATATTATTATGATTATTGTTGTTTTAATCGCTACAACATTATTCATACTTATACGCTTTTACAAAAACTACTATACGGATGAAGGATATTTAATGTTTACCCTTCCCGTAAGTTCAAAGTCACTTATTCTTTCTAAGCTTTTTTCAGCACTGATTTGGACTATTGTAAGTGCTGCAATCGTTTTAGGCTCAATTGCACTTATAATGAATTCAGAAGAAACTCAACATTCATTTAAGATGATGTGGGAAGAGTTTATGAGATTACTTGAAAGAATGGCACCTGAAATGGACCTTTCTGTCGGCGGACTTATTACCGAAGGGATTTTGGTAATTCTTGTTGCTATCATAAGCAAATATCTTATGTTCTACACAGCTATTGCTGCTGGACCTTCTTTCTCAAGCAAGAACAAGATTGTTGGTTCAATAATTGCTTATGTTGTGATTACTATCCTTAGTCAGATTGTATCTTTGATAATGATGTATCTTCTGACAAATATAATGCCTAACTACATTGAGGCACTTAATCAAAACGCAGGGCAAGCAGTGCAAAGCACAGTCGTAGCAACTGGCATTATTAACATTATCTTCTGTGTCATATTCTTCTTTGTAACGGACCATTTGATGAAGACAAAAACAAACCTCGACTAATATAAAACACAAAAGCTACAGTAAAAAAGCAGATGACATTGTCATCTGCTTTTTGCTTTTTATCTACTTGTTTTAAGAAAGGAATAACTCTTATTTTATTAATTAACAATGATAAAAAGCACTGTCGATTACTCGACAGTGCTTTGAATTGATAATAACTACTGTTATCTTGGGAACTTAATCTGTGCCTGTGCTGCTGCAAGACGAGCAATTGGAACACGGAACGGTGAGCAAGATACATAGCTAAGTCCTATGCGGTGACAGAATTCAACAGATGATGGATCTCCGCCATGCTCTCCGCAGATTCCAAGCTTGATGTCAGGGCGTGTGCTACGTCCAAGCTTTACAGCCATCTCAACAAGCTTACCAACGCCGTTCTGGTCAAGTTTTGCGAATGGATCAGATTCAAAAATCTTCTTGCTGTAATAATCGTCAAGAAACTTTCCCGCGTCATCACGAGAAAAACCGAATGTCATCTGTGTAAGGTCATTTGTACCAAAGCTAAAGAACTCTGCTTCCTTTGCAATTTCGTCTGCAATAATAGCAGCTCTTGGAATTTCAATCATTGTACCAACATGGTATGCAAGCTCAACGCCGCTCTTTGCAATGATTTCGTCTGCTGTAGAAGTAATAATATTCTTAACATACTTGAGCTCATTAATGTCGCCAATAAGAGGAATCATAATCTCAGGAACAACGCTCATTCCAGTACGCTTAATTACTGCGATTGCAGCCTGGATGATAGCTGTTGCCTGCATCTGTGCAATCTCAGGATATGATACTGCAAGACGGCATCCTCTGTGTCCCATCATTGGGTTGAACTCGTGGAGTTCAGTGATAACTGCCTTGATGTCTGCAACTGTAAGATTCATCTCTGCTGCCAATGCCTTTATATCTTCCTCGTCCGTTGGAAGGAACTCATGAAGTGGTGGGTCAAGGAGTCTGATTGTTACAGGGTTGCCCTCCATCGCTTCATAAAGCGCTTCAAAATCGCCCTGTTGCATTGGAAGAAGCTTTTTAAGAGCTGATATTCTCTGGTCAACTGTCTTTGAAACGATCATCTCACGCATTGCTGCAATTCTTTCACCCTCAAAGAACATGTGCTCTGTACGGCAAAGACCAATACCCTGTGCACCAAATCCAAATGCTTGTTTTGCATCATTTGGTGTGTCTGCGTTTGTTCTAACAACAAGGCTTCTAACTTCGTCAGTCCAGCCCATGAAGCGTCCAAAATAGCCAGAAATTGTAGCTTCGACTGTTGGAATCTTCTCAAGGTAGATTTTACCTGTGCTTCCGTCAAGCGAAATGAATTCGCCGCCCTTTACTGTCTTTCCTGCAAGAGTAAATGAATGGTCTGCATCATTAATGCTGATTTCACCGCATCCTGAAACGCAGCAAGTACCCATTCCTCTTGCAACAACTGCAGCGTGGGATGTTCTACCGCCTCTAGCTGTCAATATACCCTGAGCTTCTATCATACCTTCAAGGTCTTCAGGTGATGTTTCAAGTCTTACAAGAATAACATCTTTTACACCATTCTTGACAGCATTAACTGTATCTTCAGCATAAAAATATACCTTTCCTGTTGCAGCACCTGGTGAAGCAGGAAGGCCT
>Ga0209016_1002587_pt1 | contig 11814 bp, 9 predicted proteins | sample EPASupsiteSAE305_FD_187265 | JGI IMG/M metagenome (GOLD analysis project Ga0209016, IMG submission 187265) | Bioremediated contaminated groundwater microbial communities from EPA Superfund site, New Mexico - SAE3-05 (SPAdes) (version 2) | ecosystem: Environmental > Aquatic > Deep subsurface >...
AACAATGGCTTGTGGCAGCTTTCGGCGTCGCCAGAGAAGGCTGCTGGGCGATACGACTACTCTTCTCATTACGCACCCCGGGCAGAATAATGAGCGTAAGCTGAACTTACTGAGGAAACTCTAAATACTCAAGCTTAGGAAGAGGAGCCTTACCATGACTTATACTTGTCAGAACTGTGGCGTGACCGCAGATAATTCCAGCAGCCTCTGCAACCCAATTGATGTCATCAAGGATAACCTTTGCGGTATTTCCGCCGACCATTTCATGGACCCCTCAAACACCACTTTCGATCATAATACGGTTTGCGAGGATAAACGAACGACCATGAAATACTTCTGTGCCGCTTGCGGTAGACAATCGGCAGATGACGAACTTCTATGCGACCCGGATAAAATCAATTAATACCACGTAAAACGAGCCAGTTATACACTGGCTCTTCATGACAAAAAGAGAGGCACTTGATCAGAAAATGGTCAAGTGCTTTTTTTATGGGGTTCGGGAAGGATTATTTTTTTGTTTGGTTGGCATCATCTTGCGTCAGGCCAAGCAAAACCGGGGGGTACCGAACGGAAATAATATTGATTGGCTACGGGGCCGTACGAGTTTTATGATGGATTTTATATCATAAACATACCAAATTATCACATATTGCATTTCCCGGCCAACCATTTAATTTGAACATCAAAATTAGCATGTTCGGAAAGGTAGTGACCTGAAAAGCACGATCATCAAATCCCAAAGATTTCTGCGTCTCTTTTTATTGATTATGTGATGGCACCAACGAATTAAGCCCGGTCTGACGGGAAGGTCTCCAGCCTCTTGCTGATAACCGGGGTATGCATGTCCATTTAAACAAGGGGGGGAAAGATGAAATTTCTACGCAAAGGGTCGTTTATTCTGCTGTGCGGTTCGGTTTTGTCCGGGGTTGCGATGATGGCACCGGCGCAGGATTCTGGTCCCAACCCGCCACCCAAGGAACAATTGGAATCGTTGGGGAAGCTGCTGTTTTTCGACAAAAATCTGTCCGTCAATAGGACCCAATCCTGCGCCAGCTGCCATGATCCCGGAGTAGGATTCAGCGGACCGGATTCTTTCATCAATGGAGCCGGCGCGGTGGAGCCGGGAGCTCTGCCCGGTCGGTTCGGCAACCGCAAGCCGCCGGCTGCCAATTACACGGGAGAAAGCCCGATTCTGGCATACGACGAGGAAGCAATGACCTGGTTTGGCGGCATGTTCTGGGATGGCCGTGCCACCGGCTCGACCTTGGGCGACCCCTTGGCCGAGCAGGCAATGGGGCCCTTTCTCAATCCGCTGGAGATGGCCATGCCGAATGCCCGGGAGGTCGTCATTCGGGTTGCCCATTCCGAATATGCCAAGGATTTCGAATCGGTGTGGGGCCCCGGTTCGCTCGATTTCGCCAACGATCCGAACGGATCATTCGAACGGATCGCCCGTTCACTGGCCGCCTACGAGCGCAGCGACATGGCGAATCCCTACACCTCGAAATTCGATCTGTTTTGGGCGCAGGCTAAAGCGGCGAAAAAGGATATAACCCGAATTACGGCTGCCGGAATTCCCGGCGGCATGATGGGCAGCGGCGGTGGCGGCATGGGCGGCGGTGGCATGATGGGGGGCGACGTGGGCATGATGGCCGGAGGTGGCGGTGGTGGCATGGGTGGCGGCGGTCCGGAGAAAAACCCGACCCGCTGGGAGCATTACCAGGGCCTCGGACTGAGCGAGAACGAGCTGAAAGGGCTGGCCATCTTTAACGACCCAATGCGGGGCAACTGCGCGTCCTGCCATACCTTGCAAGAAGGGGCAAAGGGGTATCCGCTGTTCACTGATTTCGGCTATTACAACCTCGGTATTCCCAGAAACCCGTTGAACCCCTTTTACACCATGCCGAAGAAATGGAATCCGGACGGGGTAAACTGGATCGATTATGGCTTGGGCGGCTCTCTGAAGAAAGCCGGCTACGATGCGACCGTGTATGCAATCGAAATGGGCAAGCACAAAACACCGTCGCTGCGCAATATAGACCAGCGTCCGTACCCTGAGTTTGTCAGGGCCTATGGGCACAACGGGTATTTCAAGAACCTGGATCAACTGGACGGCATCATCCACTTTTACGCCTGGCGCGCGATGATGGACGCCAACATGGGCGGAAGAGGCATGGGGCCGAATCCCAACATGTTTCCCGCGCCGGAAGTGGATCAGAACCGCATCAAGATGCAACCCTTCAACTTTATGATGGACGGCCCATATCTCGTCGCTTTTCTCAAGACGCTGACAGACGGCGACAACGCACCTTGAACATCGGCAAGGTGGTGGCAATGGCAAGGAGGTGAAAAAGAACGCCCACAGAAAAGGAAACGGCTAGGAAAACTTGAAAAGATTGTATTCCGCAACAGAAACACCCTACTTCATCGGTTCCATGGAGGTGGAATATGGATTTATCACATACTATCAATAGGAATTTCTTGAAACGCGCCCCGACATTTTTCAGATAGGAGATCAGCAATATTGTTCGGAGAGAAGAAAAGAACGCTGCCATCAAGGCGGTATCACAAACCCATCGAATTCCAGCCAGCTTTTGCAATCGTTTAACCGATTCACCAAGGTGTGCAGTTGAAACCAACGATTGAAGCGAGAACAAAATTCGGCAAGTTACGTCACAAAGCGTTACCCCATAAACGGCAAGAGAAGGGAAAATAACAGCAAACCAGGAGAAAATTAAAGGAGGGAAGCATGAAAAATTTAAAATGCTGCAACATGATGCTATTGGCTCAATTCCTTCTAGTATTTTCGGTTCAAGGGGCACTGGCGGTACAAGGGACGCCATTGCCCGGCAATAAAATTCCACAGTTTGTTGACCCGCTGCCAGTGCTTGACACCACTGCAAGCGGCATTACCGGAATTGACACTCTAATTGCAGGTCCGGATGAAATTCAGCTTCACATGCGCACGTTCCAGGCCAACATCATGCCGTCCACATTCGTCCCCGCCAATGGCTTGCCCTACGCCGGGACGTGGACCTTTGGCTACGTCAACGACGCCACTGCTCAACCAGGTCTTCGGGAAACCCCGGTCGGGCCGGTTATCATAGCTACCCGGGGGACTCCCACCCAGATCAGGTACGTCAATAACCTGGAAGCCAGCGACGCCACCATCCACTGGCGAGACTGGACCGACCAGACGCTGCATTCGGCATTCCATCAGGCAATGGGCATGGCCATGCCAGCAGGTCCCCCCCCTGATACCAACCACTACATGGGCCCGGTCCTGGCTGTGCCTCACCTGCATGGTGCCGAAGACCCGGCCGTCATTGACGGCGGCCCTGAGGCGTGGTGGGCAAGCAACGTACCCGGGACGATGCCCATAACCGTGTCCCAAGGCCCTGCGTACTACACGAGCCCCGATGTAGTCGGGGGCGGCGCAAATCCGGCCGCAGGCAACGAAGCGATCTACCGCTATCCCAATACTCAGGAGGCGGCGCCGCTCTGGTTCCATGACCATCTGCTTGGCGGCACTCGCCTGAATGCCACTTATGGCGGTCTGGCTGGCGCCTATCTACTCACCGACCCCAACCTCTCACTCCCCACCGGATTAGATCCTGCGGGTCTGGGAGGAAGACCCTTGGTGCCCCTCGTCATCCAGGACCGCATGTTTGATACCAATGGGCAGCTCTTCTTCCCCAATATCGGGGTTAATCCGGAGCATCCGTACTGGGTGCCGGAGTTCGTCGGCGACACCATCGTGGTCAACGGTAAGGTCTGGCCCTATATGAACGTGGATCGGCAGCGCTATCGGTTCTTCCTCATCAACGGCTCCAACTCGCGGCCCTATGACATGTTCCTGCAGGATCTGACCAGCGGCATCAAGGGACCGCCCCTGTGGGTCATCGCGACGGACGGCGGTTATTTGGATGCACCGGTCAAGATCGATCCGAACGCCACCGGAAAACAGGTCAAGGCAGGCATTCAGAAGAGTCTGATGATGATGCCGGGCGAGCGCTATGAGATCATCGTGGATTTCAACGACCCGGCATGGCTTGCCGCTATAACAGCGGCCTACGGAGGAGCAGCCCCAAATCCGGTTAACCTGGTCCTGCGCAACACCGCCCCTACGGTCAACGGCAACCCCAAGGCAGTGACCGAGGGTCGGCTCATGCAGTTCCGCGTTTCAGGGAACGCTCCTGCTGACAGCAGCTACAATCCGGCGAGCGGTACACCGATTCGCAGCGGCGCCCAGACGATTGTGCGCCTGCCGGGCGCACCGGGCGGACCGGCAATAAGCGCTGCAAATGTAAATAAAACCCGCCTGCTGACCCTGAACGAAGTGCCGGGTGCCGGTGGTCCTCTTGAAGCTTTGGTTAACAATTCGAAGTGGATGGGTGGCCGACCCGATATGATGCCTATTGAGGGATCAATATTGGTGAACGGCAACTGGCTCACCGAGTTTCCCCTGGAGGGAGATATGGAGGTGTGGGAGATTGTCAATTTGACCATGGACTCCCATCCCATTCACCTGCATGCTATCCAGTTCCAACTCATCGACCGGCAGCCGATCGACGCAATGGCCTATATGATGACCTATAACTCGCTCTTCCCGGGCGGTGTTTTCATTCCGGGCTATGGACCGCCGCTCAACTATAACACCGGCAATCCCAGGGCTCTGGGCGGGAACCCTGATCCCGTGCTGCTGGGCGCGCCGATTCCAGCGCTTGCCCATGAAGCGGGCTGGAAAGACACCGTCATCATGCACCCCGGCGAGAGGACCCGTATCGCCGTGCGCTGGGCACCGCAGGATTTTGCTCTCGGGACGGTGGCTACCTTCCCCTTTAAACCGGACGCCCCGGTAAATCCGAGCGCCCCGCTTGTTGAACAAGAACCCGGTGTCTATGTCTGGCATTGCCACATTACTGATCATGAGGACAACGAGATGATGCGCCCCGATGTGGTCGTGTCGAATCCGGCCGCTGTCAGGACGTACATACAGGGAACAGACTTCTAGGACTAGCTTTGCAGGATTCTACAGGGGCCGCCTTTGGGCGGCCCTTTATCCTTATATCACTCTTCGATGGCGGGAAGAGAAACTGGGGAGATAAAAAATGAAATACGCACGATTGCTTATGCTGAGTACCGCCCTCATTTGTACGGTCGCCTTCGCTGGCGAGGTTCCCCAAGCGCAGGAGGGGAAAACCGTTGCCGAACAAGCCAGATCTACGGCCGAAGCGCCTTCAGGATTACACCTCAAGATCGTAGAAAATGGTTTTCAGTTAACATGGGCGTTGTCACCCCAGGACCCAGGCGCGGTGGACGGATATGAGATTGTCCGGTCGGACAGATTCAGCGGCCCGTATGAAAGGGTGGCGACGGTGGGAAAAGGGATTTCTCAATACAATGATCTCTCGGCATCCAAGGAGATCATTTATTTTTTCAAAGTACGGGCGAGTGTCGGGAAGGAATTTTCTCCCTTTTCAAACACCGTAACGGGGGAGCGATAAGGTTTGGCGTGCTAGTACCAGCAATTCCAATGTGTTTTAACCACTCAAAGTAATGAGTGGCAGCTTTTTATCCCCTCGGATCTGGCTTTTGGCGAACGTGGCCCATTGGCCGACCGAACCGTTATCTATGAGATCAGTCTCCTGTCCATCGATTCGGCGCAGTAGGGTGTGACATGGATAAAGCAGCCGTTTTTTCAGGTTGTTTTATCCCAAGCCGCTGGAGGGCAACTTGCTGGTCCTGAAGGGTTCTATTCACCCTGATCGTGTTGCCGGCAGTTAAAAACCATCATCCTCTTCAACCTGTTTCTTTATCCTGACAGCGATATCGCTTTGACAGCACTCATGCCAAAGTTCGATTATCGCTGCAGGCCCATCCTCTGAAAACACATGATAAGCGAGGCTGCTGTCACGGAGGACCGCAACCGACTGAAGCGGCAAATTCAGATCAGCGAGACTCATGCAATGAGTATCCTTATTCAGAGGGGGGATGAGGTCAACAAGATGGGCAATACTGCGTACTCCATACCTGAATTTGCTCATTTATAACAACCGGATCAAATGAGACGAATTTTACACAGCTTGCTGAATGTGGCATTCACTTTTCACCGCAAAATTTGAGTGAGAAAGATCAAAAATCTATTCTCGGTAAATCAATAACCAAACCGCTGGAAAAAGGAGAAGCTGTTCTCCGGTTAACCGAAACTACGAGTATTGGCCAGGTTCGACAGTATTACAAAGACCTGGGAAAGTAATGAACATTTTAAAATTTGACTTTCCATCAATGTAAATAGATCCAGCACCTCTGATGTGCCTACCTACAGATGGCTATTTAAAATATAATATTATTTTATAAATAATGATAAACAAAATAGAAAATTTTACAGGAAAAGCGCCGAAATTATCAAAAATTGGTTATGTGCAATATTGCTTATTTTCTGATAAATAAGGTGATATATATATAAAATTGATAAATAATCTGTTAGATTCTAAAAATAGATGAACTTTTCCAGATATTTTATTCAAAATTTCAGACTATTTTGAAAATTACAATGATGATAAATGGTGGGAAGAGATGCGAGGTTTTGATCCTAATTCTTTTGAACAAGCTGTATCTCGTGATAACAACACAAAAGGTTTTGTTCGTGCGGTTTTGTGCCAGTTATTTCCTCATTTGAAAAAAATAATCCTTCCACAACCCCATAAAGAAGACCATTTCTGATCAAGAGTCTCTTTATGGGGTCCAGCCAATACCGCTCATCTCCTCCGACAATCCTGATTGCCCTTTTGCTGCATCTCGATCTTGCCCGCTCTTGAAGGACATTCCGTTAAGCGAGTATATTCCTTAACGGAGGTGTTCGATGACAACGAAAACAAAATCAAGCAAGATCAGGCAGCGGCATTCACAGCAGTACAAGACAGAATCACTAGCTCTTGCGGAAAAGGTTGGGGTTCCAACGGCAGCCAAGCAATTAGGGCTTCATGAGAGCCAGCTTTACTCTTGGCGAAGCAAGGCTCGTCTTGCGCAAGATCGCAGCGCCGTGGAAGAACGGCTTCTTGTAGAAAACGCTCGGCTCAAGCGCCAGTTGGCAGAGCAGGCCGAGGAGTTGGCCATCGTAAAAAAGGCCGCAGCGTACTTTGCCAAGAGCCTGAAGTGAAGTACGCCTTTATGCAGAACCATGCAAACGAATTCAAGATTATTTCCATGAGTCGTGTGTTGGGTGTCTCTCGCAGCGGATTCTATCGCTGGCGGCAACGAGGAGAACAGCCCACAAGACGACAGCAACAGCGCCTAGTTCTTGATAAACTAGTTGCTGATGCTTTCGTCGCCCGGAAAATGCGGGCAGGTTCGCCTAGTCTGGTTCTTGATCTGCACGACCAGGGCCACGCTTATGATCGCAAAACAGTCGCAGCCAGCATGAAGCGGCAAAATCTGCGGGCCAAGGCAGCAAGGAAATACAAGGCGACAACGAACTCGAAGCACAATCTTCCGGTCGCGCCAAACGTGCTCCAGCAGAATTTCAGTGCAGAGGATCCAAACCAGAAGAGGGTAAGCGATATAACCTATCTCTGGACAGGTGAAGGCTGGCTGTACCTTGCCGTGATTATCGACCTGTTTTCACGGCTGGTAGTTGGCTGGGCTTTGGCAGAACGCATGACCGCCGATCTTGTTTGTCAGGCTTTGCAAATGGCGCTCTGGCGGCGGAAAATGCCCAAAGGGGTCATCCTGCATTCAGATCGTGGCAGCCAATATTGTTCTGCCGCATACCAAGGTCTCGTGCTGAAACACCAACTGGTCTGTAGCATGAGCGCCAAAGGCAACTGCTACGACAATGCCTGTGCTGAAAGCTTCTTTCACACCATGAAGGTGGAAGCCATCCACGGTGAATGTTTTACCACTCGTGAAGAGATGCGCCACACCGTGTTCGAATATATTGAAGTTGACTACAACCGTACCCGCCGCCATAGTGCGAATGGTCGTATCAGTCCTATGGCGTTTGAAACTCAAAAAGCAGCTTAACTGGATGTCCACTCAATACGGGCAGGATCATCTGCACTATTGAATCTCCAGCAGAACAGCTCACATTCAGGAGGAGCCTTATGACCGGCGTCATCGACATCCACACCCATGCCTTTCCCGATCCCATCGCCAAGGTTGCCATCCCGGCGCTGGAGCGGGAAGGCAACATCAAGGCTTATCTCGACGGCACGGTGGCGGAGTTACTGGCTTCGATGGACCGGAGCGGCGTCGAACAGTCGGTGCTCTGTTCCATTGCCACCCGGCCGGAACAATTCGCCTCGATCCTGGAATGGTCCAAGACCATCCGCTCCGAACGGATCATTCCCTTTCCCTCGCTCCACCCTGACGACCCCGAATTGCTGGCGCACCTGCAGATGATCCATGATGAGGGGTTCAAAGGCGTCAAAATGCACTCCTACTATCAGGACTACTTCCTTGATGATCCCAATTTGTACGAACTGTACGATCGGATGAGCGAGTTGGGGACGATCCTGGTGATCCACGCCGGTTACGACATCGCCTATCCCCGCATCCGCAAGGCCGATCCCCGGCGGATTCTCGAGGTCTGCCAACGGTTTCCCCAGCTCAAGCTGATCGCCACCCACCTGGGCGGCTGGGATGAATGGGCGGATGTGCGCACGCTGCTCACCGGTGAGCCCATTTACATGGAGCTCTCCTTTGCCCTCGATTTTCTCGATCAGAAGCGAATTCGGGATATTCTGCTCTCGCATCCGCCCGAATATCTGTTGTTCGGCACCGATTCCCCCTGGACCGATCAGGCCACCACCCTCAAGATGCTGGCCAAGCTCGGCCTGCCGGAAAACCTTGTCGAGCAGATCGTCAGCAGTAACGCACGCAGGCTACTGGGTTCTGTAAGCTCCGAAGCCGGACGATCGGACCCATTGTGCACATAAATCAATGACTCGAGGTTACTATGAAGCGGTTATCGATGAAGAGTATTCAGGCTGGGGTTCCATTGCTCCTCGTTGCCTTGGCGCTGCTGGCGCCCTTGACCGGGTGCGCACCACAACGGCAGTGGACCAAACAGGGGTTGAATCAAACCGATTTCGAGCAAGATACCGCCCGATGCAGGAGGGAAGCCGCAAAGGCAACCTACCTCGATCCGTTTTCCTCAGAGGCAGGACAGGGACAAGGTTTTGAACGTTCGGTGGCGCAGGAAAAACTCTTTGAACAATGCATGTCCTCAAAGGGATATAGGCTTGAGCGCAACACGCCCGGAAAGTAAGCTACATGTGTAGGGGCACATTACCGGCACCGTGACCTCTGCAGGCAATGTCCTGGTGTCATCTTCCAACCACCAGGAAAAATCTTGCACAACCGAGCCTTTTGCAAAATGAAAAGATTGTTTGTTTTGACCCGATTATCGGGAAAAGAACAAACCATTTTTTCTTGTCATTTCGAGCGGTAGCGAGAAATATCGCCCGTTGAGACACGAGATTTCTCCCGTTGGTCGATATGACACAGGATGCGGACGTTCATTTTGCAAGAAGCTCAACCAACAGGCTATTTCTCGTCGCTGTGCCTCTCGAATATGACAGCATGGTTTTCTGCTCTTCCCGCCCCACAAAACTATCGCAACGCCAGGTATGGAATGTAATCTCGCCATGTAAATAAGGATGTGTCGATTTGCGGCGATTGTTTCCGCTCCATCTGCAATGGATATTTTCCGAGCAAGGCCTCGTGAATGACTTTTAGATAAGCCCGCCCCATGGCAACAAGAGAAAACTGTCTCTCAACCCTGGAAAGTCCATTCTGGCTCAAAGTACGCCACAACAATGGATCCTTAGAGAATGTTTCAATGCACGTTACAAACGCATCGATATCGCCGACATTGACCAGCATACCTGTCCGGCCATCTTCTATTGTCTGGTCAGTAATTCCTGGCAACCTCGATGCTATTGGCACACAGCCACAGGCCTGAGCCTCCACGGCCACAAGTCCAAACCCCTCAAAATGGGACGGCATCAACAGAACATGATGCGTCAGCATTTCCTGATAGACACAATCGGGTGACAACGTGCCAACGATCGCCACCCTGTCGGATAATCGCGCCTGTTGAATCCTTTTTTTGAGACTATCGAGTGAATTCCCATCGCCAACAATGGTTAGGCTCACATTGATCCCTTTATCAAGGCATCCCTGTACTATTTCAGGAAGATACAACACTCCCTTCGGGCCATGAAGTATGTGCCCCACAAACAGCATCTTGACAGTGCCATCCAACGTGACGCGGTTATTGATGGATACAACCGAGGGAGACGGCACGCCATGAAAAATGGTCTGCATTGGTTTATCTGGCAATAGCCTGTTGGCTTTGTTTGTTACTTTTGGACTGACGCCGATAGCAACATTCCAGGCTGTTGAATGAGAGCAGGCAAGTGTATAGATTGGGTCGTGGTCATTATGAATGACGGGTATTGCAACCACGTGTTGGGGCAGCATGCCAAGCGAGGCCTGGCCATACCGGGAGTGGTTCAAGAAAATACAATCGTAAGCCTGGTCGGTTAAAAATTTGCCGACTTTTCTTACATGACGCACTTTGCTAAAGAATTGAGATCGAGGGACGCACACACAACTAATACCCAGCGATTTCGCTACATCCCACCATTCACCGCGCCTGCGGCAGGCTACAATGGTGGCACAATGTCCGCTGTCTTGGAAAAATCTTTGTAGATTAAAAAGATAGGTCTCAACCCCTCCTTTTTCAATTGCATCGACCACCAAGGCAATGTTCAACTTTCTCTGCATCGGTGGTATTTCCAGCATGACTCGCGTGTGCATCCAGAGACTAACGGCTCAACTAGCGGAAAAGCAATTTGATCAGCCCGTTCTCGTCCAAATCACCCCAACGCTTCCCGGATCCGCGCCATCGCCTTGACCACATTGGCCTCGGAATTAAACGCCGATAGCCGGATATAGCCCTGGCCGCACTTGCCGAATCCCGCCCCCGGCGTGCACACCACCCCGGCCTTGTTCAAGAGCAGATCGAAGAACTCCCAGGAATCGCGCTGCCCCTCAATCCAGATATAGGGGGCGTTATCGCCGCCAACATAACGGTACCCGAGCTCGCTCATGGCCTTGCCGATGATTTTGGCATTGGCGAGGTAACCGTCGATCAGGGCGGTGCACTGGGCCTTGCCCTCGGATGAATAAACCGCCTCGGCGGCGCGCTGCACCGGGTACGAAACGCCGTTGAACTTGGTGCAGTGGCGCCGGTTCCACAATGGATGGATGGCCTGCTTGCCGCCCTTGCTGTCATAGGCCATGCATTCCTTGGGCACTACCGTATAGGCGCAGCGGGTTCCGGTGAAGCCAGCGCTCTTGGAATAGCTGCGGAACTCGATCGCCACTTCGCGGGCGCCCTCGATCTCGTAGATGGAGTGGGGCAACTGCGGATCGCGGATAAAGGCCTCATAGGCGGCATCGAACAGAATCAGCGCCTTGGAGTCACGGGCGAAATCGACCCAGACCTTGAGCTGTTCCCTGGTGATGGTCGACCCGGTGGGATTGTTGGGGAAGCAGAGGTAGATCAGGTCCACCGGCTCCTTGGGCAGGTCGGGGACGTATTTGTTAGCCTTGGTCGATTCGAGGTAGACGAGGCCTTCGTAGCGGCCGTCCTTGAATTGGCCGGTGCGGCCGGCCATGACGTTAGTGTCGAGGTACACCGGATACACCGGGTCGGGGAGGGCGATTTTGGCATCGGTGGCGAACAACTCCTGGATATTGCCGGTGTCGCACTTGGCTCCATCGGAAACAAAAACCTCGTCG
>Ga0209016_1002588_pt1 | contig 11811 bp, 8 predicted proteins | sample EPASupsiteSAE305_FD_187265 | JGI IMG/M metagenome (GOLD analysis project Ga0209016, IMG submission 187265) | Bioremediated contaminated groundwater microbial communities from EPA Superfund site, New Mexico - SAE3-05 (SPAdes) (version 2) | ecosystem: Environmental > Aquatic > Deep subsurface >...
GTTCTTGAATGCGGTATCGAAGCTCGCGGGAAAGGGTGCCGAATGAAATGTCCCTATTGCGGTAGTCTTGAAGATAAGGTCATCGATTCACGCACACTCGCCAATGGGGAAGCCATACGCCGCCGCCGTGAATGCCTCTCTTGCGGTCTAAGATTTACAAGTTACGAGCGCATCGAGGAGAAACCGCTTTTGGTGATTAAGCGTGACGGCCGGCGCGAGCCTTTTGAGCGGCAAAAAATTGAACGCGGTCTTGTCCGCGCCCTCGAAAAACGACCCGTGTCCCAGATGTCCATCGAAAATCTCATCAACGAGATAGAGGACGAGGCTGCCGAACACGCCAAAACCTCCAATGAAATCTCCAGTGAAGAATTAGGCCGCATGGTGCTGCAAAGGCTTTATTCGCTGGACAAAGTTGCGTACATTCGCTTCGCCTCAGTGTATAGAAAATATGACACCCTCGATGAATTCATCCGTGAGATCGAGCGCCTTGAAAAAGGACAGACGGCGTAAAAAAGCGCGGACCTTCACAATGAAAGTCCGCGCTCATCTGCAGGAAGTGCTGGAACAGTCGCATGTATAATACAACAGCTCTTGTTTTTTAGACTTATTCTTCTTCCGCTTCCTGAGTCTTGAATGCCTGAGCGGCCTTTATGACATCTTCGGCGATCTTGCCGGAAATCGGAGCGTAGTGGGAGAACTCAATTTCAAATGAACCGGTGCCCGATGTCATCGAACGGAGGTCGATCGCATAGCGCAGGAGCTCTGCCTGCGGAACCTGAGCATCGATCTGTACGATGCCGCCGCCTATGGGATTCTGCCCTGATATCTTGCCGCGGCGTCCGGAGAGATCGGACATGACATCACCGAGGTACTTCTCTTCGACAAAGACCGAAAGATTCATGATCGGCTCAAGCAGTACGGGATTTGCCTGTCTCATGGCTTCGCGGAAGGCTCCGCGCGCTGCGATCTTGAATGCCATCTCCGACGAATCGACGGGGTGTTCTTTGCCATCGATAATGGCTGTTTTTGCATCGACGACGGGATAGCCGGCAAGAACGCCGGCTTCCATCGCCTGATGGATACCTTTTTCGATGCCGGGCATGAAACCTCTGGATACGGCTCCGCCGAAAATTCTGTTTTCGAACTCATAGCCTTTCCCGCGCTCGAGCGGTTCGATCTCGAACACGACGCGGCCGTACTGACCGTGGCCGCCGGTCTGTTTCTTGTGCGTGTATTCGGCCGTGGCATTCTTGGTGATTGTTTCGCGGTACGCCACGCGGGGTACTCGCGTTTCGGCGACAATCTTGGATTGGGCCTTGATCTTGTCGAGAATCATGTTGATCTGTTGCTCGCCCATACCGGCGATGACCGTTTCCTTGGTCTCGGGATTGTAGTTGACTCTGAACGTGAGGTCTTCTTCGGCGGCCTTATAGAGCAGCTCGTTGAGCTTGTCCTCTTCCTTTTTGTTGATCGCCGAGATGGCGAGCATGTGTACCGGCGAAGGCAGGCGCAGCGGGATATAAGAAATGAGTTGGTCGGGCTGACTGATGGTGTCATTTGTCTTGAGCGTCGTGATCTTGGCGAGAATGCCGAGGTCGCCAGCGGGCAGCGATGACACTTCCTCGAGTTTCTTGCCCTGCATGGCATAGAGTTTTCCGGTGCGTTCCTTATGTGCATCGCGGGTGATGACCATATCCATGTCGGGCACGAATGAGCCGGTCATCACCTTGATGTAGCAGAGGCGGCCCGAGAACTGATCGATCTGCGTCTTGAAGACAAAGGCCGAAGCAGGTTTTGACGGATCGATGGCGATCTCCGTTTGATTGCCGTCTTGATCCTGCGCTTTTTCAGGGGCGCGGAAGAGAGGCGAGGGGACGCTGTGCACCACAAAGTCGATGAACGCCGAGGCCCCGCTGTTGGCGAGACCGGCGCCTGCAAAGGCCGGAATTATCTTGCCTGCGGCGAGAGCTTTCTGAAGACCGGACAAGGTGTCTTCCTGTGTGAGTTCGCCTTCAAGAAGATACTTTTCCATGAGTTCATCGGTGCCTTCGGCGGCGGCTTCAAAGAGCTGGCCGCGGGCAGATTCCACCGCATCGGCAAATTCTGCCGGGACTTCTCCGATTTGCTCTTTCTGATCGTGGGAAGAAGGGCGAATGTAGGCCTTTCTGTTGAGTACATCGATGACGCCTTTGAACGAGGGGCCCTCTCCCATCGGAATGGTGAGGGGAACCGGGGCCGCCCTGAACTTCTCTTTTATATCCGCAAGGGCGGCCTCGTAATTGGCCCTCTCTTCGTCCAGGCGGGTCACGAACACCATTCTCGGTTTCTGGTGGCGCTCCAGGAGTCTCCAGAGCTTGATAGTCTCGATCTGCACCCCTGACTTGCCATCGATCACGAGCAATGCAGTCTCGGCTGCCCGTATTGCAAGTATCGCTTCGCCGACAAAATCACCAGCGCCGGGCGCGTCAATGAGATTGATTTTGCAGTCATCGGTGTTGACATGCGTGAGGCTCGAGCGAACTGATATCTTGCGCGCAATCTCGTCGTCTCCGTAATCGCTGACGGTTTTGCCCGAATCAACCGTTTCCGGTTTCGATATCATTCCGCCCTGAAAGAGAATGTGTTCAAGCAAGGTAGTTTTGCCGGTGCCTCCGTGTCCGATGATTGCAATGTTGCGAATCTGTTCAGTCGTATAGGACATACTTACTCCTCACAGGGTGGGATGGATTTAACTGTCCTTTTATTATAAGGAAGCCGAGCTATTATAATTCAAAAATTGCAGGTGTCAACAGCAGTTTTCTTCAAATATTCTGACCTTGAACACATTCTCTATTATTTTTGCGCCGTTTTTGCCGGCATGAGCGCAATGCAGTCAAACACGGTTCTGCTCCCTTGAAATGCAGTGGCACTTCTGCGCACGATTCGCCACAGTCCGTTCTGGTACGAACCATCGGCATCGAGCCGCTCTGTCAGGCCCGCCGTGCCCTCAATAAAATTCATGAGTTCAAGGTTTTGCGTGAGCGCAAGCGGTCTGAGACCAGCGCCGGCAATGATGGAAACCGGCTCGATGATGAGGCTGGACAGGTCCGAGACCGGCTGAGTGGCCATGGCAGCTTTCGACTGTAGGCGTATCATCCGGGCGCGCGCATCGGGTCCGACGGTTTCTTTGCTTGCGGCGATCAAGTCCAGAAGATAGTTTCGCACATCATTCAATTCTTTAATTGAAGGCAACTTGTCTGTCTCCGGCAAAGACTTGAGGACCTTCGCCATAATGGAGACTTCTCTCAGATAATGGTTGCGCTGGTTTGAGGGTACGAGATACATAGTGATGAGCGATACAGGAATTCCGTCAGGAGCCCCATAATCGATGCCTGTCGGGCTCCATCCCACAACGCACATAAGGTCTTCCTCAAACTCGACGCGGGCGTGGGGGCATGCCCATCCTCTGCCGAGCGCGGTGTGCATCGATTTTTCCCGGGCCATCACGTTGCCGACAATATCGGTTCCCGTCGGAATCTGGGGAAAGGCTTCGATTATGTGCGCCAGAAATTGAAGCGCATGATTTTTATCGTTTTCCGGCAGCTCGAAAAGCCGTCCTTCCTGGAGAGCATCAAGTATAGAGTCCATCGTTATACTCCTTCAAAACGCCTGAGAAACCAGCGTTTTACCTTGTGCGTAATTATTGAGTAAGAGACGAGAAAACCACTGATCCACAACCAGTAAATTCCCGGGAGCGGTACGAGGCCCAGCATCGTTGCGAGCGGGGAGTAGGGGAGCCACACCCCCATTGCCATTACGGTCAGTGTTGTGAGTATCATCGGCACAGAAGCCCTGCTTTGGAAAAAGGGAATGCGCCTCGTTCGAATTATATGTACGATAAGAGTTTGCGTGAGCAGTGACTCCACAAACCAGCCGGTTTGGAAGAGCCGGGCCATAGTATCTTTTTGCGCAGCCGAAAGAACCGGATCAAGATAGCCGTTTGCATGAAAGAAGAACCACATGAGTGCGAATGTCGCGTAATCGAAGATTGAGCTGATTGGCCCGATATACATCATGAAACGCTTGATGTTGTTGATATCCCACTTGACTGGTTTTGCAACGAGCTCCGGATCGACATTATCCATGGGAATGCCTGTCTGCGAGAAATCATAGAGCAAGTTGTTGGTGAGTATCTGCAGAGGCTGCATGGGAAGGAAGGGCAGAAGATAGCTTGCTCCGACCACGCTGAACATATTGCCGAAATTCGAACTCGCTCCCATGCGGATATATTTGATGATATTGGCGAAGATGCGTCTGCCTTCCATGATGCCTTCTTCGAGGACAAGGAGGCTTTTCTCCAGCAGGACGATGTCTGCTGCCTCTTTGGCGACATCCACGGCCGAATCCACCGAAATACCGACATCAGCAGCCTTGAGTGCCGTCGCGTCGTTGATGCCGTCGCCCATATATCCCACCACGTGCCCTTGTTTTCGCAATTCCCGGACAATTTCTTCTTTTTGACTCGGGGTGAGCTTGACAAAGACCTCGCATTCCTTGACTTTCGTCGAGAATGCTGCTCTGTCGAGTGCATTCAACTCCGCGCCAGTGATTGCAGAGCTAAAGGGGATTCCTACATCCTTGCATACTTTCTCGGTGACGAGGCCGTTGTCCCCCGTGAGGACCTTTACCTCTACGCCCGCTTTTGTGAGGAGCTGTATGGCCTCTGTGGCGGACTCTTTAGGCGGATCGATGAAGGCGATATAGCCCAGAAGGATCAGCTGACTCTCGTCCTGTACCGTGAAGGTCATCTTTTCGCGTGTAAACTCGCGATATGCTATGCCCAGAACCCTGAATCCTTCTTCGTTGAGCTTTTGGACTTCCTCAAAAAGGTCAGCGCGAATCATGTCGATGAGGGGGTATATCTCTTCGTCGATCTGATAATGCGTGCAGCAGCTGTAGATTTCTTCCACCGCGCCCTTGCAGATGAGCACGTTGTCGCCCTCGTATTCGACGACCACCGACATGCGGCGGCGCTGAAAATCGAATGGCAACTCATCGACGAGCCGGCATTCATCGACATTGAGATCGACATGTTCGATGACTGCCCTGTCGAGCAAGTTCTTGAGTCCGGTTTGAAAATAGCTGTTCAGATATGCGTAATTCAGAACCTCATCGCTTTTGTTGCCAATAATATCCACATGGTGCTCGAGCACGACGCGGTCCTGGGTAAGCGTTCCGGTCTTGTCCGTGCAGAGTATGTCGATGGCGCCCAAGTTCTGAATCGAGGGCAATTTTTTGACTATCACTTTCTTCTTTGCCATGGCGAGCGCGCCTTTGGCGAGGTTCACCGTGACAATCATCGGAAGCATCTCAGGCGTAAGCCCCACTGCGACCGACAAGGCAAAGAGCAGCGCTTCGAGCCAATTGCCCTTGGTGAGGCCGACAATCAGAAACACCACACTCACCATGACCAGCATGAGTCGAATCATGAGCCACGTGAAGGAGCGCACGCCTTTGTCAAAACTGGTTTCTTCGCGGCGTTCGCTGAGTTTTTTTGAAATGGCACCAAAGAGCGTATGCGTGCCGGTCGTCACAACCACTGCCCGAGCCGTGCCGCTCGTGACGCTTGTTCCCATAAAGCAGGCGTTGGGCATTTCGAGGGCTGATCTCACGGGAGCAGAGGAAGGATTGGCAGATTTTTCCACTGGCATCGATTCACCAGTCAGGGCGGATTCACTGACAAAAAAGTCTTTGGCCGAGATGACCCGCACATCGGCGGGAACGATGGCGCCAGCCTGCAGCAACACCACATCGCCTGGGACGACCTCTGACATTCTGATTTCAGTTTCTGTCCCATCGCGAAGGATGTACGTGCGCGATTGCACACGCTTTCCTAAGGACTTCACTTCTCTGTTGGAGCGGCCGTCCAGAATATAGGAGAGCCCTACGCTCAGGAGAATCATCATCCCTACAATGATTGCGGATGTCGCTTCTCCGACAATGGCGGAAACCGTTGCGATGATGAGAAGCTGAATGACGAGGGGGCTTTTGAATCGTTCAAAAATGTCTTCCCAGAAACTGAGCTCTTTCAGCTGAGAAACCTCATTCCTGCCAAACTCTGAAAGCCGCCTGTCCGCTTCTTTTTCGGAAAGGCCGCGCGGACTCGTGTCGAGCTCGGAAAATGCACGCTCTATCGACGTTGCACAGAGAGAAATCAGTCTGTTTTCTTCTTCGCTGGAAATATTGCCATTGCGCCTCTCGCCCTTTTTTTGGGGGAAGGATAATGGCAGATGAAATTTAGTCATAGTTCACCTCAAATTACTGCCGCGTCCCTGACAGCAGGAGGTGAGTGGCTTTTAGCCTAGAGGCTGTATTTCACCTTGTCGTTGCCAGCTGTCAGGCTAGATGGTCGCGGGAAGGGATCTTCGGGCTCGGTACATATGCAATAACTATGACTGCCATCCGAGTCGTTCATGACACATCCTCCTTTTCGCTGGATTTCTGGAACATTTCGAACCGCATCTACTATGTATTAAAAAATGGTCAGAGTCAAGTCGAAAACAATTTTTACTCTATAACATTTTGATGGCGTATCCGCCGCTTGGCCAGGTGCCAGATCGGTCCGGGGCCGCCTGAAAGCCCAGCGGCATCTTGACAGCAAGCCTCTTTTTCATCTAGTTTACAACGCTGAAATCGGGACGTAGCCTAGGGGCTAAGGCGTCTGCTTTGGGAGCAGAAGATCGGAGGTTCAAATCCTCTCGTCCCGAATATATTATTTAATTCAATGGGATCATAGCTCAACTGGATAGAGCAACTGCCTTCTAAGCAGTAGGTCGCGCGTTCGAGCCGCGCTGGTCCCAAATAATTCATTTCTCTTCTCTGCAGTAAGCAAAGCAGAATTGAAATCATTAAAAAGGCAGTTAAGCGACCGATGGGAGTCGAACCCACGTCTCCAGCTTGGAAGGCTGGGGTAATAGCCGTTATACGACGGTCGCGTTATAAAATTCGTCGCTTTCCGCGACACTTTAAAAAGGTAACCCTCGTGCCGCTCCGGCTTTTGCTTACCGGAGGCACTGTGGCACCTGAATGCGCGCCGTCGCGGTACGACGGTCGCGATCAAAATGCGTCGCTTTTCGCGACGTGTCCAAAAGCTAACCCAATGGACGAAGGCGATTTAATCGTATGGCGGTCGTCCTGTCAAGTAGTGGACAAACCATGAAAATTCTCCCTTGCTCTAAAGGCGCTTTCAGTATAAACTCTACCCGGTCACATAGGTATCTTTCGGTAATATTTTATATATTATATTTTCGATATTAGGTGACAGCGAAGATATTGATATGCGTGACAATATGTATTTAATACAAGTAAGCACGCTCCAGACAATCACGCTCTTGTCTGCCTAGCATCGAGCTCATTTAGAGGGAATCAAGATGGAGATTCAAGTACAGGAGCTTCTTGAGAGAATCCGAAGCGAAGGGATAGAAACTGCAAAGCAGCAGGCCGAAGAGATTATTCAAAAGGCTCAGTCAGAAGCTTCGGAAATAGTGAGTCGTGCAAAAAAGGAAGCCGAAGAGGTGCAAGATGAAGCTTCGCGCCGCATCGATTCGATGGAAGCGGCTTCTCGGGCAAGCCTCCTTCAGGCATCCCGCGATACCATGATTGCACTCAAGCAGAGCATTCAGCGCTTTATTGATGCAGCAATAAGCGTCGATGTCGATAACGCGTTCGATGAAAAGATGGCTATACAGGTTATCCCCGAAATTTTGAAGGCCCTTGCTCTCAATCAGTCTGTCGATACAGAGATTTTGCTTCCGCCCGCCCTTATTCAAAAAATAGATGCGTCTCTCTCCGCAAGGCTCGCAAAAGAGCTTTCGAAAGGCGTGACTTTTAAACCATATCCTTCAATCGATGCGGGATTCCGCGTGGCGCAGGTCGGTTCTGCTGCCCAATATGATTTTTCGGCAGAAAGCCTCGCGCAAATTCTTTCAGCGCGCGTCAACAGTCTTCTTTCGGAATATTTAAAAGAAGCATCAGGGAGCCTCGAGTGACATGAAGCGTTATTGGTATTTCGCTTCAACACTTACATCTTTTCCCTTCGGTGCGCCTCCGCCCATTTCTGTCGAAGAGTTTGATGTGCTTTGTTCGAGGCTTGTAGAGAAAGACGAGATGGAGTTCATTCGCCATGTTGAAGAAGTGAGAACGGGCGAGTACTCGGATTGTATTGAAAAATCTTCTTTTTTGAAAGCGTATTTTGAATGGGAGCGGGGTGTCCGGAATGCCCTCGTGATGCTTCGGGCCAGGGCCAATAAATGGGATGCAGAACAGTGGACAAGACCCGGCAGCATCAGCGCGGATGCTTTGCAGGCCGCACAAACAGTGTACGCCGCTTCAAACCCGCTGCAAGCGGAACTCGCCTTCGAGCACGAAAGATGGGATGCGATTGAGAGGCTCTCTTCGCTCTCTGCCTTTGAACTTGATTCTATCCTTGCCTATAAAATGAAATTGCTGATTGCGACCCGCTGTGTCTCCTTCGATAAAGAACGTGGCAGAGAAGGGTTTAAAGTCTTATACCAGGATATCATGAATGCAGCTGCGGGAGCAGCGAGCAGTGCCTTGGACACCGGAGTGGCAACATGACAGAAGGATTCGTGACCGCAGTGAACGGTAATATGGTTTCCGTCAACACCGACGGAATAGTGACCATGAATGAAGTCGCGTATATCGAGACGGGAGACAGAAGCCTCAAAAGCGAGGTAATCCGTATACGCGGAGACTCGGTTCAGGTTCAAGTGTACGAGATTACCAAAGGTATACGGGTGGGGAATAAAGTTCGATTCACCAACGACCTGCTGTCGGTCGAGCTTGGCCCAGGCCTTCTGGGGCAAATATACGATGGACTCCAGAACCCCCTCCCCAAGATTGCCGAGAGGGTCGGTTATTTCCTTGAGCCGGGACTTTACCTGAAGGCGCTCCCGCGCGACGTAAAATGGCATTTTACACCCCTTGTGAAAGAAGGCGACCTTCTTCAGAGAGGTATGGCTGTCGGTTGGGTTCCTGAGTTGCATTTTAAGCACATCATCATGCTGCCATTCGATTTTTATGGAGAGTGGAGCATCACTAAAATCCTACCCGAAGGTGATTACACCATCGACGATGTGATTGCGGAAGTGGCTGATGTCAAAGGGAACAAGAAACAGGTACGGATGTGGTTTTCCTGGCCGGTGAAGCGCGCGGTCGATTGCTATTCGGAACGACTCAGGCCGACAGATCCTCTTGTGACGAAAACGCGAATAATCGACACATTCTTTCCTGTCGCAAAGGGTGGGACCTATTGTATCCCCGGTCCATTTGGCGCGGGGAAAACCGTATTGCAGCAGGTGACGAGCCGTCACGCCGAAGTCGATATCGTGCTCATCGCGGCCTGCGGCGAGCGCGCCGGCGAGGTCGTGGAGACGCTCAAGGAATTTCCGGAGATCATCGATCCGAAGACCGGCCGATCCCTTATGGAACGAACGGTGATTATCTGCAACACTTCGTCCATGCCGGTCGCTGCGCGCGAGGCTTCTGTATACACAGCCGTGACGATCGCGGAATATTACCGCCAGATGGGACTGGATGTGCTTCTGCTCGCAGACTCCACGAGCCGCTGGGCCCAGGCAATGCGCGAGATGTCCGGCCGGCTCGAGGAGATTCCCGGAGAAGAGGCCTTCCCTGCCTACCTCGAATCGGTCATCGCCGCGTTCTATGAGCGCGCAGGGATAGTCAAGCTTTATGATGGGAAAACCGGTTCTGTGACAATCGGCGGTACCATTTCGCCGGCAGGCGGCAACTTCGAAGAGCCGGTTACGCAGGCAACGCTCAAAGTCGTCGGTGCCTTCCACGGCCTCTCCCGCGAGCGATCCGATGCGCGCAAGTATCCTTCGATCCATCCCCTCGATTCCTGGTCCAAATATGAAGGAATCATGCCAAAACACGCCGTCCAGTATGCCCATTCTTTTCTCGAGCATGGAGCCGAAGTCGGCGCGATGATGAAGGTCGTTGGAGAAGAAGGCACAAGCCTCGATGACTATGTTGTATACCTAAAGAGTGAATTTCTCGATGCGGTCTATCTTCAGCAGAACTCCTTCGATCCGGTCGATGCCTCCGTTTCGCCTTCGCGACAGAAGTATGTATTCAAGCTGGTTCTGAGAATACTTGCATCGCGCATTGTGTTCCAGGAGAAGGAAGACGCGCGGAATTTCTTTTACGAGCTGCGCCAGACAATGCTCGATTTGAACGGCACTCCGGAAGACAGCGATATGTTTGATTCACTGTACAAAAAGATCGAACAGGCGCTTGCGGAAAGAAAGCCTGAATTTGAGACTCGAGGATTGAAAGCAATCAGGACGCTGGAGTAAGGCATGAATAAGATATATTCAAGAATTGAATCGATCGTCGGCAATGTGATTGCGGTTAAGGCGCAGGATATCGCATATGGCGAGCTCGCGCAGGTAAAGACGCGCTATGGCATGTCTCTTGCCGAGACCATTCGTCTCGATGGCGACATGGTCTATCTCCAGGTGTTTGCGGGCGGTCGTGGCGTCTCCACCGGTGATGAAGTTCGGTTTTTAGGTCATCCGATGCAGGTAAGCTTTTCAGACAACCTCATGGGGCGCATCTTCGATGGTGCGGGCGAGCCTCGCGACGGCGGGCCCGTCCTCTCCGATAACCTTATCACGATAGCCGGGCCTGCGGTGAATCCGTATAAGCGCATTATCCCTCGCGAGATGATCCGTACCGGTATTCCGATGATCGATGTCTTCAACACTCTGGTGAAAAGCCAGAAATTGCCTATTTTCTCGGTATCCGGCGAGCCATACAACCCGCTTCTCGCGCGCATTGCAATGCAGGCAGAAGTCGACCTCATCGTTTTGGGCGGCATGGGCCTCAAATACGACGATTACCTCTTTTTCCGCGACACCCTGGAGCAGGGGGGTGCGCTTTCGAAGACGATCATGTTCGTGCACACCGCGGCGGATCCGATTGTCGAGTGTCTCATGGTGCCGGACATTTCGCTCGCGGTTGCGGAGCGTTTTGCCCTCAAAGGCAAGAATGTGCTTGTTCTGCTGACCGATATGACAAATTTTGCCGATGCACTCAAGGAAATTGCGATAACCCAGGAGCAGGTCCCTTCGAACCGTGGCTATCCTGGTGATTTGTATTCGCAGCTCGCGGCGCGCTACGAAAAGGCAGTCGATTTCTCAGATGCAGGCTCCATAACGATCTTGGCTGTCACGACAATGCCGGGCGACGACGTCACACACCCCGTTCCCGACAACACCGGCTACATCACCGAAGGCCAATTCTACCTGCATGGCGGACACATCGAGCCGTTTGGTTCCCTCTCACGCTTGAAGCAGATGGTAAACGGAAAGACTCGGGACGATCATCGCTCCATTATGGATGCCATGATCAAGCTCTTTGCGGCGTATAGGGATACGCTCGAAAAGAAATCGATGGGATTCCAGATGAGTGCCTGGGATCGCAAGTTGCTCAAATATGGAGAACTGTTTGAGCAGCGGATGATGGATCTTTCGGTCAATATTCCCCTCGAAAAGGCTTTGGACCAGTGCTGGGGAATTCTTGCTGAATGCTTTGAACCTCGAGAGACGGGTTTGCGGTCGGACCTAATTCAAAAATTTTGGGTTGGAAATGAGTGATCCGGCCTGCACGACAGAGAAGGTGACGTGGCATGGCAAAGATTAAGCTGACGAAGAACGAGCTGAAAAAGGAAAAAGATGCGCTCAAGATGTACCAGCGCTATCTTCCGACGCTTCAGCTTAAAAAACAGCA
>Ga0209016_1002596_pt1 | contig 11798 bp, 14 predicted proteins | sample EPASupsiteSAE305_FD_187265 | JGI IMG/M metagenome (GOLD analysis project Ga0209016, IMG submission 187265) | Bioremediated contaminated groundwater microbial communities from EPA Superfund site, New Mexico - SAE3-05 (SPAdes) (version 2) | ecosystem: Environmental > Aquatic > Deep subsurface >...
GGCCTCGTGTTGTACTGGTTCGTAAACAACCTTTTCTCGATTGCGCAGCAATATTTGGTCAACAAACAATTCGAAGCGGCACGCGCAGTACGTCACGAAGCTCATCTTGCGGAAAAGCATCATGAAAAAGATTGAAGCACCTACACTAGAACAAGCGTATGCTGAAGCGGCCGCTGCGTTTGGATGTTCCGTTACCGCACTGCAAGTTGAGATTGTTCAGTTCCCCTCTAGCGGGGTATTGGGCTTTTTTAAAAAATCTGCCATCATTGTTGCCAATCTCCCTTATACCGCTTCCGTGGAAGAAGCAGTAGAAGAAGAGATTTTTGATAGACAAAATGATGAGATCACTCATGAGCCTTCATTTACTGAACCCGAAGAACTGGTTTTAGGGGATGAGTTTTACGAGCAAGCGGATGATTTTGAAGAACCCTCAGAGATGGAGGGGGATTATTATGAAATCTCAGCTCAAGAGTGTGCGGATGAAGTCAAAGAGCAGATCAATATCCTTTTTAAAGACATTTGCTTCGATATAAACAATGTAGAAGTGAGTGTGTATGATGAAAATACACTGCTTGTTGAATTTACGGGTGCCGATGCGGCGCTCATGATCGGTAAAGAGGGATATCGTTATAAAGCGCTCTCTTATATGCTTTTTAACTGGATTAATGCAGTGTACGGGATGCAGCTGCGTCTTGAAATCGCCGAGTTTTTGAAAAATCAAGAAGAGTCGATTTCCCGTTATTTGATTAATGTTTGTGAGATCATCGATCAAGAGGGACGTGCTCAAACCAAGGTACTCGATGGAGTATTGGTTCAAATCGCACTCAAACAACTTCGTGATCGTTACCCTGATCGCTATGTCGCGATCCGCTCTACCCGTGATGGTGGTAAATTTATCATCATCAACAGCTACCACGAATATTGATGAACGACACCATAGCCGCTATCGCCACCGCGAACGGTGTCGGATCTATCTCGATTCTCCGCCTCAGCGGAGGTCGCTCTCTTGAGATCGCATTAAAACTTACCCAAAAATCGCAGCTCCAACCCCGCTATGCAACCCTTTCTTCTTTGCATCATAACGACGGAACATTGATTGATGAAGCGATTGTGATTTATTTCCAAGCGCCGCGCAGTTTTACGGGTGAAGAGGTCGTTGAGTTTCAATGTCACGGCGGCTACGTGGTCGCCGAGTCGTTGCTTCGGGCGGTATTATCGGAGGGGGCACGTTTGGCCGAACCCGGTGAGTTCAGCAAACGGGCTTTTTTAAACGGACGTCTTGATCTGACCCAAGCCGAAGCGACCGCAGCACTGATCGAAGCCAAAAGCGATGATGCCGCACGTATTTTAGCCCGTCAGATGAAGGGGGAATTGCGCGGATACATCGAGGGGATTCGTGATTCGCTGCTCGAAATCTTGGCGTACTCCGAAGTGGTGATTGATTATGCCGAAGAGGATTTGCCTCAAGACGTCGTAGAGCAGATCGAAGTGAAGCTGGAGCGTATCAAACATACCCTCTCCCGTACACTCGAATCGAGCCGCAGACGCTCAGGTTTAATGCAGGGATTTCGGGTTGCGATCATCGGTAAGCCCAATGTCGGTAAGAGTTCACTTCTAAACGCATTGCTTGATTACGAGCGTGCCATCGTCAGCGATATTGCAGGGACGACTCGTGACACGATCGAGGAGCAGGTGCGTATCGGTACTCACTTGATCCGTCTTGTCGATACAGCAGGGATACGTAACGCTCACGATGAGATTGAGCGGATCGGGATCGAACGCTCTATCGCGGCGATTGAAAATGCCGATGTTGTCATTACATTATTTGATTCGAGCCGCATGATCGATGACGAAGATCGTGCCATTATCGAGTTAATCGAACGTTACCGCGAAGAGAAACCTTTTATCTGTATCCTGAACAAATCGGATTTACCGGAGAGCTTTGACACAGAGTCAATCGAGAGATACACTCCGATTCGTCTCAGCTGTAAACAGGAGATGCGCAGTCTCATCGATACCCTCAGTTCTTTGATGGATTATGAGAATGACGGTGAGGAGATGATGTTGATTTCCGCCCGTCAGATCAATGCCACTGAGAATGCCGTTCGCTCAATCGACGACGCGTACGAACCGTTACATGATGGGGAGTTGGAGTTCTTCTCCTTTCATATCAATGCCGCGATCCGCTCAGTCGCCTCCATCAGCCGTCCGTATGAACTCGATGAGATGTTCGACAAAATGTTCGGTCAGTTTTGTCTGGGGAAATGATGGCAGTTTATATCGCAATTGATTTAGGACTAAAGCGGATCGGATTAGCGCTGAGTGCGGGTGCCGGGATCGTAACGCCGCTGAGTGCCGTTGAGCGGAAAAACCGTAACCAAGCCGCTAATGACGTTAAAAAAGTGTTGAACGAATACGAGGCAACGACGGTCGTGGTTGGTATTCCGATGGGAAGCACGACCGAGGATGAGATGCGCCGACGGGTGGCACACTTTATGAATCTCGTCGAATTCAGCGGCGAAATCGCCTACCAAGACGAATCCCACAGCTCCCAAGAAGCGGAAGCGTTGATGAAGGGTGAAATCCGCTACAAGCGTGACGGTCGGATAGATTCGCTCTCGGCGAAGATTATTTTAGAGCGGTATCTCTCTTGTCATTCCCGCGAAGGCGGGAATCCAGTTTTATAATCTGTCCTTTTTCTCCGTTCGCCCTGAGCTTGTCGAAGGGTGAGGTTCATGGTTCGACAAGCTCAGGGCGAACGGAACCATATAGCATAATTTAGAGTTATGTAAGAAGTCCTGTATAAATTTTATGCTTATATGCTATAAAATGTGAACGATTTTATTTCAGGTGATGCTATGAGATTTTTGAGTTTTTTAACAGTGTTTATGTTGCCATATTTAGTCTTTGCAAATGACGGATTCGGTGCCCTCGGTGCGGGTGGAATAATCATCGGGAAAACGAATGACATTGCAATGTCAAAAGAAGTTTTGGACATTAGTTACGACAAAATCAAAGTCGATTATGAATTTGTGAATGAAAGCGATAAAGATATTACAGAGACGATAGTCTTTCCGTTACCAGCTGATATAGTTGCTCATCCGAACCCTGATTATATTGGAACCATTCCTGATTTTAAAGTTATCGTGAACGGTAAAATAGTCAAGTTTAAGACCAATGTGAGAGCCGTTACTGATGATGAAAATAGAACTGAAACCGATATTACCAAAAAATTGAGAGATATGGGATTTAGTGATCATGATATTGTGATGGCTCCATATAATATTCAAAATATATTACAAAATAAGACGGATATTTTGATAAAAAACGGTTTTCTCCCAAAGGACTACAATTATTATGCAGATTTCTATCCTGAACCTCTTTGGGCGAACTATGTAACCTATGAGTGGAAACAAACATTTAAAGCGCATCAAAAACTTAAAGTTTCGCATACTTATACCCCTCTTCCCAGTGGAGGAGTAGGTACATGTTATTCTAATACTTTTAATGGAGGCACTTTGGATAGTTCGAGACAAGGGCTTGCTGAATACTCTTGTGCAGATTCAAAAACACTTGATAAATTGGATAATCTTGCCAAAGATCCACAAAATTACAAAGACTATCCGTATCCGTGTCTAAAAGCTTTTGGTGTTGATTATATTTTAAAAACAGCCAATACTTGGAAAGACGGCATCAGAGATTTTCATCTCATCCTCCGCACCAAAACTCCCGATGAAACGGTTTCAACCTGCTTCTCAAAATCGATCCAACAAACTAGCCCGACAATCTACGAAGTCAAACTAAAAAACTTTAAACCCGAAAATGATCTTTCAGTTTATTTTGGTAATGTTGATAAAAATGCACTATTCAAACCTGAAGCGAAGCCGCCGGTTTTTCGTTGAAAATATGAGATTTACCGAAATGAAGTTTCGATATAATAATGTTAACACACACGAGGTGACACTATGACGATTGCAATGAATAAAGCCATTGAGGATTTGCAAGAACTTACCCCAAATGAAAAAGGGTTTGTCGCACAATACCTGATTTCCTCTCTTGATACCGCACAGGATGCTGATGCTCAAACTGAGTGGGCGGAACTAGCGAAAAAACGTTTCGAATCATTGGAAAACGGTGATGTTGAATCGGTAAGTTGGGAGAGCATCAAAAATCAGATTTTAGGTGCTTGAGTGAAGCCGTTGCGCTTTCATCCTGATGTGAGCGTCGATGTCAAAGGCTCATATGAGTGGTATGAAGAGCGCTCTGTTGGATTAGGGGCTAGATTTATTTCCCAACTAGAACACTCGTATGAAGCAATCAGCTACTTTCCACAGATGTGGTCTCCTTTTGAGCATGGATTCCACCGCTATGTTTTACCCCATTTTCCATTTTCTGTCATTTACAAAGAAACGCACGATACCATTTTTATACTTGCTGTGATGCATAATAGCCGTAAACCCGGATACTGGAAAGATCGGCTATAAAACTTTAAAAAACTCCGCCGCTTCCTCTTCATCATCGGTGAGGGTGGCAAAATCCTCATCGTTTTCCAGCTTATCTTTGATGGTCGAGACACAATAATCAAATCCGATTTCTCTCGCATTTTCAATGTTAAATACAAATCCCATTCCGCTGAATTGATACGGCTCTTCTTGTTCGATACAGAGTAAAATCCCTTCACACTTTTCTTCAAATTGTTCGACGATTTCACGGTAAGAGATGTTGAATTCGGTAGCATTCCAACCGATATCTTCGAGTTTTTTATCGGAAAATTCGGCAATTCCATCTCCCGTAGTATCATCGTACAAAGCCCGTTTTTGGTTAAACCCGATAATACTTTGCCATGCACCGGAAGCTTTGATCAATATTCGATCATCATCTTCGACGATTCGATAATTGTCTCCGAGCATACTTGAGATAGGGCGAGAAAGTGTGGTACTTAGAGGAGAGAGCGGTGGAATTTGTCCCTCGAAAATCGAGATGGTATCATCTGCGAAAGGAGCGTATCGGATTTCACCGCTATAGGTGATTGCAAACGATTTTGCTGAGCTGGCGGCACGCAAAAAATCCTCTTTGGCGACAACTATGATCTCTTTAAAAAGGTTGAATTTTTTCATTAAAATGTCTCTTTTTTTGGGTGAATTGTAGCATGGGATCGTTGCATCATCCTTAGTGAAGAATTTAGCAGAATGATATAAGGGTACGCTAATATATTTTTATGCAAAAGTGGGGTATAATTCGCCAAATTTTAAGCCTATGAGCTTACTCTAAGGATACCTGTATGGCATTGAACGTCTACTACGATAAAGATTGTAATATCGAATTAATCAAAAGCAAAAAAGTGGCAATGATCGGTTTTGGATCACAAGGTCATGCACACGCGGAAAACCTTCGCGACAGCGGTGTCGAAGTTGTTATCGGTCTTCGCAAAGAGGGCGGCTCATGGGCAAAAGCGGAAGCTAAAGGGTTCAAAGTTATGACAGTAGCAGAAGCTTCTGCATACGCTGACGTTGTTATGATCCTTCTTCCGGATGAGAACCAAGCAGAAATCTATAAAAACGAAATCGCTCCAAACCTAAAATCAGGTGCAACTATCGCATTCGGTCACGGTTTCAGCATCCACTACGGACGTATTAAACCGGCAAGCGATATCAATGTAACGATGATCGCGCCTAAAGCACCGGGTCATACCGTACGTTCTGAGTTTGTTCGCGGCGGCGGGATTCCCGATTTGATCGCAGTAGGACAAAATCCAAGCGGTACAACAAAAGAATTGGCGCTTTCATACGCATCGGCTATCGGTGGCGGACGTACAGCGATCATCGAAACGACGTTCAAAGACGAAACGGAAACAGACCTTTTCGGAGAACAAGCGGTTCTTTGCGGTGGTGCAGTTTCTCTCGTTCAAGCGGGATTTGAAACATTGACAGAAGCAGGTTACGCACCTGAGCTTGCTTACTTCGAGTGTCTTCACGAGCTTAAACTCATCGTTGACTTGATGTTCGAGGGCGGAATCGCTGATATGCGTTATTCTATCTCCAACACAGCGGAATACGGTGACTATGTAAGTGGTAAACGTGTTATCAATGAGCAATCAAAAGCGGCGATGAAAGAGATCCTCAAAGAGATCCAAGACGGCCGTTTCGCAAAAGACTTTATCCTTGAAGGTCAAGCGGGTTACCCACGTATGAACGCTGAGCGTACAAACGCAAAAGCATCGTTGATCGAACGTACAGGTGTAAGCCTTCGTGCGATGATGCCGTGGATTTCTAAAAACAAAATCGTTAACCAAAGCACAAACTAATATCCCCTTTCAGAGCATGACGCTCTGAATATACTCCATCATAAGAGGTTTTATCATTTTATGAGCAAACGACCTCGACCTAATCACATTTTTTCATTGCAACGCCTTGGATGGGGAATCGTCGGATTTCTCCTTTTTCTGATTGCACTTCTAATCGGGTATGTAATCGGATTTTCACAAGCAGAAGAAGAGCTTGCCGCCGAACGTGTTCAAACACAGATGCTCGTAAATCAAATCAAAGAAATTGCCGCGATAGATGAGAGTTACATACCTACCCCAAAGCCCAAAGAAAACGGGCAAGATCTTGAAATCCGTCGACTGAAAAAAGAGCTGCAATCTCTTTTAGAGAAAGAATCTCAGCGTTCACCTGCACAAGTGCATAAACCTGAGCCGATTAAGCCTCAGCATGAATATGCCCCTAAAGATAAGCAGGCGTTACCCCCTCCCGCTCCAAAACGTCCGGTAGTTCTTGATTCCAAAGGTGCAAAACTCGTCATTATCATTGATGATGTTTCGTATGCTCATGATGTTAAGGCAATTCAATCGACGGGATTGCCTTTGGTAATGTCGTTTCTTCCCCCAAGTTCCAGGCATCCGGAATCGGCTAAATTAGCACAACAGCAATCTCGTTATATGGTTCATTTGCCGATGGAAGCGATGGATTTTAACGATGAAGAGGCAGTCACTCTCCATATCACCGATTCTGAAGAACAGATGGCTAAACGCATTTCGACACTCAAGCAGCTTTATCCTGCGGTTCGCTATATGAATAACCATACAGGCTCCAAGTTTACCGCAGATGCGGAAGCAATGGAAAAGCTGATCCGCGTTTTGAAACGGGAAGGGATTGTTTTTGTCGATAGCCGAACAACCGGAAAAACGAAGGTTCCAGAGATATCGAGAAAATTAGGTACCCGTTATATCGGACGCGATGTATTTTTGGATCATCAAGACGGTGTAGCCAATGTTAAAAAGCAGATTAAAGAGGCGGTAGAGAAAGCTAGACGCCATGGAACTGCTATCGCCATCGGTCATCCAAGAGCGGATACGATTCAAGCGCTCAAAGAGTCCAAAGAACTATTACGCGGCATTCAGATAGTCGGGATAGAAAATATTTGACACAGTGACAAAAAATCGCTCGTTTTAACCTTTATTCGCTATTGTTACTCATCTAAAATAGTAATGAGTCAGCATGAGCAATACGATCCATTTTGATATTCCTGAACTCTTCTCGATGAAACGTTATCCCGAGAAACTCTCTTATCGAGGTTCTTTGGATCTTCTTCACCGTCCTAAAATCTCTATTGTCGGGACACGCCGGCCCAATCCTTATACGCGCTCTATTACACTGGAACTTTCCAAAAAACTCTCTTTGTCGGGTATGGTTGTTGTCAGTGGCGCGGCACTCGGAGTTGACGCAATAGCCCATCAGGGAGCGGGTGCAGAAAATACGATAGCGGTTCTCCCCAGCGGTATTGATGTGCATTATCCTGCGGCAAACGCTGAATTGATTGAAGCGATTGAAAAACGAGGGCTTACGATCAGCCCGTTTGAGAGAGGCTTTGATGCTCGCGAGTGGAGTTTTGTCGTCCGTAATGAGATAGTGGTTGCATTGGGGGATGTTTTGATTGTCACTGAGGCAGATATCGACAGCGGAAGTATGCGCAGTGTAGAATATGCGCTTGCGATGAAAAAACCGATCTATGTTCTTCCCCATCGACTCCGTGAGAGCGCGGCTACGCGTCAACTTTTACGTGATGGGAAGGCTGAAGCGATTGATGATATCGATATATTTGTTGCTTTGGTTAGTCAAAAAGGGCGAAATGCCATGGACGATAGCCCATTTTTTGCATTTTGCCGAAATGCACCGACCTATGAAGAGGTTTTGGCAAAATTTCCCAAAGATATTTTTGAAGCGGAATTAAACGGGATTGTGGAAGTGCGTAACGGGAGGGTCTATCTAGAGTAAGCAGGACTTAATGTCCTGATTGCCCTGATTTCACTTCATACCCGTAGTGTTTTACAAGGTAGTTGATAATCGTTTGTTGATCCTCTTTCCCGATAGGAGCTTTGAACTCATTGACCATTTTTTGGACGGTTCCTGTCCAATACGGACGGCTTTTTTCCCCTTGATTGAGGATATATCCCCATGAGTGGCAGATGAGGCAGTATTGTTGCGCTACTTCATCGTGATCCCCTTTTACCATCGGATAATCGACGTAAGGCATTTCAATCGGTTTATCAACCTGAGCAAATACGGTAGCGGCCAAAAATACGCTGAGTAGTAGTAATTTTTTCATTTTTGAACCTTATACAATTTTCACATTAACGCTGTCAACAGCGTTGTATTGGTATCCGCCGGCATTCCAGCCAATCTCATCGGCTAGGGGCTGAATATTGCCGATACGGTTGATAGCGCGTGCCATAATGGTGAAATTACCTTTGGCTTTTGTATCCCATTCAAAACTCCATGGTCTAAAGGCAAATTTGCCGTAGTCTTGACCCAGTTTTGCCGCACTCCAGCTTTTGCCTCCATCGAGAGAAATCATCACCTCTTTGATCCCTTTGCCCTGATCGAAAGCAACGCCTGAAATTTTGACTTTGGAGCCTTTTTTGATCACGGTGTCAGAGGATGGGTACCCGATAACGGATTTGACTTTCATGCTCGCGATCGGTTTGCGTTTGTACTCGAAGTCACTGCCTGAGACAACACATTCGCAATCATTATCAGGGACAGTGTAGGCTACATCCATAAAGAAACTTTTTCGGTAGGTATCCATAACCATGATCTCACTGAGCATTTTAACCCAGCTATCTGAGAAGTGTCCCGGAATGACGAGACGGATCGGAAAACCGTTGAGATAAGGGAGGTCTTCACCGTTCATTGCGTAGGCAACAATGATTTGATCCTCAAGCGCTTCATGAATCTCCATTTCACGGAAGAAATCAGGTGTTTCGTCCATTGCCGGTTTTTCTAAACCGTTAAGGCCAACCCATGTAGCGCTCTCTTTCACACCGGCACGATTGAGGATATCTTTGAGACGGACCCCTTTCCATACAGCACAGCCCATCGCACCGTGATCCCATTGGACGCCATGCGTTGCCTGTCCGGTAACCGCGTAATATTTACGGCTGTTACCGCCGCATTGCAGGACAGCGGTAATCTCTGCGGGCTCGAATTTTGATTTTAAATCATCGACACTCAAGGAGAGAGGGGTATTGACGGAACCTTTGATTTCCAGACGAAATTCATTCAAATCGATATGAGTCGGGATATCCGGAAGATGCCAACGGACGAAAAATTCATCATTCGGGGTGATTGCTTGGGTGAAAATTTCACGCCCTTTTGCAGATTTGAGCAAAGGGGGGCGATCGGAGATGGTCACCATCGGCTTTTTTTCAGGAAATGCAATTACAGGCGGAGTGTATGTTTGCGGGATAGCGATTGGTTTGGCAGGTGCCTCTTTACCTAGCAGGGTTGAAGCCCCCAGGAGTAAGCCGGCACCTAAAAAATGTCTACGGTTAAGATGTCTCATGCGCTGTACCTTAGATTATAATATCACTATTTTATCATAATCTGGAATAATTTAAAGAATAAGCATCGCATCACCATACGAGAAAAAGCGGTATTTTTGATCAATTGCTTCGTGATAAATGCGATGGGTCTCTTCCAGCCCGACGAATGAGGCGACGAGCATAAGCAACGTTGATTGGGGAAGATGAAAATTGGTAAGGAGATGGTTAATCCGTTTTGGGGGATTGTGGGGGTGTAGAAAGAGATTGGCTTCTCCATGATGCTCCGCAGTACGGGCATGATACTCAACCGTACGGGTAGAGGTAGTTCCGATGCTGAGGAGGGGGATGTTGCTGTGGATAAGCTCTAGTGCAGAGGCACTGATATCAAAATACTCCGAATGCATCGGATGATCGGTAATCACTTCGGCTTCGACCGGTTTAAACGTCCCCGAGCCTACATGGAGAGTGACAAAAGCGTGAGGGTGGTGTGAGCATACGGCTTCAAAAAGCTCATCACTAAAATGAAGCGACGCAGTCGGAGCGGCAACTGCCCCCTCGTAGTGGGCGAAAACGCTTTGGTATTCGCGTTCATCTTCGGAGTTGTCCTCACGTCCCAGATATGGGGGGAGGGGGATGTGACCTACTTGCTCCAAAATAGGGAGAAGTTCTTCAAATCGGATAAGAGTTTTACGGAGATAAAAATTGACATCACGTGAGCCGTCTTCGTACAATTTTATAACACGAGCACTCAAATCACCGTCAAAAATTAAACGGGTATCACTTCTCACCCGTCCTTTGATATAGACGTTAATGGCGTAGGCATCGTGAGGACGGTTGATGAGCAGTTCAATCGCTCCTCCGCTCTCTTTATGACCGTACAATCGTGCTTTGATAACTTTGGTGTCATTAAAGATAATGCCGCATTCACGAGGGAGAAAATTGTCCAGTGCATCAAAGCGAGCGTGGGTAATCGATTGATCGGCTCGGTTGTAGACAAGGAGTCGGGCATGATCTCTGGGGTGTATCGGATGGGTCGCTATCAGCTCTTCGGGGAGCTCATAGTGATAACTTGACGTAAGAAGAGGATCGAGGTTAGTCAATCGTCTCTTCTTCATCTTCGGCGATATATGGCTCTTCTTTCGGTGCCGGATTGACTGCGCGTACGATGAGGATAGAGATACCGTACAAAAGGATGAGAGGCATAGCCATCAGAATTTGGGTGATAACGTCCGGTGGAGTTAAAATCGCCGCAATGATAAAAATCAAGACGATCGCGTAGCGGAAAAACCCGATCATTGCTTTGTCATCAATAAGCCCCAATAGAGCTAAAAAATAACAGATAACCGGAAGCTCAAACGAGAGGCCGAATCCAAACATGATTTTCGTAAAAAATTCGACATAGTCTTCGATGTTAATCATCGGAACAAAAGAGGCACTTCCGAATGCAATAAGATAACTAAATCCAAACGGGGTGACGACATAATAAGCGAATGAAGCACCCATCGCGAACATAACCGTTCCACCGACGACAAACGGAATCAGCATTTTTTTCTCATTGGCATAAAGCCCCGGAGCGATAAAAAGCCAAAATTGAGTCAGAATGACGGGGAGTGCGGCGAGTAAGCCTGCGAAAAAAGAGACTTTCATCGCAACGAAAAAGGTCCCTCCCAGTTGAGTGGTAGTGATCATCCCCTCAGCTGCTTTTGTAGAGACTTTGGCCACAGCAGCGATTGCTTCGGCTAAAGGCGCGGTTACCCAGGCTAAAAGAGCTTCATGAAAGTTGAACATCACAAAAAACATAATAATGACTGTGGCGACACTGATACCGAGACGTTTTCGTAATTCGGCTAAATGGGGTTTTAAATCTTCAAACATCAGGCGTTCTCTTCTGCGGGTTTAGTTTCTTTTGGTTTAGGTGTGAAGGTGATTACTTCAGGTTCTTTGGGTGCAGATGGAGCGGGAGGGGGAATATCAAGAT
>Ga0209016_1002598_pt1 | contig 11796 bp, 8 predicted proteins | sample EPASupsiteSAE305_FD_187265 | JGI IMG/M metagenome (GOLD analysis project Ga0209016, IMG submission 187265) | Bioremediated contaminated groundwater microbial communities from EPA Superfund site, New Mexico - SAE3-05 (SPAdes) (version 2) | ecosystem: Environmental > Aquatic > Deep subsurface >...
GCATCTAGTCCTTCGAGATAAGCTTCACCCACACGAACTGACGGCCAAACCAGTCCGTCGGAAAAGACTGTGTGAATATGGAAATCGCATTTCAGTGTTTTATAACCCTCAATATCGGGCACTTTAAGTTCGTGGCGCTCTTGTGCAGCCACATTCATAAAAAATGACTGTGTCAGCACAATCATTCCGAAGAGTAATGTTTTTTGTTTCATGAGATGTATATTATATCTGATTTAAACTGTTAGCATACTTGAAGTAAAAATGAAAGCTACATTTTTACGCTCATAATTCATCAATATGATTCAAAAACAAATGAGCGTGTAAGTTAAGAATTTTAATAAAATAAAAGCGTTAAATGCGCATCATTTTTACTATTAAGTTGCTGAAAATAAACATTGTGTCTTTATAGTCAGATTGATACGTTTTCTGTGTAAACCTCACCGAAACGATTAGTGACTTCTATGGTTATGCTTTTTGTTCCGACCGATGGAGTTGCCCGAAACAAATGCAGAGTGCGGTAACCGGAAGCTTCCCCTTTCATGGTTATATAATCCTGATCTTCGTCCTGGAATTGTTCCATAGTACCTTTCAATACTCCGTCTTCGTACCATTTCACCTGACAGCGGGTATCCCAGTCCCAGTAATTAACCACCAGATAGCCGGGCTGTGTTGCAAACTCTCCGGGTTTGTAAACACGAAACTGATAATTAAGATTGCTACCTGTAGCTTTATAGTGCCACTTTACATCGTCTCCTTTAACATCGACAACAAGAAAGCCATTTGGCGAACCGTCTTTGTTCACTTCTCCTGCCCACCAGGCACCACATGCAGCTCCTATATTGTGTTCGTAAATGGTAGAAGTTACTTCTTCATTCTCATAAAAATGAGTGTGTCCTGCAAAGATGTGTACACGATAATCTTTTAGAATCTTCATCAACTGAGCAGCATTACTGATATTTCCCGAACCGTCTGTACTACGATTGGAAGTGGGAGCATGAAAATTCAGGAAAACCAATGAACCGGATTTTACGTAACTGAGATCTTTCTTCAGCCACTCCAATTGTTCGGTTGAGAGTTTCGTTGTGTACTCTTTATTCTTGAAATAATCAATGGACTTCATGGTAACCACATGCACATTACCAATGTTGAAGGAATAATCTGTAGGGCCAAAGAAGGATTCGTAGGTTTGCTCTGCATATTTTCCCGATGCATCCGTAGTGTTGTGGCGATCGTTATAATTCAGATCGAAATCGTGATTACCAATGGTATGAAATATAGTGAATCCAAGGTTAGAAACTGTTGCTTTATATAAGGGAAATAATCCCATGGCATCCCATACATTGTCACCCAATGTCATGCCTATAATCTCTTTATCAGAATGCAGGGTTGCATAGTTTTTTAAATCGACTATCGTTTCTTCACTGAAACGACCGAGTTGTGTGGTATTCTTTACTTGCGGATCGGAAATAGCCAGATAAGTAAACTCGTTGAGTGGTGCAGTGCGTTCTCTGAGTGTAAAGTTACACTGGTTCACCTTCTTATCACTGCTCAGCTTTGCATAGTATCCGCTTGCTATACCACTAGTGGATGGTAATTGATAACCTGCCGGAACAGAAATTGTAACGAACGAACTTTGCTGCAAGTTGGTTGGAAGATAATAAACTCCTTTATCATTAGTTAATGTAAAATTTGAACCATCGTTCACTACTACACCTTCAATTGGTTTATCGCTTGCATCAGTCACTACGCCTTTAACAGTCATACCTGACTTATCGGCAATGCTGTCTCCCATTGGGCTGTCAGAACCGCCAGCGGCCTGACAGCTTACAAATGGAATAACAAACACTAATAAAACATTGAAGATGATATCTCTAAATAATCTATTCATTTTATCGAAAATCTTTTATTCGTTCATTAAAGAACCTTAATTGTTACTTTATTGAAAAGAGAAATAATCTCTTCGGGGGTTTTTGCTTTGTTCAGTGCATTTTCGAAAGTAGCTGTATTGTCTTCGAAACAGAGCACATTGGCACAGTCGAGAATGTGAGTAAGCTTATTGATTGCTTCTTCTTTACTCACGAAACCACCCTGTGTACTTTTTTTATAATACTTATTAACCTTGTTGACAGCTTTATAAATAACAGGCTTAACAATCTCTACTGCTGCATCCGAGAAGCCGATGCTTACATCGTACACACGAGTATAGTTCTGATTGAAAGCTGTCCACTTTGCCGAAAGCGGCTCACCCAGAAAATGTTCTTCTTCAAACGTAGCTTTTGGAGCTGGTATAGTTCCATATACTTCGAATACGAATATTTCTTCGTCCGGGTTATTGATTTCTTTACCAGATTCATTCCCGGAAGCGGGATTATTCATTGCCAGGACCTGATTTTGCTGTGCAAAAGTACATTCAACGGCCAGTAAAGCCGTGATGCAGAATAAAATTGTTTTTTTCATCTTTTATTTCATTAATTAGTTTATACAGAATCAACATATATCTTCTTTACGAATGCAAAGAGAGTGATTTTATATTTCTGTAAGATGAACAAAATATTAAAGCCGGATAACAGAATTGTTAAATATCTGTTTCAAAATACTACATTGATTTTTTTGTTACCTTTGTATAAACATTAATAAATCAAATATATGAAAAAAATATATGGTTATGTAAGAGAATCAACAATTGGACAAAATTGGGACTATCAACTTAAAGCAATTCAAGATAAAGTTAAAACAAGAACTGATTGCGAAATTGTCAAAATATTTAAAGAAAAAATATCAGGGTTTAAAACAGAGAAAGAAAGACCTGAAATGCACGATTTACTTAATAAAGTAAAGAGTAAAGAAATAGATGAAAATTGTGAAATATTTGTTTATTCTTTTGAACGACTGTCGCGCGATGCAATATATTTAATGACAATAGTACGTAATTGTATTGATAATAAAGTAAACATACATTTTATTGATAGAGATATGAATACTTTAAATTCAAAGGGCAAAGAAGAACCTTACACAATGCTAATAGTAAGCATTTTAGGTCAATTTGCAGAATGGGACGTAAAATCAATGAGAAGTAAGTCTATTGAACAAAAAGACACATTTGTAAGACAATCTAAATATGTTGACGGGATGTTACCTTTAGGTTACACTTATGATTATCTAACAAAAAAAATACAAGTTGATGAGAAACAAAGAAAAATTGTTGAATTAATATTTAAATTGTATGTTGAAGGAATGACTATGATAAAAATTGCAAATCTATTAAATACAATGAGTGTTACAGATACAGCATATTCAAATATAAAAACTCTCAAAGGAATTAAACAAGATAATAATTACAAACACTGGAGTCCTAGTTCTATAAGATATATTATCCGAAATTCATTCTATGCAGGAACAAGAATATATAAAAGTGAATCAATTAAATTAGATAATGATTTAATTATAATTGATTCAGAATTATTTAATCGTGCTAATAATAAACTTCAAGAAAATAAAATAAATAAAACATCTAAGTACACATATATATTAAATCACAAAATTTATTGTAATTGTGGTAAAAAAATGAGAACTTATTTACATCATAAAAAAAGGTCTTATGTGTGTGAAACTAATATTATTAATAAATATAATAAAAACTGTAAATGTAATACAACAAAAATTATTCAAATAGATAAGTTAGAGTCTATTGTTTGGAATTTAATTGAAAAATATGTCTATGAATTTAAAGTAAATGTAGAAGAAAATGAAAGCAAAATTGCTAAAATCAATGAAAAAATAAAGCAAAACAAACAATTAATTAATACTATTGAGGATGTTAATATATTAAATTTAAATGAGCAACGAAAAAGAACAATTAAGGCATACACTAAATATGGAGGGGATGAAAATGATTTTAATAAAGATATTAAAGAAATAGATAAAAAAATTAAAGAACAAAATAATTTAATTGATGAAATTAAAGTTGAAATATTTAATTTAAGTGTTTCTATATCAAATGTTAATGCAACTGAGGATTTAAAAAATAATATAGAAAAAATTAGAAATGACAAGAATTTAATTAAATCCTATGTTGATAAATTTATAAAGAAGATTACATATTTATATGTCAAAGATAAATTTATCTTTGTATTCAAATTGGAATGGAATGATAATGTAAATAATGATTCAACTACTTACTTATTTTATAATTCTCATAAATATTGCAATCATTATTATTTAATTTCTTCTGCTGATACTGAAAAAACAGATATAATTTGGAACAAAAAATTAGGTTACTTTACTATTGTAAATAAATTAAGCAACAACAATATAATAGATGTTATTGCTGAAGATGTTACTTTAACAGATATAATAGATGCTTGTAATGCAAGAATGACAAAAGACATTAAAGGATTGTTTAATTCTAATATCTTTTATTCAAAAGAAAAATACAATGTAAATATTAAATTTGAATAATATAATTATAATAATCTCTTTACTGTAACTGCTTGAAACTTGCAATTCCTTGAAGTAACAAAACCGTTACTATTCAAATAATTTGCAATTTCATTAAGATTCATATTGCTTTTTAATTGATTTATAATTGCTTTTGCTCTCATATTATTAGCGTTGTTTAATGCTTTGTTTGTTCTTGCTTCACTTGCAGATAAGATCATTTCTTTACTGAAAGTAGCATTTGGAGCACCTAACTTTATTCCTTGCTCTTTCTTTGCTTGAAGTGCTGCTTTTGTTCTACTGCTTATTAATTCCCTTTCATATTGTGCAACACTCGCAAATAAATGCAAAGTAAACTTGTTTGCATTTGGAAAGTCTACACAAATAAAGTCTACATTACTATCAGTAAGAGAACTAATAAAAGAAACAGATCTCGAAAGTCTGTCTAGTTTAGCGACTATTAAAGTTGCATTTAACGACTTACATTCTTGCAGTGCATTTAATAAAGCAGGTCTATTATTGTTTTTTCCCGATTCAATTTCTACATAATCATTAATAATTATATCATTATCAGAAATATAATTATTTACTATTTCTTTTTGTGCACTTAAACCTAATCCGCTAACACCTTGTTTAACTGTAGATACTCTGTAGTATGCAATGTATTTCCTCATTTTATTTATATTTATTAACAGATCAAAACTATTGATTAGTAACGATCACAAATATAAACAAAACATTTACATTATACAAATGTTCGAATGTATAATGTAATATTTTGCATTAAAATATTTTCCCCTCATACAAAAGAGGGGAAAACTTAATTTAGTTCTTCTTGTAATGTCCCCTAGCAACTTTTGTAATAACATTCCTTTTAGTCAAGTTAGATAAAAATCTTTCTACTGTCTTTGCTTGCATCTTAAATTTAGACTCTGCAATTTCTTTGATTTGAGAATAAGAAAATTCGCTCTGCATCTCATTTAGTAAGTCTTCTTTCTTATCCCCTTTTATTATTACTTCTTTTTGTTCAGTGTTGTTATACTTGAATGAATTAAAAACTAATGCAGCATGCTGTAATAATGTTCCTGATATATCTAGACAATTATTTAAATCAATATCATTAATCATTATTTTTTCGGGTGCATTGTTAAATATTTGATTATTAGTTATATTATTGTCTTCATAGTATCTTATTAATGTAAATAACATTAACATCTTTCTTGCTATTACTGCAACCCTATTTACTGAACTTTTAAAGTTAGCACCATATAAAGAATAGTAAATATTATTCTTTATTTCAAAGTAATTATCAAAAGAATTCATTTGTTCTTTACTCATAACTATTTGTATTTCATCATCTTTATAGTAATTATAAATGCTAAATAATTTATCGGAATATGTATTAAATATACTTTCTAAATCAATATCATTATTACTATAATCATTTCTTTCCCAATTATCCCCACCATTAAACAAATAAAACATAAATCTTGAAAATAAACCACTTTCTTGTTTTTCTTGAAACATTGCTAGTAATTGTGTCATTGTTCCACTTACTGCTACACTTACATAAGTGTGCGTAATGTAAATAATGTCTTCACCTTTTCGGTTTGTAGAATAAGATTCATTATGAAATGCAACCCGCAATATTTCTTCATAATTTCCCCAATCTTGATTTTTTGAGTTTCCGATCTCACTTGCTTCCTCTGTATATAATAACCCTTTTCCTTCATTGATATCTAGTTTTTCAAAAAATGCAGCAGTACTACTATTTGCAGATATAAGTGTAAATTTTTGTTTCGGTTTTTCATAAGTTGTTTTATTAGTTTGAAGTGCTGCTTTTTCTGCATTAAATTTAAGTAACTTGTTTTCTTCACGTTCTTGATCTAAATACTTATCTAATAACATTCTAGCATACTTCATATTACTTTTACCGCTTGAAGGTGGTGCTGCAATAAATAAAAATAAATTTGGTTTATCCTTATGTTTATTCCATTTAATATATGCATTATCAAATAGTACACTAATAGTGCTCAAAGAAGACAATAATACTAAATCTCTTTCTCTGTTATTATCAAAGTGTTTCACTATATTTTTAAAGAAGTTAGGTAGATTATTAAATATATTATCAGATAATAAAGGGGTATTGTTAATATCACTATTAATGTCTTCCTCATCTTCAATGTCTTCATTAATACTATATGTTATACCTAATTGTTGTGCTACTTTTTTAATATTAGTTGCATCTTGAGAGTTTTTTTCACTTATATTATCTATTAAGTTTAATACTTCATTTTTTACTAATACTAAATTAATTTGTTCATTAATCTTACTCTCCAACCACTTAACGTCTTGAGGTGAATTATAATTATTACTTAGATTATGATTAAGCAACATTTTTATTTGAGTTACAGTAACATTCTCTTTATCAGCATCTTTACTTTTCTGTAATATATCATATATTATATTACTATCTTTAATTAGTCTTTTTTCTTTATGATATAATTCGACTATTGCACTAAATACATAACTTGCAGCACTCCTCCCGAAATATCTTATATCAGATTTAAATTTACTTAAGTCTTCATTATCAATTAGATAACTGAACATATCTAAATACAGTGTTTGATTTTCATATTCCATTTACATAGTTACATTATTTTTTTTCCTATCTGTTAGGAAGTTAATTACATTCGTACATTCAGAGAATTGATATATCTTTCCGACTTTTCCAAATTCTTTATAAGGTACATTAAATAGTGATAAATACTTGTTTATTGTCTTCCTATCTACATGTGTTTTGTTGATTAATTGAATGATTGTTATATATTCAATTTCATTGATTTTGATTGTGTTCATAACTTTATATTTTATTTTTTTTGATTAATATCTTATTCCTTTGTCGGTGAGAAATGATTTTAAAAATCTAATATTCTTTTTAATTCCATGATAAATAATGTACTTATGTACTGTATATCGTGCGCATGTTATTTCTAAACTGAAAGATATTTCTATGTCTTTATCTTTATAATAAATACTATCACGTTCCATTATTAAATCACGTGCTGCACTAGACTTATGATTATTCCATAAATAAGACTTTTGGTATTGTTTAGAAAGTCTTAAATACTCTATCATGCTATTAATTAACTCTTTATTTCTATATCTTAATATAGCATTTAGTTTGTTCTTAAATTTTTGATCTTGTTCTTGTTCCTGGTCTTTTTCTTTGTTGTGTGTCATAATTTTAAATTATTTTTTTGTGATTAATATCACGTTATAGTATATATATATGTTTAAAAGTCAAAAGTCCATTATTTTGATATTTTTTTCTGTTTTTTATCCAATTATTTTTCAAAATAATTATATAGATAAGTGAATTACCGATATTTTACCGACATAAGTTACCGACATTTTACCGACATTTTAATTAGTATATAAAGCATTGATAATCAGATAGATATGAAAGTTACCGACATTTTACCGACATTGTAAAATAGGTGTAAAGTATTGATAATCAATTAGATAAATAGAGTTACCGACATTTTACCGACATTTTGATATACCCCTTTCTCTTTCTTACTCTTACTCTTACTCTTACTCTTACTTGAATAGGTAAATTGTTATAAAGTGCATTAAAATATATTTACTTATTGTATTGGAATGTGTTTTTATTGAAGTACTTTAATTGCTTTAATTGTTTAAAAAAGTGTCGGTAAAGTGTCGGTAAAGTGTCGGTAACTTGTCGGTAAAATGTCGGTAACTAGTCTTTTATTGTAATATTTACATATATATTATATATATAATAATATATAATATATTGAATATCAAGCATTTAAGTATTTTAAAATCTTGAAAGAGAGAGAGAAAGATGAAATGTCGGTAAAATGTCGGTAACTCTAATATTTAAGTGATTTAAAGAACATACTTATTGTATTATATAGACTAAATAATTAAAGTATTCAAGTGATTTAAAGTAAATATATTATAGATAAAGAAATATAAAGTATTCAAGTGCTCTAACATTAAAGTAAATATATTCAAGTGATCAAAGAAAGAAGTATAAAGTATTCAATTAAACACATTCAAACACATATATTATAGATAAATAAAGTATTAAATTACTCTAATATTCAAGTGATTTAAAGTGATTTAAAGTGATTTTAGAAACATATTCAATCATTTAAACAAAAAAAGTGTGTGCTTTTTTAATGCACACACCTTCAAAATAATTTAATCAACACACATTTAGATTTGTTACTTATATATATTATATATAAAATTCAAAATAAAGTTTTATATTTTTATAATAAGTTTAATACAAACATTGTATAAAGCATTTTAAGACCTTATAATACATTTTCTATATGTTTATGAATACTTATAAGCATTCAAATAAGACTTCTTACAAACCTTTAAAACAAGTAAATAATTTAATACTCTGAAGGTCGGGGGTGGGTTTTTGAAATAATAATCAATCGACTGAAACCTAGCACTTAAAGAGCATTTTATTTACGACAAAATATTTCAAAGTTTTGGTTTTTTGCGTGGGTGAGTATTTTAGAAGATTTGAAAGTTTTATAAAAACAAAAAGTTAATTATCAGATATAAGACTGATAATCAACTTTTTATTAATGTAGTGTTTTTATTTAGTAGTTATTTAATTTCCGTTACACGGCCTTACTGAATTCAAGAGAGAATGGTGTTTATTTTTGCCAGATTAATTTTACATTGAAATCATCACCTCCCATACTGCTTTTGGCAGCCTGATAATTGATCAGATTGGTTCGCTGCAGGGATGCCGGATATTTGAAACGACGAGGCATTTCGTTACCCTGGGGCACGCCTTTGCCTACAGGCATGACTGGAAGCAAAGTGCGGTTATATTCAAACCACTGCTGATAATCGCAGAAAATGAGTGCGAAGAATTTTTGCAGCATTATTCGTTCCATTGTTCCGTCATAAGCAGCCTTTGCATTATCGAAATAGTTTGTAGGAACCACTCCTCCCCATTGAGTAATTGCAGCTTTCACACCATTTTCATAGTGTGTTTTAGCATCGTCTGTTATAATTCCCTTAAGGGCTAGTTCGGCTTTTATAAACTCTACTTCGGCATAGTTCATCAGCATAAGATTCATTGGTGCAGTTGCAACAGCTACATTGGGTATTGAAGCGTTAAAAGATGGGGCTATATCGTAACCGCTAGGCCAACCTATATATGATTTTACAGTTCCGTTTGTTGCTGTCTTGGCAAAAAGAGGAAGGCGGGGATCTTTTAGTGCAGACAGGTTATTGATAAAGAACTCTGAAAGACATATATAGGATGTATAATCGGCAGGACGAGTTAGCGGAGCTTCCTCAGGAGCAACACCTGTTATATAGACTTTCGCTGCATCGTCATTGGACTGAAACACCGGGTAGGTGGCAGGATCGTTTATCATTTTAACCAGTTCTGCTTTTGCATTCAGACCATCCACGTCGAGCACACGAAGAAGGGTACGCATACGAAGCGAATTACAGAATTTCTTCCATTTAAGAATTCCGGCTGATTTTCCGGAAACAAGTGTATTGTCTGTTCCGTACATCATTTCACCACCGGTATTGTACTTCAGCCCGCTAGTCTGTACAAAGAGCTGATTAGCCGAATCGAGTTCGTTAATGATGGCTTGGTAAACTTCCTTCTGAGTATCAAATTTGGGAGTGTAAATCTTCTCATCTCCACGGCAGGCTTCTGTCATTGGCACATCACCAAAGCTATCGGCAAGCAGTCCGTAAATCCAACCTTTCAGTGTAAGGGATATAGCCTTATAATTGGGTTCATTAAGAGTTTCTGCCTGATCTCCCATTTCACGGATATTATTCAGCCACTTATAATAAGTAGTCCAGGTTCCGTCTCCGGCGGCATCGCTCATATAATACCACCCCACTCCACTGGTATTGGACATTGATATTTTGCATTGCATTAACGGAAATGTGTGACTGTTGAACTTATTCCAGTTAGTAGTAGCCATACCATAAAGGACCGGATCGAGAAATGTTCCCGGATTAGCATCCTGCAAGCGGGTTGGGTCAGTATTCAGTTCATCAAAGTTACCGGTGCAGGAGGTGCATAATAATCCTCCCAAAAGCAAACTTCCTAATATATTTCTAATTATTTTCATTTTGTTTATCTGTTACATTTATGAATGATTAAAAGCTAAGGTTTATATTCACTCCCAATGTGCGGGTTGAAGGAAGCGACCCGGTTTCTATTCCCGGTGTTATAGAACTTCCATTAAGTGCTGCCGCTTCTGGATCGAACAATGGAAAGTCTGTGATGCAAAGTAGGTTTCTTCCGTAGAAAGCTATGGATGCATTGGTAAACGGACTTCTGCTGAGTATTTTCTTCGGCAAGTTGTATTCCAGACGAACTTCTCTTAATTTAAGGAATGAGGCATCGAAAGTATTTGCTTCTACATTGGCTATTCTGTAATACTCCTTGTAATAGGATTCAACAGTAATCAGTTTTTCGTTTGAACTATAGCTACCATCGCTGTTCTTTACTACTCCCGGAGCTACCATGTATATACCTCCCAGTTGAGTAAGACCTGTATTACTTGTGAGACGTGGATCGTCTGCTCCAATATAGTATTCCGTGCCTGGCAATCGTCCGTTGAGTGTATGTTTCAGTTTTCCTTGTTCAGTCATTTTGTGGTGAGATTGTGAATAGATCTTTCCTCCCATCTGTCCGTCTATCAGGAAGCTGAATTTTACATTCTTATAAGTAAATTCATTGTAGAATCCAGCTTTCCATCCAGGATAAACACATCCTACGTACTCAATCTCTTCGCCACGCTCAGGCAAGCCGTTTGCTCCGATTACTACATCTCCCTTTTCGTTACGAACCAGTTTATATCCCCAAAGGTCACCACTTGTTCCTCCTACTCTACCTATCAGGGAAGCACTACCAATGCTGCTGATTAACTGATTTTCATCGGCACCTTCGGCCAAAGAGAGAATCTTGTTTTCGTTTCTGGACCATGTAAGAGATGTCTTCCAGTTAAAGTCTTTTGTAAGTACCGGTGTGGCATTCAGTTCTACTTCGTAACCGCGGTTACGTACATTACCCGAGTTAATTGTTGCACGGGTATATCCGGTTGTAGGATCCATAGGTGCATCGAGAATCTGATTCTTTGTACGGTTATAGTAGAAACTAAAGTCGAGTCCTATACGGTTTTTAAACATTCGCAAATCGAAACCTGTTTCGTAATTCGTTGAGATCTCCGGCTTAAAGTTTTTGTTGTAAAGTGTAGATGCAACTTCTACAGAACCAGCAAAATCACTTGTATTATAGTAAGCTGATGTTTTGTAAGGATCGGT
>Ga0209016_1002600_pt1 | contig 11791 bp, 8 predicted proteins | sample EPASupsiteSAE305_FD_187265 | JGI IMG/M metagenome (GOLD analysis project Ga0209016, IMG submission 187265) | Bioremediated contaminated groundwater microbial communities from EPA Superfund site, New Mexico - SAE3-05 (SPAdes) (version 2) | ecosystem: Environmental > Aquatic > Deep subsurface >...
CCATCATACTGCACATCAAGCTCTTCCATGGCATCACCAAGTTCAGGGTTACTTGATGATATCTTGACACCGTTTTCTTCAATCTCCAGCATGATCCCCTTGAATTTTTCACTGGACAGGATAGCCATCCGCCTCACGGCATGAATAAGTTCTTCCCGGGGTGCCTTGACAATCTGGTCATTTGCAGCAGGAATGACTCGTGTGTAGTCAGGGAACTCACCATCCACCAGTCGCATCACCAGTGTGGTATCACCTTTTTTAAGTACGGCGCTACTGTCAACAAAACCAAATTGCAGCAGTCCATCCCCTTCATCTGTTATCTTCTTAATCTCGTAGATACCCTTCTTGGGAAGAATAACTCCTTTTAAAAGCTCAGGATTAGCAGTTCCAGTAAACGCACCTGAGGCAATTGACAAGCGGTGCCCGTCAGTTGCAACCATCTTCAAAACCTGACCGTTTTCAGTCTGTTCAACCCTGGTAAAGATACCATTCAGGTTGTACTTTGTTTCATCATTGCAGATGGCGTAGGAGGTTTTTTCAATCATTTTTCTAAGTAGCGATGCTTCAAGTTCAAGTAGCTGTGCATCTTTTACCGATGCTACGGCTGGAAATTCATCTGACGGCAAACCAACAATGTTGAATCTGACCTTGCCGCAGGTTATTTCTACCCAGTCATTCTCTTTTGAAATAAAGGTGATTTCCTGATTTGGCAGCTCTTTTACAATTTCATACAGTTTTTTTGCACCAACCGTAATCCGACCTTCTGTTTCGACTTTTGCCGGATAGCTGCCTTTAAGACCTACTTCCAGGTCTGTGGCAAGTATCTCAAGTGAGTCACCTTGAGCTTCAATCAAAATATTGGAGAGAATTGGCATTGACGTCCGCTTTTCGACAATTCCCTGAACTTTTTGCAACGCCTTTAAAAAGGTGTCTCTTTCGATTATGAAGTTCATGTCAGACTCCTTGGTTTTGTATTCCAATAAAATGTATTATTAATTCTTTAAAGTCTTTATTGTTATTATTAGGCCTGTGGAAAGCGTGTAAAACTCTTAAATTACTAAAATAACACATTTTATACTTGATTCAGGTTGTTGATTAATGGTCTGCGTTCAGGTTAGTTATGAACAGCTACGATTCTTCCCACAGCTATCAACAGTTGTATACACAGGATATTGGTAGTACCTGTTTAGCGGAGTATTATTTCCTTTAATTCATCTATTGTTTTTAGAAGGTTAGGATCATCAGCCAGTAATTTTTCAATTTTTTTGGCAGCGTGAATAACCGTTGAGTGATCTTTGCCACCGAATCTGGCACCAATGTCCGGATAGGATGCCGTTGTCATATCGCGGCAGAGCCAGATCGCAATCTGGCGAGCCTGGACAAAGGCCTTGAGACGTTTTTCAGACTTTAAGTCAGCTATTTTTAGTCCAAAATGATCTGCAACAGTTTTCTGGATCAGTTCGACTGTGATTTCTTTTCGTTTGTCAACCAGGATATCTTTCAGGTTGTTTTTAGCCATAGACAGCGTGATTGGAATATGCTGAAGACTGCTGTAGGCGCCCAATCGAATCAACATACCTTCAAGCTCTCTGATATTACGAGTGTCACTTGATGCGAGAAAGTAGGCTACATCATCGGGCAGCTGTATTTTATTGCTATCAGCCTTTTTTTTGAGAATAGCTATTTTCGTTTCTAAATCAGGCGCTTGAATATCTGCTATAAGTCCCCATTCAAATCGTGAACGTAACCTGTCTTCAAGGTCTATTTCTCGAGGGAATTTATCTGATGTAATGATGATTTGCTTTCCTGCCTCATAAAGTGCGTTAAAGGTATGAAAAAATTCAACCTGCGTACGTTCTTTCCTGGCAATAAACTGGATATCATCAATAAGCAGTACATCAATTGAACGGAACCGTTCTCTGAATTCATCCATTTTGTTAAGCTTTATGCAATTGACCATGTCATGCATAAATTTTTCAGCTGAGCAGTAGCATACTCTGGTGTTGTCGTTATCACTTAAAATTTTGTGGCCAACCGCATTGAGCAGGTGGCTTTTGCCAAGTCCGACTCCACCATAAATAAAGAGCGGATTATAGGTTATTGCCGGGTTATTGGCTACAGCCATGGCTGCAGCATGCGCGAACTGGTTTCCAACCCCACTGACAAACTGATCAAAAGTATAGCGAGGGTTTAGGGATGGCGTTTCTTTAAGTTGTGTAGCTTCTTTTGGATGATTATCAGCGGTTAGTTTGACAGGTGGTTCCTCATGTACCTCTACCGGTGGTGTTTCAGGTTCTTTGTCCTGAATAATGAAGCTTACCAGCATATTTTTATCTGCGGTAACCGATAGGGCACTATTGATCAGATCAACATAGTTGTCATCAAGCCATTCTTTAAAAAATAGGTTTGGCACACTGAGATAGATAGATTGATTATCAGCGTGGCTGAATTGAATAGGCTGAATCCAGTTTGCGTAATTTTGAGGAGAGATAACCTTTTCGAGGTTTGTTGCAGTCTGATTCCAGATTGTATGCATGGTAGTTTGATTTGAAGATGGCATATAGAATCTGGTTCCAATCCATTAGGCTCGTGCCGTTATAATAAGTAGCCGACTTGTTTGTCAAATATGGTTATAAACATAGTTATCAACAGATGTTGATAACTATTAAAAGCCGTAAATTAAGCTAGTTATGTTGATTTATACCTAAATTAATCTAATTTTGGGCTTGAAACCTTAACAGAGCCGTCACTATTTTTCAATGTCAAATCAGGTTTTGCCAAAAACAAAAAGCCTTGACAAATACAGGATAATTTGATTATAAGTTCCGTTCCTGTGCGCAGGAAAACGTGGTGCTTTTTACTTTGCCACATAAATCACATTGTATTCGGAGCAGCGTCGTGAAAAGAACATTTCAACCCAGTAATACATCCCGTAAGCGTACTCATGGTTTTCTGGTACGTATGGCGAGCAAAAACGGTCGTCTGGTTATCAAGCGTCGTCGTGCCAAGGGTCGCAAACGTCTCTCTGTTCAGATTGCAAGTAAATAGATTTTTTCTGTACCTGTAGTTTCGGTGCGTGGCGACAGCTTTCCTAAGCAGTATCGTCTGCTAAGCCGTTCAGGGTACCTAAGACTGTCCGACAGCAAGACTGTAGTCTCCGGACGGTCTTTTCTTGTTGTTTGGAGCGTGAACGGCTATACCTATCCCCGACTGGGGATTACAGCCAGCCGGAAGACAGGTAATGCAGTCGTACGAAACCGCCTTAAGCGTCAGATCAGAGAGTTCTTTCGTCATCATTGTTCACTGTTGCCCGGCGTGGATCTGAATGTAATCGTTCGACGCCAGGCTGCTGAAAATAGCGTCGCGGTTCTTAGCAGTGAGCTGCAACGAGCCTTTCAGCAGATCGGTTTACGTACATGCTGTCACGAATCCTTATAACAGCTATCCGGGCATATCAGTTGTGTATCTCTCCCCTGCTTCCAGGTTCCTGTCGTTTTTACCCAACATGTTCAGATTATTCACTGCAGTCTATACGCCGTTACGGCCCCTATAAAGGTATGCTGTTGACAGTATCCCGTCTGCTCAAATGCCATCCCTGGCATCCGGGCGGATATGATCCTGTCTCCAAGTGACCACGGAGTGTTTTCATGGAAAAAAGGACTATACTCGCAGTAGTACTTTCCATAGGTGTTTTCTATCTGTTTTCGTTTTTTTACGGCCCAGAAAAAAAGGCAGCGCCACCTACTGCATCTGTCCCTGTTAAGACAGAAAATGTTGGGGCCGCTCCTGCTCTCAGTGTTCAGACTGCGGCTGCTACCCCGCCGGTGTCCAAGGGAGTTTCTACGGCTGATGTAACGGTTGAAACTGAGCGTTATACCGCTGTCTTTAGCGGTACTGGCGCCTCTCTGAAAAGCCTGACGCTGAAAGGCTTTCGCGAGACTAACAAACCGGGGGCTGCACAGGTGAGGCTGCTTGTCAGTGCTGATCCGGCCATGCCTTCGTTTTCAACCCGTGGTGTTGGCTTTGCGCTTTCAGCTCAAGCTGCGTACAGCCCTAATGTGAGTTCATTAACGGTATCATCCGGCGAAAAGAAACAGCTTGTTTTCACGTATGTTGATGCCCAGGGGTTCGTTGTCCGCAAGACGTATGGTTTTGATGGCACTGGTTACGGAATTATTTTGGAGACGCAGCTTGTCAATAACTCCGCAGCTCCCATTGCTGGCGCATTTCAGCATCTGATTACTTCTCCGTTTGAGCCACCTCAAAAAGATGGCCGTTATGAGACCTATGGTTTCTCTCTTTATGCGGATGGTTCTTTGCATACCGACGCACCAAAGAACGTTGCTTCCGCCACCAAGAAGTACGATAAAGGCGTAACGTGGGCTGCTATCAATGATAAATATTTTTTAAGCGCCTTGCTCTCAGTTAACAATAGTATTGCTGCAGTTGAATTGAAGAAGAGTGCCGCTGGTTATCTTGAGTCTGATATCAGTACACCGGCTTTTTCTGTTGCCCCTGGGCAGGCTGTAACGGTTTCCCATAAGCTGTTTGTTGGCCCTAAAGAGATTGACATTCTCAAGACTCAGGGCAGTTCGCTTGAGCAGTCTCTCGACCTGGGGTGGTTTTCTGCCCTTGCCAAGCCGATGTTGTACTCGCTTAAATTTTTCTATCGCTATGTCGGTAACTACGGTATCGCGATCATCATCATTACAGTAATTCTAAAGATCTTTTTCTTTCCGCTTACCCATAAGAGCTATAAGTCTATGAAAGAAATGGGGAAGTTACAGCCAAAAATGGCTGCTTTGAAAGAAAAGTATAAAAATGATAAGGATGCCATGAATCGTGCTGTCATGGAATTATATCGTGACCACAAGGTAAATCCCCTGGGTGGTTGCCTCCCAATGCTTGTTCAGATTCCGGTCTTTTTTGCACTGTATAAGGCTTTAATGTTTTCAATTGAACTCCGTCATGCCCCTTTCATGTTCTGGATTACCGACCTGTCTGACAAGGACCCTTATTACGTAACGCCGGTCATAATGGGTATTACCATGTTTATTCAGCAGAAGATGACGCCTTCTAACATGGATGAGATGCAGCAGAAGATTATGCTGGGGTTGCCGGTAATCTTCACTTTTATGTTCCTTAGCTTCCCTTCGGGCTTGGTACTGTACTGGTTGATTAACAATATTCTGACCATTGCACAGCAGGCTTATATCAATAAGTTGGTTAGCGACTGAGTCGACGCTCAATGTATATTCGTGACACTATTGCTGCTATAGCAACCCCGCTTGGCTCAGGTGGGGTAGGCATTATCCGGGTCAGTGGCCCTGCAGCTGAACAAATTGCTGAGAAGGTTTTTACACGTACAGGCACAAAGGACGGCGGTGGCTTTGAGAGCCACCGCCTTTTCTATGGCCGCCTGATTAACCCGCTCGATGGCGCTCTGATTGATGAAGGTATGGCTGTATTAATGCGGGCACCGCGCTCTTACACTCGCGAGGATGTGCTTGAGCTACACTGTCACGGCGGTCACTATCTTGTTCGCGCTGTACTTCAGGCCTGTATCTCTGCAGGTACCAGACTGGCTGAACCGGGTGAATTTACCCGGCGTGCTTTTCTAAATGGCCGTATTGACCTTGCTCAGGCAGAATCAATCATGGACCTGATTGCCAGCCGCACAGAGCGGTCCCTTAGTTTGGCTCAGTCTCAGTTGGAAGGTCACCTGTCACGGTCTCTTGCAGCATTAAAGGCGCCGCTTGTTGAGGCCTTGGCCTTGGTTGAAGCGCATATTGATTTTCCAGAGGATGAGGTGGACCCTGCTGTATTTGCTGTTGTTACGACCCGGGTCGCTTCGGTTTCATCCGGTGTTGGTTGTTTGCTTGCCACCTATGCCACCGGCAGGGTGTTGCGCGACGGTGTTTCTGTTTTACTTTTGGGCCTTCCCAATGCAGGGAAGTCAAGCCTGTTAAACGCCTTATCCGGTACTGACCGGGCTATTGTTTCTGAGCTACCCGGCACTACCCGTGACCTGATTGAGGAAACAGTTTCTCTCAAAGGCCTGCCGGTAAAGATCATTGATGCTGCCGGGATTCGCGCCCATCACGCTGATTGTGTTGAGCAGGAGGGGGTGCGGCGGGCACTTGACAAGGTGTCAGAAGCTGATCTGGTTCTGTTGCTGGTTGATGGCACAGCGCCCATTGCAGATGAACTGATTGAGCTTACCGAGTCACTTGGTTCAAGCTCTTTTTTGGTTGTCGTAACCAAGTCAGACCTTCCACGATGCGCAGATCTCTCGGTGTTGTCTGCTCCTTTGGGGGTATGCGAGGTTTCTTCAAAGAACCGTTCTGGAATTGATCAGCTTGTTGGGTTGATCTATGAACACTTTGTGCAATCGGATGTTTTGTCATCAGGAGAGGGTGCCGTGATCTCCAGTGTGCGTCATCGTGATATTCTTGCCCGAGTACAGCAGTCACTTCACTCTTTTGAGAGTAACCTGCGACTTGATTTGCCGCCAGAACTGCTGGCATTGGACATTAGAGCGGCGCTTGACGCCTTGGGTGAGATTACCGGCGAGACCACTACAGATGACCTGTTGGATCTGATCTTTTCTTCATTCTGTGTTGGTAAGTAATAATGTTTCACGTGGAACATGGTGGTTGCGATGCATAGCTACGAAACCAAATATGATGTGATTGTGGTCGGTGCCGGTCATGCTGGCTGTGAGGCCGCCTTGGCAGCAGCGCGGATGGGCTGCCTGACTTTGCTGCTGAATATGAGTCTGGATGGTATGGCGGTGATGTCGTGCAATCCTTCAATCGGTGGGCTGGCTAAAGGGCATCTGGTGCGGGAGATTGATGCGCTAGGTGGCGAGATGGCCAAAAATATCGATGCCACCGGAATACAGTTTCGTGTGCTGAATACGCGTAAAGGTCCGGCTGTGCGAGCCGGGCGTGCCCAAGCAGACAAACAGCTCTATCGCTTGCGTATGAAGCGGGTGCTTGAGCAACAACCAAACCTGCATGTCAAGCAGGGCGAAGTTACGGCACTATACCTTGAAGGTGGTGCGTTGTGCGGCGTGGATACCCGTAGTGGTATCCGCTTTCTTGGGAAGACGGTTGTGTTGACTACCGGTACCTTTATGCGGGGGCTGATTCATATCGGCTTAATCAATTATTCCGGTGGCAGGGCAGGGGATCTTCCTTCTTTGGGGCTTTCTGATCAGTTGAAGTCGCTCGGTTTTGAGGTGGGACGGCTCAAAACCGGCACGCCAGCTCGCCTGGATGGAAGAACCATCGATTTTAGCAAGCTTGAGGCGCAGTACAGCGATGATCCGCCTGTGCCATTTTCCTTCAGCACGGAACAGATCACTATGCCTCAGGTGCCCTGTTATATTGCCTATACCAATCAGCGCACCCATGAGATCATCCGCAGCGGTCTGGATCGCTCACCGCTCTATGCTGGGGTAATTGAAGGGATCGGACCGCGCTATTGTCCTTCAATTGAGGATAAAGTCGTGCGCTTTCCGGAGAAAGAGCGCCATCAGACCTTTATCGAGCCTGAGGGGTTGGAGACGGTGGAGTATTACCCCAGTGGCATGTCCACCTCGTTGCCGATCGATATCCAGATCGCCTTTTACCGCTCCATGGTCGGGCTTGAAAATGTCGAGATCATGCGCCCGGCCTATGGTATTGAGTACGATTACGTCAACCCGGTGCAGCTGCACGCCACCCTGGAGACCAAGCTGATTGAAAATCTATTTCATGCCGGGCAGATCAATGGAACCTCCGGCTATGAAGAGGCGGCAGCGCAGGGTATTCTGGCCGGCATCAACGCTGCCCTTAAAGTCAAGCAGCGGCAGCCGATTATGCTGGGCAGGCATGAGTCGTACATCGGAGTCATGGTGGATGACCTCGTCACTCTGGGCACCAAAGAGCCATACCGAATGTTTACTTCGCGGGCCGAATACCGGCTGCTACTGCGTGAAGATAACGCTGATATCAGGCTGCGAGAGATTGGCTATGCAGTAGGTCTGGTTGATGAGATCACCTATGCCGGTTTCTGTCGCAAACGAGAGCAGATTCAGGAGGAGCTGGAGCGGGTCCGCGCTACCCGTCTTAGTTTAAGCCCCGAAGAAAAGAGTTGGTGTGAGCGGCATGGTTGTGCTGATTTGCATAAGGGCGCCAGTTATGAGCAGCTGCTGCGCAGGCCAGAAATAGGGTATGAGCAGCTACGGGAGATTGACCAGCAGGTGGCAGAACTGTCGGTTGCCGTGCGAGAACAAGTCGAGATACAGGTTAAGTATCAAGGGTATATTGAACGTCAGCTGGAACAGATTGAGCGGATGCGCAAGCAGGAAGAGGCGCGGATACCGGCTGACATTGATTACCGAACTATTTCCGGTCTGACTTCAGAGGTGCGGGAGAAATTGGAGCGGTTCAGGCCAGATACTCTGGGACAGGCGGCTCGTATCCAGGGGGTTACTCCTGCTGCAATTGCTATCATCGCAGTAATGCTGAAGGTCAGAGGGGACCAGCCGGGTGAATCGCGAACTGCTGCATAAGGCTGCCGTCAAGTTGCATCTTGAACTGACAGCGCAGCAGTATGAGGCCTGTGAACTGCTGCTGCAAGAGCTGCTGCGCTGGAACAAAAAGATCAATCTGACGGCAATTACTGGCGTGGATGAGATGACAGTCAAACACCTGATTGACTCCCTGCATCTGGTGCCAGAAATTAAACCGGGAGAGCGAATACTGGACATCGGTTCAGGGGCAGGTTTTCCAGCCTTGGTGCTTGCCATTACTAGGCCGGATTGTCTGGTCAGCTCGATTGATGCTGTTGGGAAAAAGGTCAGCTTTCAAAAACATATCAGCCGACTGCTCAAACTTGAAAATGTTGAGCCTCTGCATGGACGGGTTGAGGTGTTGGCAATGGATCGGCCTGCCGGTTTTGATTTGGTAACGTCACGCGCCTTTAGCAGTCTGGAGCTTTTTGTCAGACTTGCTGCTCCTCTGGTGTCTGATACTGGAAGAATGATTTCGATGCGCGGGGCTGATGGTCAACAGGAGGCGATCAGTTTGCAGGAGTCGATTGCTGGGGCAGGATTTGTGGTTGAGCCGACTCTTGGCTACTGTCTGCCGATGAAAATGGGTGAGCGCAGTCTGGTGGTCATGCGCAAACATTGATAAACAGAGGCTTGGCGCTGACTGATGTCCCAAATGCCTTCTGTGGATGTTTTTTGTGGTTGCTTATGGCTCTCTATGGGTTTTTGCTTAAAATTGCCTGGCGCCTTAAATTGGCGCCTTTTTGCTTGTTTTGTTGTTGCTAGGCCGATTTGTTAGTTGTCCAGCATCTGCGGTTGCAGAGCAGAGCCAACTGCAGTAGAGTGACAAGCTTGGAACCGTTATGAAGATCAGAGTCTACTACGAAGATACCGATGCTGCCGGTGTGGTCTACCACTCCAATTACCTGAACTACATGGAGCGGGCCAGAACCGAGTTTTTGCGAGCGCAGGGGTGCTCGGTCGCTCAACTGGCCAACGAAGGGGCTGTCTTTCCGGTGGTGCGGATGGCGATCGATTTCAAGGCGCCAGCCCGGCATGATGATCTGCTGGAGGTGTCCACCATTCCGGTTAAGGTGAGGGGCTCATCGTTTACCCTGCGTCAGCAGGTACTGCGTATGGTAGATGGTCAATTACTGGTACAGGCAGAGGTTACTCTGGCTTGTGTAACACCAGGGTTAAAGGCCAGGAGAATTCCCACTGAGGTTAGAGAGCTGCTGGCAAGGGGGCTGCAACCATGATGGGGCAGCGACATGCACCAGACCGCTCAGAAGCGCTCGAGCTGCTACTAAACGGAGATCTGCTACAGCTCGGCCAATGGGCCGACAGCATCAGACGCAGCTTACATCCTGATAACCAGGTCACTTTTGTGGTGGACCGTAACGTCAATTACACCAATGTCTGTGAATCGCGTTGTTCATTCTGTGCCTTTTACCGAGATGCTGACGCACCAGATGCCTATCTGTTGGATCATGAAACCATTTTTAGCAAGATAGCGGAGCTGGTGGAGCATGGTGGTACGCAACTTCTGATGCAGGGCGGGCTGCACCCAGACCTTAGCATCACGTACTTTGAAGAGTTGTTTAGACAGATCAGGAGCCGTTTTCCAACGGTACAAAACCATTCCCTATCACCGGCTGAAATCTGCCATTTGGCAGACCGGCATGGACTTACGATTAGGCAGGTGCTTGAGCGTCTGCAGACAGCAGGTCTGGCGTCGGTACCGGGTGGCGGGGCAGAGATTCTGGTGGATGAAGTGCGGCAGGCCATTTCACCTAAAAAGATCGGCTGGAAACGCTGGGGCGAGGTGATGCTTGCAGCGGCAAGCCTGGGAATGACCACCTCCGCTACCATGATGTTCGGTAGCACCGAGACCCCAGAGCAGCTGATTGAACATATCTTCAGGGTGCGGGAGATGCAGGCAGCCGGAGGATCCTTTACAGCGTTCATACCGTGGACGTACCAGCCTGGAAATACTGAACTGGGTGGTTCTACAGCAACTGGAGTCGAATATCTCAAGGTACTGGCCCTTTCACGAATTATCCTGGATAACATCCCGAATATTCAGGCCAGCTGGGTGACGCAAGGGGCAAAGCTGGCTCAGATTGCGCTGTTTTTTGGCGCCAATGACCTGGGTGGCACCATGCTGGAAGAGAATGTGGTCGCTGCGGCCGGCTGCTGTTTCAGAATGTCGCAACAGGAGATGATTGAGTTGATTCAGACTGCAGGCTTTAGTGCTGCCCAGCGTAGTACCGGCTATGCCATCCTGAGGCAGTTCTGATGCCAACGCTGCGATACACCGTGATAGAGGATAACCACCAGCTTGCACAGCTCTGTGCAGAGCTGGTCAGTGAAACAGCGTTGGCGCTTGATCTTGAAGCAGATTCAATGCACCACTACCGTGAAAAAGTCTGCCTGCTACAGCTGTCAAACCGTCGTGAAAACTGGTTGATTGATCCGCTGCAGGTTACCGATCTAACGCCGCTGGGTGGCCTTCTGGCGCGGCAGGAGCTGCTTACGGTACTGCATGGTGGCGATTATGATATCCGGTCTTTGCACCGTGACTTTGGGATTGTGGTTAACCGGATGTTTGATACCATGGTTGCCGCGCAATTTACCGGCGCAACAGAATTTGGACTTGCCGCACTGCTGCGGGAGCATTTTTCCATTGAGCTGGACAAGCGGTTCCAGAAGGCAGATTGGAGCAAGCGACCACTCACCCCAGAAATGGCAAATTATGCTGCCCATGACACAGCCCATCTTCTGGAGTTAGCAGACCGTCTGGAAGAACGGCTGGAACAACTGGGCCGCAGAGCATGGGTAGCCGAAGAGTGTGCCCTGCTGGTTGGCAACCGGGTCACTGAAAAGGGCAACGGTCCGTTATTTCTGAATTGTAAGGGGGCTGGCAAGCTGAGACCGCGTAATCTGGCGGTACTGGAGGCCTTGTTGCAATTTAGGGATCAGCAGGCCCGCGAAACTGATCGACCTGCCTTTAAGGTTATACCGGTAGATGCATTGCTCAAAATCGCCGAGGATCTACCTGCAGCAGTTCGCGACATGAACGGTATTGCAGGATTAACAGCTCGACTTTTAGGGCGGTATGGTGAACAGCTGTTGGCCGCAGTCCAAGAGGGTCTTGCCGTGACCGAAGCGGATCTGCCTCGTTTCCCCCGCGGCAGGGGCGAGCCCAACCCAGGCATCAAGGCAAGGATTGCACGGCTCAAGCAATGGCGC
>Ga0209016_1002601_pt1 | contig 11788 bp, 11 predicted proteins | sample EPASupsiteSAE305_FD_187265 | JGI IMG/M metagenome (GOLD analysis project Ga0209016, IMG submission 187265) | Bioremediated contaminated groundwater microbial communities from EPA Superfund site, New Mexico - SAE3-05 (SPAdes) (version 2) | ecosystem: Environmental > Aquatic > Deep subsurface >...
CTCCCAATTCTAGAGAATTCGACAAAAAACGGCGCGAGCGCTGCGGCGCTCGCTAGAAACGTGAAAAAATCCATGTCGACATGGGCTCCGCGTGAAAACGGGTCCACCAGCCCGGGTTTCGGAGCCGCGGAGACTTCGTAGAGCGTCGCGGTCAGCGCCGTGCGGCCGATAATATCGCCAATGACCTTCGAATTCATTTCGCCAGCATTCGCTCGACGCGGTCCGCGATCTCGGAAAGAGAGTGGTTCTCTCCGGCCGAGCACAGCACGGCGTCCTCGCCGCACACGAGACATTTTCGCGCCGGATAACCCATATCCCTGCGCGACAGAGGATTCCCCACCGAATCGGCGACATCGATATCGATCAGCGCGCCCTGCGGATGTTCCTCCTCAAGTTCGACGGCCAGGCGCTTCAGCGTCATGGCATCGCATTCTGCCGCAAGCCATGAACCCGGGCCGTCTACGTACTGTTCCGTTCCAAACGCCAGTATCGCAATTCCGCTCGACCCCAGTGTCTTTCTCAGCGCATTCTGAAAAAGCGCCACAAGACCGTGGTACTTGCCCGATATTCTGAGAGCGGCCGGCATCCTCAGCGTGCAGAAGGCAAAGGCCGCCCGAGCCTCGGGGAATTGCCTCGCGGTTTCTCCGGCGAGCTCCCGCTTTTTCCGCCAGCGCAGCTCACGCGCGTCAAGAACGGGATGGCGGCTCAAGAGGCGGTGCTCCTCTCTATCGCGGTTTCGAGCCTGGCGCGCAGAGTGCACTCCAGCGCACCCCTGTCCTGGACATGGATGCGCGCTCCGCCGAGGCCGGCCTGTCGCGTCATTTCCTCGGTCACCTGCCTGATTCTCTTTCCGAACTGCTTTATGACGATGCTGTCGATGACATATTCCACGCCTTCTCCGTCCAGGGGCGTTATCGTGATGAGCACGTCGCTCGATTCAAGTGAGCCTGCGGTGACCGCTTCAAGAGCTTTCATTGCATCCTCCAAAATATTGTGTAAATTGTGTAACAAGATTAATGTCGCGAGTCGCTGTTCCGGATTTTTTCCACGACGGGAACCGCCTCTTCGCTCGTGAGCCATTCCCAGGTCGTCCGGGGCACCAACTTTTCCACCTCTGGAAGTCGTCCCTCGCGGATCAAATCCCTTATCTTTGAGGCGCTGACCGCCGCGCCGTCTATCTCGAAGCGCGGCATTTCGCGGACGGCGATGGGAACGCCGCGGGACTCCAAATCGAAGCCTTCAGGCTCAGGGGAAGGCAAGATTCTCTTCATCGTCTCATTATAGATCGAGGTCGTCGAACAGTAAGGCTCCGTCCCCACAAAGCGCTCCGTAACGCGCAGGGCCGGGGCGACATATTTTCGGAAAATCGCGAGATCGAGCGCCGCGTGCATGTTGACGGTCCTTTGCGAGGCTTCCTCTCTGTCGGGGCGGACAAAATAGGTCGGGAACGTCGCCGAGGAGATGATGTAGGGGCCGCCTTTTATCACCGTCACGTTGGGCAGATCGGCCGTTCCTTCCCGGATGAGTTGAAACCGAACCCCGAAGGGAAAAAGCGAGCGGTCTTCCTCGACGACAAGCACGTAGAGCCAGGGAACGCGGGAAGAGGCGTATTCGATCAGCGCCCTATGGCCGAGCGTGAAAGGGTTGCAGTTGACGACGACCGCCCCTGAGTGGTCCAACCTTCCAATGGCGATGGCGCGCAATGACTCAAGGTAAGTCCCGATGCCCTGGGAGCCCCATTCGAGGAGGGCGGCGCCGCGCGGCACTGCCGCGATGAGCGAAAACCCTAGTGCCTCGAACCGGGAGGCCTCTTCGTTCGTAGTATAGAGAAAAATCTGGGAAAGTCCCCGACGCACCGCCCTTTTCAGGAGGGAAGAGACTATCGCCGAGGCGGCGCCCTCTCCCTCATAGCCGACGTCAACCGCGATTCCCTGCAGGACATTGCGCACGAGCGCGCCTGTCGCCACAAGCATTTCGCCCTCATAGAGGCCGATCACGAATTCTTCGTCGCCCGGGGGCGTGAGCCCCCGCGACCTGAGAAGAGCCTCGCGCTGCGCGAATTCATCCTTTGTGTGAAGAATTCTCTCTTCGAGCCCGAAACCTGTGTCGCCCATATTCCGCCTTCATCATCCTTTCGAAAGCGTACGGCGCGCCGCGTTGAGCGCTCCGCCCGCCAGAATAATCTCGACCTGGCGCCGCGGAAGACCATGATAAGCGGCAAAGATCGCACCGGTCCTCTCGTTCTTTATCTCGAAGTGGTCTCGTCGCAGCCCGCTTGCTATGTTTTCCAGGAAAAGCGTGTCGTCCCGCTCGACCGACGCGAGATCTTCCTGGTTATCAAATATTAAAGGAAGAACACCGGCGTTTACAAGATTCTGCCGGTGAATGCGTGCGTACGAGACCGCGATCACCGCCCGGACGCCCAAAAACCGGGGCGAAAGCGCGGCATGTTCCCGGCTTGAGCCCTGACCGTAGTTCTGACCGGCGACAAGAATGCCGCCGCCTGCAGCTCTGGCTCTTTCCGGGAAGCTCGTGTCGAGCGCCGAAAAACAGTATTCGGAGATTACGGGCAGATTCGAGCGCAGAAACATGATCTTGCTCCCCGCCGGCAGAATATGGTCGGTAGTGATATTGTCGCCCATGCGCATCAGCACTTTGGCCCTGAGCGTGTCGCCAAGTGGTTCAAAATCGGGCAGCGGCGCGATATTGGGGCCGCGGCGGACTTCGAGGGTCGTCCCGCCAGGTCCGGGGAACACAAACATCGAGTCATCGCTAAGAAAACGGGCCGGCTTTGGGGCCGCGCCGTGCTCGAGCGTGCGCGGATCGGTGATGACGCCGGAGATGGCGGAAGCCGCCGCGGTCTCGGCGCTCACCAGATAGACCTGCGCGGACCTTGTGCCTGAGCGTCCCTCGAAGTTGCGATTGTTGGTACGCAGGGAAACACCATTGGTGGCCGGCGCCTGTCCGATTCCGACGCATGGGCCGCAGGCCGATTCCAGGATCCGGGCTCCGGCCTCGACCATGTCCGCCAGAATTCCATCTCTCGTAATCATGAGAAGGACCTGGCGCGATCCCGGGCTCACCACGAGGCTCGTTCTGGGCGCAACATGACTCCCCCTCAAAATTGAGGCGCTCAGCGCAAGATCATAGTAGGAAGAATTCGTGCAGCTTCCGATGAAGCACTGATCCACCGGTGTTCCGGCAACTTGCCTGACAGGCACGACATTGTCCGGCATGTGCGGCAGGGCGACCAGTGGTTCGAGCGAACTCAGGTCTATGACGATTTCTTCGTCGTACCGTGCGTCCTGGTCCGCAAAGATCGGCACGAAATCCTTGCCTCGTCCCTGCGCTTCCAAAAATCCCTTCGTCACGCCGTCGCTTGGAAACACCGACGTCGTCGTGCCAAGTTCCGCGCCCATGTTCGCGATAGTGGCCCGCTGGGGAATCGTGAGCGTCGGGACGCCCTCTCCCGCGTATTCAAGGATTTTGCCGACGCCCCCCTTCACCGTAAGCCTGCGCAGCACTTCGAGCACGACATCTTTTGCGCTGACCATGGGCTGAAGTTTCCCCCTAAGTTCGACCCTGAGCACTTTAGGGTTCTGGATCGAGAAGGGCAGACCAGCCATCGCGAGCGCGACATCGAGCCCTCCCGCTCCGATGGCGAGCATACCCAGCGCGCCGCTCGTCGGAGTATGACTGTCGGACCCAAGCAGTGTCTTGCCTGGGATTCCGAATCGCTCCAAATGTACCTGGTGGCATATCCCATTTCCGGGCCTAGAAAAAACGATACCATATCTTGCCGCAATATCCTGAAGAAAGCTGTGGTCGTCGGCATTTTCGAAGCTGACCTGGAGGGTGTTGTGATCGACATAACTGACGGAAAGCTCTGTCCGTACTCTATCTATCCCGAGTACCTCGAATTGAAGATAGACCATTGTGCCTGTGGTATCCTGCGTCAGAGTCTGATCGATTTCAATCAGGACTTCGCTCTTTTCGCTTTCCGAACTCTGTCCTGCCTGTACACGATGGCCCTCAATCAGCTTCTGTACAATATTTTCCCCCAAAACGGCACCCTCCTTTGGATTTCGCAAAAATTATGCTTTACAAATCCTAAAACCTCATCTATTATACATGATGTATACGGTATACGGTATACGGTATACTCATGCTTAAACTTTTTACTATAAGTCACAGGAGAAAGTATGAGCATTCTACAAGAAATTCCAGATATTCACATTCAGCCGATGCGAGAAGTCATCTACGAACATCTGAGAAAAGCGATTGTTCTGGGAGAACTGAAGCCGGACAGCTTCTTCACCGACGCGGACATCGCGGAAGAATTCAGTGTCAGCAGGACTCCGGCGAGAGAGGCTCTCCAGAAACTTGAAAGCAACGGATACATCGAGCGCGTTCCCAAGAAGGGCAACCACGTGCTCGGTATTGCCCCTTACGAACTCGCGCACTCCTACGCGATCCGCAAGGCGCTCGAGACACTCGCCGTCAAATATTCGGCGGTCCGCATCACCGAGACCGAACTGGAAGAAATGAAAAAAACACTCGACGAGCTCTATGAAGCCCAAAAAACCCTGAGCGGCAACGAACTTCTCGAGTCCCTCTTCCCCAAGATCAAACACTTCAACGAAATAGCCTTCGAAGCCTGCAAGTCCGCAAGAATCATCGAAGCGGTCTGGACAGAGAGAGAAATCTTCGACCGCTACCGCGTCATGCGCATCGTACTTCCCAACCGGATAGATCAAAGTATAAATCGTCGAAATGAGCTCTACAAAGCCTTCCTGGCGCGCGATCCCGAACGTGCGTGCCAGATATGGACTGAACATCTGAACGAATCATTCGCCATCTGGCGCGAAAAGTCCGGTTACGCGGAAATTCTCAAAGACTTCCAGTTTTTCTAGGATTTGCATGCCCGGGCCTTTACCCCCGCGGCTAAACAAAAATTTTTCGAGGAGGAATGATAAAACATTAGGCGAAGCGCGGCGGTGAGAGTACTCTGTTTCGGAAAACATCCGGGACGAGAAGGCTAGAGTTCATCATTGGTAATGGTCAAAAAGGCCAGGAAGGAGAATGAAGAGCTGCGGCCGGATAGGAGAATGGTTCCAATCGTCGAAGCGACCTGACTCCAGATGGAGGAGAGAGGATATCCGGTCACGGTGATCAACACGATGAAGTTCAAAGTGATCAATGAGTCAGTGAAGAAGACCGACACGCATGATGCAGCGACGATTTAGGGATGGAAGATACAAGAGCGTGTCACTGCAAAGCACGCGAGGGCGCCAGAAGCTACTGGACATCCTCGCAGGAGCGGGAAACGGACTCGTAGTCGAGCCGCTGTTTGCAACGATAGACCGGCTTGAGGATGGCGTATATTCAACTGGTCCTGGGGATCAGGAGGAGTTGGCAGTCTGAGTCGTGGCGGCTTATGGAACGGTATGAAGCCATGAAGACAGCGAAGGGAACGGGGAAGTCGATTATTGCGATGACGAGGAAGCTGTCGAAGATTGTGTGGTGCATGTTGACGAGGGAAGAGGAATTTAATGTTGGCTTGATGACCGACAGGAAGTTGGAGCATATATCGAAATTCATGCGGACTGCGGACACTTCACTGAGTGCGTAATCTCGGCTTTGCCGAGTAAAGAAATATTTGTTCCGCAGTCAATCTTACGATTGATGTTTTATAGGAGGCTTTTCTATGAGTTATGTGGGGTTCGTCGGATTTGCTATGATGATCGTTACAATTTTGCTGCTTCTATGGAAAAAAATGATACCTGCCGTTGTTTTTATCGTTGTCCCTATTGTTGCAGCGCTCGCCATAGGGTCAACACCGGCTGAAATCAGCGGGTACATTGGCAAGGGCCTAAACAGCGTCGTTCCTGTTGCTACCATGTTTATTTTTGCGGTCCTTTTTTTCGGCATCATGTCAGACGCTGGTGTCTTCCGAAAAATTGTTGGAAAGCTTACCAAAACAGCAGGCAGTAACGTGCTCATTGTTATGATAGTCACAGTGGTTGTCACAATTATTGGTCACCTCGACGGCTCAGGAGCCACAACATATCTGATCGCTATTCCGCCCTTGCTCGCGATATACCAAAAGCTGAAAATACGACCGGTGGTTCTAATGGGCATCGTCTCACTGACCATGGGCGTCATGAATTCAGTACCTTGGGGAGGCCCGGTTGGCAGATTGGCGGCAATTCTGGAAGTTCCCCTCAATGATATCTGGAAGTATTGTATACCAGCACAATTGTTTGGACTCGCGCTGTGCGCCATCCTGGCCGTATACCTCGGTCGCAAGGAGATGAAGCTGAATGCTGTAACCGGGGAACTTACGGCGGACCAAATGGGAACCCAAAATAGCGAGGATATACTGACCGCAGAAGAGAAAGCACTGTTGCGTCCCAACCGCTTTTGGCTGAATATTTTGCTGATTCTTGCAGTGGTGTTGACTATGATGCTAACGAAAGTACAGCCCTATGCTGTATTCATGGTAGGTCTATGCATTTCCTTGGCCATCAATTATCCCAGCGTACAGGAGCAGACAAAGCGTATTGAAGCGCACGCATCCACCGCGTTCTCCATGGCATTCATTCTGTTGGCGAGCGCTGTCTTTCTCGGGATCATGACGAACAGCCCTATGATGGACGCCACAACCAAGTCTTTCTTGGCCGTGTTGCCGAAATCCCTGGCGCCGCACATGCACATCGTGTTCGCGTTTATCACCAACCCGTTAAGTATGATCTTTAACCCATATGCGTCCATGTATGGCGTGGTGCCCGTGATCAGTAATATCGTATCCGCGTTCGGGATTCCCGCAGCAGCAGTGGGGGCAGCTTACCAAATTGCTCTTGCACCGCTGATATTCATTTTGCCAATCACGCCCGCTATGTATCTGGGTCTGGGTCTTGCCGGCGTGGAACTGAGAGATCATATAAAATTTACGTATAAATGGTCCTTGTTAATCAGTACAGCATCGCTACTGTTTGTCATACTGATCGGCGTAATGCCGATTTAATCCTGGGGTGGAGATACCTTGGGATTTTATTAATAACAAGGAGAATAATTAACATGAATCAAATTGATTTCAAGGAATTTGAAAGAGCCGTGGGTCAGCAAGAGGTGAATGGTGTAATAATTTTAAAGAACGGCGAAAAAATTGGCCACTATCAGCCGACAGAAGAACAGCGGCAAAACCAGTATTCCGTGACCAAAAGTATTACATCGACTGCGGTGGGAATCGCGATCAAGGAAAAATTGTTCTCACTGGATGATTTCTTGCTCGATTACTTTCAGAAGGATGCACCGCCCAATCCGTCGGATCATCTGAAGGAGATGCGCCTACGCCATCTGATTACGATGTCGATGGGCTTTGAAACACCCATGCTGATGGGGGTCATGCGACCAGTTATGGACGAAGACGACTGGGTTCGCTTTGTATTGCGAGCGAACGTTTCACACAAGCCTGGCACAGTGTTCCAATACAATAATGCAGGACCGTATCTGATGGGTGTTTTGATTGAGCGACTGACCGGCATGGATGTTATAGACTACTTGATGCCTCGCCTTTTTGATCCGCTTGAAATAGAGCGACCCGATGTGGAGCGGTGTCCAAAGGGGCACTATTTCGGCGCGGGCGGCATGGTCTTAAACGTCAGCGAGCTCGCCCGCATCGGGCAGCTCTATCTTCAAAAGGGAAATTGGAACGGCTTGCAGATTCTGCCGGAAGAATGGGTGGCGCAAGCGACATCACCGTCGGGACTTGAACTCGACGTTAGCGCTTGGAATGTAGATATGACTTACTGGAAGGGCTATAGCTTTTGGTTTTGGTGCATGGCCGGTGGGGTATACGCCGCTAATGGAAAATATGGGCAGTACTGTATTGTCATGCCGGACGACAGCGTGGTGATTAGTGTGAATTCCAAACCGCGCCCTGCGGGCCGAGAACTAGAGGCGCAGCGAGAAGCTGTTATTCTGAATGCTGTCATGCAACATTTGGTCCCGCAGGTTGTCGGCGGCCTGCGACAAAAAAGTTTTTCTTCGTCCATGTAGTCCTCGACACTATCCGACAGCAAGGTAATTTGTTTTCGGCTCGGATCAGTACCAGGACTATACACTGGATTTTTTCTACAGAAAAACCACCGAAACCGGGATGAACATGGAAAGGATGAATGATTATGATTAAGCTTTACGAAACTGGTGCATTTCTGTTAAACCAAACCGAAATCATTGCCGAAAATTATAATGCCACGGCCCTGTTGCGGCAAAAGACCGGACGTGATATTTCAGGTGAGGGGGCCCGCAAAGGAACAATATCTTACCAAATACTTACAAAATACAATATGTCGGGAAAGGACAAAAGGCTTAAAATAAAATTCGATTCACTTGCTTCTCACGATATCACCTATGTCGGTATCATCCAAACGGCACATGCGAGCGGAATGGAAAATTTTCCGCTGCCGTATGTACTAACAAACTGCCATAACAACTTGTGCGCGGTGTACTACGGAGCCGTGGTCGGGTACATCTTCGTCATATTTGAAATACCGCTTTCACCTCTCGTTCTGGCGCTGATACTCGGTAGTACCACCGAAATGTCCTTCCGCAATTTCCTAGTGCTTTCCGACGGAAATCCTGCTATCTTCTTTCAGAAGCCGATTTCGGTTGTATTTATCGTGCTCGCTGGTGTATCACTTGTATATGCTTTAATTAAGAGGAAGAAACAGGCCACAAAATGAGAGAACGTTCGCGAAATAATCCCATGCGCTCTCTGCTCTACATCCCCGGCAATCATCCGGGGATGCTCCAGAATTGCGCGATCTACGGCTCGGATGCCGTTATTTTCGATCTGGAAGATGCAATCTCGATATCCGAAAAGGACTCCGCGAGAAGACTGGTAAAGCACGCGCTGAGAGGTTTCGATTACGGAAATATCGAGATAATTGTCCGGGTGAATGGCCGGGACACTGCGTATTTCGAAGCGGACCTGGAAGAGATTGTCCCCGCGAACCCCGATGCGATACGGCTGCCAAAAGTCGACTCGGCGGACGATGTGCTCGCCGCGGATGAGCTCATTTCCAGACTTGAAGAGGCCAACGGCCTACCAAAGGGGGAAATAGGCATTCAGGCCATGCTCGAAACGGCCCGCGCGATCGTCAACGTGAACTCGATTGCCGCCGCGTCTCCGCGCCTCGTCGGGCTGACGCTCGGGGGCCAGGACCTGGCCGCCGATCTCGGGATACGGGCCACAAAAGAGGGATACGAGCTGCTCTACGCGAAGAGCTCCGTGGTCATCGCGGCAAAGGCATACAAGCTGCAGGCCTTCGATACGGTTTTCACCGATGTGTCCGACCTCGAAGGCCTGCGGGCGCAGGCGGTGGTCGGCTTCGCCCTTGGGTTCAGCGGAAAAGCCGCCATCCACCCTTCGCAGATTCCCGTTATCAATTCCGTCTATACTCCCGAACCTAAAGAAGTGGCGAAAGCGGCAAAGATCGTGACGGCGGCAAAGGAGGCAGAACAGCGCGGCTTGGGCGTGATAGCGGTGGACGGACGCATGGTCGACGCGCCCGTGGTCGCGCAGGCCCTGCGCACGCTCGAACTCGCCAGACTCGCCGGTATGGAGGTACTCGAACTATGAACTATACATGTGTACGCAACTCGCTGGGGCGCCTCGTTCCGCAGATGATTCCCGGGATAGGAACCTTAGAGCCATTCTCGGGCGCCTATGCGCGTCTCGATGGCTCCTATGAGTGGACACCCTCTCCGTTTGTACACAAGGTGCCATCCATCAGCACCAATAAAATCGCTCCTGACCTGCGCGCTGCGATCGAGCGATCCGGCCTACAAAACGGCATGACAATCTCATTTCACCATCACCTCAGGAATGGCGACGCGATCGTCAGCCTGGTGCTCGCGGAGCTCGAAAAAATGGGCTTTCGGGATCTGACGCTGGCGCCCTCCTCTCTGGGCGACTCTCACGACTGCGTCGCCGATGCCATAAAGAAAGGGGTCGTCACAAGACTCAACACTTCGGGAGTCCGGGGCGAAGTCGGCAAGGCGATCTCGAACGGACTTCTTGAAAGCCCCACCATAATCCGGAGCCATGGAGGACGCGCCCGCGCCATCGAAGAAGGCAGCTTAAAAATAGACGTCGCGTTTCTAGGGGCGCCAGCCTGCGACCGGCTTGGAAACATGACCGGCGTAACCGGCAAGACCGCGTGCGGCGCGCTTGGATATGCAATGGTCGACGCGCGCCATGCCCGCCATTCCATCGCCATAACCGACAATCTCGTCGATTATCCTCTGTCTCCGAAAATCAGCGTGCCGCAGTATCTGATAGATCAGGTCGTCGTCGTCGATTCCATCGGCGACCCGAGCAAGATCGCGACAGGCGCGACGCGCATCACGCGGGACCCTCTGCAACTGTATATCGCCGAGCTCGCTTTCAAAGTCATCAGGGCTTCAGGGTATCTTAAGAAGGACTACTCGTTCCAGACTGGCGGTGGAGGCCCGAGCCTCGCGGTCGCCCGCTACGTGCGGGATTACATGAAAGCGAACGCCATACAGGGAAGCTACTGTATCGGCGGCATCACGGGCTATATGGCGGACATGCTCAAGGAAGGTCTCTTCAGGACGCTCTTTGACATTCAGAGTTTCGACGCGGCTGTGACGGACTCCATCGCGAACAACCCAAATCACATGGAAGTCGATGTATCATGGTACGCAAATCCCTTCAACAAAGGCTGTCTCGTCAACGACCTCGATGTGGTGGTACTCGCGGCGCTCGACGTCGACGTGGATTTCAATGTCGATGTGCTCACAGGCCACGACGGCATACTGCGTGGCGCTTCCGGCGGCCACTCCGATACCGCCGCGGGGGCGAAACTCGCGCTCATCACGATCCCCTCGATGCGCAACGGCGTGCCCTCTATCAGGGATAGAGTTCAGACAATCGTCACGCCGGGCGAAACCGTCGATGTCATCGTCACCGAGCGCGGCATCGCGGTCAATCCACGGCGGGAGGACTTGCGCACGCGCCTACAAGATGCTGGCCTCCCCGTAAAGGATATCCGTCAGCTCAAGGCGGAAATCGAACGTATCACCGGCATCCCCGACGAAGTTGCCTTCGCGGACGAAATCGTCGGAATTGTGGAATACCGCGACGGAACCATCATTGATTCCATCAGAAAAATAAAATAATACGATGCAGAAGGACGCCATGAAGGGGAAAATCATTATAATCGCAGCAATCCTCGTGGGAGCATGGGTCGGGAACCGGATCAAACTGCCATCGGGATATCTCACCGGAGGTTTGATCCTCGGCCTTGTCGTGAAGGGAATCGTCGGTGGCAATGTGCCATATGGCGGCCCTATATCCATCGTCCTCTCAGATGCTCGTCGCGTACATTTTTGTCGCTACGTCGGACATGAATTCGATAGGGGAACACCCGGAAGTTATCCCCATCGCCTTGGCGTATGTACTCGCATTGCTGGTATTCACCACAGGAGTAGCATTCCTGCTCAATAAAGTGTTTCATATTGATCTTCTCACAGCGATGTACGGCACCGCGCCTGGCGGCTTGAGCGGCATGGCAATCACCGCCGTCGACGCTGGAGCCGACACCACGATCTCTGCAATTTCTGGCTGCGCTGTTCTCAAAATAACCCGGGGCCTGCGCCACTTCGTTCTTCATTTTTTCAAAAAATATTTGACAAATTAAAAAAACCGTTGAATAATACTCATATTGGTTGCAAACGTTTTCAGAAAACGTTTGCAATT
>Ga0209016_1002604_pt1 | contig 11785 bp, 11 predicted proteins | sample EPASupsiteSAE305_FD_187265 | JGI IMG/M metagenome (GOLD analysis project Ga0209016, IMG submission 187265) | Bioremediated contaminated groundwater microbial communities from EPA Superfund site, New Mexico - SAE3-05 (SPAdes) (version 2) | ecosystem: Environmental > Aquatic > Deep subsurface >...
ATACCGGTGCCGGCATCGACGGCTCTTACCGTCTCCGGCAGATCGCAGTCCGCCAGGGCGGCGATCACCGCCGGTCCGAAACCGTCGTCACCGAGGAGGACATTGCCGCAACCGAAAACGACCATTGTCGGCAAGGTCCCCTGGGGGTGGGTGTTGTGCGAGATGTGCATAATGCCATTTATATGGCATCATTTGTCGATTTTCTGCAAGGGGAAAATGGCAGCGGGCGGACAATGCGACCCGTTTTGCCTCGCCCTGTTCCCTCTCCTTCGGCCCTGGTGGTATACTCTTGCTCGGTAATGCCGTTATGATCTGCAACTGCCTCAGACTTATCTTTTAATACTTCGTCGGTCGTGTCATCTACAATGCAGTAGTCGGAAAAGTTGTCCATTCCGGTGTGTCCGCTCCAGCCATCCTCTGCTTAATCCTTTTCATGAATGTTGTTCATTTTATCTCCTTATCGTATCAGCTGTGTTACCTGAAATGCCGAATTGAATACCTCCGCCGCTTCGGCTCGGATAGACCCGAATAACATCGCAAGATGATGGCCGATACCTGCGACCATCGCCGCCTCTATTCCCGGTCCGGTTTATTGACTGGTAGTACGCCCTGCACGGGCGTGATCTAATAGAGCGCGCCCCCTGTACATAAACCATGGCACTCTCGTGAGATAGGACCATAAATTCGAGCCGTAGGCAAGGGCGGGACCGCGAGGAACCGTCTGGGGTGCATCCGAAGTATAGCGCCAGAAGTATTTAATCCGTGACAACTTGACTCCTACTGCTGGTTCCTGGCCCTTGGGTTGCGCCCATATATCGATCTTAACTTTCAGGCGCGCCAGGCTAAGTCAGGCTGATCTTGTAAGCCGAGAGGAGCTCGTCGAAAAAATCCGGGACTGTTGCTAATCGTTCCGAACAGCATATTTCGTCTATGCTTGATGCAAGCATGTCCACAGCTCTTGACATATTGAATATCCACAGGGTTTGAAGTTCAATTTTTAACGGTAATAAAGCTAGTTAACACATCAACAAGAGTTGCGCTAATAAAAAAGCCCGGAACCCGTTAGGGCCCAGGCCAATATCGTATACGATTTAAAGATTACCAGCGTTCAGTGCCGATGATCTCGTTTACATTCCGGCAACTGCTCTGCTCGTGCTCCGAAAGTTCCTCGAACTTCTTTGGGGGCTCCCGGTTATTGTCCATTGAGCAAACAAATTCCTTCCCATCTTTATCGTTGACCCATACCAGGCCTTCATATCCGATCATGGTAAGCTCCTTATAATGGCTTTCTGTTAGCTGTCCCTAAAAGGTTAAGTTGAATGTAAGCCCAACTGAATTCCTGTCAATCAACCCGGGGTATTTTTTAGGGTATGGTTGATGGTTGAACAAAAAGTCGATTCCTGTCATTCCGGGGAGCACGGTGACGGGAAATTTCTCGATTATCCCAAAGAGTTCACGCTACGCTCGAAATGACAATACGGGTGTTTTCCTATTTTTTTTTAAGACCGTCAGGTTGATAACAAATTTTCGGCAGCAACCTGTCCACCATTCCGGAGCATCCTGGCTTGGTATTCAATGAGAGTTGTAGTTGCAGGGCAATGCAACGGTAAAATGCAGGGGTGCTGGAGTGGCCAGATGATGGATATGTATATAAGATCACAATTGAATTCTTTTTATTTTTCCAGCCTTTTGATTGTGAATAATTTTATTAAAAAAATATGTTATTTACAATGTTGTTATTAATTATTCTTCAAAGTTACGATTTGTGTAATTGATTTTTCATGTTCTGTGAAATATATTTAAGCATCGGAATAATTCTCAAGAGCCGGAAGCTGTGGAACGTTCTGTTTTTTCCGTACAGGCTTGCGCCAAATGAAAAAAGGGGGGCAAGGGTGGTGGTCGTTCCACGTTGAGCACCTTGGAGGTCGGTTTCCTCAGTGACCAATGGAATGAATGCCACCGGCTCGAAAGATCAGCAAAATGCTTTCTACGAACTTGTTGCTGATACTGTCGCAGGTGTCATGGAGAAGCCCTCTATGATGCCGTAGCTGATAACCGGAAAGGCGGTGCCTGATTCTCAAATGCTGGTGCTGAACCAGATAAATTCTAATTAAACCGAGACGGTGGACCGCATAAGATTTTCGGTAACGATTTCAATGACTACACGGAAAAAGAACATGAAAAACAGGACCGTTGGTTTATGGGCTGACTGGATGCTGATACACCTCGGGGGGTGTGACTATGAACTTTTTAAAAGTAGTGATGGTCAATGGGTTCACAATGACAATTTCCATGCCGTTGATGACATCGACGCCTGTAAACAAACCGAATGGATGATCGCCACCGCTGATCAGGCTGAAGATTGACAATTTTGGTGAACCTTCTAAATTCAAAAAAGAAGCATTAAATATGGACCCCATACCTTCTAGGGGGCTCCCTGTTTTCATGACTTGATCAGTACGAACAAGATGTGGTCGTTTCGTCTTCCTTGTTAAAGGTTCCTCCGGCTATGAGTCTACCCCTCGTTGAGGGGTACAATATCACCCCATCTCAAGATATCCTCGCGATCCGCACAGGCATTGAAACCGGCCAGTCTGAATACACCATGCTCCATTGGTGGACTGTGCCTTTCTGGTCAAAGACAGGCAAAACCAAATTTCCGCTGATCAACAAATCAATGCCAAGGCTACGGGATTGAGAAAATTTACAATCAGGGCAGGGGGGCTTTACTGGCAATGAGAGGGCCGTATCCGGATCCACTGATGGAGATCTATCCGGTGAGCAGCAAGGTGTAATAGTTCGAGAAATAATGGTCCGGACTGTGTGGCGGTTTTTTTTGCTAGGTAAGCAAGGAAATAGCATGTAGCAATTGCCCGTTTCAGTATAGTATAATCCGACATTCGATGAGTTGCACCGCCGATTTAAAAAATCCGGCCTTGTCGCTATCGTCCTTTTTTTGTTTTAACGGCACGTTGCCCAATGCAAATGCAATCTTTGCTTCGGAGATAGAAAGTAAGTTTATGGGTATTAATAAATCGAAATTGAGAAGGGGAAAGAAGGCGAAGGTCCTGGAACTGCCCCCCATTGCCCCAAAAAGAAGTATTTGGGATCAGGTCGTTCGGGTCATTATATTCCTGTTCCCGGTGCTGCTTGCTTGCTATTTCGTCTGGGACCTCAGCAATGAAAAATGATCAGTGTGCCTATTTTCTTCACAGCACGGCCCAAAATATCAAGGCAGTCACCTGAAAGCAGGGTGCCCCAAGTGAAATCCACACTGAAATTCACATGAATTTATTCTAACTATTTGAAATGTTAGAGATAATTCCATGATTGGATTTAGGGGGCCGGATTCTTCCAGCAAATCGGAACCGTAAGGCGGGGTCGCTTGGCTCCGCCTTTTCTATTTCCAGGGATAAAGTATTGGAAAAGGGTGGAGAGCATGATTGTGGCAAGGCAAAGCTCTACCCAAGGGTTGGGAAGCGGCCTATACCTTCGGGTCACCGTTTTCCTGGCCATTAAACATCACGACGAGTTCCTTGCTTAAAACTTCTAAGAGAGTCGCATAGGGCAGGGCACTGTTGGTTCTGGTACCGTGATGAATCTCTTCGGCCTTGTCTGCCAGATCGGTCCGACCGCATTGCAGCAGGATTCCCTTGAGGGTGTGGGCGGCGCTGCCCAAGGACTGATAATCTTCCACCCTGAGAGCGGCCGTTGCCGCATTGAGATTGTCGGTTACACTTTTCAGGGCAATGGCGAGCACTTGCTCGATCTGTTTTGCCGTCAGGTAGGTGGTGTTTTGCAGATACGCTGTAACCTGTGGCAGGTTCGCCGGTACGGCTGCGGTCTTGGCCGGAGAGGGGAAATGCGCGGCCGCATGCTTTTTTCCCTCTTGGTTGCAACCAAGCGACAGATTTTTTGCCGCCAGCGTCAGAAACATCTCGGTTAACTGGGTTGGCCGGAACGGTTTGGTGATATAGTTGTCCATACCGGCGGCAAAACACATCTCCCGGTCACCGCCCATGGCATGGGCCGTCATCGCCACAATGGGTACATGCTTTGCCACCAGCTTCAATTGAAGATCATGGACAAGCCCCTCCGGCAAATCCTGCACCACCGGCAGCCCTTTTTCCAGGTCCCGGATGATGGTGGTGGTGGTCAGTCCATCCATCAGCGGCATCTGCACATCCATGAAAATAACATCAAAGGTCTCCACGGCGAGGACCTGGAGTGCTTCTAGCCCGTTTTTGGCGGTAATCACCCGGTGATCTTTTTCCAGCAGCATTCTGGCAACATCGCGATTCACTTCATTATCGTCCACCACCAGGAGATGCAGATTTCCTACCTTTTCGCCAAAAAGGTCGTCTGCGGGGGACGGCAAGTCTGGCATTTCCTCGGTACACGGTTGGAGGTCAAGAATAAAATGAAAGGTACTGCCCCGGTTGACGAGGCTATCGACCCACATGGTTCCCCCCATCAGGTCAGTCAGTTGTCTGCTGATCGTCAACCCCAGCCCAGTACCGCCGTATTGCCGGGCGTAAGAACTGTCCGCCTGCTCAAAACCTCTGAATATCTGCGCAATCTTGTCAGGTTCAACCCCTATGCCGGTATCGGAAACACTGAAATGTAGCGAGACCCTGTCCTCTTTGCATTGTTGTTCTGCCGGCTTGACACTGATGGTGACGGTACCGCGCGGGGTAAATTTGATCGCATTGCCCACCAGGTTGATGAGGATCTGGTGGATGCGGAGATCGTCCCCAATGACGGCCTCCGGGAGCCCGGGCGCCTCAATGACCTCAAGATGGAGGCCTTTTTCCGTGGCCGGGACATTCATGGTGGTAGCTATCGTTTCCAAGAGCTTGTGGAGCTTGAAGGGCTGTTGGTCGATCTGCAGCTGTCCGGCTTCAATCTTGGAAAAATCGAGAATATCATTGAGAATATTGAGCAGGCTGTCCGCCGAATGTTTGACGGTGTGGAGGAAGCGGTGCACTTGTTTATCGTTTTTTGATTTTAAAGCCAAATGGGTCATACCGATGATGGCGTTCATCGGCGTACGGATCTCATGGCTCATGTTGGCGAGAAACTGACTCTTTGCCCGGTTGGCCGCCTCAGCTTTTTCCTTGGCTACCTGCAGATCGAGGGTCTGCGCTTCCAGGTCTTTGGTTCGGCTGGCAACCTGTTTCTCGAGATCGGCGTCGCGTTTCTCGATCTGGTCAATCATTCCGTTGAAACCCGCGGCGAGCTGGCCCAACTCGTCTTCCCCGTTTACTGCCACCCGAACATGGTATTTTTTATCTTGCGATATTTTCCGGGTCACCTCGGAAAGATTGCTGATCGGATCAATGATAACCTTCAACAACCGGGAGGACAGCAGCATCGCCAGGGAGAGCCCGAACAGCAACACCCCGGTCATGATCGCGGCGATAGCCAGAATATTATCGCGCGTTTCCTTGAGATCCACTTCGATGAACAACTGGCCGATCCGTTCGTTTTCCATGGTAATGGCCTGGTTGAGCTCGGCATGGTCCCATTGAAAATGCAGGCCATGAAAAGAGAGGGGGGCTGGGGCGGGACCATGGAATTGATTCCCTCCATCGCCACGGAGATACTCGGCATACACCTCGCCATTCTTGCCGAAGATACGCCCGGAGGTGATACTTTTTTTGGCAACCAGGGAATGGAGGATCGTTCGTAGCGCCTGCTTGTCCTCAAAGGCCAGGCCGGCACGGCTGTTTTCGCTGATGACATCGGCCAGTGTCTGAATTTCGGCACTCAGCTGCTTGCGGATAAGATACTGCTGGATGAAAAACGACGACGAAGTCGCCAGGAGCAGGGCCAAGGTGCTGGCCAGAAGCACAATGCTGTAGAGCTTGAGGCGAATAGGGAGCTTGGAAAACCATCGTTTCACGATGTGACCTCATCTATTGGACGGATGCCGCCAGATCCAGGAGGGAGGCACTGGCCTGTATCCCCCGCTGCTTCAAGGCAGAATTGTTGATGGCAAAGGACAGCCGGTTCTCTTTGGACACGAATTCGATGGAGCCTCCTTCCTTAAGAAAACCGGAGATATCGCTGACCGTAACCACCGCCTGCCGGCCAAGGTGGACAGAAAGCGTATTGAGGTCGTTTTCTTCGGACCTGCTGACATAGAGCAGGTGACATTGCGGGACCTTGCTGAGGGAGTCCACCGCCACAACCCGAAGGTTGCGGCCGCCGATTTTCTTGGCCTCAACCCCATTCAATGCGGAGCCAAACGGATTCTTTCCAGCTACGCAAATGGTCAGTTCTGGCTGCTCCGGAGCGAAGGCTTGTTCCGGCCAGGTGATGAATCGGGCAAAATTCACCAGGAAGGCGGCTTTCAGTTGATATTCTTGTGAGGTTTCCTCAGCCCACGAGGCTTTAAGACCACTCGGAAAGCAGAGAACAAGCAGTAGCAAGAACCTCAGCAGCTTGTTTTTATTAAGTATCCCCATGAAATTCAACAATCAAAACATCCAGGTGACTTTGGCAAAGAATCCGCGTTCGATCTCGGTGGGGAGCGTGACGAGTTCAGAGATATACTCAACTTGGCGGCTGTTCAACAGGTTCTGGCCAGCGAACATGACTTCAAGGTCTTTTTTAGGTTTCCAGATCAGGTTGGTATCAAGAAGAAAATAGGAGTCTATGGGGATAAGGACCGTCGGGTTCAGGAGATTTCGGCCTTTAATGGCATCCACATAACGCAGCCAACAGTTGAATTGCCAGTTTTCTGCAAAGTCGATGGCCGAACGAACCGAGGCCTGTTGTTTGGGACTGGCTGCGGCGGTGGGATCCTCGCCCAGAAGATTAATCCCTGTCGGAACCAAGCCGTCGGCAACGTTCAGTTCGAGCTCCTGCCAGGTATAGGTGAAAATCAGTGAAAGCCAAGGGTTGGTTTTCCAGTTGAGTGCGATTTCGACGCCCTCCCCATGCCCCTCTCTGGCATTGACGAGAAGCTGGTCAAGATTGGCGGGGTCGCTGCTTGAAAAGGTCGTAAACAGATCGTCGTAGTCATTATAATAGACGGCCACATCCACGGAGAGGTTTTTCCTGGCCTGCCAGCGATATCCCGCTTCATAGGCGATGAGGCTTTCCGAGCCAAAGTCAGCATTGCCCAGCAGTCTGCTTTTTTGGGTGCCAAGAGGGGTGGGAAAGGCCGCAATTGTGAACGCCCCATTGTTTTCAATCATCGACGGAGTGCGGACAGCACGGGCAATCGCAGTCCACAAGGAATGATTCACCTCTGGCCTCAAGAGCAGGCGGGCGCTGGGCTGCCATTCGTCCCCGGTAAAAACGTTGTGCTCGTACTTGGTTCCCAGGGTCAGCCACAACCGGTCGGCGATCAGTTTGATTTCATCCTGAAAAAAAGCGCTGTACAAGGTGTTGCTCTGGTCGGGGATTTCTACCTGGTAGGTTTGTTCAAAGTCGCCCTCGATCTGGCGGTATTCGGCCCCCAGGGTCAGGCTGTTTCGGTAGCCCAACTGGGCTTCATACTGCAGGTTCAGATCAATGGTGGCGAACGTTTGCTGATAATAGGATTCTTCTCGATTGTTGCCATCATAGTAGGCATTAAAGGTCAACAGATCCCCTCCGGTCAACTTGTGCTGCCATTTGCCGATGAGGTTTTGGCCGGTGGCGGTGTAGCCGCTGCTCTCCGAGCGTAGATTGGGGAATGTCTCGACCCAATAAGGGAATACGAACTGGTCGCCATCATTTTTGAAGAGGTCGCCCTGTAAGGTCCATTCATTTTTAGAGCCGAGCTGCCCGTCCATGCGGAATCCACCCTGGAAATTCCGCCAACCGTCATTGGCGTCCTGATTATTGTCTGCCAGCACATTGCTGGCATAGTCGCTGGTGGTGACATAAAAACGGCCAAAGGCGGATTCGCCCATTTTGCCGCCGTAACGGGCCCCGGTGGACGATTTTTCCTGGTTGCCGACGCTGGCCCGAACCAGTGCTCCTTGTGTATCTTGCGATTGCTTGGTGATAATGTTGATCACCCCATTCACCGCATTAGCGCCCCAGATGGTACCGCCGGGACCGCGGATGACCTCGATTCGATCAATATCTTCAAGCAAGGTGTTTTGCATGTCCCAGAAGGTGCCGCTGTAGGCTGGCGTGTAGACGGACCGGCCATCAAGCATGACCAGGAGTTTGTTGGAGGTGTAACCGCCAAAACCCCGTGAGGAGATCGACCACTTGCTGGCGCTGATCTGGGCCACCTGCAGCCCGGGCGCCATGGCCAGTGCTTCCGGGATGGAGGTGGCTCCGGAACGGCGAATATCCTCCTGGGTGATTACGAAAACAGCTGCCGCCGCATCGGAGAGGGCCTGGGTTTTTTTCGATACCGAGGTAATAGTAACCTGCATCAGCTGGGCAAGGTCCATGTCGAGGTATTGGTTGCCCCCCTCTGTGGTCGCTAAGGCAGGGACAGCGGCATGTACCAACAGGCAGGCCTGGGTGGCAAGGATGGTCAGGATTTTGGGGGTGGCGGTTTTCATATAAGGTACCGACAACTTTGTGTTGGGAGCGATTTCAAAATGGAACGTCAGTTTGTCCCAAAAAAGGGCTCGATTCCAGTTTAGGAGGAATTGGTTCTGCCGTAACCTGGTATGAGCTGCTGTTCTATAAATTACGACCGGTCATTGGTCAAAGCCAGGAGCTTGCAGGAGGCATGACCGGCAACACGGCGAGCAAATGCAGCTATTTACATGCATTGATGCGGTCCATCTTGATTTTGTCTCCTGTCGATCGATTACATATATACGGGCACCTTCGTAATGCAGGAAAGCGCGGTCCATTTCCTGGGGGATCTTCAATCATGGCAATACTCACCATCCCGGACCTGTTTTTTTTGAAGCACAGCAAATGAATATTTAAAATATCCACCTGAGAAGAGTTTAGGCTACCTTTTAAAAAGATAATTATTTTCTGTCAATTGGACTTTAGGCCTATACCGGGATCAGGCGGAAGTGGGTGGCAAATCCCGGGGCATGTTTGCAGCGGGGCTTGTCCTCGAGCATATCAGCCGTAGAGCAGGGTGTCGGGAGGATCGCAAAAGGGAAATTTTTTACAAAATGTCGGAGATCACCTGATTCCGGCACAATCGCATGGCAGGTAGCGAGACCGTAGCAATGGTCGTAGGGGTAGGGGGCCATTTTCTCCTCCGGCCCCTGGGGTTTCCGCAGACCAGCTGTGCTACAATCCCGGAATGCCGATGTGCTGGATGCGGACCGCGTTCAACCCCTCCTCGTAGGCCAGCAGTTTGCCTTCCCGACGGAAAAGCCGGAAGGCCAGGGCATGGGAGAGGACCCGGATGGGGTAATCACGGGGCAGTTGCTGGAGATAGGGCTGGATAGTGATGAAATCAATGGCCCCGTACTGCTGCATGATAAAATGGAGGCCGCCGTTTTTGGGGCCGATGTTGTAGGCGAGCAGGCCGAGGAAGAGGTCGTTTTTCATCTGGTCGAGGTAATGCTTGAGGGTGGCGGCGGCGATGAAGCCGTTATGCCGATGATCCGCGATGAGCGGTTTGCCGACCCCGAGCAGCCTGCCGGCCCTGGCCAGCACCGATTCCGGCACCTGGGTGATTTGAAACAGTCCCTGGCCGCCATCCTTGCTTTCCCGCGGCAGATAGGAGGATTCGGTGGCGGCGATGCCGTGGAGCAGGTCCGGGTCGAGACCGAAGGCCTCGGCGGCCCCATCGATGTCCTTGCTGTAGGGGCGGGCGCGGTCGATGAGTTGCTGCAGTTGCCGGGGGTCCAGGCGGCGGTAGGCGGCGAAGACCTGATGGGTCAGGGTCACCCGGCCGGCCTCGGCTTTACCGCCGATCAGAGTGCGGAAGTGGCCGAAGGATTGGAGAAACTGGCCTTGCAAGGCCAGGCCGCCGACCGCCAGGGCCAGGCCAAGGGCGATGCCGGCGGGCAGCAGCGCCGATTTGGCCTGCAGCCATCGGCGCAGCCGCAGCCAGCCGATCAGCAGCAGGGCGGCGGCGACAATCAGCCCCAACACCCCCAGGGTGAACGGCAGCAGATGGGTGAAAAACCTGGGCCCGGAAAATCGGTGGGCCGAAGCGCCCAGCAGGGCCACGATGGCGGTGACGATGCAGATCGCCAGGCCTGCGGTTTCCAGCCCGGTCAGCAGCAGGATTCGGCGGGTGGAGGCTCGCTTTTTTTTCTTACGCGGTTTGCGGGTGGTTTTTTTCGCGGCAGCGGGGCGGGGTGACGCCGGCTTGGCACAGGGCTGCGATTTTTCCGCCGCCAACTTCCTGTCAGAGGATGGTTTTTGCGACGCGGCCGGTTTCTTCATTGAAAAAGCGAGGTTGTTGTTCTATTTATGGTTGCTGGCGGCTGAGTTTGGCCGGGAAGGCGACCCCGCACTGGATGCGGCCCTTGTTGTGACCTGGACGGGGTCGGCTTGAGTGCGGCTCTCCAGGCCGTCGGGCTTGCCCCTGAAAAGACCATTTTTCGCTCGCCCCTGTCAATCAATACCCTTACCCGAGGTTGAGAATGGAACTGTTTACTGTCAATCCGAAAACCTGCAACCAAGATGGTATCTGCGCCGCTGTCTGTCCCGTCGGCTGCATTGCCTTTGCCAAGGGCGTCGTGCCCGTCCCCGCCGCCGATGCGGAGGAGATCTGCATCCGCTGCGGTCATTGCGTTGCGGTCTGCCCCACCGGCAGCCTCAGCCTCCGGGACATGGCCGTGAATGCTTGTCCGCCGGTGCGGCCGGAGTGGCGCCTCGCCGCCGAGCAGGGCGAACATTTTCTTCGCTCCCGGCGTTCTATCCGGGTCTACCGGAAGCAAGCGGTGGAGCGGGACAAGCTAGCCCGCTTGATTGAAATCAGCCGCTATGCCCCGTCCGGCCATAACTCCCAGGGAGCCCAGTGGCTGGTGCTTGGCGACCGGGCGGAACTGCGACGGTTGACCGCCCTGGTGGTTGACTGGATGCGCTGGATGCAGGTCCACAGGGAGGAGGTGGCGCAGTCACTCCATCTCGACCGGACCCTGGCCCGCTGGCAGGCCGGCGAGGACGTTATTTTGCGGGGAGCCCCGACCGTGATCGTCGCCCATGCGCCCGAGGGCGACCGCATGGCCCCCACCACCTGCACCATTGCCCTGGCCTACCTGGAATTGGCGGCCACCACCCAGGGGCTCGGCACCTGCTGGGCCGGGTATTTCAATGCCGCTGCCACCACCTTTCCGCCCATGCTGGCGGCCCTGGCCCTGCCCGCCGGTCATCAGTGTTTCGGAGCCATGATGGTTGGCTATCCGCACTACCACTACCACCGCCTGCCGACCCGAAAAAACCCGGATATCACCTGGCGGATGAGCTGAGTTCCGATCCTCCTGGCCGGGGCTTGCGCCGTGGGCACGGGCGGCCGGGCCTTTTTTCCGGTTTGCAGAACGGTTACCGATACTTACAGAGACCAGGTACCTTTCCTCTTTCCCCGGACTCCATCGCGAGCAAGCCGTTGACCAACAAATCGATGCACCAGAATCCCTCCCCCGCAACCATCGCCTGGCATACCCTGAGCCAGGATGCGGTTTCTGCAAGGCTCGAGTGCGGCGAGGCCGGGCTGACGCTTGATCAGGCCCGGCAGCGACTGGAGCTCCATGGTCCCAACCGGATCAAAAGAAAGTCGGGCGACGGTATCCTCCAGCTCCTCTGGCGGCAGATCAACAATCCCCTGATCTGGGTGCTGCTCGGTTCCGGGACCCTGGCCATGGCGCTGGGCAAACTGACCGACGGTCTGGTGGTCCTTTCGGTG
>Ga0209016_1002606_pt1 | contig 11769 bp, 11 predicted proteins | sample EPASupsiteSAE305_FD_187265 | JGI IMG/M metagenome (GOLD analysis project Ga0209016, IMG submission 187265) | Bioremediated contaminated groundwater microbial communities from EPA Superfund site, New Mexico - SAE3-05 (SPAdes) (version 2) | ecosystem: Environmental > Aquatic > Deep subsurface >...
CCTCCACGCTCCACCTGAAGGTGGCAAGGGTGACGGGGCGGCAGGCGCCCCACACCTTCACCTCCGGCGGGGCTCAGGTTCTGGGGCTAAATATCAAAGATCTACCCACAAATTCTGCGGACGAGGCGAATTCCCGAAACGGTTTGAAGAAATGGCGGTGTGGCAAAAAAAGCGGAAAGAAGAAAATACGATGCCGCCATTGCCTGATATGAAATCGGCTGGAGGGAATTAATTGATTTGGTGGCAGCAGCTTACGGATCATGTATCAAATCGCTTTTAGCCGCTGCTTTAAATCAGTCATCTTAGATAAAGCATCTTTATGCAAAAAATTGACCTTGCCACATACAAACGAAGAGGAATGCTTGAGGCCTTTAAGGATCGTGATATTCCTTTTTTCTCAACGACAAGTCATGTTGACATAACAAATCTCAAGAAGTTCATAGATAGCCATAAGAGTGGTTTTTTTCTCGCAATTAGCTTTTTAATAACAAAATCCGTCAATCTTATACCGGAATTGCGACATAGAATAATCGATGGTGACTTGTTTGAATTTAGTAGAGTCGATCCAGGATATACCGTGTTGCTGGATGACGAAACATTCTCATTTTGCGATTCAAGCTATGTAGATTCTTTTAAAGCGTATAGCGAATTATCAGCAGCTAAAATCAAAGCGGTCAAGGACTGCCCCGATCATGGTTTTGAAGAAAAACACCATATGTTTTTCATCACCAATATACCTTGGTTTAGCTTCACCTCGATTGTTCACCCGTATGATAAAAAATATGGCTATATTCCAGTGATTGCGATTGGGAAATATTTCAAAGAAGGCGACAAGCTGTTAGTCCCTATTGGAATCCAAGTTCATCACGGATTAGTTGATGGTATTCATGTCGGAAAATTTTACCAGAATCTGTCGAATATGTGTTATAGTCCAGAAGTATGGTTGACGTAGGCAGTTCGACACTCGAATTAACGTGATTTTTTACAACTGAGGTCTTTAATGAGCAAAACACTTGTACAGATGACAGCTGAAATTATTCAGTCACAGATAACCAGCAAGCAGATGAGCACCGATGAAATCAAAGCTGCTCTGAATGAAACCTTTCAAGCTCTTAAATCACTTCAAGATGCCGAAGCGGGTGGGATGATTGAGACTGAAGCGGAAGCGGCTTGCCCAGTGGTCGATCCTAAAAAATCCATCCAGAAAAACAAGATTGTCTGCCTAGAGTGCGGACAAGAGTTCAAGATGCTGTCCCCTAAGCATCTGAAGTCTCATGGACTTGATTCAAAAGTATATCGCAAAAAGTACGGCTTTTCCGCTAGGCAACCGCTTTGCGCAAAAGCGCTTTCTGAGAAACGGTCTGCATCAGGGAAGGAACGCGGCATTCCGGCCAACCTCCAAAAAGCTATAATCGCCCGAACCAAGAAAAAGCCCGTTGCGGACGAGTCGAAATAATGAGAATTTTGCTGCAATGAACAAGAAGAACGTCACGCGAAAAGAATTAGCACTCTCGGTCACTGAAAAGCTGGGTGTTTCTCAGCGGAACGCAGCGGAAATCGTCGATACCGTCTTTGCGACCTTGAAAAACACCCTGATCAATGGAGAATCAATCAAGCTGGTCCAATTTGGCGCCTTGAATGTCCGAGATAAAACCCCTCGCCGGGGCCGGAATCCAAAAACCGGGGAGTCCATGATCATTTCCAAGCGACAGATGATCACTTTTCGTCCCAGCAGACAGTTGCGCGAAAAGTTGAATACCTGAAGCCAGAAATCAATGCATCCGGTCGCCGTGCCCTTTATGCTTGCTTGACATAATGTAAAGCTGTGCAGTACATTTCTTTCCATGAACAGTGAACAAAGGTTTCCGCAGCCCCAGCTACCGTCTGAACTCACGCCCCGGCAGCGCGCGTTTTTTGAGTACCTGTGCAACCGGACGCGCAATGGGCAGAGCACGCCAAGCCTGCGCCAGGCCGCCGAGGACCTGGGCGTCAGCCATACGGCCGTGGCCAGTATGCTGCAGTCGCTGCAGGAAAAGGGGTGGATTCGGCGCGAGGGCCGTTACAGCCGCAGCATTGAGTTGCTGGGCGGAGGGCTTTTAGAGCGGGCGCCAACCGGCCGGTCGGTGCCGATTATCGGCCGGGTGGCTGCTGGTTTGCCGCTCTATGCCCAGCAGGAGTGGGCGGGCAGCGTGCTGGTGGACGCCGCCGTCTTTCGCGGCGAGCATCTGTTTGCGCTCCGGGTGCAGGGAGATTCCATGATCAAGGCCGGCATCCTTGGCGGCGATCTCGCCATCTGCGAACCCCGCCAGTTTGCGGCCAACGGCGAGATTGTGGTGGCACTGGTCAACAGCGAAGAGGCCACGGTCAAACGGTTTTATTATCTGGGCGACCGCATCGAGCTCCGGCCCGAGAACGACGCCTATCCGGTCATGCGCTACGGTCTGGGCGAGGTGCTGATCCAGGGCAAGGTGATCGGCATTCAGCGCGGTCCCGAGCAGATGGCGGCGCTCTGAAGTCAACCGGCGCATGGATTCGTCTCCTGTGTACATCGGCGCTTGCGGTTTCTCTTATCCCGAGTGGATCGAGGCCGGCGTCTACCCGGTGGGCACGCGGTCGGCCGAGATGCTGGGACTGTACAGCCAAATTTTCCCGGTGGTGGAGCTGAACTACACCTGGTATCAGATGATCCAGGCCGAGACCGTGGAGCGGATGCTGGCCAGCCATCGCGACCTGTTGTTCTGCGCCAAACTCACCCGCACCATGACCCATGAAATCGCCGAGGACTGGCGCGCCCAGGCGGCGTTGTATCGCCAGGGCGTCCAGCCTTTGCTGGACAGCGGCCGGCTGCTCAGCGTGCTGGTGCAGCTGCCGCCCTTTTTCCGCCGCACTCCGGAGAATCGGACCTACCTGGCCCATCTCCTAGATTACCTGCACCCGCTGCCGCTGACCGTGGAGTTCCGCCACCGCTCCTGGGCCAGAGACAGCGTGTTTCGCGGCCTGGAGGCGCGGCGGGTCACCCTGGCGAGCGTCGACGCGCCGCCCCTGCCCGATCTTTTTCCTGCCCTGGACGTGGTCACTAACCCGCAGCTTTTCTATCTCCGCCTGCACGGCCGCAATCTGGCCGGCTGGCGTTCCGGCAACAAACAGCAGCAGTTTGACTACAACTACCGCGAAGACGAACTCGCTCAGTGGAGCCGGGAGCGCATCCCGGCGATGCGCGCCGCCTGCGACGCGGGCGTTGTGCTCTTCAATAACCATGTGGCCGGGCAGGCGGTGCGCAACGCCCAAACCATGGAACGCCTGATTGTTTGACCCGATTGCAATGTACAGTTTAACTTTACATCAACTGTACATTATCCTATCATACCTCCATGGAACGGAGGATCATTCATCTCAACATTGCCGATTTCAGCGTGGCTGTGGAGCGGCTGCTCGACCGCAGCCTGAAGAGCAGAGCGCTGATCATTGCCGAGCCTTCGCCGCGCGCCGTGGTCCACGACATGAGCGACGAGGCCTACGCCGACGGGGTACGCAAGGGCATGCTGCTCAATGCGGCCCGCAACCGCTGCCGCAGCGCCCTGGTGCTGCCGCCCCGGCCTGAACAGTACCGGAAGGCGCTAGAGCGGTGCCTGGAGCACGCGCGCCATTACACGCCCCTGGTGGAGCGTTCCAGCGGCGCCGGCCACCTCTATCTGGACGTGACCGGCACGCACCGGCTGTTCGGGCCGCCGCCGGACATCGGCTGGCGACTGCGCAACACTCTGCGGCGGGATCTGGGCCTTGACCCCATCTGGTCGGCGGCGCCCAACAAGCTGGTGGCCAAGGTGGCCAGTCGGCTGGTCAAGCCGCGCGGCGAGTACATCGTCGCCGACGGCGAGGAGACGGCCTTTCTCGCGCCGCTGCCGTTGCACCTGCTGCCCGGCGTTTCGGTCGCCGATCTGACCCGCTTGCGGCACGTCAACATCTGCCGGGTGCATCAGGCGGCCGCGCTTTCGGTGCAGGAACTGAGCGTGCTCTGTGATCACCGGGCCCGTTTTCTCTACCAGTCGGTGCGGGGGATTGATTCCAGCCCGGTGCAGCCCGCGGGCGTCCCTGGTTCGGAGTTTGTCTATTGCCACGTCTTTGCCCCGGACACCAACCAGGAACCGGTGGTGCGCGCCGCCCTGACCACGCTTGTCCAGCAGGCTGGATACGGGCTGCGCGAACGCGGCCTGGGCTGCCGGCGGGTGGGGGCTTCCCTGGTCTACACCGACGGCGTTCAGCTGACCCGGCAGGCCGTGGCCAAAACGCCGGCGGCCGACGACCAGGCCCTGCAGCACCTGGCCCTGACCGCCCTCTATCGCGCCTGGCAGCGACGGGTGCGCGTGCGCCAGCTGGTCCTGAGCTGTTCGCTGCTGCAGCACCCGGTGCAGCAGCTGTCCCTGTTTGCGGCTGTTGATCGCAGCCGCGAGCGCAACCGACAAATCAGCGAGGCCTGCGACGCCATCCGCACCCGTTGCGGAGCCGCCGCCATCTATCGCGGCAGCCAGGGACCGCTGGTCGCCGGCGCGCAGTTGTCGCCGTGATCGGCCTTGGTCTCCATTCCCATTTTTCGCTGATGCAGGCCACGCCGAGCCCTGAGGCGCTCTGCCGGGCGGCCCGGCAAGCGGGCTACAGCGGCCTGGCCCTGACCGACTGCAACAACATCTACGGACTCTGGTCGTTTCTCAGCGCCTGCCAAGAACACGGGATGACGCCGATCATCGGCGCCGAAGCGCGCACCCGCACCCAGCGGCTCTTCTGTCTGGTCAAGGATCGGACCGGCTACCGCAACCTCTGTCGCCTGCTCACCGCGCGGCACTGCGACCCGGACTTTGACCTGGCCGACGCCCTGAACACCCGCCATCAGGGGTTGATCCTGCTGGCCACTGACCAAGGGCTGCTGCGCCATTGCCGGAAAATCGGGGCCGACGTGGCCGCCGCCCTGACCGGCGGGGTTAATCAGCGCAACAGCGACCTGCGGCGGACGGCCCGCGGGCTGGATCTTCCCGCCGTGGCCGTGCAGGACAGCTTTTTTCTCGCCCCTGCCGACTTCCCCGCCTACCGGTTGCTCCGCGCCATTGACAACAACTGCTCGCTCTGCCGCCTGCCGACAAGCGAAATCGTGACCGTTGCAGCCTCGCTGCCCGCCGCCGGCGCCTGGGCGGATCGGTTCCAGCTCTGGCCCGAATGCGTGATTGCCGCCCGGCAGATTGCCGAGCGCTGCGCCTTTCGCACCCCCTACGCCGACCTGGTCATGCCGCCCTGGGAACAGGGCGACCCGGACCAGGAACTTCGCCGAGCCGCCTTCGCCGGCGCCCGGATCCGCTACGGAGTGGAGCTGCCCGCTGCGGTGGTCGCCCGGCTCGAACACGAACTGGCGGTGATCGCGGCCATGAACTTTTCCTCCTATTTCCTGGTGGTGCGCGACATTGTCGGCCCCGTGGCCCGCACCTGCGGCCGGGGTTCCGGGGCCGCTTCGCTGGCGGCCTACTGCCTGCACATCACCAACGTCTGCCCTGTTCGTCACAACCTCTATTTCGAGCGTTTCCTCAACCCCGGCCGCACCGATCCTCCGGATATTGACATTGATTTTGCCTGGGACGAGCGGGATCGGCTGCTGGCCTCGGTGCTGGAGCGCTTTGGCTCCCAGGCGGCCATGGTGGCCAACCATGTGGCTCTGCAGCCGCGCATGGCCATCCGCGAGACCGCCAAGGTCTTTGGCGTGCCCGGCGGCGAGATCAGCCGGATCAGCAAAAAGCTGCCCTGGATCTGGCGGGCGGGCACGGCGGAGGATGGGTATCTGCAACAACTGCAGGACCTGCCGCAGCTGCGGGGCGCAGACTTCTCCGGGCCCTGGGCCGAGATCCTGCGCTTGGCCGCCGGAATCAGCGGCGTGCCCCGGCATCTTTCGGTGCATCCCGGCGGGGTGATCATCACCCCGGACCCGGTGACCAACTATGTGCCGGTGCAGCGGGCCGCCAAGGGCGTGCCGATTATCCAGTGGGAGAAGGACGGCGCCGAGGCCGCGGGCCTGGTCAAAATCGATCTGCTCGGCAACCGCAGCCTCGGGGTGATCCGGGACGCCGTCCGTCAGGTCAAGGCCGGGGGCCATATTCTGGAGGAACAGGGCTGGCTGCCCGAAGACGATCCCGCCACCCAGGCCGCCGTGGCCAAGGGGCAGACCATGGGTTGCTTTTACATTGAGAGCCCGGCCACGCGGCTGTTGCAGCAGCGTGCCCGCCAGGGAGATTTTGCCCATCTGGTAATCCATTCCTCGATTATCCGGCCCGCGGCCAACGAATTTATCCGCGAATATCTGCGTCGTTTGCACGGCGGTCAGTGGCAGCCGCTGCATCCCCTGGTCGCCGGAGTGCTCGACGAGACCTACGGGATCATGGTGTATCAGGAGGACGTCTCGCGGGTGGCGGTGCAGTTCGGCTTTTCCCACGCCGACGCCGACCGTCTGCGCAAGATCATGTCGAAAAAGGACAAGCAGCGGCAGCTTAAGGATTATCAAACCCAGTTTTTCGCGGCCGCCGCCGAACGCGGCGTGTCCGACGAGATTGCCGGCCGCATCTGGGCAATGATGATGAGCTTTGACGGCTACTCATTTTGCAAGCCGCACTCGGCCAGCTACGCCAGGGTCTCCTTTCAGGCCGCGTATCTCAAAACCCACTATCCGGCCGAATTCATGGCAGCGGTCATCTCCAACCAGGGCGGATTTTATTCGACCTTTGCCTACGTCTCCGAGGCCCGGCGCATGGGCGTGACCATTCTGCCGCCGGACGTCAACCGAAGCGAGGTCCATTGGCTGGGAAGCGAGCGGGAAATTCGGGTGGGTTTGACGGCTGTCGCCGGGATGAGCAAGGCCACCCTGACACGAATTGTGGAACAGCGCCGGCAACGGCCTTTTTTAACGATGTTTGATTTTTTGGGCAGGGTTCGGCCGGGCGAGGACGAGGCGGAAGCCCTAGTCCATGCCGGCGCCCTGGACGGATTGCAGCCAGGGGCGGCGGAAAACCGGGGCCTGCTCGTCTGGCTGCTGGCCATTTGGAGGAAAAACGGCCGGACTGCGGCCACGCTGTTTTCGGCGGACCCGACGCCTCCGCCCTTGCCCCCCGAGGACAAACGGCAGCGACTGCGCAACGAATACCGGGTGCTGGGTTTTCTCTGCAATCAGCATCCGATTACCCTCTTTGCAGAGCAGCGCCGCCGGGCCGGGGCGCTCACCGCCCGGCAGTTGCTCAATCTACCGGCTGCAGCGATCAATGAGCGCCTTCGGGTCAGTTTTTTTGGCTGGCTCATCACCGGCAAGATCGTCGGCACCAAGAAAGGCGATCCTATGGAGTTCCTCAGCTTTGAAGATGAAACCGGCCTGACGGAGTGCACCCTGTTTCCCAAGGTGTATGAGCAATACTGCCATCTGCTGGCAGCCCACGGGCCGCTGTTGCTTAAAGGCTACCTGGACGAAGATTTTGGAGCCCGCACGTTCACGGTTGAACATGTTTGCCGATTGCGTTGATTGATGCGCGCATGCATGTTTCCCCCTCAGTGGTGGTGGCTACCGGAGCAGGCGCCCAAACCATCGGGGCTGCGAATCAGATCCAACTCTCTCCACTCCATGGCCTCCAAAGCCTCGCGGGCAGACATGCTGGTTGCCGCATAGCGAGTCACTCCGTCATCGGCGAGGATATCAAACGCGTTCTCGGTCAATGCATTGGTAATAAGGGCCTCACAACGATGGGCAAGCACTGTGCGGGCAAGGACGCAGTCAGAGCCAGGAGCAATGGCGTGCGCAATGGGCGTGCAGGCCATGGTCACAACATTGACGATGAGCAAATAGGGCGTCTGCGCGAAGTCGGCGCAGACGAGGCTGTCCAGTGTAGGATCAATGGTGGTTACGGCGATATTCATACAAGGCTCCATAAAGTCTGAAATGGTTCAAGGCCAACGATTAAAACGCAAATTTGTATCGATGAATGCAGCGGTCAAAACATGTTCACGTCCCACAGGGGCGTTCAGCACAGTTTTTCTTATCGGCCAAGTTTATCAATCGCGCCAATCGCCGCTAATTTATGGTCGTCAAGGAAGTGGGTATACTTCATCGTTTGGCTGATATTACGATGACCCATAATCTCAGCGACGGTACGAATGTCGACTCCATTCATAATAAGATAGCTGGCGGCAGAATGGCGTAACCCGTAAAGGGTGAAATGAAAGATCCCGGCATAGCGACACGCGTTGTCAAATGACCGTCGAAAGAAGCGATGGGGCTGATCGCAGCCATCTTTACCAGCCGGGAGGAACACGTAGCCATTTTCCCCGTCGCCTGACGCCTTCATCCCCGCAAACATATCCCGGATCGTGCGTGTCATCGGCACGCGTCTTGGGTCTGTCTTGGTCTCTGTGAGATCAATCATCCCTTGGTCGACCAAGACCTGATCCCAACGCAAGCCAGCTCCTTCAGATGGACGCATCGCGGTGTGCAGGAGCAGGAGGACGTAGCAGTAGAGTTTCTCGGATTTGGAAACGCAGCAATAGTCGAGCAGGGTGTCGATTTGCGTCGGGGTGAGCAGGGAGAGTCTATTCTTGGGAGCAGAGGGGCGTCGAATTTCAGCGCCCGGATTATTTACATCCAGCCCCCATTCGATCCTGGCCATGCGATACATGCAGGACAGAAAGGATAAATCCTGGATGACTGAGCTGGGACCTACTTGCTGCAACCGGTAATCGCGGTAGGCAGCAATGTCTTTTGAGGTGATGGTCTGCAAGGACTTGCCATCAAAGTAGCGAATGAGCCGGCCACCGATCTCCTGATCCAGCCTTTGAGTGTTGCGTTTTTTTCTCGGCGCAACCGCCATGGTGTATTTTTCGACTGCCTCATTCAACCGCAGGTCATTGGCGGGCAGTTCACCGGATAACGGTTGCCCTGCACGAAGAAGCGCTTCTGTCTCCTCGGCCCAGGTCATGGCTTTTGCTTTGCTATCAAATGTCGCGGTTTCCCGTCTCCCCTTGACGCAAATTGCTGCTCGAAACACAGGTCCGTATTTTCTATCGATCCTCGTAATCGTTGCCATCATTTTTCGTGTGTAAATTTGAGTGTAAATTTCCGTACACAGGAAACGACAACCAACGATATACAACGATATACAACGATTAAAAATGAGTGCAACTTGAAAAAATAAGCCACAAAAACAGCATGTTAAATACTGGAATCGGCTGTAGCCATTGAAAACACAGGGGGAAGCATAAAAAAAGGGGTTAGACGCTCGAAAAAGCATCTAACCCCTTAATTTTACTGGTCGGAATGAGAAGATTTGAACCTCCGGCCCCCTGAACCCCATTCAGTTTATACCACTTTTACCTCTATGGATTACTCTGTAATCTAGTTGCTTTTACACGATTTTCGCAGTAGACCGTTGCACAGATTTAGCTCTCCATTGCGACCTATATGCGACCAGCGAAATATGAACCACACAAAAATAAAATCCGCTCATCCGGGGGACACTTTACGTGATATTCAGGTGCCCGGCCTGCACCTAAGGGCCTTTGAAAAAAGGAAATCCTTCTATCTCTACTTCAGAACCAAGATGGGCAAAGAACGCCGTCCGAAGTTAGGCGACTTCCCCACCATCACCTTGGACCAAGCGCGAAAAATAGCACGGGACATGCTTTTGCAGGTGGCTGCCGGCATTGATCCGATTGCAGAACGCGAACAAAAGCGCCCTGCCCTTACCGTCGATGAAGTTTGGCCGAGATATATTCTTGAACATGCCGGCCAAAAAAAGACCGGCAAAGAAGATGAAAGGATGTATCGCGCAAGCGTCCCGTCCTGGTTCAAAATGCTCCCGATAACAGAAGTTGACTACAACAACCTCTATAAACTCCACCAGAGCTTAAAAGAATCCCCCTATCAAGCAAATCGGGTATTGTCGATGCTCGCAAAGTTTTTCAATCTATGCGAGAAATGGAAATTTCGGCCCCTGGGCTCAGATCCCTGCAAATACGTCCCGAGATTCAAAGAGGAAAAACGCCGCCGCTATATGTCGGAAGACGAACGGAACAACGTCATCCGGCTCCTCTTGGAGAAAAAAGAGCAATATCCTGATTCATGGGCGTTCATCATGCTGCTGATTCTCACAGGAGCAAGACGAGGCGAAATAGCAGGCGCTAGATGGTGCGATTTGCACGAAAGCAAACTTATCCTTCGCAATCACAAAACAGACCACACCGGCGAAGACAGAGTTATTCACTTGCCGAAGTTGGCCATGGAAATCATAGAAGGCCTTCCGAACACCGGCAACGAGGAATTAATAATCGGGATTTCCTCCCCCAGGAAATTATGGGACACAGTGAGAAAAAATGCAGGCTGTCCCGATCTGAGATTGCACGATCTGCGGCACTCTTTCGCCTCAATTGCAATCAGTTCTGGATACAACCTGTCCCAAATCGGGGAACTGCTCGGCCATAGAGACGCCGGCACAACAAGCCGATATGCGCATCTTATGGATGACGCAGCCATGTGCGTAGCCGAGGACATCGCAGGCAAGATTATCGGAAATGAATGAGAATTGCCTGTTCGGATTCCTTTAATCGCATCTCAATTTATACTTTTTTGTAATAAAAATTCAAAAAAGTCGATATTTTTAAAAAAATATAGCGTTAGATTTCTTTTCTGGTTAGGACTTGAGCAACCGGCGCAGGCAGCGCCTAAATACTCAAACCATAATAGGAAGGAAACGTATGAACATTAAGGAAATCATCCAATCAAGGCATTCACTCTTGATTCCACGCTTGACAATGGCCTTGCTCTTCAGTTTGGTCGTTGCACTCCCCTACTCTGCTAACGCTGCTCTTGTAGAATATTCCCTTGATTTTACGGACAACACATCTGGAGCGATAGGCTCGGGTTCCTTTTTCTGGGATTCTGACACTGAAATCATGACTGGTTTGACCTGGAATTTTTCCGGTAAGATCGGCACGGTCCTCGACACCGCACTCGCTTCCACATATCATTCATATGATCCGTTGGCCACCACCTACGGCGAATTGTATTATAATTATTTCACGGATCCAGCAGGATTTTTAGCCGCTCATTATAATCTATTATCTCATTCAGTTGGGCTAATGCCTTCTAATGTTACCGGTGACTTCGGATTTATCGGATTTGGTGCAGAGCAAATAAGCAGCGATGCTACTTATATTTTTTATGATACCAATTGGATTGTAGCGAGCGAAGGGCATGTTTCTGCAGCCCCTGTCCCTGAACCTGCCACCATGCTCCTTTTCGGTGCCGGCGCTGCTGGGCTAGCAGTAATTGGCAGAAGAAAGAAAATCTAATATATTAAGAAACATATGAATCGTTCGGCAGGGCTCAACAGCCCTGCCTTTTTTTCAAACTGTTAAATGGCTCTGTATCAATCTCAGCATAATGCTTATATTTCATAACAAGATCAAATTGATAAGCCAAATGAGGCTTTGTTATGAAGATGCCTGGAATAACCTTGCTTGAATGGCAAAAACGGTATGGCAGCGAAAGATCCTGCGCAAAGATCTTGATCAAGGTGAGATGGCCCAATGGGTTTCAATGCCCTGCTTGTGGATCCACGAAGGCCTACTTTATTGAATCGCGTAAACTGTACCAATGTTCTCATTGTCGACACCAAGTGTCGATGACCGCTGACACCTTGTTTCATTCGACCAAAGTTCCTCTTGTGAAATGGTTTTGGGCCATTTATCTGATGGCTT